>Ga0105240_10012171_pt1 | contig 11909 bp, 8 predicted proteins | sample KBSC54metaG_FD_80426 | JGI IMG/M metagenome (GOLD analysis project Ga0105240, IMG submission 80426) | Corn rhizosphere microbial communities from Kellogg Biological Station, Michigan, USA - KBS C5-4 metaG | ecosystem: Host-associated > Plants > Roots > Rhizosphere > Soil | place: Michigan, USA...
CTGATCCGCTTCAAGGACAAATCGGACGACATGGCGCAGCTCACGAACGAGCTGGTCGACTACTACCAACAGCTCGCCGCTACGCTCCAGACGTTGTCAAAGCAGTTTCCGGCGGTGCGCCTCGATGTGCGCACCATGCCGCAGATCATGGCGGATACCCGCAAGGCGATCGGCACGGATCTCGCCAAGGACATCGCCCCCGTCATCGGCAAATCCGGTATCGAATTTGAGCGCGAGGCCCTGATGACCTTCCAGGACTCACTCAACGAGCAGCGCCACCTGGTACGCGTCATGTTGGAACGCGAAACCGTCCCCGCCCTGAAGGACTTCCTGGAGAAAACCCGCTTCGACCTCGATTCCCGGCACGACAAGGTCACAGCGCTTCTCAACCGCCGCTACTTCACCCACTGAGGGCCTGTAACTTAGGTTAGCGCGATCCCCGGGCACGGATGCTAGATTCGGGCTGAGCGTGGGGTCACCTCGATGCACGTCACGAGGGCAATATTGGAAAAACAAGCTCCCGGCGCGCCAGACCGATGGCAGCCGTCGTCCCTTAATTGTGTCATCTCTACCGAAGAGCTGACTCGTCGTCCTGTGCGCGCTCCGGATCTGGCCGCGGAAACCCGCGTCCTGTTGCACCTGGCAGACACCCTGGCGCACGCGCCTGATCACCTCTTGCAGGAGCTGGTGGAGCAGCTGCGCGAGTTGTGTCAGGCCGGCTCGACCGGTATCAGCCTCCTGGAGCCCTGCTCCGGCGAAGAGGAGCCCTATTTCCGTTGGATCGCGACTGCCGGTCGGTTCCAACAGTATGCCGGCCACACGATGCCGCGCTTCTACAGCCCATGTGGAGCCGTGATCGATGCCGACCGGATGATGCTGATGTCACATCCATCCCGGAACTTCCCGTCCATCGAAGAGCTGTCCGAGCCCGTCGCGGAGGTTCTGTTGTTTCCTTTTCACCGCGACCACGCGGCGGTGGGAACCATCTGGGTGGTCTCACACTCCGAGCAGCGCAAGTTCGATCAGGAAGACGTCCGTCTCATCCAGGATCTGGCCCGCTTTGCTGCAGCAGCGGTGAATGTGTGCTCCGACGCCAATGCCAACGCCCGGCTGGAGGCGGACGCGCGGGCCGCGGCCGAGCGGCAGTTGGCCGACCTGGTGGAGATCAACCGCCGGGTGCTGGCGGCCGACCAGGGCAAGAGTGAGTCCTTGGCGACGCTCGGGCACGAGCTTCGCAACGCTCTGGGTCCCTTGTCGAATGCCGTGACCCTCCTGCAACACGCGAGTGACCCGAATGTCCTGTGCCGCGCACGCGAGATCATGGCCCGGCAGATCCTGCACCTGCGCCGGCTGATTGAAGATGTGTTGGACTGCTCACGCATCTCGTCCGGCAAGCTGCGCCTGGAAAACGCAGCGGTGGATCTCAATTCCGTCGTCTCCCAGGCGGTTGAGATGGCGACCGAGCGCATCGCTCAAAGCGGCCAGAGCGTCGAGTTGACCGTGTGCCCCGATCCCCTGATCGTCAACGGCGACGAACAGCGACTCAGCCAGGTGTTTACCAACCTGCTGAACAACGCGGCCAAGTACGGGCGCGCGGGTTGTCCTGTCGCGGTCGAGGTGAGCCGCATGGGTTGTCAGGCCGTTGTCAGCGTTGCGGATCGCGGCATCGGCATCGATCAGACCTTGCTGCCGCGCATCTTCGATTTGTTCATGCAGACCGACCGCTCACTCAATCGATCGCAGGGCGGGTTGGGCATCGGGCTGGCGCTCGTCAAGCAGTTGATCGAGATGCAGGGTGGGCGGGTCGAAGCGCATAGTGACGGCCCCGGCAAGGGCAGTCGCTTCTGCGTCTATCTGCCGCTTCACGCGGAAAAGGAAAACAACTCGGTGTTGATCGATGACGGTGCGCCCGGGCTGAACCAGACCGTATCCAACGCAGGTTAGAAGCCGCAAGCTCGGCGAGGTACACGCATTGCTCGCGTCTGTCCCATCTGGCCATGGCGCGAGGTCTCCAACATGACTGAAGTCATTGGTGCCGTGAGTGGACCTTGAACCGGACGGTGCCTGCGTCCGGTTTGCACTGCACCGGCCGGAGTTCCTACAGCCGCTGCTCCGGGGCCAGGAGAAGATCTTCGCTCTCATGCGCGGCAACGAGCTCGAGCGTAATGCCGGCCGGTCCCTGATCGAGGGCGGCAGCGATCATCACTACGTATACAGGCTTTTGCGCGGCTGGGCCGGGCGTGCCCGCATGCTTCCCGATGGGCGCACCCAGTACATTCTCATTTTCCTGCCGAACGACCTGTTCGGCGTCAAAAGCCTGTTCGTCAATCGCCACGTCGATTCAGTTCGGGCCATCTCCGACATCGTGGTCGAGCGGGTTCACTATGAGACCTTGTATGAGGCTTACCGCAAGGACAGCGATGTCGCCATGCGCTGCACCTGGCAGGTCATCGAAGAGGAGCGCCGGTTGCATAGTTGGGTGGTGGGTCTCGGCCAGGGCAGCGCTGAGGAGCGTCTGGCGTTGCTGTTGCTGGACTTCAAAGGCAGGCTGCAGGCCAGCGGCCTCGTGCCCGCGGACGCTGCGACCTACAACATGCCGCTCACTCAGACCCAGTTGGCAGATCACTTAGGGATCACCGCAGTGCACATGAATCGCGTGTTGAAGGAGTTCCGGGATAATGAAATTGTGACCGTGCGCAACGGACAGGTGCAGATCACGGATCTGGAGTCGCTGGTGCAGCTCGCCGCCCCACTGCTGGATGTCTACGAGCGTCATAACGAGGCCTACGTCGGAAACTATCCTCCCGGCGGCGTTCAGCCCAGGTGAGCACACCGCCAGAACACGGACCAGGGTGGCAACGCGTGCTCGCCGGGCCCATTGAGTGCGAAGAAACAACGGCCTGCCTCTTCCCAGCGGTGCTCCACCGGCTGCTCGGAGAGGTTCGTGATCAATTCCAGGTGCTCACGCTGACCGATGCGCCAGCGCACCCGGACCGCCAGCGCGCCCAACACCGTGTATTCGCCGCTTCCCAGTGTGATCAGCGGCAGTCGCGGAATGATCTCCCGTACCCGGATCAGCAGAACATCGCGATACCAGCTCAGCCACTCAGGATCCTGCAGCTCCCAGTCGAGCTTCGCACCGGCGAAAGTGGCTTCGGCCTGTGGATCCGGAATCCGCTCGCGCGACTGCGGGTCCTGAAACTCACGGAAGCGGGCAAACTCCTGGCGACGCCCTTTGCGCACCGCCTCCGCGAGCTCCCCATGGAAGTCGCAGAAGAAAGGAAATGGGCGTTGCGAATTCCATTCCTCCCCCATGAACAACATCGGAACCTGCGGCAGCAGCAGATACACCGCTGCGACGGCCCGCACCGCCTCGGGTGGAGCGATCTGGTTCAGGCGTTCGCCGAAGGCCCGGTTGCCGATCTGATCATGGTTCTGGATGAACGACACGAATGCGTCCGGGGATAGATGCGCACTCGGCGTGCCGCGCACCCGATTCCGAAAGCGCATCATCTCACCCTGAAAGACGAAGCCTTCAGCCAGCGCACGTCCCAACTTGTCAGTATCGCCGTGGTACTCCTCGTAATAACCTTCGGCCTCACCGCTGGCGGCGGTGTGCAGGACGTGATGCAGATCGTCGTTCCATTGCGCCGTGAAGCTGATGGGCCGGCCGCCGGTGTCGCGCTCGAGATGCGACCCTTCGTTCTCCTCGTTTTCGAGGATCAGATGCACGGGTCGGTCGGAAATGGCCGTACGAATGCGCTGCGCGAGCTCATCGAGCAGATGCCGCGGACTGTCATCGACAATGGCGTGCACCGCATCCAGGCGCAGCCCATCGAAGCGAAACTCCCGCAACCAGTACAGCGCATTCTCAACAAAGAACTGGCGCACGGGCGTGGACTCGGGGCCATCGAAGTTGATGCCCGCTCCCCAGGGAGTTTTGTGGCGCTCCGTAAAGAAGTCGGGAGCGTAGGCTCCGATATAGTTACCCTCCGGCCCGAAGTGGTTGTACACCACATCGAGGATCATCATGATCCCGAGGCCGTGAGCGTAATCTACCAACGCTTGTAATTCTTCCGGCCGACCATAACTGGCCGCGGGCGCGTATGGATAGACACCGTCATAACCCCAGTTGCGCCTGCCTGGAAACTGCGCGATCGGCATCAACTCGATCGCGGTGACGCCGAGCTCGTGCAGGTGCGGCAATTTGTCACGCGCGGCCCTGAATGTCCCGGCGGGAGTGAATGCGCCCACGTGCAGCTCGTACACCACCGCCTCGTGCCAGGGCCGGCCGGCCCACTGCGCGTTCTGCCACGCATAGTTGCCGGTATCGACCACCTCGCTCATTCCATGCACATCATCCGGTTGGAACAGCGCGGCGGGATCCGGAAGGCGGCGGCCGTCACCGAGCACAAATTGATAGCGAGAGCCGGCCCGCGCGCGGTCGGTCGTGAGTTGAAACCACCCGCGGCCGAGCGGATTCATCGGGATCGGCCGGGGCTCCCCGGCGATCGCGACGCCGAGCCCGCGATGCGCAGGTGCCCAGACGCGAAATCTTACACCGCGCTCGCCTACGAGCCGCGCACCCCAGGCGTGTTGGTTTGAGACAGCCATGCCTTCAGCAACGCGCCTGCGCTGCAACGGGTTCCGCTGTTGGAACGGCGCGGTCCGCGCTGACTGATGTAGGTTGCTAACAAATGTTTGCGTCGAATGCCGGAACGTTAAATGCTGTTGGAATGATTCCAATCTCATCCACGAATGGAGTGTGCCTACATGTTCATGCACAACAAGCGCCTGCAATACACAGTGCGCGTGAGCGAAAGCAATCCCGGGCTCGCCAACCTGATGCTCGAGCAGTTCGGCGGCCCGCAGGGCGAGCTGGCGGCGGCGACCCGCTACTTCAATCAGTACCTGGCCGAGGACGACCCGGGCCGTCGCGACATGTTGATCGATATCGCCACGGAGGAGCTCAGTCACCTGGAAGTGATCGGGACCATCGTCGCGATGCTCAACAAGGGTGCCAAAGGTCGCATCAGCGAGGGCGTCAACAGCCAGGCCGAGCTGTATCGCTCGATCACGGGCGCGGGCAACGATTCACACCTGACACAGGTCCTCTATGGCGGCGCCCCCGCTTACACCAACTCAGCCGGTGTGCCGTGGACAGCCGCGTACATCGACAGCATCGGCGACCCGACCTGTGACCTGCGTTCCAACATCGCCGCCGAGGCGCGAGCCAAGATCATCTACGAGCGTCTGATCAACTGCACAACCGATCCCGGGGTGCGCGAAGCGCTGGGCTTTCTGATGACCCGCGAGATCGCTCACCAGCAATCCTTTGAAAAAGCGCTGTATTCGATCCAACCGAATTTCCCGCCGGGCAAGCTGCCGGGCGTGCCGGAGTTCACCAACGTCTACTTCAACATGTCCACCGGCGACGGCGACCTGAGCGGTCCCTGGAACAAGGAACCGACCTTTGAGCTGCGCGAAGCGCAGACCGCGGTCGATGGGGGCAGCGGACTGCCGGAAGTGCAAGTCAGCGCGGAGGAAAAGGAGGTCGTGCAAAGCATGGCGGCGCGCCTGAAATCCGACACGAGCACTGATCCGGTGACGGGTGCCATGTTGGGCATGAACGGCAACGGGACTCAGCCCTGAACACCCTGCTCGACGAGCGGTCCGTCGCGCCGCCCGGGCCGTGGGGATCCGACTTCCCGGATCGCGCACGGCGGCGTCCGCCATTGCAGCCGCTGCGGCGGTTCCTGGCCTTTGCAGGTCCCGGCTATCTCGTCGCCGTCGGCTACATGGACCCGGGCAATTGGGCCACCGCACTCAGCGGTGGCTCGACGTTCGGCTATTCGCTGTTGAGTGTCATCCTGCTGTCGAGTGTCATGGCGATGTTCCTGCAGGCAGCAGCCGTGCGCTTGGGTATTGCCGGCAATACCGACCTGGCCAGCGCCTGCCGCCTGTATCTGGGCAGGCGCACGAGCCTCTTCTTATGGGTGGTCTGCGAGCTGGCGATCGTAGCGTGTAACGTAGCCGAGGTGTTGGGAATGGCCTGCGGTCTGCAGCTTCTGCTGCACATTCCCTTGATCTGGGGCGTGTGTCTCACGACGCTCGATGTGCTGTTGGTTCTGCAGCTGCAGAACCGCGGTGCCCGTTATCTGGAGGCCCTGATCATCGGCCTCACCGCCCTGATCGGGGCCTGCATGGCCCTGCAGTTGTGGTGGCTGAAGCCTTCGGCCGCCCTGTTCAGTGGTTTCCTGCCCGATCCGACGATTGTTGCACAGCCCGAGATGTTGTATGTGGCGATTGCCATCATGGGCGCAACCGTAATGCCGCACAACCTCTATCTGCATTCATCGATTGTCCGTTCCCATGCCAACTACGGCTCGATCCGCTCCGCCATTCGCTATGCAACACTGGATTCCAACATAGCGCTGACGCTCGCGTTGCTGGTCAACGCATCCATCCTGATCCTCGCCGCCGGCGCCTTCCACGCTCCCGGCCGAGGCCCGGTCACGGAGCTGGCCGACGCCTATCACCTTCTGAGCCCGCTGCTCGGCGTCGGCGCAGCCAGCGCCGTGTTTGGTCTCGGCCTCGTGGCCTCCGGCCTGACCTCTTCCATCACCGGCACCCTGGCCGGTCAGATCGTGATGGAGGGCTTTCTCGATATGCGTGTTTCGCGCGCGCAGCGAGCACTGTGGGGCAGATTGCTCGCGATCGTGCCCTCGATCGCCGTCGCGCTCGCGGTCGGTGAGTCGGGTATCGGCAAGGCGTTGGTATTCACGCAGGTCGTGCTCGGGCTGCAGTTGCCGTTCGCGATTGTGCCGCTGCTGTGGTTTACGACCCGCTCCCGTTTCCTGGGCGTCTACGCCTTCGGGACCGGAGCCGCCATCGCTCTGTGGAGCGTGGCGGCCCTGGTGATCGCCGGCAATGGCTGGATGTTGTTGCGACTGATCTGAGCTCAGGCCGACTGGCGCCGTTCCTTGCCGCCGCGCCCCGAGCGCCTGCGTCCGTTGCCGGATTCCTCCTCGTCGGCGTCCGTTTCCTCGTCTTCCTCTGCCTCGGCTGCTTCCAACAGCGCCGGGGTGATCTCACCTTCGGCCAGTTTAGTCAGCTGCTCATCGAACTTCTTGCCCTCCTTGATCGCACGCTCCATGGCCTTGGCGGCGCTGGGCTGCTCGGTCGCCTCTGCCAGTGAGCGCGCGGTTCCCCAGGCGGCAATACAATAGTGCTCGGTTTTCTGGATACCGGCGATCAGTACCGCATCCAGGGCAGGCCCGGCCTGGATCTCCTGCGTATGCTCGCGGGCGTCATTGATCAGCCCTTCGGCTGCGACATTCTTCTTGCGCCCCGGGCTCTCCTCGAGCTCCTCGAGCGCCGACTCGACCTCCCCGATGACCTGCTCGCCTTCACTCAGCCGCTGCTCCAACATCTGGCGCAGTGTCTCGGATTCGACGGCCTTGTTCAGCCGGGGCAGCGCGCGCGCCAGCTGACTCTCGGCGCTGTGAATTTCCTGCAGCTCGAGCACGAGCAGCTCATTGGCGGTGGGTGACTCCCTGCTGGGACGTCTGGATTGCTTGGCGGCCATGATATCTCCACAAAAGTTGGTGTTAGGACCAGGAGATTCTCAGCAGGAAACGCGCCCTACAGATGTGCGAGCACCCGCACGTTCGTATCCGCTTGTTTGATCGGCACGGCGACGACTCCGGTGCCGATCCGTTGGAAGTTGAGATCGATGCGCGAGCCGCCGACCTCGAGGCCGGCGACCTCGATGGCTTCGATCCCGATCGGCAGCGCGGGCTGGCGAATGTGCACTTCAGCCCTCGCGCCGTCGATCTGCACTCCCAACAGCGCCTGCAGCAACAGGAATACCGACCCTGCCGCCCAGGCCTGCGGCAGGCAGGCGACCGGGTAGGGCACCGGCCCCTGGCCGGGCGCCCTTTCAAACCCACAGAACAGCTCCGGGAGTCGCATGCCGAAGTGGTTCGCGGCTTCGAACATCTCGCTCACGATCCGAACAACCGCCGCTCGCTCGCCGTAACGCGCGATGCCGGCGGCGCAGATCGCGGTGTCGTGCGGCCACACCGAGCCGTTGTGATACGACATGGGGTTATAGCGAGCCTGGCCGTCGGCCAGGGTGCGAATGCCCCAGCCGCTGGCCGAGTCGGACCTGAGTAGTTGCGCGGACACAGCGGCCCCGCGCTGCGCGTCAGGAACTCCGCAATACAGCAGATGCCCGGCGTTGGATGCGCGAACTGCGCACGCAGCCCCGTCGCCGTCGACGGCAATCGCGTAAAAATCCATCTCGGGGATCCAGAACAACCGCTCGATAGTGGCGCGTAATTTCTCCGCGCGTCTGCGCCAGCTCCCGGCACGCGAGAGATCCCCTCGGGTCTGAGCCAACTCGGCCGCTCCACGCAACGCTGCGTAGGCGTACCCTTGCACTTCCACAACGGCAACGGGCCCATCCGGAAAAGCGCCGCTCGCGTGGAAGATGGAGTCCTGACTATCTTTCCACGCCTGGTTTTTCAGCCCTGACTCGCGTGCACGCTGGTAAAAGAGAAGTCCGTCACGCCCGTTGTCGAGTTGTTTCTCGATCCAGGCCATGGCCGCACAGATCGAATCCCAGATTTGATCCACTACGCCTGCGTCGCCGGTGCGCTTTTCATATTCGGAGGCCAGCAGGACAAACAGCGGCGTTGAATCCACCGAGCCGTAATACTTTGCAAAGGGCACTTCGCCCAGGGCAGCCATCTCGCCCCGCCGTGCCTCGTGGAGGATTTTTCCGGGCTGTGCATCCCGGAATGCAGATTCTTCCTGTGCCTGGGTCGCCGCGAGATAGGCCAACACGCCTGCGGCGAGTGTTGGATCCAGCCAGAGCGTCTGCAGGGCAGTGATCAGCGCATCGCGTCCGAATTGCGTGGCAAACCACGGAATTCCCGCGTACGGATACGGTCCGGTCACCAGCTCGGTTGTCAGCAACGCGATATCCGCCCGGGATTTGTCGATCCACTGGTTGAACAGCCGTCCCGAGGTGGTGATTGAGGCGGACTGCGCGCCCTGTTGGCTCAATTCCTGGAGCAGGGCATCGAAGCGCTTCTGTTGCAGCGGAGCCGGATCCGTCACCCCGGCTTTGACAAACAGATGCACCACTTCGCCGCGCCCCAGCTCGATCCTGAAGTGCGCGCAATCCGCTGCAATCGATTGAGGCTCGCGGGAAAACTCGATGCACGTGCTACGTACTGCACCATCGAGTCCGCGATAGCCGAGCAGCACCGCGCGTTCTTTCACCTCCGGGTCCAACTCGGCGCCGCGCGCGGCGCGCGTGTCGCCCTTGACTTCAAAGACATCCCGATAATCCGCCCGAAAGCGTAATTCGAGCGGCACCACGGCCCGCGTCTCGCTGAAGTTGGTGAGCTGCAGGCGTTCGTATAAGCACGCATCACGCAGGAAGCGCGTGCGCTCGAGGTGGATGACCCCCTGAGGGATCGATTGTTCACTGGGGGCCGGCAGCGGCTGATTCGTCAGGTGGGCGGTGAACAGCCGGTTGTCCTGGCTGATGGCCGCTCCCAGCAGCGCGGGTGAGCGGCCGGCGATCCGCAACTCATAGCGGGATAACACGCGGGTATCGCTGGTAAACATCCCATCGTCGGCGTCCTGGATGTCGCCCAGCGCATCAGCCAGCAGGAACGTGTCACTGTGCTTGAGCGTAAACCGCGGCAGCAGCCCGGGACGCCCCGGCGTCTCCGGTGTGCTCATGAGACGAGATCCAACCTCTGCGACTGCAGGAGGCTCGTGTACACACCGACATAGGCTTCCGCCATGTGCTCGGCACTGAACCTCTTCTCAAACGCCGCACGGACGGCGCGCCGCTCGAGTTGCTGCAGGCGCGACACGGCCGCGATGGCCTCGTCTTCGGTGTCCACAATAAAGCCGCTGAGACCATCCTCGATGACTTCCGGTACCGCGCCCCGCCGGAACGCGATCACCGGAGTACCGCAGGCCATAGCCTCGATCATTACCAGCCCGAACGGCTCGGGCCAGCGGATCGGAAACAGCAGGGCGCGAGCGTTGCCGAGGAATTCCGATTTCGCGTCATCGCCGATCTCACCCATGAATTCAATCAAGGGATGCTCCAGCAGCGGCCTGATATGAGCGTTGTAATAGATCCGGTCCGCCTGGTCGACCTTGGCGGCGATCTTGAGCGGCACACCGGCTCGGACGGCGATCTCAATGGCCGCTTCCAAGCCCTTCTCCGGTGAAGCCCGACCTACGAACGCAAGGTAGTCACCGGATGGTTGCTCTCGAAACCGGTACCGGTGTGCCGGCAGCCCGTGGTGTACGGTGGCAAGCCAGTTGGCGTTGGGCATCGGCTTGCGCTGATGATCCGAGATGGACACGAGCCCGAAGCCCGGCCAGTGCTCATACGCTTGCGGCAGGTCCGCCAGATCCAGCCTGCCGTGCAAGGTGGTGACGCACTTATTGCAATGCAACTCAAACATCGGCAAATGGATCAGCTCGACATGAAAATGCAGCACATCGAAGTGGGCGGCGTGCCGCTGCACCTCCCGCAGCATGGTGAGGTGAGCCGCGAGCTCTGACTTCAGCGGCGTCTCATCCAGCCGGATCGCCTGTTCGCGCGTAGCAATCAACCTGGCCCGGGTGCGCGAGCCGGCTGATGCAAACAAGGTCACCTCGTGCCCAAGCTCGACCAGACTGTCGCACAAAGACGCGACCACCCGTTCCGTTCCCCCGTAAAGCTTCGGCGGTACCGACTCAAACAGCGGCGCGACCTGCGCGATGCGCATGCTCGTCTTCATGATGCTTTACAACGCACGGGAGTACGAGACTATCCCGTTACCGCTCAACCTTTTCCTAACACATGTTAGGACCCGTTACGGGAATCGCTCTTGCTCCGATGTGTAAACAAACATCAGGCAAGGCGGGCGAATGAGCACGGGCGCGGACCGATTGGTTGCAGGCTTGATCGACTGGGGCGTCGACACGATCTTCGGTATGCCCGGCGACGGCATCAACGGCGTCATGGAGGCGATCCGCACTCGTCAGGACCACGTTCGTTTCATCCAGGTCCGGCACGAAGAGTCGGCAGCATTGGCGGCCTGCGCCCATGCCAAGTTGACGGGCAAGCTGGGGTGTTGTCTCGCCACCACCGGCCCCGGCGGAATTCACCTGCTCAATGGCCTGTATGACGCGAAGTTTGATCGCGCCCCGGTCATTGCGATCACCGGCCTTCCGTATCACGACCTCGTCGACACGTTCACCCAGCAGGACGTAGACCACAACCGCCTGTTTGCCGATGTGGCCGAGTACACCACGCGCATCATGAGCGCGGTTCATGTGGACAACGTCGTGGCGCTGGCGTGCCGGACGGCGATCGGCCGCCGTGGTGTGGCTCACATTTCGATTCCGATCGACGTCCAGGAAGAGTTGCTCGATGAGACGGAGCATTCACCGCGAAATGTACCGCATCACGTCTCCTTCGCCGGCGCGCAATCCGTGCGCGCTCCCTCCCTGGAAGATATCGAACGCGCCGTCGGAGTGTTGGATTGCGGGCGCAAGGTGGCAATCCTGGCGGGCCAGGGTGCGCTCGCAGCCCGTGCCGAGCTGTTGCAGACCGCGGAGCTGCTCGGCGCCCCCATTGTCAAAGCATTGCTCGGAAAGTCAGTGGTGCCGGATGCGCATCCCCTGACTACGGGTGGTATCGGACTCCTCGGCACTCGTCCCTCGCAGCTGGCATTCGATGAATGCGACACGCTGCTCATCGTGGGCTCCACCTTTCCTTACGTGGAGTATTACCCCAAGCCGGACCAGGCGCGGGGCGTGCAGATAGATCTCGACCCGACCCGGATCGGCCTGCGCTTTCCCGCGGAAGTCGGCCTGGTGGGCGA
>Ga0105240_10012172_pt1 | contig 11908 bp, 13 predicted proteins | sample KBSC54metaG_FD_80426 | JGI IMG/M metagenome (GOLD analysis project Ga0105240, IMG submission 80426) | Corn rhizosphere microbial communities from Kellogg Biological Station, Michigan, USA - KBS C5-4 metaG | ecosystem: Host-associated > Plants > Roots > Rhizosphere > Soil | place: Michigan, USA...
ATGGATCATCCTCTAGAGATTAAAGCCCCGACGCGCGCGGCGATCGAAGAAAAATTTTTGGCTAACTGGAAATCCTTACCCGATCTGCGTTGGCAGACGGCGGTGGATCAAGCGGCAAAAGCATCCGCTGCCGCGCCCACCTCCGGACGTCCATGGCTTCAGCTGGGTCTGATGGCCATCGATTTCAAACGCTACGATGACGCGGTCGCTTATTTTGGAAAGGCCCAATCTGATCCCTCGACCGCGGCTTCAGCCTCAAACAATCTGGGGAATTTGGCTTATTTGAAAAAAGAATGGACCAGCGCCATCACCCACTATAAGGAGGCGGCGCATCAAGATCCTGGGGATGGCCGCGTGTTAATTAATTTAGCGCGCGTTCAATCAAAATCCGGAGATAAAACAAACGCAAAAAATTCTTACGAGGCCGCGCTTAAATTGGACGCCACTTTAAAAGAAGAGTATCCTGACTTTAATGCGCTTTAAATTATTTTTAGGATTAGCCATGATCTTTTTCTCCATTCCCGTAAGCGCTGGGCTAAAAGCGCCCGCCAAAACCATTCAAGGGAAATTGGTTAATGATTTGCCGGCGCCCTTTAATGTGCAAGCCGTGATCAAAAATCGATCTGTTGCTTTGCAGTGGGAATGGCAACCTCCTGAACAGCAGCCGCTTTTTACGGATTTTGGCTATGAAATTTTACGCCAAGATGGAATCAATAATGTGGTGACGGGTTTGAGTTTTGTGGATCTCCATGTAGAGTACGGCACGTATACCTATAAAATTCGCGTCCGCGGTAGTTCAAAGGAACATGGGCAGCGTCTGAATCACGTGAGTTCCTGGTCTGAACCCGTAGAGGCGATAGTTCGGGTCGCTTGTGAAGGTGTGCCGCGTATTGAGTTAAAAGTAGAACCCACACAAAAGCTCTATAATGCTATTCCCTCGCTGCGCATGCATTTGTCGGGCCGTATGACTCAAAGTGAAGGCTGTTCACTTAAAAATCCGATGTACAAAATTGATGCGGAAACCGGTTCCTCTCATACGGGCACCCTGCAAGTGGATAGTCAGGGCCGCTTTAATGAATCGGTGGATGCCATCGGTCCCGAAGATGAGGTGCCTTCCGGGGACACTTCCTTTACAGTGTCCGTCAGCGCTGAGAATGAAGCGGGTCCTGCCACGTCTAATGCCTACACCGTAGGTGTCCATCTCCAAAACAAGTTCGCGCCTAAGAATTCCGCCTCAGACTATTAGGCCTATTTTATTTTGCCTCTAGATATAAGCTCAATTTGGAGGGTGGGGGGGCTTGTAATATCTGTTAATTAGATGTTAACTAAGAGAGTAGGGTGCTTTAACGACAAGGCGTCTTCTAGGGGAGGAATGCCATGCAAGACCAAATCGCCATATTCGCGCAAGAACAAGGGACGGAAACGCATCCACGTGATGTGAGTAAAGTGCTCAATGAACTGCCGGTTGAAGTTCAACGAGAGCGGAATGCCGTATTGGATTCTGTGGCTGAGAGAGAAGACAGCGCCGATGTGGGCGGGACAAAAAAAATCTTAGCCTATACGACAGCTATTCTGGGCGCTGTGATGCTCACCATGGTGGTCGGCTTTATTATTCTGTTCTACATGCGCTAAACCCGGTCTTCTACAGGCCGGCCTGTTTCATATCGTTCAAGGCTGAGGTTGCGGCGTAATAACCGCACAAGCCATGTACGCCTCCACCCGGAGGCGTCGATGCTGAACATAGATAGAGCAGGGGCTGTGGCGTACGATAAAGCCGTCGCGTAGGACGTAAAAACAATTGCCTTAGATCTAGTTGCCCCCCATTAATATCACCGCCAATCAAATTCGCATTATGTTTTTCCAGCTCATGGGTATTTCTCGTATGTGTCGCTAGGATGCTCGCGCGAAATCCCGGGGCCGCCTGTTCGATTTGCGCTTCGATCCGGTCTGTCATGTCTTGCGTTGATCCATGAGGAACATGACAATAGGCCCATGCCGTGTGTTGACCTCTGGGCGCGCGTGTGGAATCAAAAAGGCTGGGCTGGCTAAGAAGCACGAATGGTTTATCGGTGACGCGGTTTTCCTTTGGCGCACGTTCCGATTTTAAAACCGTTTCTAAACTCCCACCGAGATGAACGGTGCCGGCCTTAGTGCAGCGGGAGTCTTTCCATGGAATCGGGTGGGCTAAAGCCCAATCCATCTTGAAAACTCCCGGACCATAACGATAGGCTTCCAGCGTTCGACAAAAACGTTCCGGAAAGCGATGGCCCGCCAAGTGTAGGAGCTGACGCGGGCTTACATCGCACAAAATGACGTCCGCTTCTTTCAGTTCATTCACCGACTGAACGGTTTGGTTGAGAACGATGCAGCCTCCTAAAGATTGAAAATAAGAAGCCAATGCATTCGCAATGGATTGGGACCCGCCGCGTGGAATCGGCCATCCCACGGCATGTCCGGCAATCGCTAAAACCCAACCCACCGCGGCTGATCCCCATTGGTCCAAGGGCAGCAGGGAATGCGCTGCAAGTCCGGCAAAGAGCGCCCGGGCATTAGGCGTTCGAAAAAGAGCTCGCGCCACACCCGATGCCGGACCCAACGCCAAAATTCCAAAACGCGCGAGTAGGAGCGGGTGAGCGGGGAGATGTATAGGACGTAAGATTTCTGTTTTTAAATCATCCCAGCGCTTTACAAAGGGTTCGACCCATCGGCGATAGCGCGCGCCATCACTTCCTAATTGGCTGCAGGTGTCTGCGATGGATTTTTCCAGACATACAGCGGACCCATCTTCTAGAACATGCGCCATCGGCGTGGCGGGCCAAATCCATTCCAAACCATGTTCTGCTAAAGGAAAAGTCGAAAAAACAGAAGAGCTGACAGCCAGAGGATGAACGGCCGAACATACATCATGAACAAATCCCGGAAGGGTCAGCGGCATCGACCGAGTTCCCCCGCCGATGGTAGACTGCGCTTCAATGACCGTCGTGTGAATTCCCGCTTTCGCTAATGTGATCGCCGCTGTGAGCCCATTAGGACCCGAACCAATAACATACGCAGATGGCATATGTGTTAAAGCCAATCCATTTGTGCCAGTGCGCGATGAAAGCCGGGCGTGGCTAAAGAGACGGCGGGAAAATACTCGCCTACCCGCTGACGTTTCCACCAAGAGCCCATCTGGTTTTTTTCTGCCGGCGTTGTAAAGTGGTACTCATACAATTCAGCGCGTACGTACAATGGAGCGTGATGGGGAAAAGGATTCATTTTCAAAAGGCTTAACGTCTCAGGATCATTTTGAAGAAGTTTAGCCATCAAATGAAAAAACCAGGGATGTTGTCCGGGGCCTGACATTGCCGCAAACCACATCAACCAATCAAGACGTAAATGGTAGGGCGCTATGACCGGCGGCAGACGGCGCGGATCTCCAGGCTTGCCTTTAAATTCATAGGGTTTCCAAACCGTAGAAGCGGTTGGCGTCTCTTCCGTTCCTTCGATAATGACTTCATAACGAGTGCGAGTGATTCCGCCAAAAGCACCGTAGGTTCCCACCAAATGAAACGGGTTATAAGTGGTGTTCATGATTTGGCGCGGCGATAACATATTGCCGATCGGGCGCAGGCTAAGCCATGCCACCACCAATGTTACGGCCATAGTTGCCGCTTGCAGCCCCATTCCCATCGGGCTCTGAATGGCTGCTTCGACAGGGACGAATCCACGTAGCCAGCGGTCATTGAAAAGAGGAATTGTTAAGACTAGCGTTAAGGCATTAAGCCAGGACAAGTTGCCGCTGGCCATGATCAAAAGTTGAAAGAGGATGGTGATCATGCCCGCGACTGCACCGGTTGTACCGGGTACAAAATAACCGAAAGGAACCACCAACTCCGCTACATGATTAAAGACAACGCCCGCACGATGCGTCCATTCCGGGGCCCAATGAAAATACCAACTCAAGGGATTTGGCATGGGCTGTGTTTCATAGTGGTAGTTGAGGCAGGTCAGGTCTCGCCAGCATGCATCGCCGCGAAGTTTGATGAGGCCAGCGCCAAACATAATGCGAAACAATAACCACCGTTGCATCCATAACATGAGCGGCGGTGGTTCGACTGACGACGATCCCAGAAAAATCGTGTAAAACCCGGCTTCAAGTAAAATCGATTCCCAGCCAAATCCATAAAACACTTGACCGACATTCACAAAAGAAAGGTAAAGCAACCATAAAGCGCCCCACACGGACATGGAAAACCAGAGCGAGTAACGGTCTGAAAAGCCGCTGATGGCTAAGCAGGAAAGGAAAACCCCTCCCCATGCGGCTATAGTAAAGGCAGAATCTTTCGTGAAAAAATAAAACAGACTAGGCGATTCCCAGAACCGGACTTGTTTCATGAAATCTAGAGCCGGCAGTAAACCACGCGACCCCAGTAAAGGACGAAACTGATTCAGCGTTACTAAGAAGGCCATCAAATAAATCAGCCCGAGGCTGCGCTGAAAGAGATAACGCGTTAACCAAATGCCATTCAGAGAAGTCATAAATTCATTAACTATATTGAATCATCTAAAGATAAACTGTAGGGAGAAAAATCTATGATCCACCGGAATCGTTTTTTGATGGGAGGAAAGAGCACATGGCCATGCACCGCGGCGGTTCTCCTCTCTGGATTTCTCTATGCTGATTCCGTCCAATTCCAAGCGCGTGAGTTGTTTCAAATTCCTTTTGGGAACAGTCGGGATACGTTAGGCGCCAAAGTCGAGGGGAATAATTTTCTGATTCCGCGCAGCTTTACGCTGGATGACGTGGGACATGCCTATATCTACGATTCCCCCAAGCATCGTATCGCTCGTTTCACATTAAAAGGCGTTTTTGAAATGGAATTCCGTTATCCGGAAACAGTAGAGCAAGTGTTTGCCCATGCAGATGCCGAACAGAATTTGTGGTTGCTTGTCAGTGAGCCCAAACGCGGCTTGTATTATGTGGTTTATGACGTGCGCGGAAAAAAATTGCGCGACGGATTATTTCGTGAATACATGCATTTTCAACTGCATTTGGATGATGACCATTTCTTGCACGTATTATTATCGTCGGATAAGACGCCTTCCGTGACGCAAAGTTTTTTCTTGGATGAAAAAAGCCATTTAATGAAGAAAGAAAATGTCGCCCGTCCGCCGGTCACGCATCATCGGGTACGCAAGCAGGAGCATGTGTATTTTATTGACGCCGTGCCGGGAGAAGCTGGAACCTTGAATCGTATAACCAATGAAGCCCATCATCACGAAAGCGATATTCAAGGGCATGTGATCTATACCACAGACGCGGGGGACATTTACACCCGTCTGGGCGATCGGGGGTTTCGTGTGTATTCCGCGCAGGGTGCATTAAAAGGCCATGTGCAGCTCCACGGATTACGCGCTTCCTGTGCATCGATTCGTTTTGACTCTGACGGAAATATATTTGAATTGGACGGCATTCCCGATCAATCCGATGAGCAAGCACGCTTGCGCGGTTCTGCGGACCCCCAAGCCGACTTCGAAGACTTGCATTACACCGCCGCCATGCCCGGCATGCGCATGATACTTTTAAGTAGAGAGAGGGTCGGGGGGTGAGGGTTCAATTAACTACTAAGTCGTGATTAATGGCGTAGTAGGCTTGATGGAGTTGTTGGGTGATGGCGCGTTCTTGTGTGGCGGTAAGGTGTCCGCCATTGGCAGTAGCGTCGAGTTGGGCCTGTTTTTCTACCCGTGAGAGATACGTCGCTTCTGCGTCATGTTGCGCTTTTGTAATGGCCCCGTCTTTTAATTTCTGATCTAACAACGTTCGCAGTTCTAAAAGTAAATCATTGACCGCCGTGAGATGCCCTTCTGCCGGAGACGGATAGCCTGGTGAGGAGACGGGTGGCAGAGAGCGTGTGGATTCTGCGGGAGTATGGGGGATGACTCCAGGATGTTGTATCGCCGTGATCAAGGCCCGTTCTTGATCACGGGTGAGATAGCCGCCATTGCCATCGGACTCGGCATGCGCTTCTTGATCGAGGGCGTCGTAATATCGCAACGCCTTTTCCATTTCCGTTTTATTGATGTCGCCATCTTGATATTGGAATGTAATGTTTGAGCGCGCCCGTTGGAGTTGCGCGTTGAAATTTTTTAAGTCGCGCTGAGCGGTATCCGGCGCTGGGTCGGGCGCGGTGACGTTTTCTTGCACAACGATTGGCGGTTCAGAAACGGGTGTGATGTACGGAACCGGCGTAGCATAGGCATACGGGTAATAAGGATCATAAGGATAGTCGGGATACCACCATGGCCCAGGTGCTCCGACCACAATGCCAATGCCGCCGCCGTGATAATAACCCCCGTGGTTCCATCCCCCGCCGTGCCATCCTCCTCTGTAATATCCACCCCGGCCTCCCCATGCCCATAAGGGTGCGGCGCTGAGAAAAAAAGACAAGGCGAGAAGCAAAGTCCCTGTGCGTTTGATCATGATTACCACCGTAAGCCAAAAGTCACTGGCAATAGTTGCGTCGGTTTTCCCGCTGTGAAAATATAATGATAGCGAACTTCCACAAAAAGCTTAGTCCCCCATCCCAAATTGCAGGTCATTCCAGCGCCTGCATTCACGCCCCCGGTATCATCAATATTTCGCATACGATCAAGGCCCGACGCATAATAGCCGCCATGAAACGTGGGGACAAAGACGGTCACAGGAACATCGAAACGGTCTTCGCGTTCATAAAATCCTCCGCCGCCGATTAAATAACCACCGACCGGTCCGCCAATGCGAAAACGCCAAATCGGATTGAGCGTCAGTGACCAGACCGATCCATCGCCGCCTACGGCGCCATTTCGTTGAAGCGCGGAATCGGTCAGGCCAAAGCCCGAATCCATAAACTCGAAAATAAATCCTAACCGTGGAGTGATGTTATAGCCGCCACCCACGGTGAAATTCCAGCCATCATTCAATTGGTTTCCTGTAGATCCTAAAAGGGGTACAGGGCCTCCACCGATATTAAAATTCCAACGCCACGGCCCTAAGGCGGCGCCTGTGGGCGGCAAGGCATCGACCGGCTGATACCACCGCGCATAGGGCGCATAATAAGGAGCCGCAACAACGACAACGGCGGAGGCAACACGTGAGGTCAAACCCACAAGCAGGGCAGCCACCGCTAAAAGCGGTAGCCGCCGATGTGGGGATGTGCCGTTATTTCGTGGCCGGCGCGGAAGCATTGGTTGTACTCACGGGGGCCGCTGATTTTTTCCCATGGTGATGGCCATGATGTTTTTTCACTTTGGGTGTGGTGGTGGTTGCTGGGGTGGTGGCATCTCCCGCAGAAGCCCAAAGGACCATACTGGGCAACACTAAACCGCCGGCTAATAGAATAAAAGCTAATTTGTTTTTCATTTCCTTCTCCTTTAAAGTTCGTCGTTGTTACATAAAATTAGACGTGCAAAAAGCAGCCAATGTTCCTGGAGAGGTACAAGTGCGCTTGTTACAATGCGGATATGCGCAATAAATGCATTATTTTTCTAGGCTTGTTGGTTTTAACGCTTATTAAGGAGGCCGGTGCGGAAATTGGCGAAATTGATGTGCATGCCGGTCCGCCCGCCACTAAAATAATCGCCACTTCTCCCGATGAAAGCGTTCTTTGGCTTAAAACCGGCACGCGAATTACGGTTGTTTTAATGGATGCTCAAGGCCGCCGTGTCGGAGTGGAGACCGGGAGCTTTAAAACCTTAAAAGAAATTCCCAATTCTGAATGCGAAGTGGATTTTGTAACGAACCGTTATACCGGGCAAGAACATGATGAGGCCTATGAACGGATAACCCTGATACCGGCGGCCAAAGGCGTTTATCGCCTTTTTTTACATGGCCTGCAAACCGGTCCTTATACGATTTCTGCTTCTTCGTTATCGCGTGACGGGAGTTCCGAACCCAGCAAAGAGTTAGAAGGCATGATTACCGAAGGCGAAGACAAACTCTTAAAGCTGACATTCGACCCGGCGCCGCATTCCTCGTTGTCGCTGGTGGATACCTCCAACCATCCCTAACAAAAACAGAGCAGCGTCCCGCTGTTCCGGCATCCCGACTCTTGGTGTGTTTTGCTAAAATAGGTTTATGGACACCATTGAACTGCTTCGTCTGCAAGCTGAGCGCCTGCGCATTCTCGATCTTAAAGCTTTAACGCGTGCTACAGCCGGTCATCCTGGGGGCACGCTTTCTTTAGCGGAAGTGATGTCAGTCCTTTATTTCGGTGGCGTGCTGCGTTATGACCCGACGGATCCGCAATGGGAACATCATGATCGTCTCATTTTAAGCGAAGGTCACAGCGCCCCTATTTTATATGCCGCGCTTTTAGAAGCGGGTTTTAAAGGCTGGACTGAGCAGGCTTTAATGGATTTGCGGCAAAATCCTGATGTCATCGCGCAGGGTCACGTGACCCGTTGGTTGACGCCGGGCATCGATGCCTCGACGGGAGCCTTAGGCATGGGCGGCGCTAAAGCGTTAGGTATGGCGCTCGCGGCGCGCTATAAAGGACAAGATTTTCACACCTTTTGTATTGTCGGTGACGGGGAATCCGAAGAAGGCGAAATTTATGAAGCGGCTTCCAATACGGCTTTATTAGGCGTAGATAATGTCACCTGGATTTTAAATCGTAACAAGGCGCAACAAACCGCGGGCACCGTAGATGTTTCGCATATCGATTACACCGCGCTCTTTACCTCTTTAGGCTGGAATGTGGTGGTGATCCCGGCTGAGTCTGCGGAAGCGGCCGCCAATCGCGAGTATATTCAGAAACTTCAAGCGGCTCTGTTGGCCGCAAAAAAAGCGGCGCACCATGCTGGCCGGCCGACGATTATTATTGTCGATACGATCAAAGGCAAAGGCGTGGATTTTATGGAATATAAAAACCACAAGCCGTTGCAATACAAATTTCATGGCGTTGCGCCCACCCCCGAAGAACTCACACGCGCTTTGCCGCAAATTGAAGCGCGTATGGCTGGTGCGGATTTAAATGCGTTAGCGGCCTTCCGTAAACAAGCGGCGATAACAGCGGACCAACGCAAACAAATCGATGCGCTCAATATAAAAATGATGCAAGAGCGCCGTCAGAAACTGATGGACGTGCGAAAAAATTCTACTGCGACCAAGCCCGTCAATGCCTTTAAGCCCGGCGATAAGCCCGTGGGAACGCGTGTGGGTTTTGGGAATGCCTTAGCGCATTTAGCCGCGGAACATCCGGAAATTGTCGGGACCTCACCGGATCTTCAGGATTCGGTGCATATGGCGGATTTAGAAAAAATTGCCGGACGTCAGACGCGGGATAACCCGTTAGGCGCTTATATTCCCGAAGGCATCGCCGAGTCTAATGCCGTCGGAAAATCGGCGGGCTTAGGCTATGAAGGCCTAATTCCCTTCGTCGCGACCTTTGATCAATTCCTGCTCGAAGCGGCCGATGAATTGCAGCATGCGGCGGCCTTTGGATCTTTCTTTGTCGCCGTCGGCACCCATTCCGGTTGCGGCGTGGGGTCGGATGGAAAAAGCCAAATGGGCGTCGGAACGCCGGGCATGGTGGATCATTTCTCCGGCGTAGACGCGGATCTTTTTGACATGTTTGAGCCGGCGGACGCACAAGAAGCGGGCGATATCACGCGTTTGATTGTGGAACGCGTGCTGCGGGACGGCGCGCCACGCCACCCGATTTACTTGCGCTTAACGCGGCATAATCTTCCGATCTTGGATAAAAGCGGCGTCAAAGATTACAAAAAACAATTGGAAGAAGGCAGTTACGTGCTGGCCGCGCCGGCCGCTGGCCGTAAGGCGGATGTCATTTTAGTCGCCAGCGGGGCGACGGTCGTTGAAGCGCAAAAGGCCGCCCAAAATTTAGCCGCCAAAGGCCTTCAAGCCAAAGTGATTAACGTCGTCAGTCTGAATAAAATTTCCCGCGCGTCCGGCGCTTTTGTCCGCGAGTTCTTAGATGACGCCACGCCGATTATTACCGTGCATGATGCCGAACCCAACGCGTTAGGGCACCGCGTCAAAGATGCCGTTAATGCAGCCCGCTTAAATGGTCGCCATCCGGGAGTCGTGGTTAAAACGCTGGGTGTCAATATCTCTTCGCTATCGAATCATGTGGGGTCGGGCACGGCGGAAGAAAATTATCGGCGCAATTTATTGGATGCGGCGGGAATCGAAAAAACTGTGGGAGAAACCATTCCCTTTAAAAATTCCACATCCGCGCCGACGCCTGCGGGAACACATTAAACGCATGAAATTAAATCTGGCCCTCTTACTTTCGCTCATTGGCAGCGGTGCCGTGATGGCCGCTCCACCCACATCGCCTAAAGAGTTGGAACTTTATCACCATTGCCAAGATTGGCTGAAGAATTTCCCTGCGTCCTACATTGCCACCAACATCCGCGGTGACGGCCAGCAATATGCTGTTCGCCGCCAAGTGGCTTTAGATATGCTGCGCGAGCGTCGCGATTTCGGCACCGTCTATGAACTGATGGTCAATCTCGATACGGGCAATTTTCTCTCGCCGCAAATCATCGATATTTTAGTCGAATGGAAATCGCGCCGCGCCATTCCTTTGCTCGAACAAATCGCCGCCGACAAATCCCGCCCCAAACCCTTGCGTGAAAAAGCCCGCACCGCCGCCGCTACTCTAAGCGCCCTAAAACCCGATCACCCGCCACTGTTCCGCTAATAAAAATTAAGAGGCAGCACTGATGATTCAAATCAGGCCATTGTGAATGATGCATATGAATGTTATATTTATATGCATATAAACCAAGGAGAATTTTTATGAAATTCCGCACCACGATGATTCTGCCACCCAAATTGGTGGCATTGGCTCAAAAGGCCACCGGCGCCAAAACAAAGACGGAAGCCGTCATTCGTAGCCTGGAATTGGCGATTAACCGGAAGAAAGCCGAAGAGCTGATTGCTATTTTTGGAAAACTTCCTTTGAAAGTGGACCTTCATAAATCCCGTCAGCGACCTGTTTAATGGTTCTGGTCGATACAAATATTTGGATTCAGGCGTTTAAGAATCCGCGCGCTCCCGTCATCGCTCCCCTCTCGCAACTATTAATGGAAAAACACGCCTGTATGACAAAAATTATTCGCGCAGAACTTTTATCCGGGGTGCGCAGCGAAGCCGAATATCGATTTTTAGATGAAAAGTTATCGCCGGTGCCTCTCTTAGATGAAGCGCCAGACCTCTGGAATCATGTGGCGCATGCGCGGTTCCGCCTAGCGCGTATGGGAATCCAAGAGGGACTTATGGACTTATCCATCGCTTGCACCGCGTGGCAAAGCCGTTCTCTTTTATGGACCTTGGACCATCAATTTCAGTCGATCCAAAAAGTTATTCCCTTCAAACGATTTCAATCGCATGCTTAAGCGCTTTAAGAAGATTTACATTGAAATCAGTAATGTCTGCAACCTGCAATGCTCGTTTTGTCCGGAAGTGGAGCGCGACAAGCGGTTTATGGAGCCGGAGCTTTTCCGTCGCGTCGCGGCCGCGGCGGCGCCGCTCACCGCAGAGGTCTGTTTTCACTTGATGGGCGAGCCTTTGTTGCATCCTGAATTTGCCTCGTATGTCGATGTCTGCGCGGGTTTAGGTCTGCGGGTGAACGTGACAACCAATGGGCTTTTGTTGGATGAAAAACGCCAGGCGGCACTGCTGCATCCCGCGATTAGCCAAATCAACTTTTCACTCCAAAGTTTTGGGGATAATTTCTGCGAAAAAGATAATTCCACCTATTTGCAAACGATTTTTAATTTTACGGAACGCGCGATTCAAGAGCGCCCCGACTTATACATCAACTATCGTTTTTGGAACGCGGGATCCCCGGATGCGCAACGCCTCAATGCGTCGATGGTTGAGAAGATCAGAGCCGGGCTGCAGGTCGATTTCAAGCCG
>Ga0105240_10012173_pt1 | contig 11908 bp, 13 predicted proteins | sample KBSC54metaG_FD_80426 | JGI IMG/M metagenome (GOLD analysis project Ga0105240, IMG submission 80426) | Corn rhizosphere microbial communities from Kellogg Biological Station, Michigan, USA - KBS C5-4 metaG | ecosystem: Host-associated > Plants > Roots > Rhizosphere > Soil | place: Michigan, USA...
ACCACCGGGCATACGCCCATCGGCATCGAAATTGCGCTGGCCCAGGCCAGTGCGATCCTGCAGACGGTGCGTGAACATCCCGGCCGGCCCATCGTGATCCTGGTCGATACCCAGGGCCAGCGCTTGCGCCACCGCGATGAAATGCTGGGCATCAACAGCTACATGGCGCATCTGGGCAAATGCGTGGAACTGGCGCGCCGCCAGGGCCATCGCGTGGTTGGCCTGGTGTATGACCAGGCGCTGTCGGGCGGCTTCATCACCAGCGGCCTGATCGCCGATGCCTGCTATGCCTTGCCCGAGGCGACCATTCGCGTGATGGGCCTGCCAGCGATGGCACGCATTACCAAGGTGCCGGAAGAACGGCTGACCGAGCTGGCCAAGAGCAATCCGGTGTTTGCGCCCGGTCCTGAAAATTATTTGCGCATGGGCGGCGTTGCCGCGATCTGGAATGGCGATCTGGCCAAGGCGCTGGCCGATGCGCTGGCCCAGGATCGCAGTGCCGACACCCGTGCGGCCACGGGTCTCGAACGGGGCGGGCGCAAATGGGCGCAACGCGTCATCGATGCGGTCGCCAACGATACGCCCTTGAACGGATGAGCATGCCGTCCACACTCGCGCTTGCTGACTCGCGTCATCACCTGCTCTGGCTGAGTGAGGCGGGTTGGTCGCACCTGCTGGCCGGTGGCAGTGATGCACGCCAGCAGGCCACGCTGCAGCACTGGCAGCGCATGCGCTGGCCGCTGATCGTGCGTCGCCGCGACGTGGAGGCCAAGGACGAAGAGATCTGTGTCGGTATCGCCTTGCCGCCCGATGCGCAGGGCAACAAGCCGCGCATCGCGCTGCGGGTGAGGGCCGATGAAGTGGCATCAAGCCGCGTACCTTTCCTGCTGCGCGACATCGTCGCTGCGCGTCTGGCCGGTCTGCCCGCAGCATGGCAGACGGGGTTGGGTGAGTTGCAGCAGCATATGGAACGTGCCGGTATCGCCCTGTCCGTATTCGGTTCATTGGCCTGGCAAGCGGTGACCGCGCAAGTCTATCTACGCAGCAGTTCCGACATCGACCTGATGTTCCAGCCGCGCAGCCCGGCCCAGCTGGAAGCAGGCGTAAGGCTGCTGGCCTGGCAGGCGATGTTCCTGCCGCTGGATGGAGAAATCGTGTTTCCCGACGGGGCCGCCGTGTCGTGGAAGGAATGGCGACAGGTCGCGGTGCTGGGCAGCCATCCCGAAGGCCAGGTGCTGGTCAAGCGGCCAGCCAGCGTAGCGCTCGAACGCGTGGGCGCACTGCGCGCCAGCCTGCCGCAGGAGCAGACATGCGCCGCCTGATGCAGCATCCCGATACGCTGACCCCGCCGCTGCACCATACGCAGAAGCGCCGCGCCGCCCGCGAGAACCTGGCCTTCTGCCGCCAGCTCGCGCGCCTGGCAGTGCGCAGCCTGTACCATGAACTGGTGCTCTATCCCAAGCCGGGCCTGGTCTCGCGCGTGGACAATGGCAGCCACACCGACATGACGGCCGAGACCTTCCTGCGCAGTCTGTTTGCGCTGCGCCATTACTTTTTCCAGATCGCCGCCGCAGGCCTCGACGGCGCGTCTTTCCACGCCCTGCAGACGCTGGCGATTCGCGCCGAAGAGCGCATGCTGCGCGCCACCGGCGGCATCAACACGCATCGCGGCGCGATCTTTGCGCTGGGGATGCTGTGCGCGGCCACGGGATATGCGCGGGGCCGTCACATGCCCCTGCAACCGGCCACTATCCGCGCCACCTTGCTGATCCAGTGGGGCGATGCACTGGCCCGCCATAGCGCGGCAGCGATGCCGTGCGGCCAGCACAGCCATGGCCAGCGCGTGGCCGCCGAGCATGCCGTGGGCGGGGCGCGAGAGGAGGGCGCGCTGGGCTTCCCGGCGGTGTTCGAGGTGGCCTTGCCGCAATTGCAGGCCACGCTGGCGGCTGGGCGCGATCTGCATCACGCTCGTATCGATGCGCTCTTTGCGCTGATGGCGCATCTCAGCGATACCAATGTCTACCATCGCGGCGGGGCCGAGGGCGCTGCCCTGGTTCGCAGTCGCAGTGCGGCCTTCCTGGCGGCGGGCGGTACTGCGCTTGCCGATTGGGAAGCGCGGGCGCAGGACTGCCATCGCGAGTTCGTCACCCGCCGCCTGTCGCCGGGCGGCGCGGCCGATCTGCTGGCGGCGGCTTGCCTGGTCCACGAGGTTCGCAACTTATGAGCCTGCGCCTGGCCATCCTGTGTCCGGGGCAGGGCGCGCAGCATGCGGGCATGTTCGATCTGCTGCGCGATGATCCCGTGGCCAGCGCCTTCCTGAGGCAAAGCGATCCGTCGTCTCACCTGCAGGCAGCGGTAGAAACGGTACTCAACGATCCTGCCCAGCTTTATGCCAACCGCAATGCCCAACCCCTGATCGTCGCGGCGCAACTCGCCGCGTGGCAAGCGCTGCAGGAGCCGTTGGCCGCCCTCGCTGGCGCGCCTTCGGTGGTAGCGGGTTACAGCGTGGGAGAACTGGCCGCCTATGCGGTGGCCGGGGTCATCGATCCCGCTGAGACTGTCGCGCTGGCTGCACGACGCGCTGCAGCGATGACCGAGGCCGCCAGCGCGCAGCCTGAACAAGGCTTGATGTCCATCGGTGGAGTGGCGTTGTCCGTCGCGCAGGAATGCCTGGCACGTCACGATGGCTATGTGGCCATCGTCACCGGTGAAGATACCCTCATCGCCGGTGGTGCCGGAACAGCCTTGCAAGCCGCTGCGGATGAGCTTGCGGCCGCTGGCGCGCGGACTTCTTCCTTGCCCGTCGGGCTGGCGTCGCACACTCCATTGATGCAGGCGGCTACGGGCGCATTTGCGGCAGAGCTTGCCGCACTCCAGCCGAGGTCCCCCGGCCCGGCCTTGTTGGCGGGTGTCACCGGCCAGGCGATTACCGATGCAGCGCAGGCCCAGGCCCTGCTGGTGCGCCAGCTGGTGGAACCCATCCAGTGGGCCGGCTGCATGGATGCCATGGCTGAGCGTGGCGTGACGGTCGCGTTGGAACTGGGGCCTGGCGCGGCACTATCGCGCATGCTGCGCGAGCGCCATCCGCAGATGGCCTGCCGTTCGCTGGCGGACTTCCGCAGCCTCTCGGGCGCGCTGGCATGGCTGCGTCGGCAGACTGACTGAATCGGCGCGCGGTACGCCCTCGGCTGGCTTCTGCGCCATGCTGGTGCTATCGTGAAATGAAGAATTCTTCCATTGTCCATGCTCCTGTCGGATCCGGCTGACAGCGCAACCCGCTTTGTGCAGTTCAGTCCATCGCGGCGGCGAACCAATGCCCGAACCCTCAGTCGCATCTTGAAGCAGTGCCAATGTTCAACCCGACCAGGAGGCCCCAAGATGAAAGTCGATGTGTACAAGCGCCCGGACGGCGACGGTTTGTTTTCCTACCTCGTCCTGCCCCACGAAAAGCCGATGCCGGAAGAGGTGACCAATACCGACTGGCAGCTCCACGAGCAAAATGTGGACTTTGAGCGCGACGGGAAGCGGCATTTCACGCTGGAGCCGGAAGATGCCTTCATGCAGATCGGCGAGAAAGGCTACGCCATCACCCATCTGGACCAACGCAGCGGCGACGGCGCGGCCTGAGACCCCAGGCTATCGGCCCATCCGCAGAGGAGACCATCATGCCCACTGAACAAGTAGGCGATTACGAAGTGGAATACGCTGGCGTGCGCCTCATCGGCGGCGACGAATGGGTGGCCCAGGTGGCCATCTTCGGCCATTCCACCAATCCCATGCACCGCAACCCGGTGTTCCCGGTGCAGCGCGTGCTGCCCGACCAGACCTTCGCCGATGAAAAGGCGGCCGAGGAGGGCGCGCGCCAGGCTGCGCATGACCTGCTGGAGAAGCAGACAGCGCGGCATTGACCGCCGTTTCCCACTAAAGAAGCCCGATCTGCCTGTTGGCGCATCGGGCTTCTTCGCATTGATGGACGCTGATGGCATGGAATTCGCATGCTGACGGCAGCGGCTGATGAGTGGCAGGCTGCTCACTCTGCTGTTTCGCAATAGAATGGCGATGATTGCATTTTCCTTCACATCTTCCTTTTCCCCGTCCGGCCAGGTCCCCCTCATGAAACCGCCTCTGCTCGTCCTGATTCACCTTTCCGAAGAAAGCACCGCCACCATCGCCGCCCACTACGACATCCTTTACGCGCCGGATCGCCAGCGCCGTGACGCGATGATCGCCGGCCCGGCCAAAAAGGTGGCGGTGGTGCTGACCAACGGCTCCACCGGCCTGACCGCCGACGAAATGCGTGCCTTGCCGCATCTGCAACTGGTGTGTGCCCTGGGCGCCGGCTTTGAAAACATCGATGCCGCCCACGCCAAGGCGCATGGCATCGAGATCGCCACCGGTGCCGGTACCAACGAGGACTGCGTGGCCGACCATACGCTGGGGCTGCTGCTGGCCATCCTGCGCAACATCCCGGTGCTGGACCGCTACACCCGCGACGGCGGCTGGCGCGAGACCATCCCCCTGCAACCGCAGCTGGCGGGCAAGCGGGTAGGCATCGTCGGCATGGGCAATATCGGCAAGAAGATCGCCCGCCGCGCCGCTGCCTTCGATGCCGAGATCGCCTATTGCAACCGCAAGAAGCGTGATGACGTCGATTTCCACTACTTCCCGGACGTGGCCCAACTGGCCGGCTGGGCCGACTGCCTGATCGTGGCAGCGCCCGGCGGCGCCCAGACCCATCACCTCATCAATGCACGCGTGCTGGAAGAACTCGGTCCCAAGGGCTACCTGGTCAACATCGGCCGTGGCAGCATCGTCGATACCGAGGCCCTGGCCGCGGCCCTGTCGGCCGGCCGCCTGGCCGGCGCCGGTCTGGATGTCTACGAAGGCGAGCCCAAGCCGCCTGCGGCCCTGATCGGCCTGCCCAATGTGGTCCTGACGCCGCACATCGCCGGCTGGTCGCCGGAAGCCATCAGTGCCTCCGTGCGCCAGTTCCTGCGCAATTGCGAGGAGCATTTCGCAGCAGCCGAGCCGGTGGTGCGGGCCTGAGCGGGCGGCTGCGCGACAGCTGACGCGAGTTTTTTTGCCATAGCCGGGCTGGCTGGCCGATAATGTCGGCCGCGGCCGGGATGCTTTCCTCCACGAGAGCGTCCCGGCCGGTCGCTTGCGCGCGCTCGGGGGAGCGTGCCGGCGCACGGCACCCCGGTGTCATTTCATTCCAAGATCAACCCATCGCCATCACACTACAGAGAGAGCCACGCACCATGGATCTGCCATCTCACCAACTCACCATGACGGTCCTGATGACCCCGGACATGGCCAACTTCGCCGGCAACGTGCACGGGGGCACCATCCTCAAGCTGCTTGACCAGGTGGCCTATGCTTGCGGCAGCCGCTATGCCGGCCAGTACGTGGTGACCCTGTCGGTGGACCAGGTGATGTTCCGCCAGCCCATCCACGTGGGCGAGCTGGTGACCTTCCTGGCCAGCGTCAACCACACCGGCAAGTCGTCCATGGAAATCGGCATCAAGGTGGTGGCCGAGAACATCCGCACCCAGGAAACGCGTCACGTCAACAGCTGCTTCTTCACCATGGTGGCCGTGGACGACCAGCGCAAGCCGATCCCGGTGCCGCCGCTGCGACCCTTCTCGCAGGAAGAAAAGCGCCGCTTTGACGCCGCCGTGATCCGCAAGTCGCTGCGCCAGGAACTGGCGCGCCGCTACGAGGAAGTCAAACCGGGTACGGACAAGGCCACCTGAGCTTTCCGGATTGCCCAATGAAAAAGGGGATGAGCCAGCGCTCATCCCCTTTTTTGATTCCGGCCGGACTGGCGCTCAGTCCAGATGCACCACCACCGAGCCAAGCACGCCCAGCTCGGCCAGCACAGTCTGTCCTGCCCGCACCGGCATGGGCACGATGGTGGAGCCGGTGGCAACCAGCTGTCCGGCCGCCAGTGTCAGGCCGTACTCGCGCAATTCATTGGCCAGCCAGGTCAGCGCCACGCGCGGATCGCCCAGCACCTGGGCACCACTGCCGGTGCGCCTTTCACCGCCTTCGATGGTGGCCGAGGTCGCCAGCGCGGCCAGGTCCAGGCTGCGCCAGTCGATGCTGGCCGGTGCGCCCAGCACGAACTGGTCGGCACAGCTGTTGTCGGCGATCAGCTGCGCTGCGCCCACTTCGCGGAACAGGTCATACCGGGTATCGGGGATCTCGATGGCCGGATGCACCGTAGCCACGGCCGCCATCACTTCTTCCTGCGTGTAAGGCGTATTGCGTGGCGCGAGCGTGCTGCCCATGCGGAAGGCCACTTCCACCTCGGCCACGCGCATCAGGTTGTCGCCCAGCGTGATCCGGGCACCGCTGCGGTGAATGCGCTCGGCCAGCAGGCGGCCAGCCAGTGGCGCATCGACCTTGAGCAATTGCTGTCCGCCTGGACCGGTGGCGGCGTTCTTCCAGCCGGCCAGCGGCGCGAAGCTGCGCGCTTCCAGGCGGCTCTGGATGTCATAGGCCTGACGCCGGTCCCCCGGCTGCAGATGCGCCGGCAATTGCGGGATGCGGCGGTTGTGCGCCCAGCAGTCCCACAGCAGGTCGGCGGCTTCCTGGCATTGTGAATCGGTCAGCACGGCGGTCTCCCCAAAATGAAGGCTTGTGTTCAGACGCTCAAGGGGCCCAATGCGCCGATGGCGATGGTCAGCAGGCCCAGGCACAGGTTGATGCCTACCAGCATGCGCACCTGGCGCAGGGCGCGTGAGGCGCGATCCCAGTCTTGCTGGGCGGCCGCCAGCTTGAGGCGGCGGAAGGGGGCGAAGAAGATGTGGGCGAAGATCAGCATCATCACGATACCGATGCCGGTCATGGCGTGGACATAAGGCGGCAGCTTGGCAGCGCCAGCGCCCATCACGGCCATCATGTGCAGGCCGCTGCCCAGCACCAGTGCGATGGCGACCCAAACCCAGATGAAGAAATTGGCCAGCACGGCGGCCATCAGGCTCAGCCGCTGCTCCGGATGCAGCACGCCCAGCGCGGGGCGCAGGGCCATGTGGGCGAAGAACATGCCGCCGACCCAGATCGTCAGGCCCAGCAGATGGAAGAATTTGGCAAACAGCATGGCGCTCCCGTCAGAAAAGTTCATATGCGTCCGTGGCGCATTGTCGCATGAGTGGGAACACGGCGTATCGTCAGCCGGGCGAAACCGCCAGCTTGTGGTAATGTCTTGCAGAAACTTCATCACTAATACTACTCATCGGGCGCTTCTTTGCGCCGCCATCCGGGGGGACGGTCACACCATGTCGAACACTAGCTTCAGCGGCACCACGCTCAGTGCCATCTTCTTCTATCCGATCAAATCCTGCGGCGCGCTCTCCCTGAGCCGCGCCGAGATCAGTCCGCTGGGCCTGGCGCTGGACCGCCACTGGATGCTGGTGGACCGCCAAGGCCAGTTCCTGACCCAGCGCACGCATCCGGCGATGGCCTGCATCACGCCCGCTTTCGAGGGCGGTGCCCTGGTGCTGCGTGCGCCCGGCATGCCCGCGCTGCAGTTGGCCGCCGCCGGCCAGGATGGTGCCACGCTCGCCGTCAAGGTCTGGGACAGCCGGGTCGAAGCGCTCGACCAGGGTGAGCAGGCGCGCGAGTGGTTCTCCGCCTACCTGCAGGATGACGCCCGCCTGGTGCGTTTCAATCCGGCCGTCAAGCGCGCCTGCAGTACCCGCTGGACCGGCGAGCATCGTGCCACGACGCAGTTTTCAGATGGCTATCCGCTGCTGGTGATCGGCCAGGCCTCGCTGGATGACCTCAACGCCCGGCTCGCCGCCAAGGGCGCACCGGCCTTGCCCATGGATCGCTTCCGTCCTAACCTGGTGATCGCCGGTTGGGAAGCCTATGAAGAAGACTTCATCGATACCGTGCGCCTGGGCAGTGAAGACCGTCCGGTACAACTGAAGCTGGTGAAGCCTTGTGCTAGATGTCCGATCCCCGGCATCGACCAGCACAGCGGCCAGCGCGATCCGCAGTGGCCGAATGAACCCATGGACACGCTGGCCACCTATCGTGCCAATGCCAGGGTGAATGGCGGTCTCACCTTCGGCCAGAACGCCATCGTGATCGTCGGGGAGGGCGGCGTGATCGAGGTCGGCCAGGCCTGCGAGTGGGAACTGAATTTCTGAGCGTCCCGGCGGGTAGCCCCGTCAATCTCAATCCAAACTCAAGCCATCTCGGCAGTACCGCAGCAAGGAACAAGATGATCAATGCATTGCGACAATCCCTCCTGCTCGCCCTGGCTCTGGCGGGCGCGGGGTGCTTTTTTGCCAGCGGCAGCGCTGTGGCCCAGGCACGAACCGTGCTGATCGGCCTGGCCGCGCCCATGAGCGGCCCGTCCGGCAGCACGGGCGTGAGCCTGGAACGCGCCGCCCAACTGGCGGTGGACGACATCAACAACAGCAAGCCCGTCATCGCCGGCGAGCCGGTGCTATTCAAGCTGCTGCCGCAGGACGACCGGGCCGATCCGCGTACGGGTGAGCTGATCGCCGATTACTTCGTCAAAAGCAAGGTGGCCGCCGTAGTTGGTCACTGGAACAGTGGCGTGGGCATCCCCGCCGCACGCATCTATGCCGCTGCCGGCATTCCGCACGTGGCCCCCGCCGTAACGGCCCCGGCTTACACGCAGCAGGGCGACGCCAGCGCCTTTCGCATCGTGCCGCACGATGGCGAGGGCGCGCGTCTGACCGCCGACTATGTCGTCCGCGAGCTGAAAGGCGTCAACGTCGCCGTGATCGATGACAGTACGGTGTTTGGCTCCACTTACGCCGATGAATTCGTCAAGTCGCTGACGACCTTGCAGGGCAGGGTCACGGGACGCTATGCGGTGAGCAGCAAGACCTCCGACTTCAACAGCATCCTGCGCAGCATCCGCGACAGCCATCCCGACGTGGTCTTCTTCGCCGGACTCGATGCCCAGGCTGCGCAACTGGTACAGGACCTGCGGCGTCTGCAGATCCGCGCCCCGCTGGTGGGGATCGGTGGACTGGTGGGGCCGACCTTTCTCAAGCTGGCCGGTGCCGCCGGGGAGGGGGTGAGCGTGGTGGAACCGGGACTGCCTTCCTACAAGGGCCCGCAGTGGAGCCATTTCGAACAAGCCTGGAAGGCGCGTTATCAGGACGAGATCTATCTCTATGCGCCCTTTGCCTATGATGCCGTGCGCGTCATTGCGGCCGCCATGCGCGAGGCCGATTCGGTGGAGCCGGCCAAGGTCACGGCCAGTCTGCACCGGATTCGATACAAGGGGATTTCCGGCACGATCGCCTTCGATGCCCAAGGCAACTTGCGCGATCCCGTATTTACCTTGTATCGCGTCAGTGGCGGACGGTGGCGCGTCGTGCGCAGCATCGGCAATCCGGACAGGAGTTGAGGGCGATCGAAGAATTCGAAGGAAATGCTCGCTGCCAAAAACAATGCCGCCCGGATGAACCGGGCGGCATTGCTGTTTGTGAAGAGCAGGGGGCGGCTTACTTCTTGGGACGTCCCACCTTCAGCGGGGTCAGGCTGCCGAGGATGTCCTTCAGTTCGTTGATCTTGAGGTTCTTGATCAGCGACACGCCGATACGCAGCAGGTCGCTCTTCTTGATCTCGACACCGGACTTCAGGCAGGTCTTCTTGACCTGGGCCAGCACGGCATACTCGTTCTCGGGCATGGTGAAGCTATCGCGCACTTGCTTGACCTTCTTGGCCTTGGGGGCTTTCTCGACTTTTTCTACCTTCTCTACCTTCTCTACCTTCTCTACCTTCTCGGCCTTGACCGGCTTGTCGGCCTTTTCAGGCTTGGCGACTTTCTCGACCTTCTTGTCGGCCTTGGGGGCTGCCGGTGCAGCTGCTGCAGCGGCCGGCTTGGCGGCTGCGCGGGTGGCGGGCTTGACGGCTGGTTTCTTCACCGCGGCGGGCTTGGGGGCTGCCGGCTTGGCGACAGGTTTCTTGGTTTCGGTTGCTGCTGCTGCGGCTTGAACTCTGGTGGCCATGAACGCTCCTCTGAAAATTGATATAAACAATATATATTTTTTGCGCCTTTGCCGCAACATTCCCGCCACTCGGCAACGATTTCATCGTCAGATTTCTCGTTTGCAAACGTTTTCAGGGGGTGCGGTGACCACAGCATACGCGCCTGGCCCCGATTGCGGCGAATTAGAACGCATCTCACGCCTATTGATGAAATGGGTTCTACTTGTCCCGGGCGAAATGAACTTCTCCAGATTCATGGCCGCGATGCTAGCAAGTCCAGGTTAAAACTCTGTGACAAAGGTCAAAACAATTTATACGAAGCGCAAAGCCACAAAAAAAAAGCAGCCCGGCCTTGCGGACGGACTGCAATCAACAACGCTCTCTACCGGGGACTTACATGATGCTGTTGGCGACGGCTGGCAATTTGCCGCTGGAGACCGGTGTGCTGCCAGGCTGGTTGCCGGCAGCGGTCTTCAGTGGGGTCACGGTGGCCGGGCCCTTGGGCTGGGCGGCCTGCGCCAGATCGTTCTGGCTGGTGAATTCCTGCAGGAACTGGGCGAAGCCGGTGCCGACTTCCTTGTGCTTGAAGCCCATGGCGACGGCTGCCTTCAGGTAGCCCAGCTTGGAGCCGCAGTCGAAACGCTGGCCTTCGTAGCGATAGGCCAGGATCTGTTCCTGTTCCATCAGGGCCGAGATGGCGTCGGTCAGCTGGATTTCGCCACCGGCGCCGGTGCCGATGTTTTCCAGGCGCTCGAAGATGGCCGGGGTCAGCACATAGCGGCCCACGACGGCGAGGGTCGACGGTGCATCTTCCGGCGACGGCTTTTCGACGATGCCGCTCAGCAGCTCGGTACGCTCGCCGTGTGCAGTGCCGCTGACGATGCCGTACTGGCGGGTTTCCGGACGCGGTACGTCCTGCACGGCCAGCAGGCTCTTGCCTTCACGTTCGTACAGTTCGGTCATCTGTGCCATCACGTTTTTCTGGCCGGGAGCGGCATCCATGAAATCGTCAGCCAGCAGCACGGCGAAGGGCTCGTCACCCACCAGCGGCTTGGCCAGCAGCACGGCGTGGCCCAGGCCCAACGGCTCGGCCTGGCGCACGTAGACGCAGTTGATGTGCTTGGGAATGACGTTGCGGATGGTTTCCAGCAGCTTCACCTTGCCGGCCGCTTCCAGTTCGGATTCCAGCTCATAGGCCTTGTCGAAGTGGTCTTCGATGGCGCGCTTGTTGCGGCCGGTGATGAAGATCATTTCGGTAATGCCTGCTTCCACCGCTTCTTCAACGGCGTACTGGATCAGCGGCTTGTCGACGATGGGCAGCATTTCCTTGGGCTGGGCCTTGGTGGCAGGAAGGAAGCGGCTGCCGAGGCCGGCGACGGGGAAAACGGCTTTGGTGATTTTTTTCATGGTAAGTCCAGGTTTGGTTGAGTGAAGGGCGTGACACCCTATGGCACACAATGCAGGCTTGCTAGCGACTTGCGCCTCCTCACGCCTGTCTGTTGTTCTTGATCATCTTCATCTGCAAAAACGCGCGGCAACCCTGAAACAGGGGCGCGACGCCGGGGAATGCGTGGCTCAATGCATGCGCCGCAGTCTCCAGCAGGGAAGCACGCGGCTGACGGCGCGTTGCCGGTACAGCGGCCGCTGCCTGCTCATCCACCAGCGCGATGCGCTGCGGCAGGCTGCCTTCGTTCAGTTGGTCCAGCACCGAAGCCAGCTGCGGTGCCTTCATCGAAATCTGATGCAGCATCTCGGCCGACTCGCGGGCGTAGCGGGCATAGTGTTCGACGAAATCAGCGCTCTCGGCGGCCTGCGGTGCAGTGCCGAAGGTGTTCAGCGCGAAGGCATTGGCAAAGACGGGTGACGGACGGGCACTGGTTTCGGTGGCGGACATGATGGCGGCTCTCTTGGAAATCGGGCTGGC
>Ga0105240_10012174_pt1 | contig 11907 bp, 16 predicted proteins | sample KBSC54metaG_FD_80426 | JGI IMG/M metagenome (GOLD analysis project Ga0105240, IMG submission 80426) | Corn rhizosphere microbial communities from Kellogg Biological Station, Michigan, USA - KBS C5-4 metaG | ecosystem: Host-associated > Plants > Roots > Rhizosphere > Soil | place: Michigan, USA...
CGCTTTCTTGAAGTCCTGACCCATCGCTGGCGCGAACACGTCGGTCCTGGAGAAGACTATGACGCAGGCTATCGTTCTCGGTCTGAAGCCGAAAAGTGGATGAAGCTGGACCAGATGGAATTCCTGGGTGCGTATATCGATGGTGTGGATTCCAGCAAGCGCCAGCAGATCGACGATGGAGTCGAAAAACTAATTTCGGATGCCGTGGCTTATGCTGAAGCCGGGCGTTTTCCTGGGATCGAAGAACTCGTCGAGGATGTTTATGCGTAACAAAAAAGTGGCTGTCTACACAGCCTCAAAGACCACACACGCCGCGTTCTGGTTAGAACTCCGCACTCTTTGCCCCGAAGTCCATTGGACAGCGCGTTGGCCTTTCTTCGTAAGCGCCGGAGTGGAGGAATCACCAGAGCAGGCATCCTCTTTTTGGCTGGACGATCAAAATGATGTCCGCGCCGCCGACATTGTTCTAGTATACGCCGCTAAAGATGATGTTCTTCGCGGCGCGCTTGTTGAAGTTGGCATGGCCTTAGAACAGAATAAAAAAATCTATCTATTGGGAGAAACGCCGAGCTTTGGTTCCTGGCAACATCATCCGAACGTGACTCATATTCGCGGTTTGAATAAATTTCTTTTCGAGTACGCTGGTGGACATCTAGGATCGATGGATAAGGTACAAGCGCGCTTCCCCGATATATGCGGTACGCCGATCATTTCGGGAGGGGATTTTTAATATGGATGCTGATTCCGCAATCCGACACCTGACCTACGTCCAAGCTCTCCAGGAAGCCACCGATCAGGCGATGGACGCGGATGCCAACGTAATCCTGTTCGGACTGGACGTGGACGACTACAAAGCGATCCAGGGGTCCACACGCGGTCTCGTCGAGAAGTACGGACCGAGTCGTGTGTTCACGACTCCCCTTTCCGAAGATGCGATGACCGGCGCGGCCATTGGTGCGGCCATGAACGGCCTGCGCCCGATCCATGTTCATATCCGCATGGACTTCGTCTTGCTCGCGATGAACCAGCTTATCAACATCGCGGCCAAGGCTCGCTATATGTACGGAGGTCAATATAAAGTTCCGCTGACGATCCGTTGTATGATCGGAAAATCGTGGGGGCAGGGTGCCCAGCACTCCCAGGCCCTGCATTCGCTGTTCATGCATATTCCCGGCCTTAAACTAGTTGCGCCATCGAATGCGCGCGATGCGAAAGGCTGTCTCCTTGCCGCAATCAAGGACGACAATCCGGTAATTGTCATGGAGCATCGGCTGCTCTACGGCACGTCGTGTGGAGTTCCCGAAGAACCGTACGAAACAAAGCAGCAGTGCCAGATACGGCGTAAGGGTGACGATATCACCATCGTTGCCATATCGAGCATGGTACCCCAGGCGCTGAAAGCCGCCGATCTTCTATCCGAGCGCGGGGTCCAGGCGCAGATCGTCGACCCTGTATGGCTTTCGCCGTTGGACATCGGCACGATCCGCCACCTCGTCAAGCATACTAAGAATCTGCTGGTGGTGGATAATGCGTGGCTCCGTTGCGGGGCTTCGGCAGAGATCATCGCTGGCGTAGCCGAAACGCTGGATATCCGTGATCATGTTCGGTTTGGGCGGATGGGGTTTGCTAACACATCATGCCCGACCACACCGTCGCTGGAAGAATCTTTCTATCCTTCGGCGCAATCGATAGCGGCGCGGGCTTGGGCCATGGCCCGGCCTAGTCACGCGCCGTGGGCGTTTCAAGCGCCGGTCAAGCTCGATCATGAAGCCGAATTCCAAGGACCCTTCTGATGCACGAAATGACATCGATTGAAGCTGTTCATGTTCTTCGGAAGGCTTTGACCAAAGCGCGGGATACATTTCTGTATTATGGCAATCTACACGCCGCCAAACCGGATTTGGAGAAGGCGTCCCGCAATTTCGATCTTGCCAAAGAGATGCAGGCCGCGCTCGATGCGACAGAGTAGAATCCACTCTCTGTTCGAAGTCCTTCTGAATACGCTGACGGGCTTCGCGGTTAGTGTTGGAACGGCGCAATTAGTTTTTCCGGATGTGTCGTTCGCGCAGAACGTTCGGGTGGTTTTGATATTCACTGTTGTGTCGGTTATTCGCAGCTATATCTGGCGTCGCATATTCGATTATATCCACCACCGGAAGCATACAAGGCAGGCCAATGTTTTATCCGCTTAGCGCATCGACCTGGGGCAACGAAGAACTCGACGCGATCCAGCGTGTGCTGAAAAACGGGCGCACGACCATGGGCGACGAAGTACGCGCTTTTGAGCGCGAGTTTGCCGATTATCACGGTCGCCGGTTTGGTATCATGGTCAACAGCGGGTCGAGCGCCAACCTGATCGCGGTCGCGGCACTGTTCTACAAGAAGGACAATCCGCTGCAACGAGGAGATGATGTTTTAGTTCCGGCCATCTCTTGGGCCACAACCTATCATCCTTTGCAGCAGCACGGCTTGTCTATGTCCATCATGGATGTAGAACTCGAAACCCTGAACTTTGACTGGAAGGCACTATACGCGCACGATGTACAAGCCAAGAGTAATTACAGCCATATGTTCGGAAGACCGGCCACACGAGCAGTCATGGGCGTATCTATCCTCGGCAATCCCGCCAACCTCGCGACGCTGAGCGGTTACGCCAAGGAGCACGGGCTATACTTCATCGAAGATAACTGCGAAAGCCTGGACGCCGAAATGGGCGGAAAAAAGACCGGCACCTTCGGCGACATGAGCACATTTAGTTTCTTCTTCTCCCACCATATCCAGACGATGGAGGGAGGTATGATCCTGACCGATGACGAAGAACTGGCGCAACTATGCGTTTCGCTCCGTGCTCACGGTTGGACCCGCGATCTCCCGAAAGACAACCTGATCGCCGAACCACGCGAGAATGACCGCTACGAGGCATACCGTTTTGTCGTGCCCGGCTACAATGTCCGCCCGTTGGAACTATCCGGGGCGATAGGCCGTGTCCAACTTCGTAAGCTACCGGCTTTCACGGAGCAACGCCGAAAGAACCTCGCTATATTTCAAAATCTTTTCCAAGGCGACGACCGGTTCATCATCCAGAAAGAAAACGGCAAGTCCTCGGCGTTCTCCTTTCCGATCATCTTGAACCCGAAGCACTGCTCGATCAAGGATCGCGACCGCGTGTTCATGGGCCTGATCAACGCCGGGATCGAGCACCGGGTCGTGACCGGCGGCAACATCCTGCGTCACGACGTGATCAAGCATTACGACTATTCGGTGATCGGCGGCAGTGCGCCGAACGCCGATATCGTCCACGATTATGGATTCTTCGTAGGCAATTACCCACAAGACCTGACCGAACAACTGCACAAGCTGCATGAAGTTTTGTCACAGGCGATCTGATGACCGCCGAAGAGCGTTCAGCCAAAGCACGGGCCGCGTATTGTGGGCGTAAGGCTTGTGCCGTGGCCTGCTCCGATCCGGACGGCTGCGATGTCCATTGCCACGCAGACCGAGATGGTGCGTGTGATTGGACGCATTGTCCGCAAATCAAGGATAACGAACCTAGAGCAAGCGGGCGACATTGCCCGCGCGATCTTCACGACGATCAACCTGACTACTGAGGATATTAGTTTATGCGTATTCTTGTCACCGGGGCGGCTGGTTATTTGGGCTCTGTTATCGTTCCGAAGCTCCTGGCGCGTGGCTACCACGTCATCGCCCTGGACAATTTCCTTTATCGGAACCCGTCACTCGGCGCGTGCTGCAATTACGCGCAGTTTGAGCTTGTGAACGGTGATATCCGCGACGAAGGGCTGATGCGTAAATTAGTTTCGCAAGCTGATGTGGTGATCCCGTTGGCCGCGCTCGTCGGTGCCCCGCTATGCAAGGCGGACCCGGTCGGCGCAAAGACGATCAACCTCGACGCCCAGCTTATGCTGCTGAAGCTTCTATCGCCCCAGCAGCGCGTGCTGATGCCGATCACGAACAGCGGTTATGGTGTCGGCGACGAGGGGAAGTTCTGCACGGAGGAATCTCCACTCCGTCCCGTGTCCGATTACGGCAAGTACAAGGTCGAAGTCGAGAAGGCTATGATGGATCGCGGCAACGCGATCAGCTTCCGGCTGGCGACCGTGTTTGGTATGTCACCGCGCCCTCGGTTAGACCTTCTCGTTAACGATTTCGTTTACCGGGCGTACTATGACCGGTCGCTGGTTGTGTTCGAGGGTCATTTCAAGCGGAATTATATCTCGATCCATGATGTCGCCGCCGTTTTTCTGCGGGGTGTTCAGGATTTTGATCTCATGGCCGATAATATTTATAATGTCGGTCTTTCTTCGGCTAACCTGTCGAAGTTGGCACTCTGCGCCGCGATCCAGGAGCACATCCCGGAATTCTGGTATGTTGAGTCACCGATAGGGTTCGATGAGGACCGCAGAGATTATATAGTCAGTAACCAGAAACTTGAGTCTTTGGGTTGGAAACCCCTATATAGTCTTGATGATGGTATCCGAGAACTTATTCGCGGAATGCCTATGTTAAAGAAAAATCAATATGGAAATGTCTAAATGAGTCGACCGGTTCAAGATATTCGCGTTCGTTTCTGGAATAAAGTCAATAAAACGGATACCTGTTGGCTATGGCGGGGTGCCGTGGATAAAACTGGAGCCGGTGTTATCTCTTGGGGTAGAACAACCGGCGGTAGTACCAAAGTATGACGTGCTTATCGATTAGCCTGGATTCTTAGTTATGGTCCTATAGAAGACTCCCTTCTCGTATGTCATAAATGTGATAACCGTTTATGTGTTCGATTGGACCACCTATTTTTAGGAACACAAACGGATAACATGCGGGATGCCGCTCGTAAGAAAAGACTCAGACCTAACCCAAAATTCGGTGTAAATCATTATAAAACTATTTTGACAACGGAACAAGTTCGCGAGATTTTAGATAGCACGGAGACGTGCGCAGCCCTTGGTCGTCGTTTTGGTGTTGATAGAACAACCGTTTCTCATATTAGAAACGGTAAAAATTGGGTTAAGGCTCTGGGAGAAACCATAATTGTCTGACAAGCTCTTCGATATCACCGGCAAACGGGTGTGGGTCGCTGGACATACCGGCATGGTCGGCTCCGCGCTCGTCCGGCGCTTGCAGCGCGAGGACTGCACGATCCTGACCGCCGACCGGACCGAGATCAATCTCCTGAGCCTGACCGGTGTCTATCGATGGGTTGCCGCCAATAAGCCGGACCTGATCCTTGTGGCGGCGGGTCGGGTCGGCGGTATCCAGGCCAATGCGGCGCAGCCAGTGGCCTTCTATAATGAGAACACCGATATCGGCTCAAACATCGTCAACGTTGCTGGGCTGCTCAAGGTTTCTAAACTAGTTTACCTAGGCGCACCGTGCATCTATCCGCGCGACTGCACACAGCCAATGCGGGAAGACGATCTGATGTCCGGACCGCTGGAACCGACGAACGAAGCCTATGCGATGGCGAAGCTATCGACGATGGCGCTTGCCCGGTTCTATCGGCAGCAGGAGGGACACGATTTCATCAATGTGATCCCGACTAATTTGTATGGTCCAGGTGATAGTGTAGACCCGACCAAAACACATGTAGTTCCGGCACTGATTATGAAAATCTTGCAAGCTAAGCAGGATGGCGGCGAGATCAAGATTTGGGGTACTGGAAAGCCTGTACGCGAGCTTATGCACGTGGATGATGCAGCGGATGGAATCCTATTCGCGGCTGAGAATTGGAGCCACCAGAATCCGATCAATATTGCGGGCGGTGAAACTGTCTCGATCAAGCAGCTTTTTGAAGCGCTTGCTGTAGTTATGGATTTCTCGGGAGGTGTTTCGTTTGAATATGCTAATTCCGATGGTATGCCGCGTAAACAGCTTGATGGCCGCGCTATGACAGTGCTCGGGTGGAAACCCCGGATCGCTTTGCATAATGGATTGCGGGAAACCTATGAGTGGATCAAGCGGGAATTGGAGCGTAGAAAAAATGTCGAAGGATGATTCGATGATCTACGCTTCGGGTGTGATCGATAGATCATCTGAAGCTGTCAACCATCCGGCGCACTACGGCGGCAAAACGGAATGAAGATAGTCGTTACCGGCGGACGGAATTTCACAGACAAGGCTTTCGTCTACGATAATCTGGATCGACTGAACGCCGAACATGGACCGTTCACGCTTGTCGGCCACGGCGACGCACGTGGCGTAGATCATTTCGCCTTCCGGTGGGCGGTAGACCGCAAGATCGCGTGGCGGCTGTTCGTGGCCCACTGGACGAAAGAAGGCGATAGCGCCGGACCTATCCGCAACGGCAAGATGCTTCGGGAAGTCGAACCCGCTTTGGTGATCGCCTTTCCCGGCGGAACCGGCACGCTTGATTGCTGTATGCAGGCGCAAGCTCGGGGTATAAAGGTAATAGCGATCAAGCAGGAGAAACCACCGAAGGGCGGACTGCTTGCGGTAGTTGCAAAACGTAAATTAGTTGAGTCATAATGTCTTATGCACCATTAAGCGAGGAAGTGTACGCAAAGAAACGTATTCAACGTTTTCGCACTAAATATAGAATAGATTCTACCACCGGTTGTTGGGTTTGGATAGGATCGAAGAACAAATACGGGAAAAACCATTTTAGAGGGTCTTTCTCTTGGTCCAGAACTGGAAAGTGTATAGACGCGAGTCATGCGTCTTGGCTTATTCATAAAGGACCTAAACCCGCTGGATTATATATTTTACATACTTGTGATAATGGTCTCTGTGTAAATCCAAACCATCTGTATGCTGGAACACAAAAACAGAATATGAAGGATCGGTCGGATAGAAAGAGGCAATTTATAGACAAAGAACCAGAAAGAGCAAAAGCAATTCTACGGGCGGTCGCATCGCACCCCGGAGAAAGGAATGGACGCGCTAAATTGACTTGGGCGGATGTTGATTGTATTCGCTCTAGTACAGAGCGTCAAATAGACTTAGCGGCGCGTTTTAAGGTTACTAAAGACCTGATTTGGCGTATAAAAGCAAACAGAGCGTGGATACGATGAAAACCTTAGACTTACTAGTTATTCATCCTAATAGCGGGTCTACATATCAAGACCTTCGGAACGATCTCACGGCGGTGGAGCCCCCTCTCTGGACGAGGCTGATCGCCGGGTACGCGCTTGATCACGGCTACACCGTCGAGATCATCGACGCGGAAGCCGACAATCTGGCGGCATGGGAAATTGCACAACTAGTTTATGAAAAGAAGCCAAGATTGACCGCCGTAGTCGTATTCGGCCATCAACCTTCGGCGTCGACCCAGATGATGCCGGGTGCCCTAAAGATTCTTGAATCTATAGATTTTCTACACCCGATGATTTTGATTGGTGGTCATGTTTCTGCGTTGCCTGAGCAGTCTCTACGCGAAAGCTGTGCTTCTTTCGTGTGCAAGGGCGAAGGCCCTGAAACAGTCGTCCGCCTGCTTCAAGAATTGAAAACAACCCCTCCTGATGTATGTCTTGCGTTAGAAACCATTCCCGGTCTTGTTTGGCGAAAATACAAGAGCTTGAATATGGCCGACCCTGCATGGGGTGAGTTCGACGTCGTCGTAAATCCGATGGCCCCGAATATTGATCCGGCCAAGCTTACCGGCAACGTCTGGCATCTCTTGCCGATGGACAAATATCGTGCCCACAACTGGCAAACATTTCCGACTGGTATATCACGCCAGCACTACGCTTCGGTTTACACGTCCTTATCGTGTCCATTCACATGCCAATTTTGCTGTATCGCCGCGCCCTTCGGAGAAAGCGGCGGCTATCGCCTTCGCGCCCCCGCCGTGGTCGTAGAAGAAATTTTATTTCTTTTTAGTTATTACGGTGTTCGAACGTTCAAGATCATCGACGAAATGTTCGTTTTGAACGCCAAGCACGTGAGAGAAATCTGTGAAGGCATCATAGCGCTGGGGATCGGGGACCATATCAATATATGGGCCTATGCCCGCGTCGATACGGTCAAGGCTGGGATGCTCGATCTCATGCGCCGCGCCGGTATCCGCTGGCTGGCGCTCGGCATCGAAGCCGGATCGAAGGCCGTCCGCGACAAAGCGCGCAAGGGCCTGAAATCGGAAAGCATCGCCAGCATCGTCCAAAAGATCAAGGACGCGGACATCTGCGTGCTTGGGAACTTCATCTTCGGCTTGCCGGGCGATACCCAGGAAACGATGCGGGAAACGCTCGATCTGGCGAAGGAATTACAGTGCGAATTCGCGAACTTTTACGCGGCGCAAGCCTATCCCGGCAGTCAGCTATACGCCGACGCCGTGGCGTCTGGTGCGGCGCTGCCAACTAGTTGGTCGGGCTACTCTCAGCACAGCCGGGGCAGCACACCGCTGGCGAATGAAAATCTGACGTCGGCTGATATTCTCGCTTTCCGCGACAAGGCGTTCCACGAGTATTTCAGCCACGAACCCTATCTCGATATGATCGAGGGTCGGTTTGGCAAGGATACACGGACGTACATTGAGCTTATGGAGGGGCACCGGCTGGAACGTGATCTGCTTAAGCAGCGGTTCCGTTTCATCGACAAGCACGACAAGGAAGCTTGGAGTGATACGCCGGAGGAATTGGTCCAGGCCGTTACGGAGAAGGGCCTGACCATTGAGGATGGGAAGATAATCTACTATCACAACGAAACCGATATACAGCCCGCTATCGACCGGCTGTGCGACGCATTTCCGGACCCGACTTCGAAAACGAAATGCCGGGTCCGGTTCATGCTGTGTCGACCGCTGATGTTCGCGGAGTTGGATATGGCGGAAGGCAAGGGATTCGAACCCTCATAGCCCGAAGGCTAACTAGTTTAGCAAACTAGCGCAGCGCACCGTCTCTACCGACCTTCCTTTGTCTCCTTACTTTACCATTTCAGCGCGTCGTCTTCTTCCGCGCCCAAATCCAAGATCGAAAAATGTTTTTTCAAATTCCAGCTTTGTTTGTGCAAGTTCGGGTGTGTAGCTACCACCTAGATTGGTGATACCACGCCACTGTTCTATTATTAAGTGTGCGCGTTTTCTTTTAAATTCGCATTTTATATACGGATATATATCTTCTAGTATAGCGATGACTCTATTGGATGATTTGATAGACCAACTCCAGGCTGGTCTACAATTTTCTTTATAACGTGGTTTATTTGTTATCGAACCGCCAACCAGGGATTTTATATGTTCGAGAATTTCTCTGTCGCAGGATACGGCGCAGAGTTCCGGCATTTTAGTACCCCGTCCATTTGACGAGAGTGAGATGCAGCCATCTCCATCGATGAAACCAGCTAACCACGCGGCCTGTGGAACTTCCAAAGGGGTGTGAACTCGCCATGTGGGTATTCCTTGTTTGCGCGCTAGCGCAAGTTTCCTTTGTAGCGTTCTAACGCTTAAGCCATATTGTTGGCAAAAAGTAGGCTGTTCTTCATCCGAAGTAACCCACAACTCCGCGAGTTGTCGCAATCTGAATATGGTCATAAACAGAAAATTCCTATATGGCGGAGTGTGGGAGCACTATAACCCCGCCTTCCGCCATATACAAGACGCTTTATTCTTTGGCGGCGGGGTGGTCGTATCGAACGCCATGGATTGGTTACCACCTTCAGTTTTCAAGACTGCGCCTGGGACCTCCCAGAGTACCCCGCCTAAAAGAAGAATAAAATGGTGCCGCGCCACCGAATCGAACGGTGCCTCCGAGGTTTTCAACCCCAGGTGGCCGACCAAGCACGCGCGGCGATGGGGTGCATAGTGGGAGTTGAACCCACCTAGTCCTGACTCACAATCAGGTACCTAATCGCTCGGCCATATGCACCATAAAATGGATTTGGGGACCGGATTCGAACCGGCTATCACTGGATTTGCAGTCCAGGCCGTCACCATATCCGGCTCCCCAAACTTTGGCAGGCACGCGAGGAATCGAACCCCGGAAAAACTGGTTTTGGAGACCAGCGCATTAACCACTCTGCCACGTGCCTAAGTCAGCGGTCCAGCGGTTCATCCCAATATAGGAAGTCGCGCCAGCCGTTATACAAGTTTTCCTCCGAAATCCGACCGGCGATGCGTGCCAGTTCGTCGAAGGTCGGCTCCCAAGGACGCCATAATAGCGTCATGCCCGCCCCGGAAGGCGTACGTGCGCCTTTCTTACCGTTGCAAGGCATGCACGCCATGACGATGTTCAGCCACGTTGTACGGCCTCCCTGCGCGCGGGGAACGATATGATCATATGTCAGTTCCCGTGCTTCGAACTTGTGGCCGCAATAGCCGCAGCTTGAACGGTCGCGAAGCAGGATGTTATGACGCGTGAACGCCGGAGTCCGCATGACCGGTACATACTCGCGCAACGCCACGATGCTTGGAAGCTTAAGCTCTAGCGATGGCGACCGCACGAAAGCATCGTGCTCGGCGACCACGGCCACGGCGTCCTTTAGAACAGCCTTGATCGTGTCCTGCCATCCCCACGTCGAGAGTGGATACTTGCTTAAAGGCAAGTAGTCCGCGTTCAAGACCAGCGTTGGCAGGGTCTCGATACTTCTTGTAACAGTGATCTGCTCCATGATCGAGACTCCTTTCTGGTTTTGTTGGTCGACACGGCGGGGATCGAACCCGCGTATTCTCGATTAAAAGTCGAGTCCGTAGCCGCTCCGGTCACGTGTCGATGGTGGATAGGGTGGGATTCGAACCCACGTACTACGGATTAAGAATCCGCTGCCACAACCGCTGGGCTACCTATCCATGAAAATGGCTCCAGGAGTCGGGATCGAACCGACGACGACCGCATTAACAGTGCGGGGCTCTACCGCTGAGCTACCCTGGAATAAAAACTAGTTTGTGGGCGTCTGCCGATCAGCATAGACCTTGCGAACCGCCGGGCGAGCGATAACCCACAAGACTGGTGGTTGTGGCCGGATTTGAACCAGCGGCCTGAGAGTTATCAACTCCCTGCTCTACCAGACTGAGCTACACAACCGAAATGGTGATCGCGGGATGGATTTGAACCTCCGACCTTCCGGGTGTAAACCGGATGCTACTTCCGCTGAGCTACGCGACCGTAAATCCAATTAAACGAGACCGCCTGTGGTTTCCTTCTATTGACGTCTTACGTCTATGACAATTTGCGCATCTTACATCGCATTTCTCGATTTCATCACACACGCGGCCTAGTCCATAATGTAGACGTAAAGCCTGCGAAATACTAAATAATTTTTGTGTTGGGTCTCTGTGATCGAATTCAAGAACAATTGGGTCTTTTTCACCGCAATCAACGCAAGGATGTGTGCTCAGATACTGAAAAATATAAGCGAACATATCATTTTTATATGTTTCTTTTTGTGCAGTCACGCGTGCTATCTGTTCTGCTTTGTGCTTTTCATACCAACGTCTGGAGTAAACAGCCTGAATTGCAGGATCAACCGGCTTTCGGGGACCTCTATTGCGCTTCTTTACCACAAAGAAACTCCTTATAAATACGTATGTCGTACTTATAAGATATATTTGGTCGCGATGGAAGGGCATGATCCTTCGGTCAGCCAGCTTATGAGACTAGCGCCACAACCTGTCATCGCGATATATGTCGTATGGTGCCCTTGGGCGGAATCGAACCGACCGTTGACGCTGTACCAGAGCGTTCGCCTACCACTAGCGGACAAGGACGTGTTTTGGTACCGGTGAGAGGAATCGAACCCCCAAGCATCTGATCCTAAATCAGACGGCTTTACCTATTTGCCTACACCGGCATACTTTGGAGCGGGTGACGGGAATCGAACTCGCGTCATCGGCTTGGAAGGCCACGGCTCTACCATTGAGCTACACCCGCGAAATTGGCCCGACGCTATCGTGCGGCGGCTGAACGTCGGACTAAACGACCGTTTGCGGCGGTCTTACCGAAG
>Ga0105240_10012175_pt1 | contig 11906 bp, 8 predicted proteins | sample KBSC54metaG_FD_80426 | JGI IMG/M metagenome (GOLD analysis project Ga0105240, IMG submission 80426) | Corn rhizosphere microbial communities from Kellogg Biological Station, Michigan, USA - KBS C5-4 metaG | ecosystem: Host-associated > Plants > Roots > Rhizosphere > Soil | place: Michigan, USA...
CTCGGCCAGAGCGCGGGTCGACACGCGGGAGTAGATGTACCGGAAGACCGTGTCGCAGTAGATGCGGGAGAGCTCGCCGAAGGCGTCCGCATCACCGTCCTTGGCCCTGGCCACCAAGCCAACGACGACTTCGGATTCGTCGATGGGAAGGTCCGAGACCTGGTCAGGATCATCCGAGCTGTGAGCAAGTTCGGTTTCGGCGTCGGCCTCGGGAGCGTTCCCGGCGTAGTCGGAGATCGTTACTGCTCGAACCGCCTTGTGCAGGAGAAGCAGGCCAGTCGGCGCGCTGGATGGCCCAGGAGGCGCTCGGATACCGGGTGACCCCGAGCAGATGCACCCGGCGGGTGGAGTGCTCGATGACGAACGCGACGTAGACCCTGGTAAGGGTGACGGCGCAGTCGACGTGAAAGAAGTCCGTGGCCAACAAGGTGTCGGCCTGGGCCCGCAGGAATATGCGCCAGGAGTCGTCGCGGTGTTTCGGCGGCGGTATCCGGTGGGCGCGCAGGATCTTGCGGATCGTGGCCGCAGCCACCCGGTGTCCCAAGCGGCGCAGCTCGCCTTGGATACGGACCGCGCCCCAGGTTCGGTTCTCCCGTGCCATGGTGACGATCAGCTGGACGAGTTCGTCGCTGATCGGTGGCCGGCCCGGCGACCTCGGCTGCCGCCACTTGTTCGCGACCAAACGCCGACGCCAACGCAACAGCGTGCCCGGGGCGACGATCCGGTGACCGCGCAGCGCCTTGGGCAGGAGCTTGGACAGCGCCGCGAGCACGGCCCGGTCGGTCCAGGTGAGCCTCGGCTTTGGGTTCGCCCGGCGCAGCACCGTCACCTCTTGCCGCAACACCAGTATCTCGGCGTTCTTCGACGCCTGCGATCGGGCCAGCAGCGCCAGGCAGGACAGCAGGTTCACGAGGATCCGGTAGAGCAGACCGACGGCCACAGACCCCGATCATGCCACGGGATCACCGGAGGTCAGGCGGTTGGCCGAGTTTCTGACCAGGACAGGCGTATGAAGCCTCGGATCCTCAAAAACTCTCACTGAAGTGCTACGTGCAGTTGCATGCGAGAGGTGACGCCGAGCTTGGCATAAATCTTCGCGAGGTGGGCGCCGACGGTGCGATGGGAGATATAGAGGCGTTTGCCGATCTCCCTGTTGGTCAGGCCGCCGACTGCCATCTGAGCGATCTGGAGCTCCTGAGGAGTGAGCAAGTCGCTGGTGAAGCTCAACCGGTCGTTGCTGCGTTCGCCGGCGGCGCGCAGTTCGCGGCGGGCCCGTTCGCTCCACGGGACGGTGCCGAGGGCGTCGAAGATATCGCGGGCGGTGCGGAGGTGTTGTCTGGAATCTGCGGCGCGGCGCTGCCGTCGGAGCCATTCACCGTAGGCGAGTTCGGTGCGGGCCCGGGTGAACGGCTGCCGTGTCAGGTCTGCGGCGAGTGCGGCGTGGAAGAGTTCTTCAGCTTCCTCCGGCGCGGCCAGGCAGGCCTTGGCCAGCCGCAGGCCCTCGTGCAGGGACGGTGAGGCCGACGTCTGAGCTGCCGCCTCCATGCGGGCCAGCACCTCGGTCGCGGCGTTGGGGCGTTCGCTGTGGCCGGCGGCTTCTGCGAGGTCGACGATCGTATGACAGCTCAACGCGAGCTGGTGGGAGGGATCGTTCACGTCGTGCATGCGCAGGAGCCGGGCCAGCGCCTGCGGGTAGTCGCCCGCGGCCAGCGCCGCGAGGACGCGCGCGTGCTGCGCGGTGGCCAGGATGTTGCGGGCGCCGACCGGTGTGCCCAGCTTCTCGGCTCCGGACGCCAACTCCTCGGCCCGCTCGAATTCTCCGCGCAGGGCGGCGATTTTGGCCTGGGTGGCCAGCATGAGGCCGAGCAGGAAGGGCTGGCCGGTCTCCTGGGCCAGATTGCCTGCCTCCTCGGCCGTAGGGCGGGCCATCGCGAGGTCCGCGACCTGGGCCGCCGCCCAGGCCTGGGCGGCGAGCGCGCGGGCCAGCAGCTGCAGGCGGCCCTGCTCGCGCAGGCCGGACAGGGATGCGGCGGACTGCGCCAGTGCCACGTCGAAGGTCCCGACGAGTACCGCCACGCTGCCCAGGAGCCGTGCTGTCCGGGGGTCGACGATCGGCTGGCCGAGCAGGTCCTTGGAACGCTCGATGACCACGGTGCCGCGGGTGATGGGTGCGCTGTAGCCGAGGATGGCGAGCAGCCGGGCGTCGTGCGGGTCGACCGGTAGCCGCTCGGCCACCGCGACGATCTTCTCCCTGACGGCTGTGCCGGGTTCGCTCCAGAAGCAGCGCAGAGCCGCGCTCCACAGGATCCGGACCGCCAGATCGGTGTCTCCGTCGGCGGCCACCGACGCGGCGAGGTCGGCCAGCGTTGAGTCGTCCCCGGCGTTTCCGGCGCGAAGCCCGTCGTCGAAGGCCGCTCTGAGCCACGCAAGACGAGCGGCCCGCTGCTTGGACAGCTCCAGTCCGCCCGCTTCGTCCAGGAGACGGTGGACGACCTGCGGCCAGCCCAGCTCGACCGCACCGTCGGCGGCACGCAGCAGCCGGTCGGCGCGCCGGTCGAGATCCGGGCTCAGCCGCGCGGCCCGCTCCAGGGCGGCGACGGCGGCCGAGCCGCTGCCCCGGCGCTGGGCCCGGGCCGCGACCGCGTCCAGGGCGGCGGCGATGTCCTCGTCCGGTCGGTCGCTGGTGGCGGCCAGGTGCCAGGTCCGGCGATCGGGCTGGTCCTGGAGCACCTCGGCCAAAGCCCGGTGCACCTGTGTGCGCCGATCGGTTCCGGCGCCCTGATGGATGGCCGAGCGGACGAGCGGGTGGTGGAAGGCCAGACGGTCTTCGGCCAGCCGGACCAGGCGGGCCTCGACTGCCGGGGTGAGGTCGGCGGGGGTGAGCGGCTCGCCGGTGAGGACTCCTGAGGCCGCCAGTGTCTCGGCCAGGTCCGCGCTGTCGTTGAGCGCGGCGACTTCCAGCACGGCCCGCGTGGCCGCCGGGAGCAGGGCGAAGCGACTGGTGAAGACGCTCTCCAGCCTGGCTGTGAGCGGCAGCCATGGGCTGACCACGACGGCAGTGTCCGCGGCGGCGTGTACGGCCGTGGGCAGCTCGATCAACGCCAGCGGGTTGCCCTCCGCTTCAGCCAGTAGCCGGCGGCGCACGGCGGCGGGCAGGTTCGGGGCCGTGGCTGCGAGCAGTGTGGCGGCGTCGCGGGCAGTCAGTGGCGGGATCACCAGGTCCGGAAGTCCGGCCCCGTCCAGCCCGGTCGCGGTTCCGGTGCGGGCTGAGACGAGCAGCAGGATCGGCTCGGACTCCAGCCGTCGCCCGAGAAAGGCCAGGACGCTGGCGGTGGACGTGTCGAGCCAGTGAGCGTCCTCCGCGACGATCACGACAGGTCCAGCCTCGGCTATCTCGGAAAGCAGGTTGAGGACGGCCAGAGCGACGAGGTAGCCGTCGGGCACGGCGGTCTCGGCGAGGCCGAGCGCTGTGCGCACCGCCTCGCGCTGATCGGGCGGCAGCGCGTCGAGCCGATCCCGCACCGGACGCAGGAGCTGATGCAGCCCGGCGTAGGGCAGGTGGGCCTCCGATTCGACGCCGGCCGTGCGCAGGACGCGCAGGCCGGAATCCTGGGCGATCCGCGCGGCTTCGGCAAGAAGAGCGGATTTGCCGATGCCAGCCTCTCCCCGCAGCACCAACGCCGCGCCGCGCTCCCGCACAGCATCCATCAGGGCGCCGAGCACGCCGATCTGCTCGCTTCTCCCGATCAGTGCCACGTCTCTAAGGCTAAGGTCAGAGCCGATCTTCGCGGGCGCGAGACCATCTGATGGTCATGTGACCGATGCGCGTGTGCCCTGCTCGTCCATAGCGTCGGGGCATGAGAAGCCCACTTGCGGATGCCGCTGCTGTGGATCACAGTGCCGGTGTGAGCAGTGCCGGTCCGCGTCCAGGCGGCCGGGGAGCCCTTGCGCTCCGTGGCCGCGAGGCCGAGCTGCGGCTGGTGGCGGACCTGGTCGAGCGTGCCGCGTCGGGGGCGGGAGGCGCTCTGCTCGTGCGGGGCGAGGCCGGCATCGGGAAGACCACGGTGCTCGACGCGACCCGCGACGCCGCCACCGCGCGCGGCGGCCGGATCCTGTCAGCGCTGGGAGTGCAGTCTGAGGCATTGGTGCCCTTCGCCTGCCTGCATCAGCTCCTGCGTCCGGTGCTCGACCACACCGCCCTGTTAGTGCCCCAACAGCGGCAGGCTTTGCTGACGGCGATCGGGACGGCCGAGGGCACCGCGCCGGAGCTGTTCTCGGTCGCACTGGCCGTGCTGGAGCTGGTCAGCGGCCTGGCCGAGGACGCGCCGGTGGTCATGGTGGTCGACGACGCCCAATGGATCGATCGGTCCAGTGCCGAGGTGCTGGCCTTCGTCGCCCACCGTCTGGACACCGAGCACGCGCTCATGGCGCTGGCTGTACGCGACGGGCACGACACCGTGCTGAACGATGCGGGACTGCCCGAACTGCGACTGACCGGGCTCGACGATGCCGCCGCTACAGCGCTTCTCGACCACCGCATGCCCGAACTCGGCTCCCCGGCGCGCGACCGCATCCTGGCCGAGGCCGCCGGCAACCCGCTGGCCCTGGTCGAACTCTCCTCAGCCCTGCGGGACAGCGACATCCGGGCCTGGTCGCCGTGGCTTCCCATAAGCCATCGCCTGGAACGGGCCTTCCTCGTCCGTGCCGAAGGGTTGCCGGATCCGGTCCGGTCGCTGCTACTGGTCACCGCCGCTGATGACCAGGGCGACCTTTCGGAGATCCTTGAAGCCACGGCGCTGCTGGACGGCACGGCCGTATCGGTCGGCACCGTGGAGCCGGCCGTCACGGCGGGCCTGATCGAGCTGGACGGGCACGAGGTGCGCTTCCGGCACCCGCTCATCCGCTCTGCGGTCTACCAGGCCTCCGCCGCCTCGCGACGGCTGGCGGCGCACGCCGCGCTCGCCAAGGCACTGAACGACCGGCCGGAGCGCCGGGCGTGGCACGGGGCCGCGGCCAGCCCCGGCCCGGATGAGGACGTGGCGCTCGACCTGGAAGCCGCGGCCCACAGAGCTCTCGACCGGGGTGCACCGTCCGCCGCGGCCGAGGCGCTGCGCCGCGCCGCACTGTCGAGCACCTCCGAGACCAGCCGGGGCCGGCTGTTGCTGCGGGCCGCCGAACTCGACTTCGAACTCGGCGACGCCGCCGGCGCGCGGCGACGCCTGGCAGAGGCGAAGACCGCACGGCTCGACGACGAGGAACGGCTACGCCTGACTCTGTGGACCGAGGCCCTCAGCGAGGAGAGCTGGTACAGCCCGGAACGGGTCCGGGCGTTCGCCGAGGTGGCCAACCGGCTCGCCGGTACGGTTCACGACGGCGAGACCCTGGCCTTGAAAGCGCTGCGTCCGCTGTCCATCAGCTGCTGGTACAGCAATCCGGCCCAGGAGACCCGCGACACGGTCGTGCGCACAGCGCGCCGTCTGCGTCGAGGCGACAACGACCCGCTGGTGCTGTCCATCGTGGCCTGCGCGGACCCTGAGAGGCAAGCCGCGTGGGTCATCGACGAGGCCGCCCGCACGACGCCGGAGTCCATCGCCGACCCGGCCGAACAGCACGCGCTGGGGGCGTCGCTGACCGCCGTCTGGGCCTTCGACCTGTCCTGGCCGTTCCTGTGCGCGGCCGTCGACGGACTACGCGAGCAGGGCCGGCTGGGCCTGCTCGGCGAGGCCCTCGCTTCACAGGCGTGGGCGGCGATCCACCTCGGCAAACACCGTCTCGCGGCGACGGCCGCGGACGAGGCCGCCCGTCTGTCCCGCGACACGGGCCGCCCTCGATGGGCGCTCGTCGCCGACCTGGCGACGGCCGCCATGATCGGCCAGCGCGGCGACCCGGGGGACCAGGAGAGCGCGAACGAGATCATTCGCTCGACCGAGGCGGAGTTGGTGTCGGTCGGCGCTCAGTCCATCCTCGGATTCGTCCAGTTCGTCCGTGGCCGACTCGCCTTGATCGACAACCGTCCTGGTGACGCGTTCGAGCAGTTGGCCAGGGTGCTGGACCCCTCCGACATCGCCTATCACCCGTTTGTGGGCCTGTGGGGGATCACCGAGCTGATCGAAGCCGCCCTTCGCGCCGGGCACGACGACGAGGCGCGCCGTCATCAGCTCCGCCTGAACGCCATGGCGGACCGGACGGCCTCCCCGTATCTCGAAGCGATGGCCGCCTACGCCCGTCCGTTGACCGCCGCCGATGAAGAAGGCGCCGAAGAACTCTTCAACAAAGCCCTGAGAGGTGAGCTCTCCAACTGGCCGTTCCACCGGGCTCGACTGTTGTTGGCCCATGGTCGCCGGATGCGACGCCATCGCAGGCTCACCGAATCCCGGCCGCTGCTGCGCGCCGCCATGGAAGCCTTCGACGCCCTGGGCATCACGTCCCTTGGCGAAGAAGCTCGGGCTGAACTCCGCGCGGCGGGCGAGGCGGTGACCCGCCGCGCCCCCGAAAGCCTGGACCAGCTCACACCGCAGGAGTTGCAGATCGCCAAGCTGGCCGCGACCGGGATGACCAACCGGGAGATCGGCACACGGCTGTTTCTGTCCCATCGAACGGTCGGCTTCCACCTGTACCGCGTCTTCCCCAAGCTAGGAATCACTTCTCGAGGCCAACTGGGCACCATTGACCTGGGCGGGGACTAGATCGCCTGCGCCGGCTCACCGTCTGAGCCACGGAAAGAGCCTGCCCACTGCTCCATCAGCTCCAGATGGGTCCCGCGTGCCATCGGGGCCAGCCGAACATCCCGTCCGGCACCCGTGACCAGCACAGCCTTTCCGCGCAGAAAATCGACCGGCATGGCAGTGTCTCCCTTTTTCCAAGGTCTCGCTCTTCGAGCTCTCGCTGACGACGCCTGCCATCGTCTTCTGACAGCTGCCCGCCTCTCTTCTGACATCTGACTTGTTCCGCACGCCGCCGTCGGTGGTGATCGCACCAGTCACCTGACAGAAGATCGCTCGCGCCCGCCGAGACGACGATCGTTCTGACGGCCTCCGCTCAACGCGGTAGCTCGCGGACCGACCGCCGCCGCACTGTTCCTCGACTGACCAGCAGGCGATCGGCCGTCTGGCTCAGCCGGCTTCCCTGGAGCCGGCTCGGCGTGCTTCGCGACGTCAACAGGGTCGGCGACCTGGTAAGTCGCGACTTCCCCCCGGCGCGTGGAGCTGGAGGACCTGCTCAGCCCAGGTTCGCCCATCGATTGATCAAGAAAAGGAGCAGATCATGTCGCATCACCTCGACACCCCGCTGGCCGCGCAGAACGGACAGCTCTTCCTCGACGACCTTTACGTCTTCCCCGGCGAGGACAGCACGGTGTTCGTCATGGACGTCAACTCGAACATCACCGGGGCCTACGCCGAGCCGGGCTTCCATCCCGAGGCCCGCTATGAGTTCAAGATCCACTTCGACGGCGCCGAGCTCGAGACCCTCACCTACCGGATCTCCTTCGACGAACCCGGTGCGGACGGCCGGCAGGATCTGCGCCTCGAAGCCCTGACCGGGGACGACGCCCGCGACGACGCGGCGGACGGCGAAACCCTGCTGCGGGGCCGCACCGGCGAGGCGGCCAGCGCCGACGGGGTCCGCCTGTGGACCGGCCGTATCGCCGACTCCTTCTACATCGACCTGTCCCTGCTGGCCGTCGTCAACGAGGCGGTGGGCAAGAGCGCCGCGGTCGACCTGTCGGGATGGCAGCCGCAGGCGGCCAAGAACAGCTTCGAGAGCACCACGGTGGAAACAATCGTGCTCGAGGTCTCCCACCGGCACCCGCGCCTGCGGCCCGAGACACGGATCGGGGTATGGGCCGCGACCAAGCTCGCCACCGACGCCGGCGGCTGGCGGCAGATCAACCGGGCCGGACACCCGATGATGTGGCCGATCTTCTGGCCTGACGACACCCACTTCACCAACCCGGCCAACACCCGCCACCCCTCTCAAGACCGGTCGGCCGCCGGGGACTACCTCACCGACCGGATCGCCGCAGTGGTCTCGGCCACCGGAACCTCGACCGATCCGCAGGCCTATGGACAGTTGGTGGCGCAGCAACTGCTGCCCGACGTGCTGCCCTATGTGGTCGGAACGCCCGCCTTGTTCGGCTTCGCCACGCGCAACGGCAGGTCCCTGGCTGACAACGCGCCCGAGGCGATGCTCTCGCTGGTGACCAATACCGGCATCCCGGCGGGGCTCAAGCCAGCGGTGGCAGCGTCCTTGCGGACGGACCACTTTCCCTATGTCGTCCCCGCGTAGCCGCACACGAAGGAGAGCAAGACAATGCCCTACATCAGCGTTGGCCAGGAGAACTCCGCACCGATCGAGATCTACTACGAGGACCACGGCCAGGGCCGCCCGATCGTGCTCATCCACGGCTTCCCGCTCAGCGGCCGGGCCTGGGAGCGGCAGGAGCGGGCGCTGCTGGCCGCCGGACGCCGGGTGATCACCTACGACCGGCGCGGGTTCGGCCGCTCCAGCCAGCCCTCCACCGGCTACGACTACGACACCTTCGCCGCCGACCTGGACAAGCTGCTCTCCCACCTCGACCTGCTCGACGTCGACCTGGCCGGACACTCGATGGGCGGCGGCGAGATCGCCCGCTACCTCGGAACTTACGGCTCCGGCCGGATTCGCCGAGCCGCGATCATCTCCGGAGTCCCGCCGTACCTGCTCAAGACCCCCGACACCCCGCACGGCGTGCCGCAGGAGGTGTTCGACGAGATCGCCGCGGCGCTGACAGCCGACCGGTTCGCGTACTTCACCGAATGGAACAAGAACTTCTTCAACCTCGACGAGAACCTCGGCAAGCGGATCAGCGCCGAGACCGTCCAGGACGCCTGGAACGCCGCGGTCTCGGCCTCGCCGATCGGCACGGTTGCCTGTGTCGCCACCTGGCACACCGACTTCAGCGCGGATCTGGCCCGGATCGATATCCCGGTGCTGGTGGTGCACGGCACCGCCGACCGGGTCCTCCCGATCGACGCCTGCGGACCGCGCATTCACGAGCAGATCAAGGGCAGCGAGTACGTCGCCATCGAGGGCGCGGATCACGGTCTTTGCTGGACCCACGCAGACGAAGTCAACACCGAGCTGCTCAAGTTCTTCGCGTAACGGCTGAACAAGGTAACCCCTGTCGCAACGGCTTCACCTTGGCATTCCTGCTCATCGTGTCGACGTGAAGCCGTTAAGGGTGCCTGGCGAGGCTTCTTGGGACGACCCGGCCCTGGCTGTGGGGGTTACCCCACGCGACGTCCTTGCGCGTGCTCGATTGTTCCGATGTTCCCCGGACGACAGGCCTATCTCAGTAGCCGGGCACGCAATCCACGGGATGTGGCCTGGTGAAACCCATCAATCTCTGATGAACCACTGAACTCTGCCCTGGAGAGAAACCATGACCACTGGCACCCCGCAGCGGGTACTGCTCACCGGAGCGGGCACCGGCATCGCCGCGCTCGCCTCAATCAGCCTGGCCCTTGCCGGGCACACGGTCTTCGCGTCCATGCGCGAACCGAAAGGCCGCAACCAGGACAAGGCACAAGCTCTGCGCGAGGCTGCGGAGGGCGCGTCCGGTTCGCTGACCGTGGTCGAACTCGACGTCCTGTCCGAGGAATCGGCCCGGGCCGCGGTCGAGGCCGTCGAGTCCTCCGCCGGGGGACTGGACGTGGTGGTGCACAACGCCGCCCACCTTATGGTCGGGGTGACCGAGGCGTTCAGCCCCGAGGAGGTGCTGCGCGCGTTCGACGTCAACGCCGTGGGTGCGCTGCGGGTCAACCGAGCCGTACTTCCGGTGATGCGGCGCCAGGAATCAGGGCTGCTGTTGTGGGTCGGGTCGGGCACCACCCGGGCGATCCCGCCGTTCCTCGGTCCCTACACCGCCGCCAAAGCGGCTTTCGACGCCTTCGCCGATTCGACCGCGTGGGACGTGGCCGCTTACGGGATAGAGACGACGATCCTGATGCCAGGTGTTTTCACCCACGGCACCGCGCACTTCGCCAACGCGGCCTTCCCCAAGGAGACCGCGCGCACCGAGGCGTACGGGAAGATCGCGCCGTTCCTGGAGTCCATCGGGCGCGACACCGAGCGGTTGATGGTCAACGGGGTATCCGCCGACCCGCAGATCGTGGCGGACGAGATCGTCCGGGTCGTTGATCTGCCCGCGGGCACGCGTCCGCGCCGCACGGTGGCCGACGGGTCGGACTACGGCGCGGAGATCGTCAACGGCGCCGCCGAGGAGCTGCGCCTTCGGTTGGCCCGGCGCATGGGTGTCACAGCTCTGCTCGACCGCATCTGACCGTTCGAAGCCGACGGCTGACGCAAGGACGGGACTCCAGTCCGCCTGCCTGCGGCATCGACCCACTGCTCGTTTCACATATCCGGCCGCTGATTACGGCGGCCCCTTCGTTCACACATGGAGCTTCAGTTATGACGATCACTATGCGCACTCTGGGGACCAACGGTCCACGCGTTTCCACCATCGGCCTCGGCGCCATGGGGATGTCCGACCTCTACGGCCCTGCCGACCGCGACGTGAGCATCGCCACCCTGCGCGCCGCGTTCGACGCGGGCCTGAATCTCGTCGACACCGCCGACTTCTACGGTTCCGGTGCCAACGAACTGCTGATCGCCGAGGCGGTGAAGGGCCGCCGGCGTGAGGACGTCGTGCTGAGCGTGAAGTTCGGCTCCCGGCGCGCGCCGGACGGTGCGTTCCAGCCTGTGCCCTATGACGTGTCGGCGGCCGCGGTGAAGGATCGGCTGGCCTACTCGCTGCGTCGCTTGAACACCGACTACATCGACATCTACCGCCCGTCCCGGCTGAACCCGCAGATCCCTGTCGAGGAGACCATCGGGGCCCTGGAGGAGATGCGTCAGGCCGGCTACATCCGGCACATCGGTCTGTCCGAGGTCGGTCCGGACACGATCCGCAAGGCCGCCGCGGTGGCGCCGATCAGCGACGTACAGATCGAGTACTCGCTGCTCTCGCGCGGCCCGGAGCGCTCGATCATCCCGACCTTGCGTGAGCTGGGAATCGGTCTGACCGCCTACGGCGTGCTTTCGCGCGGATTGCTCAGCGGTCACTGGTCGGCACAGCGCGAGTTGAGCGGGGCGGATTTCCGTGCGCACAGTCCGCGGTTCCAGGGCGAGAACTTGGAAGCCAACCTGCGTCTGGTCGAGCGGCTGGGCGAGGTGGCGCAACGCCTCGGTGCCACCACCAGTCAGGTCGCCATCGCATGGGTCGCGGCGCAGGGCGGGGACATCGTCCCGCTGGTCGGCGCGCGGCGCCCGGAACGGCTGGCCGAGTCGGCCGCCGCCGCCGACGTCGTGCTCGACAAGGACACACTCGCCGAGATCGAAGCCGCGATCCCGGCCGGAGCGGCCGCCGGCGAACGCTATGCGGCTCCGCTGATGGCCACGCTCGACAGCGAGCAGTACTGATACTCGCGCAAGCTCCCGTGCACCTCGACGACTGAAACGCGTCGCTTCGGACGAGGAACCGTCGCGGCCCGCGCATTCCACTTCTCACCATCCACAACAAACCATCAAAAGCATTTCGAAAGGCTATGAACATGACTGACACCAAGGGTCGCGTCGCACTGGTGACCGGTGGCTCCGGCGGCATCGGCCGTGCGGTCTGCGAACGGCTTGCGCGCGAGGGCTACCACCTCGCCGTGCACTATGCCGGCAACCGCGAGAAGGCTCAGGAGGTCGTCGATGCTGTCACCAAGCTCGGTGCCGAGGCCCTGCTCGTCGGCGGCGATGTCGCCGACGAGGTCGCCATGCAGGGCGCCTTCGACGCGGTCGAAGCGCGCTTCGGCGGCGTCGACGTAGTGATCAACACCGCCGGCATCATGCTGCTTTCGCCGATCGCCACCCTCGAC
>Ga0105240_10012176_pt1 | contig 11906 bp, 10 predicted proteins | sample KBSC54metaG_FD_80426 | JGI IMG/M metagenome (GOLD analysis project Ga0105240, IMG submission 80426) | Corn rhizosphere microbial communities from Kellogg Biological Station, Michigan, USA - KBS C5-4 metaG | ecosystem: Host-associated > Plants > Roots > Rhizosphere > Soil | place: Michigan, USA...
AGCTCTTCGTCGTCCCACTCGATCTCGTCTTTTGAACCGCGGTTTGCCATGTCATTCCGCTTCGTCGATTGCAGCGTGGAGTCTCGAGATGCCAGTGAGGATCCGCCCGCCGCCCCCGGGAGCCCCGCCCCGGACAGGCCCGCCCCGGACAGCGTCCGTCGCGCCGACGGCGCCGATGAGACGGCCGCCGCGCCCGGCGCCACGATCCGGCGGTACTGCTCCGCCTTGGCGTTCTCCTCTTCGATCTCGGCGGGGAACATCTTCTTCATCCAGCCCGCCAGATCCTTGCGCGAGTAGAGCTCGCCCTTCGTGTACAGAAAGGCCTGCAGGTCGTCGTGCAGATCGATGGCGTTCTGGTAGCGATCCTCGGGGTCCTTGGCCAGGACCTTCAGGACGATCCGCTCCAGCTCGTCGGGGATGTCCCGGTTGTAGGACGAGGGGGGCAGGATCTCGACGTTGCGGACCTTCTCCAGCGTGGAGAAGTCGCTCTCGCCCATGAATAGGCGCTCGCCGGTCAACAGCTCGTAAAGGACGATGCCCACCGAGAAGATGTCGCTGCGGCGGTCGATGGGAAGCCCGCGCACCTGCTCGGGCGACATGTACCCGAACTTGCCCTTCAGGATCCCCGCCTGCGTCTTCGAGGCCTTGCCGGCCGCCTTGGCGATGCCAAAGTCGATCAGCTTGATCTCGCCCTCGAAGCCGACCAGCACGTTCTGGGGCGAGATGTCGCGGTGGACCAGGTGCAGCTCGCGCCCCTGGGCGTCGCGCTTGTTGTGGGCGTAGTCCAGGCCCTCGCACACCTGCATGACGCAGTAGCAAGCCTGGGCGAAGGGCATCACCTCGTTGCGCTGGCGCAGCCGGTCGAAGATGGCCCGCAGGTCGCGGCCCAGGACGTATTCCAGGGCGATGAAGTAGCTGTCGTCGACCTTTCCCAGGTCGAAGATCTGGGCGATGTTCGCGTGCTGCAGCTGCACCGCGATCTTCGCCTCGTCGATGAACATCGCGATGAACTCTTCGTCCTCGGCGATGTTGGGCAGGATGCGCTTCACTGCCACCAGGCGCTCGAAGCCCTCCACGCCGAAGGCCTTCGCCTTGAAGACCTCGGCCATCCCCCCGACGTTGATGCGCTCGAGGAGGTAGTACTTGCCGAACGGGATGGGTTTCTTCAATCGCTTACCTGCGAAGGTGGGATCTGAAGGCCGTCGGTTGCAAGCCGGGTGGCGGGACGCGAAGGACGCGGGTGCGCCCGAACGTGAAAGCGCCGGGGCGCCTTGGATGTTGGGAGGGTCGAGACCGCATAGTTATCGGGCTGATAGGACCAGAAAGTCAATCGCGGCTCCAGCGGCCGGGCCAGGACCTGCCCGGTCCGGCGCGCCGGTTCAGCCGTGACGACCGGGGGCCCCTACCCCTCTTCGATCCAGACCCGCTTCATCTTGTCGCCCTTGCGGATCTTGTTGACGACGTCCATGCCCGAGACGACCTCGCCGAAGACGGTGTGCTTCCGGTCGAGGTGCGGCTGCGGAGAGTGGCAGATGAAGAACTGCGAACCGCCCGAATCCGGGGCCGCCGTCTTGGCCATGGACAGCGAGCCGGCCTTGTGGACCTGCTTGGTGCCCTTCAGCTCGTCCTTGATGGTGAACCCCGGGCCGCCCGAGCCCGTGCCCAGGGGACAGCCGCCCTGGATCATGAAGTCGTCGATGACCCGGTGGAACGTCAGGCCGTCGTAGTAGGGGCGCTTCTCTTTCTTGCCGGTCTTCGGATCGGTGAACTCCTTGGTGCCGGTGGCCAGGCCCACGAAGTTGGCCACGGTCCCCGGGGCGTCGTCCTCGAACAGCTCGGCGACGATTTCACCCTTGTCCGTGTCGAAGTGGACTCGCTTCATCAGTCTCTGCCTTTCCCTTGTTCTTCTCGGTTTCTCTTCCGCGTCTGCGCTCCTCGGTCTCCAGGAAGACCAGGGTGGCCCCCACCGCGGTGAACGGGGGCGCGACAATCAAAGCCAAGGGAATAAGGTAGAAGACCGTCGCCCCGAGACCATATCCGATGGTTTGCGCCGGGTGTAGGGCCAGATAGCGCCATTTCGCACCAAACGTCGCCCCGCGGCGCGACAGCGGATAGTCGAAGCCGTCGTAGGCCAGGAAGATCGCCCCCAGCGCCAGCCCCACCACGCTGCCGATGCCGACCGTGACCGCGCCCAGCGCCAGCCCCACGACCAGCGCCAGGCCGTAGAGGACCAGCTTCAGCAGGCCATGCACCAGCGCGCGCCCCGCCGAGGGGAGAAACCCCTGCTTCGTCACCTCGCCGGCCAGCCGCCGCTCCACGCGCTCCGCCAGCAGGTCGTTGAAGACGGCACCCAGCAGGGGCTGCAGGATCAGGAACAGGACCACGGTCCCCAGCAGGGTGGTCACCACCAGCAGTAGCGTCCCCAGCACCGGCGAGGCCACGGGGCGGCCGGCCAGCTCCATCTGCCAGTAGCGACCGGCCAGAAAGGCGGCCCCCGCCGCCAGCGCGATGTTCAGGAGCAGCGGGACCAGCACGAAGTGCCACAGTCGCGCGCGCGCGACGAAGAGGGCACCTCGAAACGGGGCCAGGAACCCCCGGAACAATCCCATCGGCGCATATTACCCCGGCTTCGGCGCCCGTGAGCGATACGGCGCCCACCCCGTGCGGCCGCGGGCAGTCGCAGGCGGGCCGCCGCGCCTCGCGGTGCGAATCAGGAAACTGTTCGCGCGCGGGGCCGATAGGACCGGGCACGGAGGTCCCATGCAGAACGCGCCCGTCGGCAAAGGTTCGTCCATCAGTTCCACCACTTCCGGTGAAGGAGACGTCGTGGTCGAGGCCACGCGGCCGCGCCAGACGGCCCGGCCGAGCAGTCCCTTTCGCGATGTCCTGGCCAGTGGAACGGCCCTGCTCGTCCGCGGCGCCGAGGTGGCCACCAGCGTGGCGGCCGGACCGGTCCTGGCGGCGGCCGTGCGCGAGACCGGCATGGCCGCGGCGGGCGCGTTCGCCGGAGCTGGCACCGCACGCGGCCCCGGCACCATGGCCACCGCGGGAGCGGGGAACGTGGCCCCCGCGTCGCCGGGCGCCGCCGGGATGGGGTCAGCGTCCGGGACCTCGAACGTGCCGGCCAGCCTGTCGTCGCCGGGGTCGGATCAGTCCGACCTGGCGACCATGCAGGCGATGCAGCGCGAGAGCCAGGTGTTCAACATGCAACTGCTGGAGTTGCAGGAGGACGTCCAGCAGGAGAATAGGCGGTTCAGCACGGTCTCGAACGTGCTGCGCGCCAAGCACGACACCGCCAAGGCGGCCGTGTCGAACATCCGCGCGTAGGCCATGATACGCTCGACGACGAGACCGCGATGAAGATAAACGGCCCAGGTCAGCCGCCGGTTCCGGGAGTGCCCGGCCAGGAACCGGCCAGTCCCGAAGGAAGTCAGGGCGCGGGTGGCGTCGGCCCCGCGGCGGGTACGGCGCCCGCCGACAAGGCCCTGAAGACCGGGAAATCCTTCGCCGAGACGGTGTCGGGGGCGACGGCGGCGCAGCCCGCGGCCAAGGCCGGGTTAACGACCGGCGCCGACCGGCCCGGCGGCATCGCCGTCCACGACCTCGCCGCCGCGCTCCGGTCCGGTCAGCTCGACGCGCGATCGGCCGTCGACAAGGTGATCGACCGCATCGTCACCGCCCAGCTGGGACCGGACGCTCCCACGCACGTGCGTGACAAGGTCCAGGCCGCGCTGCGCGACGCCCTCGACGACGATCCCTTGCTCGCCGAGAAGCTGCGAGGGCTTTGAACGGCGACGCCCCCGTGAGGGGCGACCGTCCCGTCGCGGCCGCGGATGACCCGGACTAGACAGGGTCGAGTCCCCCGGGGTTCGGCGCCCGGCTACAGGGCTTCGCTGCAGGTTCCCCGGGGGCGGGTTTTTGCGCCGCTCAGGGCGCGGTGGCTTCGACCGGGGGCTGCCGGGCGGCGCGGCGTTCGGCCAGCGCGTCGCGCAGCTCGGGCGCCAGGTAGATGCCGTCGAAGTCGAACCCGGACAGCGCCTCCAGCAGCAGCGCCGCGCGATCCGAGGCGGGCGACTTCCGGTCGATGATGACCGTCCACTCGCCGCGGAGCTTGCACAGGCCGCCCGCGCCGGCGCTGTCACCGGTCATGGTCTCGTAACGAACGCGAACGTTGATCTGCGCCGCCGCTTGCTCCAGGGCTTCCGTGATCTGCTCGGCCTTCATCGGGGGGTTCTTACCTCGTGTGGGGTGAGGGGTCCTCTTATCTACCCGGATCGCGGCGCCGGGGAAAGCAAGCCGCCCCGCCTATTCGTCCGTCTCCGCCCCGCCCGACGACCGGCCCAGATCCAGGATCTGCGCGCCTCCCACGTAGGTCTTGGTCTCGTAGCGGGTCACGCTGCCCAGCTGGCGCACGATGGCGGCCATGCGCTCGGACTCGGACAGGATGGTCTCCAGGGCCCGCTGCTGGGGGCTGTCCACCTCCAGCTTGCGCAGCAACATCTGCGTGTACCCCATGATCGACGTCAGGGGCTGATTCAGCTCGTGCGCGGCGGCGCCGGCCAGCTCGATGGCCACCGTCTGCTTCTCGGACACGGCCAGCTTCTCCTGCGCCTTGGCCAGGCGGTCCTCCATGCGCAGCCGCTCGCGCAGGTCCGAGAAGATCCCCACCGTCGCGATCTCGCGACCGGCGTCGTCGAACACCAGCGCCGCCGAGATCGACACGGGGATCAGCTCGCCCGTCGCGGACTTCAGGTCGCGCCGCACCGGCTCGAGCCGGCCCTCGCCCCCCCGGCGCGACGAGCGCAAGAGCCGCATGATCTCCTGAGCGACCCGGGGCGGGTACAGATCCTTCACCGACATCTTCCCGATCACGTCGGAGGCGTGATAGCCGCAGATGCGCTCGGCGCCCGCGTTGAACAGGATGATGGTCCCCTTCAGATCCGCCGCGATGATGCCGTCCACGGCGGAGTTCAGGATGCGCTCCAGGAACTCGGTGGTGCGCCGCAGCTCGACCTCCAGCCCGCGCGCCAGGGTCACGTCGCGAAACGCGAAGATCGCGGCGCCGTACTCGGACAGGATGCCGATCGAGGCGACGGACACCGTGATCTGGTCGGACGAGGTGGTGATGATCTCCAGGTCGAAGTTGTCGACGGGACGCTCTTTCACGGCCTGGGCCACCAGTCGCTCCAGCATGGACCGCTGCCCCTCGGGCACGATCTGCGTCAGGCTCTTTCCTTCCAGGCCCTTGCGCGCGTAGCCCGTGACGTTCTCGGCGGCGCGGTTCATGTACAGCACGCTCGCCGCGCCATCCACCACCACCATGCCGTCGGACGCGCTGTCGATGAACGCGCGGTAGCGCTCGATGGCGCGCAGCCGGCGCTCGCGCGTGACGTCGGTCAAGGTGACCCGCTTCGTCTTTTGCCCGGAGCGATCCACCGCCTTGCCGGCCGGCAGCGACACGGCCACCAGCGCCGCAGCCGCCTTGCCGCACAGCACGACCTCGTCCCGCAGCGAGCCCGCCGCCGGAGCGTCGTCCCCCTCGAACAGGGTCAGCAAGACGCCCCGGGCCTTCCGCCCTTCCAGGATGGGGAAGGCGGCGACGAAATCCGGCGGCTCGCCCGCTCGGGTCGCCACGACCACCTCGCGCGTCACCAGCGCCTCCCGGACCACGGGCGATGCCAGCAAGGCCTCGGCCTCCGCGGCGGTCCGCTCCTCGTCGCTGTCCGCGACCATCTGCAAGGCCTCGGGCTCTCCGGTCAGGCTGACGACGGCAACGGTGGTGGCGCCCAGCGACTGCGCCACGTGCAGGACGGCGTCGTGCAAGCGCAGCTCGTCGCTGCCCGAGGCCAGGGCCTCGGCCGCCCGGGTCAGGCCCTCGCCCAGCGCGCGCCGGTTCTGGCCCGCGCTCACCGGGCGCCCCGCTTTCGCTTCTTGCCCGGGGGCCCCGCCGCCGCCGGCGCATCCGGGGCGGCGGTCGTCACCAGCGCGTTGGCGGCCGCCAGCGCCGCCGCCCACACCCGCCGCACCGGAACGCCGGCCGCCTCGGCGCGCCGGCGGCAGTCGTCGAATTCGGGCTCGGCGCCGATGGGCGTGCCATCGAGGCCCGCCACCTTGACGCGCACCCGACCGTGGGGCGTCTGGACCTCGGCCGACGCGCGCGCCAGCGTCGCCCGCTGCACCGGCCGGATCCGCACGCCCAGCGTGGTGGCGTTCAGGAAGAACGACCGCTGCACCTGCGTCGCGCGCGCCGGCTCGACCAGCGCCGAGACCTGCTGCGCCGGCCGCCCCTTCTTCATGAAGATGGGCGTCGACCAGACGTCGAGCGCCCCGGCCGCGAACAGCGCCTCGAACAGCGCCGCCAGCAGCTGGCCGGACATGTCGTCGATGTTCGCCTCCAGCAGCAGGACGTCCGGTGGCCCCGGCTCCATCGCCTCGCCGATGGGCGCGCCCACCAGCACGCGCAACACGTTGGCCCGGTCGGCCAGTTCGCGCGTGCCGGCGCCGTAGCCCACGGCCGTCAGGCGCAAGGGGGGCGGCGGACCGAAGGCGTCGACCACGGCAGCCAGGATCGCCGCCCCCGTGGGGGTGGTCAGCTCGCCCTGCCCCTCGCACCGCATCGGCATGCCCTGCAGCAGCGCCGCCGTGGCGGGCGCGGGGACCGGGACCGGACCATGTGCCGTCCGCACCATGCCCGTCCCCACCACCGGCGTGCCCGAGCCGATCGAGACGGGCGCCAGCCAGGCGATGGCGGCCGAGGCGCCCACCACGTCCGCGATCGAATCCCAGGCCCCCACCTCGTGGAACGTCACCCGATCGACGGGCGTTCCGTGCAGCGCCGCCTCGACGTCGGCCAGGCGCGCAAAGATGTCCTCCGCCAGCGCCCGGACCTCGCTGGCGAGCGCCGCCCGGCGCAGCAGCCTGCGGATGTCGGCGTAGTCGCGATGAACGTGCGCCCCGTGGCCGGACGCCCCGGCATGCCGAGGCGCGGGCCGGTGCCCCGGCGCCCGATCGTGGCCGTGTCCCTGGTCGCGCGCTCCGGAGAGCTGGCGGTGCCCGCGGTCGTGACCATCCCCGTGGTCGTGGCCGTCGTCGTGACCATCCCCATGATCGTGATGATCGTGGCCGTCCCCGTGGTCGTGGTCATGGTCATGCGCCTTCTGCAGCGGCAGGGCGCCCGCGCGGCCCCGCGGCCCCTTCGCGCGCGGCTCGGGAGCGCCGTCCGTCTCGACGACGAAGCCACGCCCCAGGAAGGCCCCGCGGCGCCGGGGCTCGAAGCGCACGTGAAGCCCCTTCACGCCGATGGCGGCGACGGCGTCCTCGACCACCTGCCCGGGAACGCCCGCGTCGACCAGCGCCGCGACCGTCATGTCACCCGCGATGCCCGACACCGGATCGAAGTGCAGGTGCTGCCCGCGCAGCGCCGGGGAGGGCTCCGCGGCCTTGCCAGGGCGACGCTTCATTCGCCAGGCTTTCGATTCAACATCGTCGCCATCCGGCCCGCGCCGAAGCCGTTGTCGATGTTGACCACCGCGATCCCGGCCGCGCAGGCGTTCAGCATCGACAGCAGCGCGGCCACGCCGCCCAGGTTGGCGCCGTACCCGACGCTGGTGGGCACGGCGATGACCGGTCGGGCGTACAGACCCGCCACCACGCTCGGCAGCGCGCCCTCCATCCCGGCCACCACGATCAGGATCTCGGCCTGCTCGATCGAGCGCCGCGCCGCCAGCAGGCGGTGCAGGCCAGCCACGCCGGCGTCGTAGATGCGCTCGACCCGGTGACCGGCCAGCTCGATGGTCAGCGCGGCTTCCTCGGCGACCGGCACGTCGGCGGTCCCCGCCGAGATGACGGCGATGACGCCGCGACCGCGCGACGGCACGGGCGCGGGCTTGACCGCGATGATGCGCGCGGCCGCGAAGTGCAGCGCCTCGCCGCATCCGCCCGCCCGGACCCGTTCCAGGATGCCGGGGGCCGCCGCCGCGTCGACCCGGGTCGCGAACGCCAGCGATCCGGACCGCCCCAGCTCGATCAACAGCGCCGTGATCTGCTCCGGCGTCTTCCCCAGGCCGAACACCACCTCCGGAAATCCAGTGCGCAGATGGCGGTGGGTGTCCGCCCGCGCGTACTCGAGATCCCGGAACGGCAAGTCCTTGAGATCGCTGAGCGCCTCGTCCACGGACCGTCGCCCGGCGCTGACCTCGGCCAGCAATTCTTTGATCCGCTGCGGATCCATCGTTCTGGTCAGATTAACCCACGCCTCTGGCCGAGTCCGGTGTTTGTCCGGTTCACGCCAGGGGAAGGATGACGCTGTCGTCGTCGGGGTCGAGGAATCCGGCGCCGTCGTGCTGCGCCATGCCGCCCGCCCGCTCGACCAGCGAGTTCACGACACCCTCTGCGGTCTGCTGCCCGTCGAACGAGACGCCCTCGGGCGGAAACGCCACCACCACCAGCAGCCGCGTGGCGGCCAGCTGCTCCAGCACGCGCGCCCGCGGCTTCGAGTCCGGCAGCTCCTCGACGTCCGACACGAAGTCCGCCAGCTCCTCGGCGAACGCCGCCGCGGTCGCGCCCGTGGCGCGCAGGCAGCGGACGGTCAGCGGCGCCTCTGCCTGGTCGTACGAGAGCAGCGCCTCGTCCCAGAAGCTGGACAGCAGGTCGGCGTCGGGGCGCACGCTCCCCGGCACGATGGTGGCGGGGGTCTCGTACTGCTTCAGCCAGATCAGCAGCTCGGACAGGCTGGGCGCCGCGAAGTCGCGGCAGAACGCGCGCAAGCAGAAGGCCATCGGCTCAGAATTCTCCCATGAGAGCGAAGGCAGGATAGACCACGAAGCCGCTGATGTCGGTACTGCGCGCGCCGTTCGCCAGCGTCGTGCTCGACGTGCTGGCGGTGCCGGACAGCTCCATCAGCGTCAGCTCGACCCCCAGGAACAGCTTCCGGTAGCCCAGCGCCACCCCGCCCTGGCCCCCGTAGTACAGGCCGTGCCCGTGGAAGGTCGCCAGCTCCTGCTCGTTCATGTACAGGTCGGCCCGCAAGCTGGTGTCGAAGGCGGTGTAGACCAGCTTCGGGCCCGCCCACACCCTGAACCAGCTGCGCGAGGTGCCGACCAGCAGGGAAAGGTCCGTCGTCCAGCGGGTGAAGTCGTCCACCGACAGCACGGGAATGGCGTCCCCCACCGGTACGGAGGTGGCCGCGCGCGAGACGCCCAGCCCGACCACCATGTCCAGCGGATCCCGGTCGTGCGCGAGCAACTGGTAACGGCCGCCCAGGCGCCAGGCGTCGCCGCTGAAGCGCAGCCCCACCTCGGTGCGATCGTAGATGCCGTACGACAGGGCGAAGTGGGGCACGACGGCGACCGGGCTGGCCGCGAACGTCACCCCGGCATCGAACAGCCGGCCCCGCTCCTCGGCCGACAAGGTCTGGGACCGGGCAGAGCGGGCCAGCGCGCGGCCGGCGTCCACCGCGCTCACCAGCGTCCCGGTCGGTACCCCAACTTCCAATCCTGCGGTGACCTGTAAATGCCCGCGCGGCGCCACGTGCGCCGGCTGCAGCGTCGCCAGCGACGGCGCGCACCCGAGCGCGAGGGCCAGCAGCAGGCTGAAGCCGGCGCGCCCGCATGGCGAGGAGGCGGTCATCGGGCCCACCGTAGCACGGGGGCCCGGAGAACCGGCCGGGGCCGGCCGCGGCGGATTTCGCGAACTTGCGTTTGCCGGATGAAGCAGAACGTGGTTAATCCACCGTCGGCTCATGAGCCTGCAGGCGCGATACACAATCCTGCGAAAGATCGCAGACGGGGGGACGGCGGAGATCTTCCTCGCCACGCAGAAGGGCGTTCACGGCTTCGAGAAGGTCGTGGTGCTGAAGCGCATCTTCCCGGCGTACTACGCCGACCCGCAGTTTCGCGACATGCTGGTCAACGAGGCTCACATCGCGATGAGCTTCAACCACAGCAACATCGTGCAGGTGCTGGACCTGGGCGAGGACGACGGCCAGTACATCCTGGCGCTCGAGCTGGTGGACGGCTGGACGCTGGACGCGGTCATCCGGCGCGTGCGCGCGGCCCGCTCGTCGTTCCCGCCGGCCCTGGCGCTGTACGTGACGGCCGAGGTCTGTCGGGCGCTGGCCTATGCGCACGCCAAGGCCGACGCCGAGGGCAAGCCGCTGGGCATCGTGCACCGGGACATCAGCCCCCACAACGTGCTGCTCAGCGAGCAGGGCGAGGTGAAGCTGACGGACTTCGGCATCGCCACGGTGAAGGAGAAGAACGCGGGAGGCGAGAAGGTCATCCGCGGCAAGATCGCCTTCATGTCGCCGGAGCAGGCCGCGGGCGGTCCGCTCGACTCGCGCTCGGACCTGTTCTCGGTCGGCACGATGCTGTACGTGATGATCTGCGGGCGCTATCCGTTCGACGCCCCCACCGACCTCGAGGTCCTGCTGCTGGTGAAGAACGGGGAGGCCGTGCCGCCCGAGGTGGCGCGGCCGGGGATTCACCCCGAGGTCGCCCGCCTGCTGAAGCGCGCCCTGGCCAAGAATCCCGCCGAGCGCTTCCAGCGCGCCGACGACATGCTGATGGAGGTCGAGCAGGTGATGCGCGCCGCCTTCCGCGCCGTCGGCCAGACCGAGCTGAAACGGTGGCTGCAGGACCTGTCGGCGCGCGATGGCGTCCCCTCGGTCACCAAGGTGCCGGCGCTGCCGTCGTCCACGCCGGCCGGTCGCGTGGTGGGGCCTGGCACGCCGACCGGCTCCAGTCCCATCAGGATCCCGCCGCCCCCCACGGGCTCGCGCTCGGGCAGCGTCGTCCGTCCACCGCCGCCGCCGGCGGCGCTGTCGGTGGGGCGGCGGACCGGGGCCATCCCGGTGACGGGCACGGCGCCGCCACGCGGGCGGCCCCTGCCCCCCGCCCGCGCGACCAGCGACGAGGATCCCTCGGGCGAGGTGCCCATCCTGGACGCGCCCACGCCGTTGCCCGAGCCGGTGTCGGGCGAGATCCCGCTGGTGCACGACGCGTCCGCGGCGCCGCATGCGTCGGCGCCCCATGGGGCGGGGCTCCACGCCGCGGGACAGACGGAACCTCACGCCACGGCGGAGTCGGCGGCAGGCGCCAGCCAGGACGGCGAGCCGGCGGCCGTCCCGCGCTCGACGGCGGCCTCGCTCTCCGCGCGGCTGAGCGGAGGCGCGCGGCCCGAGCCGGTGCCCCTGCCGTCGTTTCCACAGGGACCGGTCGTCCCCCCGCCGCCGGTCGCGCCGGAGATCCTGGCTGCCGTCAGCGGCAACGACTCCAGACCGGCTGCCGTCGCGGCCAAGTCGCCGCTGGTGTCCGATGAGGCGCCGCCGTCGCCCGCGACCGGTGCGCGGCGGATGGTGATCTGGGCGGGCGCCGGCGTGGCCGCGCTGGCCATCGTCATCGGCTCGATCAAGGCGTGCGGTGGCCATCGCCCCATCGACACGGCGGCGAAGGAAGGTGCGGCGCCCGCCGTCGCGGCGCAGACCAGCGGCGGCGCCAAGCCAGCGGATGTCACCGCCCAGAACGCGGGTCTTCCAGGCGGCCCCGACGCGGGCCCGGTAAACGCCGCCCCGGCCGGCGGCGGACCGGCCACGGCGGAGGCGCCGCCGCCGGAGCCGGCGAAGGCGGCAGCTACCCCGGGCGCAGACGGGGCGGCGATCGCCATGAAGGATCCCCCTGCGCCCGCCGCCGGCCAGGCCGAGACGCCAGCTCCGGCGGCGCCGCAAGAAGCGCCGGCCGCCCAGAAGGAAGCGCCCGCCGCGGCCGCGCCACCAAAGGAGGCCATCGTGCCCGGCGAGGCGGAGGCGCCGGCCCCCGGCAAGATCGCCGAGGGGAACGTCCCGGGACAGCCGCCTGCCGCGCCCGATGCCGGAGCGGCGGGCGACGCCGGCGCCGAATCGAAGACGAAGG
>Ga0105240_10012178_pt1 | contig 11906 bp, 10 predicted proteins | sample KBSC54metaG_FD_80426 | JGI IMG/M metagenome (GOLD analysis project Ga0105240, IMG submission 80426) | Corn rhizosphere microbial communities from Kellogg Biological Station, Michigan, USA - KBS C5-4 metaG | ecosystem: Host-associated > Plants > Roots > Rhizosphere > Soil | place: Michigan, USA...
ACCACCTGGAGCAAGAGGGTCCCGACCACCAGGCCTATGTAGCCCGCGACGGCGGTGATGAACACGGACTCCTGAACGATCATGAGGACGATCGATGCAGGTGTCGCGCCCAGGGCCTTGCGCAAGCCGATCTCCCGTGTCCGTTCCTTCACGACGATCAACATGATGTTACCGACGCCGATGGCTCCTGCGAGGATCGTGCCGACCGCTACGACCCAGCTGAATGCTTTCATTCCGGCGAAGAGGCCCTGGACCTTTTCGTATTCGTTCTGCAGGTTGAAGCTGCCGAATACGCCTTTGTCATCCGGGTTCACGCGTTTGCGCTTGGCGAGAAATTTCTTGACGTCCTCCTCCATGACACGCGCCGACACTCCGGGTTTCGGCATAACCACAAAATCTCCCACCCAACCCTCTTGGTTGAATGCGTAGCGCAGAGTGTCGTTCGGCAGGTAGATCCTTTCCTCGTTCTGTTGCTGGTTGCCGTTTGACTGGGACTGGAAGACGCCGATCACCTCGAAGCTGATGCCGTTGATGGTGAGGTCCTTGCGCACGGCGGGCTCGTCCTTGGGGATGAGTTGGTCGCGGACCCTTTGGCCGATCAAAGCCACCCTGCGCCGGAGCTGTTCATCCCACAGGTCAAACGGGCGACCTTCGACGATTCGCATGCTTTCGAGGTCCTCGATGCCGGCGAATCCGCCCTGCACCGAGAACACGCCATTTTTGGATTTGTATACGGTGTAGGGAGGGCTGCCGGCCCAGAGTCCGACCGAGTTCTGGCCCTTGATCATGCCGACCGAGGGGACATTTTTGCGGATGGCATCGATATCCTCCGGCTGCAGTTGAATCTGCCGTCCGGTGGGCAGGCCTTGCCAGGGCAATTGGGTGACGCCTTGCGACCAGATGTATACGGAGTTGGGGACTCGCGGAAAGCTGTCGTTGGCGCCGTTTTCCATGCCTTTGCCGGCGCCCAACAGGACGGTGAGCATGAAAATGCCCCAGAAGACACCGAAGGCCGTCAGGGTGGTGCGCAGTTTGTGCCGCCTGAGGGTGTTGAAGATCTCCTGCCATTTTTCAACATCGATGAGCATGGCGGATCCTGTGCGCTATTGCGCGCGCATGGCCTCGGTCGGGGTGATTTTCGCGGCTCTCAGTGCCGGTGCCAGTCCTGCAAGAATGCCGACGCCTACCAGCAGAATTATCGAGGTGATTGCGATCCGGAAATTGACTTCGGGGTTGAGGAAGTACGGCAATTTCGCACCCGCTGTGCGCAATCCGAACGAAATCAGCTCCAACAGTGCCACACCGAGGACCAACCCCACGTAGCCCGCAATGGCGGTGACCAGGGTGGACTCCAGAAGCAATGTGCTGACGATGGCGAACGGTGTGGCGCCGAGCGCTTTGCGGATGCCGATTTCGCGAGTCCGCTCTTTCACGGTAATGATCATGATGTTGCTGATTCCGACGATACCCGCCGCCAGGGTTCCCATGCCGACGAACCAGATAAAGACATTGATGCCGATGAACAGGGCGTTGATGTTTTTGGCGGGCATTGCCATGTTGAAGGACTGGATGCCGCGCTTGTCATCCGGGGACACGGCGTGGCGGCGCTTGGTCAGCTCGACGACTTTCTTTTCCAGCTCGAAGCCATCGGTGCCCGGTTCCGGGCGCAACCAGATCGCATCGATACGATTGCCGCCGCCGAAGATCTTTTGATAGGAGGTTTGTGGGATGTAGACGCGCTCGGAGAAGCGTCCCTGGTTCATTTTGTCGTAGAAGACACCGACGACTTTCATCACGACATCTTTTACACGGACGTCCTTGCCGATCGGATTGGTGCCGGTGGGAAACAGCCGGTCGGCCACCGTTGTGCCGAGTACGGCGACTTTGCGGATTTCGTTCACGTCCAGCGGGTCAACCCTGCGGCCGAAATTGAAGGGGATGTCTTCCTTGACCTTGAAATATTCATCCGGGATTCCACGGATGTCGGCGTTGCTGTTTTTGCCTGCGTAGGTGATGGTGCCGGTGCCGAGGGAGCGCTCCGCCGCGATGAGGCGAACGCCCCTGATTTGCTCTGAGATGGCTTCTACATCGCGCTCATCCAGTTGGATGTGGCGCCCTACTCCCATGCCGCGGTAGGCCACGCTCGTGTCACCGGAGTTCAGCACGATGAAATCCAGTACGTCCGAGCCGAAATTGTCCATGATGCCGTGTTGCATGCCTCGGCCGAATCCCAGCAGGAGGATGAGCATGAAAATGCCCCAGAAGACGCCGAATGCGGTCAGGAGGGTGCGCAGTTTGTTCTGGCGCAGGGTGTAGAGGATCTCCTGTAGGCCATCAAGCATGCCGGTCCACCTCAGGCTGGCTCGGGTAACGCGTGGGCGTGCGGAGTCGTCACGACGAGACCGTCCTTGAGGAGGATCTGGCGTTGGGTCTGGGCGGCGACATCCTGTTCATGGGTCACGATGACGAAGGTGTTGCCTCGTTGGTGGATCTCCTTGATCAGGGACATGATTTCCTGGGTCGTCTGGCTGTCGAGGGCACCCGTCGGCTCGTCGGCTAGGATCACCTTCGGCTCGGTGATCAGGGCGCGGGCGATGGCAACGCGCTGTTTCTGGCCGCCTGAGAGTTGATTGGGGAGGAAGGTCTTGCGGTCGGACAAGCCCACCATGTCCAGGTATTGCTCCGCGCGGTAGTTTCGCGCTTTTCGGCCGACGCCCTGGTAATAAAGCGGCAGGGCGACGTTTTCCGCGGCTGTCTTGAAGGGGAGCAGGTTGAAGGACTGGAAGACAAACCCCAACAGGCGGTTGCGCAGCCGGGCGGCGGCTGTTTCGTTCAGGTTGCGGATTTCTTGGGTCCCCAGGCGGTAGCTTCCCTGGTCATACCCATCCAGGACGCCGAGGATATTCAATAGGGTGGACTTGCCGGAGCCGGAGGATCCCATGACGGATACCAGCTCGCCTGCCCGGATATGCAGGTCGATGCCCTTCAGCACATGCAGGGACTGCTCAGCTGAGCGGTAGTACTTGTGGAGGTTCTGCAATTGGATCATTGGGGGGCTAGGGTCTTCGCGTCTTCGCAATGCACGGCCGGGCTTTAGATTATCAAAAGGAGAAAACGTTCTGCCTTTGAATCAGGTCGGTTTGGCTCCTATCGGGTCCGGAGGGGGTGCGCGGGTAGGTGCGGCTGCGCTGCGGGGTTGCGTCGCAGAGGGCATTAAAGACAAATTTAGCCCGAACGCCCGCGCCGCCGCGTTAGTAGACAGATGGCGGATATGAAGATGAGAACAAACGGGTTGTGGTCATGAACCGGAGCTCACGGCCGCAGGCCGTAGGTGTCGATGAAGGCTCTTACGCCGTTTGGGTGGGAAGTTTTCCAGGCTTCCAACTCGGGGCGGTAGGATTCTCTGTACAGCAGTAACAGGATTGCGGGCTCCAGTTCGTTTTTCTCCGCGAGCATTTGTAGGGATACCAGCGCGAGATCGCTCAGGGGCTTGCCTGAGCTCTTCTCGACCTCAGTCGCCACCTTCATGGAGGTGCTCCAGGCGTTGAGCTCAGTCTGGAACGGCGATAAAGCGGGGTCCTGTTTCGAGCCATCAGGCTTCTTGGTCGATTCGGCCGCGGCGTAGGCGAGCCAAACGGCCAGGTCAGCCGTTTTGTTGGCCTCGCCGGCCGCATTGAAGGAGTCCGGGTCGATTGTTATGGTGAATTTTCCGGTTGCGGGGTCGGTGGTCGTTCGGACCTTGCGGACCAGGTGCAGCTGTTTCAGTTGTATGCCTGAGGCCGCCCGGAGTTGTGCCAACTTTTCCCAGGTCGGCAATTGACTTGGCTGGGCGGCAATGCCGTTGAGCAACGCGTTCTCGGCGTCGGCCCTTTTTCCTTGGCTCGACAATGCATCGGCAAGGTAGCGCCAGGCTTGCGCGCGCAGGGGCTCGATTTCAGTTGCCTTGCGAAATCGCAGTTCCGCTTCGGGCCAATTCTTCTGCATGAAGAAACAATCGCCCGCAAAGACCCATGCCTCTGAATACAACGGGTCGAGCTGTGCGGCCTGCTCGTATTTTTTCAAGGCGTCCGCGTAGTTGTGGCTTTGGAAGAATACCTCTCCTTCTTCCATCAGTTTCCACGTCTCCGCGGTGGGCTGATGTAAGGGGGCGGGTTTGTCATCGAGGGTTCTCAATACTTCCTGTGCCAGCGGGTCGTTTGGCCCGAGCAGTAGTGCCTGGCGGGCCGCAGCTTCCGACTGCTGTCGTAGTTTTGCGGCCGCTTCGCCCTCAGCCTCTCCTGAAGCGGCGAGCAGTGCATTGGCCACCGACGATAGGGGGACCGAGGCGGTGGGGTCTTTTTTGGAGGCCTCCAGGTACTTGTTTACCGCATCGCGAAACTGGCGTTTGGCCAGCAACACGTTGCCCTCATCGACCAGGGCCTGGCATGCCTCGTTTCCTCGAAGTCCTGCGTATGCGGTCGGTTGAATCGCGGCGTACAGGAGGATGACTGACAGTAGTATGCGTTCCAGCAAAGGTTTCCCGTGCGCAGCCATAGTGCGCATGGTACATGGGTGCAGTCCTGCGCTGGAAGATGCTTGTTCTGGCACGATCTGAACGCCATGATGGGCAACCGGCTGGGGGTGGTTAGGGATGGAGAGGTCTGTACTGTTGATTCGCAGCGCGCTCATTGCGGCGCTCGCCGGGTTCTTGTTCGGGTTTGACACTGTTGTAATTTCCGGCGCGGAGCAGCGTATTCAGGCCCTGTGGGTGCTCAGTAACTGGCAGCACGGTCTTGCCGTAAGTACCGCTTTGTGGGGAACGGTGACGGGCTCGTTACTGGGCGCGTGGCCTGCCGATCGCTATGGACGACGCACTACGTTGCTAGGGGTTGGCATTCTCTACGTGGTGTCCGCTTTGTGGTCAGCACTGGCCATGGGCCCCACGACATTCATGCTTGCGCGCTTTCTCGGTGGTATCAGGATCGGCGTGTCGACTGTAGTCGCTCCTCTGTACATTGCCGAGATCGCCCCGCCCAACCTGCGCGGGCGGTTGACCGGGCTTTTTCAGTTCAACATTGTGTTCGGCATCCTGGTGGCCTACCTGTCGAACTCCTGGTTGCGAGGGATTGGCAGTGAGGACTGGCGTTGGATGCTCGGAGTCGCCGCTGTGCCGTCTCTTGTCTATACGGTACTCTGTCTTGGCGTACCTGAGAGTCCGCGCTGGCTGCTGGTGTTTCGCGGTCAGCGCGAGGAAGCCGTCCGGATTCTTCGGCGCATAGATCCTAGTGGCGCCCCTGAGGCCACGGCTTTTTTGCGCGAGGAAGGAGTCGGCGACGCTGCGCCCGCCAGTGTGTTGAGGCTTGCGGGCTCTGGCACCGGGCGGCAGATGGGGATGGCTTTCCTGATTGCTTTTTTCAATCAACTCTCTGGAATCAACGCTGTCCTGTATTTCGCGCCGCGCATCTTCGAGCTCGCCGGCCTCGGTGCGCAGTCGGCAATGCTTCAATCAGTGGGAATTGGCGTGACCAACCTCGTGTTCACCCTTTTGGGGCTGCAGCTCATCGATCGGCTCGGCCGGCGCACGCTGATGTACATTGGGTCGGTCGGCTACATCGTTTCGCTCGGTGCCTGCGGGTGGGCTTTTCTTACGTCGCATTTTGGTTTTGTGCCCGTGTGCGTTTTCGCGTTCATCGGGGCTCACGCTCTGGGTCAGGGGGCGGTGATCTGGGTATTTATTGCCGAGATTTTTCCCAACCATCTGCGCGCCGCGGGACAGTCTTTTGGCAGCGCCACGCACTGGGTGTTTGCGGCGCTGGTGACGCTCTTCTTTCCGGTGTTGGTTGCGGCCCTCTCCCCGGGTTATGTGTTCCTGTTGTTCATGGGAATGATGGTGCTCCAGCTCGTATGGGTCGCGCTGCAGATGCCCGAGACTCGCGGTCTGTCGCTCGAGCAGCTGCAGCAGCGCTTGGCCGAAGGCAGCTAGAATCTGTTGGCGAAGACGTCCGGGTTGCCTTGATTCTGGATTTCGAAGGCGCCAACGAATCCGCTGTTGAGGCCCAGTGTGTCCGAGGTCAGGGCGTCATAGTCGCCGATGTAGGCCGTGTTGATCAGGGCGTCCGCATCATGGATCGGCAGCCAGTTGGAGAAGGAGACGCGTTGCTCGGACCAGGAGCGGCCATGGTTAACCGACAGGGAGCAGAAGCGGTCGATCACCGTGTTGTCCGCACTTCCGCGCCGATCATAGTAGCAGACGCCGACGTGCCCTCCCCTGTCCACGGCCACGCTCGGGAAGAACTGGTCACGTCCGGTGCCGGTAAAGCCGGGTGGTGTTGGGCTCACCGGCTGCGGAGCGCTGAAGGTGTGTCCCTGATCCGTTGATTTCGCGATCATCACGTCGGGATAGGTGTAGGTGCCGGTAAAGACGTCGGGAATGATGTTGTCTCTGCCGTCAGACCATACGAGGTATAACGTTCCGCCGGATGGGCCGGGGGAGCGATCCAGGGCGAGTTGCGGAAATTCGTTGTTGCGAAACTGGCCTTGAAGGGCGCCCAGGGCACCGTTCGGAACTACTCCGGTCGCCGCTTTCACAGTCGCTCCGAATGTGGCGCCATGATTGGTGGAGCGGACGATGCGGATTTCGCTGTTACCCGTGGACGGGGAGAATTCGTAGGCTACGAACACACTTGCGTCTGCGGCAACCTGGACGTTTGATCCCTGGACGCCATTGCCTGTGGCGCCACATTCCTCGTCGATCGCTGTTGGGGCGGACCAGGTGTTGCCTCCATCTGCGGAGGTCACGATTTCAATGGCAAGCCGGATGTCATTGGGACAGGCGGCGCTCGTGAGGGAGAAGTCGAAGTCGGTGTAGGTGACGTAGATGCGTTGCGGGTTGCCCGGATCATACGTTGACCACGGCTTGTCCAGAAAATGAGTTAGCCCGTCTTTGCCGATCGCCGTCACTGGGCTGGCCCAGGTCACCCCACCGTTCGAGGAAGCCGAGAGGGAGACTGCCGTAATGGGCTGCAGGATTCCCTGGGAGTCCGGTATGGCTGTCTCCAGGAGCGAGCTGTAGTAGAAGTGCGTGGCGCTGGTGCAGAAGACCACTGGGTCGCCTTGCAGGAAATTCGAGGGGTTGGCGCCTGGGTTGAGGAAGCCGAAGTCCTTGAAGCTGCGGCCGCCGTTGGCGGACACCGAAATGCCGTTGAAGCTTGCCGCGGCTGTTGGGTTGACCTCGAATGTTCTGAGGAATGCCCCGGAGTCGTTGTATCCAACGACAACATTGTTACCGCACCAGGCGGTTGAGGTCTCACTCTGTGTGAAACCCGCTGAGACTGATGTCAGGAAGTCGAGCGCGGGATCCGAGACACGAGGAACGCCACCGGGACCGGCACCGAGCTCTATTGGGGCGAGCAGGGCTGCTTTTGCTTGGGCGGTGCGAGGTGTATCGCCCAGGCCGCCACCATCGTCTCCGGGTTTCGCGGGTGGTGCGGTCAGTCGGGTGGCCAGGGCGAAGAAGTTCTGGCCGCCACTGGAGAGGGTTCGTTTTTGGGCGTCCGGGACCTGGGAGAAGGCGTTGAGGACCTGGCTCAGGAGGTCTTTCTTTTGTGTCAGGGTCTGGGCGGGTGCTAGCGGCACGAAGATGAGGGTGGCGAGGACGGACAGGACGAGACGGCCCAACGGGGTGCTTGTGGTTCGCATGGAATCCCTTCCAATTGTTGGTTGGACGACGGGGCTGATGCTGCATCGGAGGCGGGGGCTGTGCAAGGAGACTAAGGGCGGTAATCTTGGAGCTCACCGCCCTTGGTGAGGTTCGCGAACGCTACAATGCGGTTGCGGCCAAGCTTAAGCGACGCATGGGCGGCGGCATGGGCTCACGGACCGCGCACAGGAGTCTATTCGGAGGCAATCGTGAGATTTATGCGCCGACGATCGCGAAGGGCTATGCGTAGAGGGGACGTAACAGTATGAGCCGCTCGGAAGACATCTGTATTCTCGTGACCGGTTCGGCGGGCATGCTCGGGCGCAAGCTCGTTGAGCGGATGCTTCGCGATGGACATCTTGGCGGGAGGCAGCTTGGTGAGCTGCTGTTGGCGGATGTTGTTGCGACGGAAATGCCAGCCAGCGCGCCTGTGGGTGCGCGGGTCGTTGTTACTGATATTTCGCAGCCGGGTGCGGCTGCTGAGCTGGTGAGGTCGCGGCCGGAGGTTATCTTTCATCTCGCCGCGGTCGTGTCGGGCGAGGCTGAGGCGGACTTCGACAAGGGGTATCGTATCAACTTTGACGGCTCCCGGGCGCTGTTCGAAGCGATTCGCCGGGAGGGGTATGTTCCTCGGGTGGTGTTTGCATCTTCGGTGGCTGTGTTTGGTGCTCCGTTTCCGGAAGTCATTCCCGACACATTCTTTACGACTCCGCTTTCCAGTTATGGTACGCAGAAGGCCATGGTGGAGTTGCTCATGGCCGACTATACCCGGCGGGGATTTCTTGATGGGGTGGGAATCCGGCTGCCGACTATCACGATCCGGCCGGGGAAGCCGAACCGGGCGGCCTCGGGTTTCTATTCAAGCATTCTGCGCGAGCCGTTGCAGGGTAAAGAGGCTGTGCTTCCTGTGGATGAAAGCATGCGGCACTGGTTTGCGAGTCCGCGTGCCGCGATCGAATTTCTGATTCACGCGGCGAACATCGATTCGAAGACGCTGGGGGTCCGGCGGACGCTCACTATGCCCGGGTTGTCCGCGACGGTGGGAGACCAGTTGGCAGCGCTGCGGCGTGTTGCCGGTGAGAAAGCCGTCGCGCTCGTCAAACATGAGCCGGATCCTGCGATTGCAATGATTGTCGGCACCTGGGCACAGCGTTTTGAGGCCGACCGTGCGCAGGCGCTCGGCTTCGTGGCTGAGAGGTCGTTCGAGGAGATCATTGCCGTGTACGTGGAGGACGAGATGAACGCCCAGGTGGAAAAGGACTGATGCGGATGAGCAAATCCATGGAGCCATTCCGGTACACCATTCGCCCTGCTGCGGCCAGCGATGCGGCTGTGATCGCGCACCACCGCGTTGCCATGTTTCGGGACATGGGGCAAGTGAGGACAGAAGAGTTGGGCTCGCAGCTTTTGAGTGCATCGACTTCTGCGCTGGCGGCTCTCCTGCCCGAGGGCGCTTATGTTGGGTACCTCGCCATCGGAGCCGATCAGAGTGTGATCGGTGGTGCCGGGGCGCATGTCCGGTCGCAGCTTCCGCGAATATCTGGCGACGGCACTTACGTCGCGACTCAATCGGTCCCGTTGCTGGTCAACGTTTATACCGAGCCGCAATGGCGGAATCGTGGGATAGCACGGGCGCTGGTGGTTGCGCTCATGCGGTGGGCGGCGGAGAAAGGCGTTGATCAGGTGGTGCTCCATGCGTCCGATGCGGGACGGGCGCTCTATACGTCGCTTGGTTTCGCGGGCACGAACGAGATGCGCTGGTGTCCTGGGCGGCCACCAACCTAAGTTAGTGCTGTGCGCGTGCACAACGCGTAGGCGCGGAACCGATCTCGTGCCAGAGCGTTGCAGACCCATGGCTGCAGTGGGGTGAATCAACATGGCGACGAAGAACAAGGCCGTTTTCGGTATTTACAGTTCTGTCGATCAGGCCGTATACGCGGTCGACGTGCTGGTCGCCGAGGCATTCTCAGCTCAGGATGTTTCTGTACTGATGCCCGACCAGGGCGGCACACGGGAGTTTGCCCATCACAAGGACACGAAGGCGCCGGAGGGTGCCGCGGCCGGTGTGACAGCCGGAGGCGTCGTCGGCGGTACCTTGGGCTTGTTGGTGGGACTGGGTACGCTGGCGATTCCTGGGCTCGGGCCGCTGCTGGCTGCTGGTCCGATCATGGCGGGTTTGGCAGGCCTCGGAGCGGGAGGTGCGGTCGGAGGGCTCATCGGTGCTCTCGCCGGGATGGGTATCCCCGAATACGAGGCGCGGCGCTATGAGGGGCGTGTGAAGGGCGGTGGCGTCCTGCTTTCGGTTCATTGTGAGAGTCCGGGGGAGATCTTGCGGGCACGAGAGATCCTCACCGGCACTGGAGCCACGGACATAGCTTCCACTAGTGAGAGCCCTGTTGGAGTTGCTGCGGGTGTCAGGTAGGAACGCTGGCTCGATGCGAGCGTTCTACCTCCATGGGCTGATCCATGCAGGGGGCACGGTGATGTCAGATCTCAAGACCGTCTCGAGCGCATCGCCGCAAACTGTTTCCGGGTTGCTCCATCAGTTCATCGGGCAGCTCTCGACTCTGCTTCGGCAGGAGTTGGCGCTGGCGCGAACCGAATTGTCTCAGGCGGCAGCGCAACTGTTGGCGAGCGCAGGGGTTGCATTGAGCGGTGCGGCTCTGCTGTATGCCGCTTTTCTGCTGCTACTGACTGCCGCCGTTTCCGGACTCGCGTTGCTCGTTCCAATATGGGTCGCGGCGCTCAGTCTGGGTGTTGTCATTGGGGCTGTCGGCTTTGGTCTGCTGCGACGGGGAAAGCGGCTTCTCAGAGAGGCGCACCTGGCGCCCTCCCGACTTCCGCAGTCATTGCGTAAGGACAAGGATGTGCTGCTTAGAAGAAAGGCTCACTCGTGAGCGAGGATTCGGTTGAGGAGTTGGAGCGTCAGATCGAAGATACGCGGGAGGCGCTGGGCCGGACCCTGCTCGCTCTCAGGGTGGAATTGTCGCCTCGACATCAGTTGGAGTTGGCCTGGAATTTTGCGAAAGGCCGGACGGCACGCGGGGTTCGCGCGGGCAACCGATGGGTGCGTGCGCATCGAACACCGGCGCTGCTTGCCGCCGTAGGGGTGGCCGGCGGACTTTATCTGTTAGCTGCCAAACTTCGTCGCCGCGGGCGTTAATATTCAAACTGGTAGGTCAGTCCGAGACTGCTTCCCGGATCATTTTCGGGCGTGACACCCTGCGCTGTCGCGGTGCCATTGCCCAGTTGGGCCAGCAATTTCAGGTGTTTGGTCAGGTCGACATCCACGTCGACCTGGCTGGCACCTGTGGTGCTCTCCTTGACGCCTACGTAGACGCGGCTGGAGACGTATCGGCCTGCTTCAACACTGGTTCCGGAGCTCTGCTGGCCGGACGAGGAGCTCGAGGCGCTGGAGCCCCCTCCTACGGAGAGGCGGTCCAATCCCAAGGCCTTCTGGATTCGGGTCAGTGGGTTCAGGCTCGGGCCGTTGCTGCCGCCCTGCAGGCTTGCCAGGGCGGCCCCGGTTTCGACCAACTGGATTGCCGTGAGTTGGGCGGCCGGCTCACCAAACAACAATCTGGCGAGGATCTCATCCTGGGGCATCTCGGGGGTGCTGGTGAGTGCGATCTCTGGGGCGTCCGCAAGGCCGGTAATGTGTATGACAGCCGTGATTTCCGCTGCCTTGGTTTGGGCCGTGAAGTCCAGTGAGGGGTCGAGCTTCTTCTGAAGGCCGGTACCACTGAAAGTGACGGTGCCGTTGGTAAAGGTGAGTTTGCTGTTCGCCAGGGTGAAGAAGCCGCGTTGCAGCTCGAAGCCGCCTTCGACGATCGGTGCCGCCGTAGTGCCGCGAATGTGCAGGTCGCCGCCCATCTCTGCGTCCAGTCCTCGGCCCTTGATGAGGATCCGGTTGGGTGCCTCCACGGTAAGCTGAAGGTTGATGACCAGGGGGTTCTGGGGAGGTGGTGGGGGTGGGGCTCCGTCATGCTCCACATCCAACACCGCCACTTCCGGTGGCAGACCTCCTGGGATGCTGATATCCGCACGGTTTAGATGGATCTTGCCGCTGACATCCATCTGCTGGCGGGCGGTTCCCTTGACCTGGACGTCGGCATTGAGATTGGCGGTAACGATGTTGCTCGCGATGGGCTGCGCGTTTTTGGCGGTGAGCTTGATATCCACCGGGATCTTGGGCTCCAGCACGCCGATCGTGCCCTGGATGGACAGA
>Ga0105240_10012180_pt1 | contig 11904 bp, 9 predicted proteins | sample KBSC54metaG_FD_80426 | JGI IMG/M metagenome (GOLD analysis project Ga0105240, IMG submission 80426) | Corn rhizosphere microbial communities from Kellogg Biological Station, Michigan, USA - KBS C5-4 metaG | ecosystem: Host-associated > Plants > Roots > Rhizosphere > Soil | place: Michigan, USA...
CGGGTCGCGGTGTAGCCATCCATTACCGGCATCTGGCAATCCATCAGCACGATGTCGTAATGGCCGCGCGCCAGTTTCTCCAGCGCCTGCTCGCCATTCTCGGCGGTATCGCATTGCATGCCGGCCAGCGAAATCAACCGCTGCGCAACGAGCAGGTTGACCGGGTTGTCTTCGACGAGCAACAGCCGACCCTTGATCGGGACTATTGCCGGCGCAGGGGAAGATCCTGCTGTCGAACCGTCGCCCGATGTCGCGCGGTTTTCCTGCGCTGGGGCCACGCTAACTGCGGCGCGCGAATCGCGGGCCGAGGTACTGATCGCTTCGCCCGCGAGCAGTTCCCCGAGTTTTGGCCGCAGGTCGTTTTCGGCGAGCGAGCGCGGAACCACGATCGCGTTCGGCAACACGCGCACTTCCTCGGGAACCGGATCGCCGCCTTCGAGGAACAGGGTGCGTAACCGCTCCACGCCATCCATGCTGGCGAGGTTGCGGTGCAGCGCGACGACGGTGTGCTTGATCGACGCCAGATCGACGACCAGCACGTCGAAACCACGGGATGGCGCGCCGGCGTACTTGCGCAACTGGTTCAATGCGTCCTGGGTGGTCGAGACATACACCTGCTTGACGCCGCTCTGCGAGAGGTTCGTGGTCAGGCGTTGCTGCAGCGCCGAATCGGAAGTCAGTACCAACGCGTGCGCGCCCATCAGCCCGATGCGCGGGCCTTCGATCTCGCCCATCGTCTTGAGCATCGGGACTTCGAACCAGAATTCCGAGCCGCGCCCGAGTTCGGATTCCACGCCGATGCGACCGCCCATCAGGTCGACGATGCGCTTGCAGATCGCCAGTCCCAACCCGCTGCCTCCGTACATGCGCGTGGTCGATGCATCGGCTTGCGAGAAGGCGCTGAACAATTTGCTCGCCGCTTCCGGCGAGATGCCTACGCCGGTGTCGCGTACCTCGAAGCGCAATTGGTGGTGCGTGCGGGTCTCGCGCAAACGGCTCACGTTCAGCGTGATCGAGCCGCGCTCGGTGAACTTGAGCGCGTTGCTGATCAGGTTGCTGATGATCTGCCGCAAACGCAGCGGATCGCCGCGAAATGACGTGCGCACTTCCTGGTCGATGTGCAGCGACAACCGCAGTCCCTTGGCTTGCGCCTGGCGTTCCAGCAGGCGGATCACCGAATCGAGCAACTCGCGCAGGTTCAGGCTGACGCTCTCGAGTTGCAGCGCATTGGCTTCGAGCTTGGAGTAGTCGAGGATATCGTCGACGATCCGCAGCAGCTGGCGCGCCGACTGCAATGCGGTGTTGAGCATTTCGCGCTGGTCGAGCGAAAGTTTGGTCGATTGCAACAGGTCGAGCATCGGGATGATGCCGTTCAGCGGCGTGCGCACTTCGTGGCTCATCGTCGCCAGGAACTCGCTTTTCGCCAACGTCGCCTGTTCCGCGGCCTGCTTGGCGGCCGTCAATGCCGCTTGCAATCGGCGGTGTTCATCGATCTCGTTGCGTAGCGCATCGAATTCGGCATCGTGATGGATTCCGGCCTGGCTGGCGGCCCGGATCGCCTGGTGCGCCGACGAGGACACGCGCTCGATCTGGCGGCGCACCGTCCGCAACATGATCAGGTAACACGTCAGGGCGACGGCTGCCGATGCCAGCGCAATGATGCGCCACGGCCCCTGCATGCCTGCCTGGTCGAGGCCGAGCACGACCACGATGCCGCCGATGGCGGCTATCGTGATCCAGCGCAACGGGATGAGCAGCGGGGACGAGTCAGGCATGGGCTGGATCAGATGACCGCGGCGTTGAAGTCGAAGTCGAGTGCGCCCGCGGCGCCTTGCACGAGGTTGCCCTGGATGAAATCGATGCCGCTCATCCACAACGCCGCCGCCGACTGCGCATCCTCGACGCGATGGCCGACCACTTGGATGCCGAGCTCGTGCGCGCGATCGATGATCGCTCGCAACTCGTCGCGCAGTTCCTGCGGAGCGTGCGCCGCGACGTATTTCGATGCGAGCTTGATGAAAGTGAATGGAACCTGGGCGAGCAGGTGTTTCGCATCGATCGAATGCTCGTACTGGCTCAGGCAAAGTTGCACGCCATCGGTGCGCACCGTGTTCGCGAACGATGCCAGCGTTGGCGGATTGAGCAATGCGTCCTCGAGCCGGCATTCGAGCACCAGCGCCGATCCGGACAATTCATGCGCAGCCAGTTCCGCCTTGAGCCAGCCGCCCTGGTCGATCGCGGTGCAGGTGGTCATCGACTGCGGCACGAACATCCGCACCGTGCGCCCGCTTTCGCGCTGCTGGTGCAGCACGGTCATGGCGCGGGTCAGCACCCAGCGATCGATGTCGATCATGAGCTTCGCTCGCTCGGCCAGCGGCAGTATTTCCGCCGCCGGGCGCAGGCGTCCATTCGCATCGCGCAAGCGCAGCAACGTCTGGTATTGCGCGTGCTGGCCGCCCTGCACGGCGACGATGGGTTGGTAGATCAATCCGAAACCGTCGCTGTTGATCGCTTCGCGCAATTGTTCGATCAGCGCGGCTTCCTGGTCGACCTCGGCCGACCTGGGTGGTTCGTAGCGCTTGATGCCGTGGTCGCTGGCGCGCGCGTCGCGGCAGGCGCGTTCGGCGCTATTGAGCAACGCGCTCGCATCGCCGAACCCGAACCGCAGCGGGCAGATGCCGACCGATGCGCGCAACCGCATCGCCTTGCCGGCGGCTTCGAACGGATGCTGCATGATCTGGTCGCGCAAGCGGCGTGCAAGCGCGTCGAGCGCCCTGTCGTCGAGCCCGGTTGCGAGGATCAGGAATGCGTTGTCGTTGATGCGCGCAGCCGCGTGCTGTTCGAGCAGGTCGTCCGCCAGCAAGCGGCCGGCTGCGGTGAGCAGTTGCTCGAGTGCGGCGAGTCCGAGCCGTTCGCGCAGCGCTGCGGCTCCGTCGATTTCAAGGAACAAAGCGCCGCCATCGGTCGTGCGCTGTTCGGAACCGGAGGTCAGCGCATCGTTCACGCGATCGAGCACGTACGCGCGCCGGTGCAGGCCGGTCGCCTCATCGCGCGCGCCGAGTGTGGGTCCTTGTTGCTGCATCGTGCGCGTACGGCGGACCCGATTCTGCACCGCGCCGATCAGGTGCTTCGGGCGGATCGGCTTGGTGAGAAAGTCGTCGCCGCCCGCATCGATCGCCTCGAAACGCGCGTCCGGATTGCTTTCGCCGGACAGGAACACGATCGGGACGTTCATGAAAACCGGATGTTCGCGGATCATCGCGGTCAGCTCCACGCCATTGGCGTGCGGCATGTGCAGATCCATCAGCACCAGGTCCGGGTGCAGCGATTCGAGCGCCTCGAGCACGTGCATCGGATCCTGTTCGACCTGCGCCTGCATGCCTGCGTTGGTCAGCACGCTCTGCGCGAACAGGGCCTGCGCGCGATCGTCCTCGACGATCAGCACGCGCAGTTTTTCCTCGGCGGCGGGCTCCAGCAGCGCCTGCAACTGACGGGTGATTTCGATCGCGTTGAATGGCGGGAACAGCAACGCATCCACGCCGGCGCGGCGAGCGTCAAGCCGCGATTGCAAGTTGTCCTGCGCGGCCATCGCAACCAGCTGGATGCGATGGTTCGGTACCCGTTGCTGGGTTTCGCGGCGGGCCGTGCCGACCGTGAGCAGGTCGGACATGTGCGAGGCGTCCACCAGCACGAGCTGTGGCGACAGGCTCAGCAGCAGTTCGGACAATTCGTCGAATGTTTCGACGGGTTCGACTTCGTACCCATCGGTTTCAAGACGCTGCCCCAACTCGAAGGCGAGCGCATTGCCGTCGCTGAGGTGGTAGATGCGGCGCGGCAGCGATGCGACGACCGCGGCCGGCTTTGCGGCATCGTTGGCCGCCGCCATCGGTGCGCGCGGGGCCAAGATCGGTGGCGGCAACGCGCCCGGCGCCGGCGCGTCCGGAACCCAGCGCCGCCAATAGGTCTCGGGAGCGGTTTCGCTGTGCGCCGCGTGTTGCCGCGCGTCCGAGCGCGCGACCAGCGAGGCGGTGACCGCGGCGGTCAGGGTGAGCATGTGATCGGCTTGTTGCGGATCGGGTACGCTCTTGCGGGCAAGGTGCTCGCCGAGCATTTGCTCGAGCGACAGCAGGTGCTGGCTGGGTTCGATCAAGTCGTAACGGCCGCTCGCGCCGGCCAGGCGCTGGACGTCGTCGTTGAGTAGCGCCATCGCGTCGGTTTCCCATCCATCGCGCTGGAAGCGCTGGATGCGTTGCTCGACCGATTCGATGCGCTTGGGCAAATGGCGCAGGAATGCGAGGCGGTATTCGTCTTGCTGGGACAAGGTCGTCTTGATCATCTCGCGGTACCCCTTGATGCAATTATGCTCCGCACGGCGTCGCTGCGTGGTGGCCAGTACATTGGCCGCTAGAACGGCTTGACCACCACCAGGCAGACGATGCCGATCAACAATGCCGCCGGGATTTCGTTGAACCAGCGTAACCAGCGCGATGACGGCGTCGGCCGGTCGTGGCGGAAATCCGCGGTCAGTTTCATGCACCAGCCGTGATAGCCCAACAGCAAAGCGACCAGGCCGAGCTTCGCATGCAGCCAGCCCTGTTGCATGAAACCCGGCTCCTGCATCAGCAGGGCGATGCCGAAGGCCAGCGCCAGTCCCGCGCCGATGTGGGTGATCGCGAGCAGGCGCCGTTCCATCGTCACGAAGCGCGCGCGCGATACCGCATCGGCGGCATCGCGATGATAGATGAACAGGCGCGGCAGGTAGAACAGCCCGGCGAACCACGTCACCACGAACACGATGTGGAACGCCTTGATCCAGAGCGTGGCCTCTCCCCCCAACATCATGCGATCGCCTGCCTGGGATGCAGTGCGATCCGCAGCACCGCGCGGAATATCCACAACACCGCCAGCGCGCCGAGCAGCGACGCGCCAACCGCTACGCCAAGCGCGAGCCAGGGATGCGCGATCAACAACGCGAGCGCGGTCAACGTCAATGCGTCCTCGCCCAGCGATGCGCTCCAGTTGCTCAATGGCTCGGGCGAGGTGTTGATCGCGGCGCGCGTCGCACTCTTGATCGCGTGGCTACCCAGCGCAAGCGTACCGCCAGCGAGCAAGGCGCCAACGCCGAGATGACCATCGGGCGACAGCGTAGCGGCCGCGAGGAAGGCGCCAACCGGAACACGCAACAAGGTGTGCAGCAGATCCCAGCCGCTGTCGACGCCCGGAATCTTGTCGACGCAGAATTCGATCAGCGCGAGTGCCGCGCAAGTGCCGATCACCCACGGCGACGTCGTCGCGTGCAACGCAGGCGGCAAGTCCATCCAGCCCATCGCGCCAGCCAGGCCGATGCCGAACACGGTCAGGTACACGCGCACGCCGGCCAGCCAGGCGAGGGTCAGGCCGATGGCGAAGACGGATGGGTTGCCGATTGCGGAACCGAGCATTGCCGTCGATCTGCGATCAAGGGGGCTTCAGTATAGCGGCGCGCGGCTTGACGCTCGCGTGCCGCGGCGGCTATACCGGGCCATGGACGTTATCCCGCCACGAGGCCAGGCCCGCCCGCCGCCGCCCATGCAGCGCCCGATCCGACACCGACCGCTCATCGCGGTGGCGATGGTCTGGGCCGGCAGCATCGCATTGGCCTGGTGGGGCGCAGCGCACTGGGCCGCGCCGCATCTGGTCGCCGTCAGTCGCGAGAACGCGAATCTGCACGCGCAGTTGAAGGAATTCGATGAACTGCGGCAACGCATCACCACGCTCAAGAGCTCCGACGCGATCAGCCGCGCCGCGAACCAGGAATTGCAGACCAGCCTGTCCGAGCGCGACGAGGAAGTGTCGGCATTGCGCGCCGATGTTGCGTTCTACGAGCGCCTGGTCGGCACCAGCGGCCAGCGGCGGGGGCTGTCCGTGCACAGCGTGAAGATGGACCAGAATGCCAACGGCAGCTGGCATTTCTCGACCACGCTCACGCAGAACCTCAATCGCGGCAAGATCAGCCAGGGCGACCTGACCCTTCAGATCGAAGGCGCGAAAGCCGGCAAACTGCAAACCCTGCAATGGGACGACCTGTTGCAGAAGCCGTCCTCGCCGGCGCAACCCTTCCAGTTCCGCTATTTCCAGAAAGTCGAAGGCAGCGTGATGCTCCCGCCGGGTTTCACGCCGCATCGGGTGCGCGTCTCGCTGCGTTCGGAAGGCACCACGATCCAGCAGGCGTTCCCGTGGAGCGATGCGCTGACCGGCGAGCCCGCGGCGCCTGGCGGCGGCAAGGCGAACGTCGAATAAGGCCTGCTTTGCACGCTGTCGTCGTCGCGACACTTGAACGCACGCGCACAACGCCCCATCCTGATTGCATGTCCAACCCGCTTGCCATGCATCCCTCCGCTTCGCAATCCGCGGAAAAAAGCTACCAGCAACTCGACGCGCCGCTGGCATTCACCAGCGCGGCCGCGCGCAAGGTTGCCGAACTGATCCGCGAGGAAGGAAATGCCGCGCTCAAGCTGCGCGTGTACATCAGCGGCGGCGGTTGTTCGGGATTCCAGTACGGTTTTTCCTTCGACGAGGAACAGGCCGAGGACGACCTCGCGGTGCAGAAGGATGGCGTGACCCTGCTCGTCGATCCGTTGAGCCTGCAATACCTGATGGGCGCGGAAGTCGACTACAGCGAAAGCCTGCACGGCGCGCAATTCTCGATCCGCAACCCGAACGCGAAGACGACCTGCGGTTGCGGCAGTTCGTTCTCGGCTTGAGCAAACGGCCTTGAACCGGAAGTGGCCGCCGATCGCGTTTACCGGTTGCCAGATCGACCGCGCCGAACACTTGCGCAACGATCGCGAACGCTTGGCCATGTTGTGGCCGATGGCGCGCGTCGCGAACCTTGATCGCAACGCCGATGCCGAGGTCAACGCCGAACGCGACGCACTCGCCTTGCGACGCGGCGATTTTTTCCCGGACGATGGATTCGACGACGCGCTGTTCCTGGGCATCGACGACGAGGGCGCGTGGTTCGCGCGCAGCACCACCGACAGCTTGACGCACTCGCTCGACCTGCGCGGCGCGGCATCGCGATTGTCCGCATTCGAAGCCGGCCTGTTTGCGTATGCGCACGCGCTGCTGACATGGCATCGACGCACGCGTTTCTGCATTCATTGCGGCGCGGGGTTGCGGTTTACCCATGCGGGGCATGTCGCGCGTTGCGATGCCTGCGCAAGCGATCACTATCCGCGCATCGACGCGGCGGTGATCATGCTGGTCAGCGACGGCGAACGCCTGCTGCTTGGCCGCCAGGCAAGCTGGCCGCAGGGCCGCTATTCGCTGCTCGCGGGGTTCGTCGAACCCGGCGAAACGCTGGAGCAGACCGTCGTCCGCGAAGTGATGGAAGAAGCCGGCGTGCGCGTGCTGCGCGCGGACTACGTCGCCTCGCAACCGTGGCCGTTTCCATCGGGGATGATGCTGGGCTTCTGCGCACTGGCCGAACCCGACGCGCCGCGCTGCAACGACGAACTCGAGGACGCGCGCTGGTTCGCCCGCGACGAACTGCTCGCGGAAGTCGCCAGCGGCAAACTGGGGCTGTCGCGCACGGAGTCGATTTCGCGCTGGTTGATCGATCGCTGGATTGCCGGCGAGCTTTGATTTCGCTGCAAGGCCGCTCCTGCGCATCCATGCGCCCGCAGCACTCGAACATCCCTGTTCATCGGCCGCTCCTGCGCGTCCATGCGCCTGCGCACTCGAACATCCCTGTTCTATCGGCCGCTCCTGCGCGTCCATGCGCCTGCGGCACGCGAACATCCCTGTTCTATCGGCCGCTCCTGCGCATCCATGCGCCCGCGGCACTCGAACATCCCTGTTCATCGCGCGGTAGAATCGGCACGTACCAAATGGATTCCGAACGCCGCCCATGTCCGCAACCCTGATCGCCGTCATCGTCGTCCTGATCGCAGGGCATGCGATGCAGTCGCTGGCTGCATTGCGGCGCTTCGACTGGCTCGTCGAATGGCGTCGCTACATCGGCGGCCAGTCCGAAGCCGATGGCGCGTTGAACGGGCGCGCGGGATTGCTGCTGGTGATCGGCCTGCCGGTGCTGGTGATCGGCCTGCTGCAACTCGCGCTGCGGCAGTCGCTGTGGGGCGTGCCGTGGTTCGTGTTCGCCGTGCTGCTGCTGTTCTACAGCTGGGGGCCGCGCGATCTCGACCTCGATGTCGAATCGATCGTCGATGCGCCCGATGCCGCGCGCAAGCGCGAAGCCGTCGCCAACCTGTTGCCGTCCGCTTCCGCATCCGATGCCGGCGGATTGAACGGACACGCACTCGTCGAAGCCGTGTTCACTGGCGCACTGCGGCGCTGGTTCGGGCCGCTGTTGTGGTTCCTCCTGCTCGGGCCGGCAGGCGCATTCGGCTATCGAATTACCGCGCTGCTCGCCATCGATGCCGCGCATGCCGAAGCGCCAACCGCACAACGCGACGATGCGCGCTGGCTGCTTTCAGTGCTGGATTGGCCGGTTGCGCAACTGATGACGATCGCGCTCGCGCTCGCCGCGAATTTCGATGCGGTGTTCGGTGCATGGCGCGACTGGCACGCCGGCGGCATGCGCCTCGACACCGGATTCCTCGGCGCAGCGGCGCGTGCGAGCGTGGACATCGAGATCGCCGACGACGATACCGATGTGCCGGATGGCGTTGCAATCGCCGCGTCGCCGGCATTGCTCGAACTGCGCGACGCGATGAGCCTGGTCTGGCGCATGTTGCTGCTGTGGCTGGCGGTGCTTGCGCTGTTCGTGATCGCGCATTTTCTCTGATCCGCCCGTGCGAGCGGCCACGCCCCGTCGACGGTAGCGCACGCCAGCAGTTACGGGTTGTCCCCGCGCAAATCCTTCACGACCGTTTCCAGGGATTCCGCCGTAGCCTCGACGCCCGCAATCGGCGCGCCAACAATCAATTCGACATGCGCGCGAAGCCTGCGCGGCATGCGCAAGCGCCGCATCCGGCTGTCGCGTTTGCTCCACATGCTCGCCCACATCCCGCGCAGCGCGAGCGGAACGACGGGCACGGCGCGCTTCGCGAGGATGCGTTCGACGCCGCTCTTGAACTGCGCGATCTCGCCATCCTTGGTCAATGCGCCTTCTGGGAAAATGCAGACGATCTCACCCGCAGCGAGCGCGGCATCGACGTCCGCGAACGCTTTCTCCATCAGCGCCGCATCCTCGCGCGCGCCAGCGATCGGGATCGCGCGACTCGCGCGGAAAATCCAGCCCGCGCCGGGCGTGTTGAAGATCCGGTAATACATCACGAAGCGCGCCGGCCGCGGCACCGAGCCGCCGATCAACAACGCGTCGAGGTAACTGACGTGATTGCACACCAGCAACGCCGCGCCTTCGTCCGGGATGTTTTCGATTCCTTGCACGCGCAGCCGATACAGCATCTTCATCAGCGCCCAGCTCAGGAAGCGCATCAGGAATTCGGGCACGAGGCTGAAGATGTAGATCGCGACGACCGCGTTGAGGATGCCGACCGCGAGGAAGAAGTGCGGGATGCTCCAATGCAGCACCGAATTGGAGACGATCCCGCACACCGCGGCGGCGACGATGAACACCGCGTTGAGGATGTTGTTGCCCGCAATCACGCGCGAGAGTTCCGCGCGCGGCGTGCGGCTTTGCACGAGCGCGAACAGCGGCACGAGGAAGAAGCCGCCGAACACGCCAATCAGGCACAGGTCGGCGAGGATGTGCAGGCTGCCGACCGCATGCAGGAATCCCATCACGTCGAGGCCGGTTTGCGGCGCGATGCCCGGACGCGCGAAGTACAAGTCGAACGTGAATGCGCTCAGCCCGAACGCGCCCAGCGGCACGAGTCCGATTTCGACCGTGCGGCCGGACAGTTTTTCGCACAGCAACGAACCGATGCCGGTGCCGACCGAGAACACGCCGAGCGCGAGAAGATACAACGCGCTTCCGCCGCCGAGCTGCGTCTCGGCATAAACAGGAAGCTGCGCGGTCAGCGCGGTGCCGAAAAACCAGAACCAGGAAATGCCGAGCACCGAATTGAACACCGCACGCTGCTTCGTGCACAGCTTGAACGTGCGCCAGCTTTCGGTGAGCGGATTGAAATTGATCCGCAGGTCGGGCGCGGTCGGCGGTGCGATGGGAATCGAACGCGACGCGGCGTAACCGACCAGCGCGATGCCGATCACCGCCAGCGAAGCGAGCAACGGGCCATTCCCCGACAGCATCAAGCTGCCGCCGAGCATCATCCCGAACAGGATCGCAAGCGCGGTTCCTGTTTCGACCAGGCCATTGCCGCCGACGAGTTCTTCCGGATGCAGCGCTTGCGGCAGGATCGAATACTTGATCGGCCCGAACACCGTCGAATGCAGCCCCATCAGGAACAGCACCACCATCAACAGGCTCGCGTGGTGCGCGTAGAAACCGTACGCCGCGATCGACATCGCGACGATCTCGAACACCTTCACCGCGCGGATGATCCGCGTCTTCTCGTACTTGTCGGCAAGTTGTCCCGCGCTCGCGGAAAAGAAGAAGAACGGCAGGATGAACAGGGCCGGCGCGAGGTTCGTGTAAAGCGACTGCTGCGCGAGACTCAGGCCCAGTTGCGAGGTGATCAGCACCAGCGTCGCATTGCGGAACACATTGTCGTTGAACGCACCCAGCAGCTGCGTCACGAAGAACGGCGCGAAGCGGCGTTTGCCAAGCAATGCGAACTGGTTGTGCGCCATATGGGGTTTCCTCGCGCGATTTTCGCGAGCCTAGCAGAGCCATGTCGCAGTGAGGCCCAGCGCAGACGTCTTGCCGCCTTGCAGTGGTGTCTGTAGGTCTCCTGCAAGCCGTCGACCGAACTTATTGAGTCGGACGAAGTCCTGCAAATACGACGATTTCCTTCATGGCAAGGATCGATGTCGCGTGGTTTGGCTGCGAGACAGCCTCGCTCGGCTACCCTCACTACGCACTTTCGCGAAAAGGAGTTTCGCCATGTCCGCACAAGCCAAGACCCAGCTCGAGCTGGTGAACGATTCGCTGTCGCAACTCAAGGAAATGCGGCACTACTCCAAGAACAACGTCGAGCACCTCACGGCGCAGTGGCTGTTGTTCGATGGCGAGTTGAAGTCGCTGAAGCAGGCCGACGCCGTCGAGAACCTGATGACGCGCCAGGCCGAATTGCACGAAGCGCTGGAAGTTGAAATCGGCGAGCTGGAAGCGCTGGCCGTGGAGTTGCAGCCGCCGCCGGAGGAAGAGAACGCAGCGGCCTAGACTGCGCCGCGTTCGCGTTCGATCGCGCGCCAGCCGATGTCGGTGCGGTGGAATTCGCCGTCCCAGGAAATCTTCGCGACGGCGTCGTACGCCTCGTGCTGCGCAGCGGCCACGTTGTCGCCTAGCGCGCAGACGCACAGCACGCGACCGCCGGCGGTTATGACGTTGCCGTTTGCATCAAGCTTCGTGCCGGCTTGGAAGACTTTCGTGCCGGATGGTTGTGCTGCGTCGAGTCCGAGGATCGGGTCGCCGGTTTTTGGTGCGTCCGGATAATTCGCCGCCGCCATCACCACGCCGAGCGACGGGCGCGGATTCCACTGCGCTTCGACTTCGTGCAGGCGCGTGTCGATCGCGGCCTCGACCAGATCGAGCAGGTCGGACTCAAGGCGCAACATCACCGGTTGCGTTTCCGGATCGCCGAAGCGCACGTTGAATTCGATCACCTTCGGCGCGCCCGATTTGTCGATCATAAGGCCCGCGTAGAGGAAGCCGGTGAATGGCACGCCATCGGCGATCATGCCGCGCACGGTCGGCTCGACGATCTCGCGCATGACGCGCGCATGCACTTCGGGCGTAACCACGGGCGCGGGCGAATACGCGCCCATGCCGCCGGTGTTCGGGCCGGTGTCGCCGTCATGCACGCGCTTGTGGTC
>Ga0105240_10012184_pt1 | contig 11899 bp, 9 predicted proteins | sample KBSC54metaG_FD_80426 | JGI IMG/M metagenome (GOLD analysis project Ga0105240, IMG submission 80426) | Corn rhizosphere microbial communities from Kellogg Biological Station, Michigan, USA - KBS C5-4 metaG | ecosystem: Host-associated > Plants > Roots > Rhizosphere > Soil | place: Michigan, USA...
GAAACGGCAAGCGTAACATCCACGACATGGCTCGACTGTTGAAGGACAGGCTTGAAGCGGCGCTCGGCTCGCGCATCGTCGAGAGCCGCAGTCTCGGCGTGGGATTCGGCCTAAACGGCCTCGAAGTCAGACTCGCGGACAGCCGCCATCTCGCCGTGAAGGCGCGCGAAGGAGGACGGAATGGCCGCGCCGGACTCGATCTCGAAGCCTACATGCTGAACGAGCTCGCGCGCCTGTCAGATCTCCCCGTTCCGCATGTCCACTATGCCGACGCCGATCTTCTCGTGATGGATTTCATTGACAATGATGGCGGCGGCATCACGCCAAGTGTTGAGCATCATGCCGCTGAGCTCCTCGCGAAGCTCCACGCGACGAAGCGGGAGCGGTTCGGTTATGCGCGCGACACGCTGATCGGGCCCCTCCCCCAACCCAATCCGGAGTCTCCGCGCTGGGTGCCTTTCTTCCGCGACCACCGGCTGCTCTTCATGGCAGAGAAGGCACGTGAGGAGGGAAGCCTTCCCTCTACTCTCTACATCCGCATCGAGCGCCTGGCCGAGAGGATCGAGGAGTATCTCCTGGAGCCGGACTTTCCGAGCCTTCTGCATGGCGATCTGTGGACCGGGAACGTGCTCGTGCGCGAAAGCCGGATCGCAGGCTTCGTGGATCCGGCCATCTATTGCGGGCATCCGGAGATCGAGCTTGCCTTCACCACCATGTTCGGAACGTTCGGCCGGGCCTTCTTCGAGGCTTACGAGGCGCTCATGCCGCTAGAGCCGGGTTTCCAGGAGCTGCGCTCGGACCTCTACAATCTCTACCCGACGCTCGTCCATGTCAGGCTGTTCGGCTCAGGGTATCTCGCTCGCGTCGAACGCACGCTTGCGAGGCTAGGGCTCTGAATGGAAATAAAAAGAACCGGCCCGGACGGCGCCGGGCCGGTCTTCCCTGCGAAACGAGCCGAGCGCCAAAGGCATGGCCTTAACAGCGGGCTTGGCTCGCCCCCCCATCATGTTCCTGAGCTGTGTCTTTCGCTTGTGCCTCAGGTCCCTCTAGCTCTCGCGCGGTATGGAAACTAAGAACCCCCGGCCCCGTCCCCCATTTGTGACGCAAGGCTAGCCTAGCCGCGCGGCAAACTTCAACATTGTGCAACAGCGAAGACAAAAACGGGCGGCGAGTGTTGCCCAAATGCAAATTTGGCCTCTCTGTCGCACGTGGCCTGGTTTGTATTCATGTTTAGATTCAATCGCTTAGACGAACGTATCATGTACGATCTTAGTGGCGGGCAATCTGCCGCAACGCAATCATTGAGGGCATAAAGGCGCTCGTTAGGCGGAAAATTTGTGGGGCTTTGTTGCAGTTCGGCAACGCCCTGAGCGGGCATCGGAAAAGGCAAACTAAAGGCCCGAGGGGGCGATTCCCGTCGCCCACGATTAGCATTGATCCAGCCGAAGTGGTTGCAGAAGCAGCCAAAAATGCCTCTAGCGGTGCAGAGCTACGCTCGCAGCCGGGCGATAGGAGCCTGATTTCGGATCGAGCTGAACAATGTTGATGGTCTGCGAAGAGCCAGACACGTTGATGCTCATGCGACCAGAGAACTTGGGGCCGTTGATCACGGCATGAACGGTATTGCCGACGGCGCTTCCGCTCACGCTGCCCGAGGCGTCGTAGGTGGTTTCGCTCCAGGTGCCAGAGATCGTCCCGCCACTATAGGTGAGCTTGGAGCTTGTGTTGAACTTATAGTCGGTTCCCGCGCAGCGCATGGTCTGCGAGACGCTTGCGCCCGCCACCATATAGGTGACTTTGCAGCTCACCCTCTCGGGATTACCTTTGACCGGCGTGACTGTACCTCCGCCAGTCCAGTAGCCCTTGAGAATATCGAAGGGATTGCCCGTTGCTTTGGGCGCTGCTTTCTTCGTCGCCGCATCGCTAGGCATCGCCAGAAACGCCACGAGCACGAGCGTGAGAACCGGGGCGACTTTGCCGATCCGGTTCGGAAGCGTGCGAGGTGCCATGAGCATGTCCCTCTCGTCCATTCGCTGAAGACTTAGACCTGGCGCGCGAGCCAGGTTAAAGACGGGCCGTTGCCGCCTCCCGCGCCCGCGTGCATCATGCACAAAAACGGAACCGGGGGAAGATCGATGAAACTTCTGCGCTATGGCGAAATTGGCCGGGAAAAGCCGGGAATTCTGGATGCAAATGGTCGAATTCGCGACCTCTCGCGTGTCATCGACGACGTCGCCGGCGACGCCCTGGGCCCTGACGGCCTCTCCCGCATCAAGGCGCTCGATTTGGGTGCTCTTCCGCTCGTAGAGGGGAGCCCGCGCATCGGCGCGCCTGTCGGGGTGGTGCCGAAGTTTCTCGGCATCGGCCTCAACTACCGAGACCACGCCGAGGAGACCGGCATGCCGATCCCGGAGGTGCCAATCGTGTTCGCCAAGGCAAGCTCCTGCGTCTCCGGACCTTACGACCCTGTGCTTAAACCTGCGGACTTCGACCGCATGGATTTCGAAGTCGAGCTCGCCGTGGTGATCGGCACCCGCGCCAAGAACGTCGCGTGCGAGAATGCCCTCGATTTCGTCGTGGGCTACGCGATCTGCTATGACGTTTCCGAGCGGAGCTTGCAAAAGGGCGGCGCCGGCGAATGGATCAAGGCCAAGAGCTATGACTCGTTCGGGCCGCTTGGCCCTTGGCTCGTCACCAAGGATGAAATCCCCGACCCGCAGAAGCTCGATCTCGCGCTCGACCTCAACGGCGCTCGCATGCAAACCGGTTCAACCTCGACCATGATCTTCGGCGTGGCCGAGCTTGTGAGCTATATCAGCAAATACATGACCTTGGTCCCTGGCGACGTGATCACCACCGGCACGCCGCCCGGCGTCGGCATGGCGCGCAATCCGCGCGTGTTCTTGAAGCTAGGCGACGAGCTTCGCCTCACCGTCTCGGGCCTCGGCGAGCAGCGGATCCAGATCGTGGCGGAGAATTAGCCTTCCGCGGCCACCAAGCGTGGAAGTGGTGGACGGGGCCCCTACCCTTGCCGATCTTGAGCTCGTCGGCCGCGGCTATTGCTGCCGTGACATAGGCCTTGGCCTTGGCAAGCGCCTCGCGAAGCGTGACGCCCTTGGCGAGCTCGGCGGCGGTGGCTGCGGACAGCGTGCAGCCCGTCCCATGGGTATTTAGGGTTTGCGTGCGCGGCGCCTCGAGCCGCATCGTTCCTTCAGCGTCGGCGAGAATGTCGATCGCCAATGGGCCAGTGGCATGGCCTCCTTTTACTAGCGCGGCGCTCGCGCCTTGCGCGCGCAAGCGCTGGGCTTGTGCCGCCATTTCCGCTTCATCGCGGGCCACCGGCTCGTCAAGCAGCCGCGCCGCTTCCAGCAAGTTCGGCGTCACAAGGACGGCGAGCGGCATGAGCTTGGTCCTGATCGCGTCGATCGCCTCGTCGGTGAGCAAAGGATGGCCGCTTTGCGAGACCATCACCGGATCGACGACCACGGGAACGCCGGGAAAATAGCTCAAGCCCTCGACCACAGCTTCGACAATCTCGAGATTGCCGAGCATGCCGGTCTTGATGGCGCCGACATCGAGGTCGCTCGCAATGGCACGCAGTTCGGCCAGCACAAACTCCGGCGGTGCAGTATGCACCGCCTCGACGCCGAGCGTGTTCTGCGCGGTAAGCGCCGTGATCGCGCTCGCGCCGTACACGCCGAGGGCGCCGAAGGTCCGCAAGTCTGCCTGGATACCAGCGCCGCCGGCCGAGTCCGAGCCAGCGATAGTGAGAGCAATCGTCGTCATGGAGGCACTATCTAGGAATTTGGCTCGATCACGAAGCTTTAGCCGATGGTAGCAAGCCCCGGGAAGAGCTCGAGCATCCAGCTCGAGATGAGCGTCATGGCGTCGGTGAGGAACAGGATGCCGGTGAGCACGAGAAACCCGCCGAGCACTTTCTCGACGGTGGCGAGATGCCTGCGGAACCGCTGCATTGTGTTGAGGAACGGACGAATGGCAATGGCCGCGATGATGAAGGGAATGCCGAGGCCAAGCGAGTAGACGAAGAGCAGGCTCACCCCCTGGCGTACGGAGTCCTCGCCTGCGGCGACAGCGAGGATCGCGCCAAGCACCGGGCCGATGCATGGCGTCCAGCCGAAGGCAAAGGCGAGTCCAATGACATAGGCGCCGACCAGGCCCGCAGGCCGCGAGTCGGCGTGGTAACGCGCCTCGCGGTGCAGAATGGGAAGATGGATCACGCCGAGGAAATGCAGCCCGGCGATGATGATCACCACGCCGGCGATCTTGGCAAGCAGCGGGAGGTTTGCCGCGAGCAGCTGGCCTGCAGCCGTGGCCGTCGCGCCGAGAATCACGAACACGGTAGTGAAGCCGAGCACGAAGGCGACCGAGGACATCACCACCGTCGTGTAGACATGGGACGGTGTCTCGTCCTCGCCGGTGAGCTGGTCGAAGGTCGTGCCGCCGAGGAAACAGAGATAAGGCGGCACGAGCGGCAATACGCAGGGGCTTAGGAAACTGAGCAGCCCGGCAAGCAGCGCGCCGAAATAAGTGACGTTCATGGCTCTTGCTATTGCCCCTGCTCAAGAAGGGCAAGAGCTTGTACCGTCTTGTGAAAAGTATTGATCAGCAACTAGGCGGCGGCGGGGCGGGCGCGTTCTGCGGCCTTGCGGATGGCGGCGATATTGTCCTTGTAGGCGCCGCCTTTGAAGACGCCGGAGCCAGCTACGATCACGTTGGCGCCGGCCTCGACCACGAGCGGCACGGTTTCGCCATTGATGCCCCCATCGACCTCGATATGAATCGGTCGGGCGCCGATTGCCTTGCGGATAGCCCTGATCTTGTCGAGCTGCGAGGGGATGAAGGCCTGGCCGCCGAAGCCGGGGTTCACGGTCATGACCAGGACAAGGTCGACCTTGTCGAACACGTAGTCGATCGCGGTCTCGGACGTCGAGGGCGTGATCGAGACGCCGGCCTTCTTGCCGAGGCTCTTGATGAGCTGGAGCGAGCGGTCGAGGTGAGGCCCCGCCTCGGCATGCACGGTGATGATGTCGGAGCCGGCGCGGGCGAAGGCCTCGATATAAGGATCGCAGGGCGCAATCATGAGATGCACGTCGAACACCTTCTTGGAGTGCGGCCGAAGCGCCTTTACCACGTGGGGGCCGATGGTGATGTTCGGCACGAAATGCCCGTCCATCACATCGACATGGATCCAGTCGCAGCCAGCCTGGTCGATGGCCCGTACCTCCTCGCCAAGCCTGGCGAAGTCGGCGGAGAGAATGGACGGGGCAATGATGATGTCGCGGGCCATTGCTTCCGGTTTCCTTGTCATTGCCCGGCTCGACCCGCCTGCGGGCCGAAGCCCGAGCCCTCAGCTTCGGTACTACGAGACACTTCGGCGGGCGAAGGCCCGGGCAATACAGTAACCTCTGCTTCGCAGATAACTCTTGGCGGATGATTACTGGATTCCAACTTGCGTGGGAATGACTAGCTTAGAGGATAGTCACAGAACTTAAGAAGCGCGGGAGCCGCTGCGGGAGAGCGCCACGACGCCGGGCAGCTCGGCCCCGCCGAGCCACTCCAGGAAGGCCCCGCCGGCGGTCGAGACATAGCTGAAGTCGTCGGCGACGTGCGCCTCGTTTAGCGCCCGCACTGTGTCGCCGCCCCCGGCAATACTTACGAGCTTGCCCGCTTTGGTGAGGCGGGCGACATCGCGGGCGAGCGCGAAAGTCCCCTCGCCGAAGGGCGGCGCCTCGAAGGCACCGAGCGGGCCGTTCCACAGCACCGTCTTGACCTGGCCAAGGCGGCGCTTCATCTCGGCGAGGCTCTGAGGCCCGAAATCTAGAATCATGGAATCGCTGGGAACTTCATTCACGGCGCAGATCTGCGAGGTAGCGCCCGCCTTGAGCTCCTGCGCCACGACCACGTCGATGGGCAGCACGACCTCGCAGCCGGACCGTTCGGCCTTCGCCATGATGTCCTTCGCCGTGGCGACGAAATCCCGCTCCACCAAGGAGGCACCAAGCTTGATGCCCTCGGCCAGGAGGAAGGTATTGGCCATGCCTCCGCCGACCACAAGTTGATCCATGCGGGAGACGAGATTGGTCAGAACCTCGATCTTGGTCGAGACTTTGGCACCGCCAGTGATCGCCATCACCGGCCGCTCAGGACTCTCGAGCGCCTGCCCGAGCGCCGTGATCTCGGCCATCATCAGAAGGCCAGCATAAGAGGGGAGCAGATCGGTGATCGCCTCTAGCGAAGCATGTGCTCGGTGCGAGGACGAAAAGGCGTCATTGACATAAAGGTCGCCGAGCGCGGCGAGGCTCTTGGCGAACTCGCGATCGTTTTTCTCCTCGCCCTTGTTATACCGAACGTTCTCGAGCACGGCGACCTCGCCGGGCTTAAGCGATTCGACCACGCGCTTCGCGTCATCGCCCGACGGAGCGGCGGCGAAGCGGACCGCGATCCCAGGCATCAGCTCCTGCATCTTGGCAGCGACCGGACGGAGCGAAGTGTCCGGAGTAGGCTGGCCCTTGGGGCGCCCGAGATGGGACAGAACCACGACCCTAGCTCCCTCGCGCGCAACCTTAGCGATGGTGGGCAGGACGCGGGTCAGTCGGGTCGGGTCTGCAACGACCCCGTTCTCGATCGGCACGTTGAAGTCGACGCGGACCAGCACACGCTTGCCCTTAACATCGACTCCATCGATCGACCTTACGCGGGAGAGATCGAGGCCGTCCTTGCCAGAATTCGCCTCTCTTCGCGCCGCACTCACTTCGTTCATATCAGCCGGCCCATGGCGGCGGCCGTGTCGTTCATGCGGTTGGAGAAGCCCCATTCATTGTCGTACCAGGCGACCACGCGGCAGAACGTGCCGTCGACCACCTGAGTGCCCTTGAGGTCGAAGATCGAGCTGCGCGGGTCGTGATTGAAGTCGGACGAGACCAGTGGCTTGTCGTTGATGCCGAGAATGCCCTTGAGCGGACCATCGGCGGCAGTAACCACCGCCTTGTTGATCTCCTCGGCCGTCGTGGGCCGCGCCGCCTGAAAGGTCAGATCGACGAGGCTCACATTCGGCACCGGCACGCGGATCGAGGCGCCGTCCAGCTTGCCCTTGAGCTCGGGCAGAACGAGGCTGACGGCCTTTGCCGCGCCGGTTGAGGTGGGGATCAGGTTCATCGCGCTCGCGCGCGCGCGATAAGGATCTTTGTGCAGCGTGTCCACGGTGCGCTGATCGCCGGTATAGGCGTGGATTGTGGTCATGTAGCCGTGCTTGATGCCGACCGCATCGTTCAGCACCTTGGCGACGGGGACGAGGCAGTTCGTGGTGCAGGAGGCGTTGGACACGACGTGGTGCTCCTGGGTGAGCTTGTCGTCATTGACGCCAAACACGACAGTGAGATCTGCGCCCGAGCAAGGAGCCGAGACCAGCACACGCCTGGCGCCCGCGGTGATGCTTCGCTGCTCCAACGCGATCGGTGAAGCGGCCGGTGCATTCCATCACGATGTCGATGCCGAGATCGCGCCAGGGAAGCCTCTCCGGTGTCGCTTCGGAAAGCACGGCGACATTCTGGCCGTCAGTCTTGAGATGGCCGTCGGCGACGTTGATCCTGCCGCGGAAGCGGCCATGCACGCTGTCGAATTCGAGGAGATGGGCGTTCATCTCGGCCGAGCCGAGATCGTTGATGGCAACGAAGTCGAGGTCCTTGCGGCCGGATTCGAGGAAGGCCCTGAAGGTGAGCCTGCCGATCCGGCCAAATCCGTTGATGGCGACGCGCTTATTAGCCATGTCCTCCCTTACTCCTCGAACTTGCAATCAAACCATGGGCGGCGGCGGCAACCGCCTCAGCCGTTATGCCGAAATGCTTATATAGGTCTTGAGCGGGCGCAGAAGCACCGAATCCGTGCATACCGATGAAGGCACCGTCAGATCCGAGCCATTTCGACCAACCGAACTCAGCGGCCGCCTCGACTGCGACCCGCGGGGCAGTGCCGAGAACCGAATTCCGATAAGCCTCACCTTGGGCCTCGAACAGCTCCCAACCAGGCATCGAAACAACAGCGGCGTTGATCCCCTCACCTTCGAGCACTTTGGCGGCCTCGACCGCGAGAGCTACCTCAGAGCCGGTGCCGATCAGCGTCACGTCGCGCTTGCCCTTCGGCTCGACCAGCACATAGGCGCCCTTGGCCGACAGATTCTCTTCGGTGTGGGTTGTGCGGAGCGGCTTCACGCTCTGACGAGTGAGCGCAAGGATGGTGGGCGTGCGCTTGGAAAGAAGCGCAAGCTCCCAGCATTCGGCGCATTCGACCGAGTCAGCCGGACGCATCACGTTAAGGTTCGGCATGGCGCGCAGGGAGGCCAGGTGCTCGATGGGCTGATGTGTCGGGCCGTCCTCTCCGAGCCCGATCGAGTCGTGCGTCATTAAGTAGATCACCCGCTGCTGCATCAGCGCCGAGAGCCTGATCGAAGGCCGGCAATAGTCGGTGAAGACGAGGAAGCTGCCGCCGTAAGGCACGATGCCGCCGTGCAGCGAGAGGCCGTTCATGGCTGCGGCCATCTCATGCTCGCGCACGCCGTAATGGATGTAGTTGCCGGAGAAATCTCCCGGCCTGACGATGCTGTGCAGCTTGGTGAGCGTGCCGTTGGAGCCCGTGAGGTCGGCAGAGCCGCCCATCAGCCCAGGAATGACCGGCACGAGCTTCTCCAACACCTTCTGCGAGGACTGCCGCGTCGCAAGCTTCGCCCCTTCGCGAGCGAAGTCAGCCTTTATCGTGGCGATTGCGGCTTTGATCGCGCCTGCGACCTTTGCGTCGATCGGATCGGTGAGCGCAGCGCGGGCTGGAGCATCGAGGCGCTTCGCGGCTTGTGCCCACGCCTCATAGGCGGCGCGATGCCGCGTGCCGGCCGCACGCCAGGCGGCAAGGACCGGCTTCGGCAGCTCAAAGGGGTGGTGGTGCCAGCCGAGCTTTTCGCGTGTGCCTTTGACCTCTTCCTCGCCGAGGGGTGCGCCGTGGATGGCAGCGGTGCCAGCCTTGGTCGGCGCGCCGTAGCCAATGATGGTGCGGCAGGCGATCAGCGACGGCTTGTCGGTGACGGACCTTGCATTCTCGATGGCTAGCGCCACTGCCTCTGGATCATGCCCATCGACGCGCGCGGTATGCCAGTGTGCGGCTCTGAAGCGCTCGACCTGATTGTCTGAGACCGACAGGCTGGTTGGGCCGTCGATCGAGACCTCGTTGTCATCGAACAGCACGATCAGCCGGCCGAGCTTGAGATGGCCTGCCAGCGAGATCGCCTCCTGACTGATGCCTTCCATGAGGTCGCCGTCGCCGGCAATGCAATAGGTGTAATGGTTGACGACCTCGTCGCCGTAGCGGCGATTGAGCAGCCGCTCGGCAAGCGCCATACCGGCGGCATTGCCGAGGCCCTGCCCGAGAGGCCCGGTCGTGGTCTCGATGCCCGGAGCGTGGCCATACTCCGGATGGCCCGGCGTGCGCGAGCCGAGCTGTCGAAAGCGCTTCAGCTCCTCGAGCTCCATCTCGGGATAGCCGCTGAGATAGAGCAGCGCATAAAGGAGCATCGAGCCATGACCGGCCGAAAGCACGAAGCGGTCGCGGTCGGGCCAGTCGGGGTGGCTCGCGTCGAATTTCAGGAAGCGGGTGAACAGCACCGTGGCGACATCCGCCATGCCCATCGGCATGCCGGGATGGCCGGAATCGGCCGTCTGCACCGCATCCATGGCGAGCGCCCTGATTGCGTTAGCCATGTCGTTGTGAGACGCCTCCGGTAACGCCTGACTTTGCATCAGGATCGTGCTATCGCTGAAAGCGCTCATAATTCAAGGAGTTCGTGTGGAAAAAGATTTCTTGCGGTAACGCTAGAGGTAACAAGTACCACCACACTCGGGTTGACGTCTCTAACACACATATAAATGGGTACGGCAAGGCTCAAATCTTGCCTTCCACAATGAATTGCCATTATCGGGCTGCCACTTGGATCCGGGGCCTCGTGAGGACTCGCAATCTTGTGGCCCTCTGCTAGATAATTTTGCATGCCTCTGGAGTTCATCAAGCCGCAACTCGCAACCTCAGCCGATCAGCCTACTCCGCGTGCAGGGTGGATCCACCAAGTCAAGCATGATGGATGTCGCACTCTTCTGATCATTGAGGTCGCAAAGCACGTGCCTATACCCGCAATGGCTTCGATTGGACCGAGCGCTATCCAGGCATAACGAAGGCAGCAGCCAAGCTTGACTGCTCTGCAATCATCGATGGCGAGGTCATCGTTCAGAATCGGCATGGCGGCTCGGATTTCGAGGCGCTCAAATCAGCTATTCGCTGGACGCCGCAAAGGCTGGTATTCTACACCTTTGACCTCCTTTATCTGACCGGCAAGAATCTCCGCGACCGCCCATTGCTTGAGCGAAGGGCCAAGCTGAAAGAGTTTATTCCGACCGAACAACCATTTCTGTTCAGTGAAGAATTCACCGGAGACGCCGCTGCATTCTTTCAAACCTGCGCGAACCACCAGCTTGAGGGCATTGTCTCCAAGCTCGCCTCGTCGAAATATCGAAGTGGCCGCAGCAAGACGTGGCTCAAGACCAAATGCTTCACGGAAAGCTCTTTGCTCATCATCGGCACCGGCCGTGATCGAAAGACAAAAGCTCCGCTCGCCTTACTGGCTCGCGCTGACCAGCAGGGGCTGTCATACGCAGGCTCAGCGTTCATCGCGCTTTCCGGTGCCGAAAGAAATGAACTGGGTGCACGCTTACAAGCCAGCAAGCTGGAACGCTGTCCAATTCCTAAACTGAGAATCCCCGATGCTCAGTGGGTGCAGCCTCAATTGATGGCGCGGGTCCGCCATCTCACGGGAAGCAAGTACCTCCGGCGCCGCGGAATCACTACCACCAACGACCGCGACCGTAGTAGCCGCCACCAAACACAAGCAGGATCAGCAAAATGATGATCAGCAGCGTCGTGTTATCCATTGCATTGCTCCCTTATGCACCAGCGTCCGGAGGGACCCACCCCCAGAACAGCTGGAAGAAGTCAGCAGTTGGGTCATGCTCGCTTGATACACATGTCCAGTCCCGCCAGTCGCAATAAGCGAGGACAGCAAAGAGAAGAGGGTCACGAGCGCGGCTAAGGCCCAGGCAGCTACGGGAAGACGCGTCTTTACTGGAACACCGTCCAGCTTCATCATGGGAATCTCCCTCGGGTTGCCCGCCAATGCGGCGAACGCCGAGGGCGGCGCTCCGTTCCCCTATTTAAGCTGAGTCGAGAATCACACAAAGGTGATCACTTCGTCCAATCAACAGAAATTGTGTACGTCACGTGCTAGCCAGCGCCATGTTGCGTCGGAGGCTGCCGGAGCGGATGGCAACCAGGCCGAAAACGTCGCGACGAGGCTCTATCACGTAATGGCGCGGATTCGTCGGAACGCCCCCATGACTACCTGAAGGTGGTGGCCGCGATTATGCCGAAGCAGCAGCAGACCATGGAGTGACCATCACTAAGCGCGCCGACGATATGACGGATGACGAGCTGGCGACAATTGCGGCGGGGTGGAAGCCTCCGCTCGAGAATGCGGAGCTGATGGACCATTATGAGATCGTGAAGAGAAACTGAGCGTGGTGCGTTCCATTATTAGCTCTCACACGTCCCTACGTGACACTATAGTCTCAATTGTGACAGTTTTTTCCGCCCACTCCTCTCCTCCCAGAGAATGTCGAGAGCACGCGAAGAATTGTCATGAGTTGGCGAACAACGCTCCTCCATCGTCTCTAGGGAGAGCGCGTTTCGAGGAGCTGGCTAAAACCTGGATGCGCCTTGCTACAGATGCAGACCGCGCCAACGCCCTTCTAAAGCGCTGGGGCGATCCCAAGCTTCGGAAGACCGGTTA
>Ga0105240_10012185_pt1 | contig 11898 bp, 6 predicted proteins | sample KBSC54metaG_FD_80426 | JGI IMG/M metagenome (GOLD analysis project Ga0105240, IMG submission 80426) | Corn rhizosphere microbial communities from Kellogg Biological Station, Michigan, USA - KBS C5-4 metaG | ecosystem: Host-associated > Plants > Roots > Rhizosphere > Soil | place: Michigan, USA...
GCTGGCGCTGGCAGCGGCGGCGCCGCCGCGGCAGCAGTTACAGCCGCCGCCGTCGCCGTCGCGAAGGAGGTGGATTCCGTCTTCGTGCTGGCCAGCTTCGAGCCGCTGGACAGTGCCCGCAGTCGGCCGCTGGTCCGCTACCTACAGCGGCTCGCTCGGGCCGGTGTGGAGCTCGGCGGAATCGAGAACGGCAGTCTGGCGTTGGCGGCGGCCGGTTTGCTCGACAGTCATCCCGCCGCGGTCCATTGGGACAACCGGGCCGGGTTCGCGGAGTTGTTTCCGAGGGTCCGGCTCGCTGCAGCATCGTTTTCGTTCACGAAGAACCGTGTTACGTGCGCGGGCGCGGCCGCTATCCTGGACATGATGGTCGCCTGGATCTCGCAACATGCCGATGCCCACATCGCGGAGGAGGTGGCGCGACACCTTCTCTTAAAAAGCAACACGTCGATCGGCCGCGCTGACCCTCATACAGACGAAACGATCAACCGTGCACGTGCGCTCATGCAGGCGCACATTGACGACCCTTTACCGTGCGCCGACATCGCGGCACGACTGAATATCTCGCAGCGCCAGCTCGAGCGCAGATTCAAACAGTCCACGGGCCGGACCCTCCATGCGGACTACAGGCTCGTGCGCGTGGAGCGCGCCCATCAGTATTTGCAGCAGACTGACCTGAGTGTCACCGAAGTGGCAGCCCTCACCGGGTTCAGCTCGGCCGATTACTTCTCAAAAGTTTATCGGAGCACGTTTGCTGTACGGGGGAGCGAGGATCGGCGGCGTGCCTCTAGTGGCCGTGGTTTCAGGGGCGGCCCGTCGGGTGGCCGCCCTTGTGGCGGCGGTCGCCCTGGCGGCGGTGGCTCCGGTGGCGGTGGCTCTGGTGGCGGTAGGCCTGGCGGCCCTGGTGGCGCTGGCGGCCACGGACGTGGCGGCGACGGCCGTCGAGGTGATAAGCGAAAGCGCGCCTAGCGTTCAGGGCGCCTGCACACCCGGCACGGGTTGTGCCGAGCCGTGCCTATTGCGGGGAAGCGCCGGTGGATGACAGGCTGTCCAACAGCGTCCGCGCCGTCTTGTAAGACGAGTCACTCGGTGGCACTTTTTTGAGCTCGTCCTCGCTCTCGGTCAGCATTCCGGCCTGTGCGTAGAGAGCGCCCAGGACCAGGTGAGAGTCCTGGTGGTCTTTGCGGAAACGGGCCATCTCGTCGGTGAGTTTGACCGGGACGATGCGCAGCACCGCCTCCGACGGAGCGGGCTCCGAGGCGACGACTCTCGAGCCGCCGGGCAGAGTGGCGGTGACCTGCCAGAGGTACGTGCGGCCGGGGCGCAGGGGATGCTTGGGGCGCCAGACGGTCTTGCGCAGCACTCCACTGTGTTGAACAGGATGGAGCGCGGCATCAACAATGGCAACCGAGTAGCGGATTGCCCCGGGTAGCGGTTGCCAACTGAATTCGGGACGCGTGTCGGAAGTGGCCTCGCCAAAGGGACCTAACAGGGCAAAGCCCGTGTTGGCCGCCGGGACGCCCGCGTGGGACGGCGTGTGCCGACGGGAGCGGCCCACGTTTGTCGGAAACTCCAGTTTGCCGTGTTGGATGGTGGCGGAGACGGCGGACCGGACGTCGTCCGGCAGGGCGGCGATTTCGTCAGCGAGCTGCGGGGTGCCGGGACGTGCGCCGGCCGCGGGCGATGCTGGTACCGCCGTGCCAGCGGCCGGGGCTTGCGCAACCTGAGTTGGCGCGACCTGAGCCGGCGCGGCCGAGCCGTGTACGACTCGGGATATTGCGGCGGTAATCCGCGCGAACATCCCTGGCGCAACCGGGGGTGGTGCCGCCGCATCGCGCCCGACTGGGGGTGCCGCCGTCGCACTTTGCGCGGTCGGGGCTACCGCGACCTCACTTCGCGCAACCGGGGCTAGCGCGGCTCGCGACGGTGCGCCCGTACCCTGCACACTCGCACTTTGCGCGGTCGGGGCTACCGCGACCTCACTTCGCGCAGCCGGGCTTAGCGCGGCTCGCGACGGTGCGCCCGTACCCTGCACACCCGCACTCTGCGGGATCGGGGATGTCGCAACCGCATGTGCGTCTGCGGCGCTCGCAATCGCACTGTGCGCGACTGGGGGTGGTGTCGCCGCAATCGCATGCGCGCTCGGCACCGCAGCAACTGCGCTTTCGCCGCGCGCTGGCCCCGCTACCGAATGCTCCGCGACCGCCGATCCCGTGACCGCCGCCACCACTGGCGCGGATTTGTCAGCCCGCGCATCACCATGCCGCACCCAAAGGGCCGTAGCGACGGCGACCGCCACCAGGAGGGCGGCCGACCCCATTACGGGCACCGCGAGCCCTCTTTTGCGTCGCAGCGATTTGGCGGAAGGAACCTCCGGCCGCGCCAGGCTCGGCATCTCATTGCTGCAGGTGCGGATATCCTCGAGCTCGATCCGGCAGTCCTCGCAGGTGTCCAGGTGCGCCTGGCAGTAGTCCAGCCGCGCGGACGCCAGTCGACCATAGGCGTAGGCCTTCAGATCCTCCTGGGAAGGATGCAGGGCCGGCCCGTCAGTGCCGCCTGCCTGAGCGGTCGCCTTGGGGCTGAGCTTGGGTTCCTTGTCTGCCAGCGTATCCAACACCTACGTAGTACCTCGGTTGTCCGCGTGGAAAAGATTCTGCGGACGATGACCGGGGCGGGGCGTGACAGGCTTAAAGGTTCTGCGATTGCGAGCGCTCCAGGAGCGCTCTACTGTCATTAATTTCGTTGCGCCGAAGCAAATAATCACCGCAGCGCTCCCATTCAGTTACTGTTCAGCCGGATCTGGCGCACGGTTTTGAGCCTGTTGGTGCATCCAGTCCGCTCGAGCAGAAGCCGCGTAAATCAGCGGAAACCAGTCCCCGTGCGGGCGTTGTCCCAACATGAGGTTGGTTTGCGCGATGGCGCGATTCTGCCGCGCACGTTCGTACGAGTAAGGCAGAAAACGCACATCGTCTCCGAGCCAGCGCGTGGTCATCGCCACCCGTTGCGGATGCCTGCCATTGCCGGTATTGCCCAACGCCCCGTGGATCGTGCAAGGATGTAACAGGATGGCATCGCCGGGCTCGCAATCCCACGTCAACATCCTGGCGTCACCGCGGGCTAACAGGGCGTCGAAGTCGGGAAGGTCTACGAAACCGTCCTGCTCACCAGGGGCGGGTGTCCTGATCTCCGGCGAGCGGTAGTAGCCCTGATTGGTCCGATGGCTGCCATCGATGAACATCAACCGGCTCAGTGTTGAGTCGGTCGGCGTGAGCGCGAGCCACAGCGACGGCATCAGGTCGCCCTTGAAGGAGAACGTCGGGACGTCGTGATGCCAGGGCGTACCCAGGCCCGCGTCACCGTTCTCCGTGGCGAAATGTACGAAGGTCAGATCGAACCAGAACCGGAGCGTCTTACTACCGATGATGCTGGCGATCGGCTGAGCGACGGCTCGCTGTAGCAACACCTCCCGCAGCTCGGCGCTGTCGCGCCAGAGGTAGCGGACGGTGAGCCGACCTTCCGAACGCAGGTGCGTAGAGACCTGATCGGCGGTTCGCGGTTGCTCTATCGTTGCGATTGCTTTGTCGACGACAGCCTGAAGGCGACTGAGCGCGTCGTTCCCAAGGAAACCGGGCAAATGGACGGCGCCGTGAACGTCGTAGTCCACCGCGAGCTGGCGAATCTCATCCGCGCCGTAATGTTTGATCATCTGCCCGGGTGCTCCGTCTCGAGGTTAGAAGAGCCGATAACGTACGGTCAGTAGCGCCCTGCGCCCGTCTCCCGGAATTGCGCGACCGGCATTGACCGCGGCGAAGTAGTTCCGGTTGAACAGGTTCTCCACGTTGAGTCGCAAGTCCCACTTCCCCGCAACATAGGCAGCGGTAGCGTCCGCGCGCGTGTAGCCCGGCGCGCTGCCATAAAGGGTGAACGGACTATTGATCACGTACTGGCGCGAGGAATATTTCAGACCGCCGCCCAGTTGAAACCGACCGCCCCAGAAGCCTCCGGCCGCCAGCGCCGGGAAGTCATAGGTGGTCCAGGCCGACGCAGAGTTCTTCGCGAGCTCGGGAAGGGTCTGTCCGACAGCGCTGCGAATCGGCGAGGAGAGGATTTTTCCGTCCAGCCAGGTATACGCCACCAGCGTCTGCCACCCTGGGGTCAGGTAACCCACGAGTTTCACGTCGGCGCCCGTCACCCGCTCCTTGCCGTTGACCCCGATGTATCCGGTGTCGGGATCGGTGAAGCGCGTGCGGAACTTTTCCTCGTCGAAAAACGCGGTCGAGAACAGGAGCCGCTTGTTCAGCAGATTCAGCTTTGCGCCGACCTCGCCGACTCGCGTCTCTTCCGGCTCGAGTCCGCCACCCTTCACGAAGCTCGTAATCTGGGCCAGGGAGATGGGGAGCTGCCCGGTCGTCGCGCTGCCTTCGATAGCCTGGGGATTGAACGCCGTGCTGTAGGAGACGTAGTAGCTCTGCCAATCGGTGGGCTGCCAGATGAGGCCCGCGCGCGGGCTGAAAACATCGTCCCGGTGCTGGAAGGGCAGTGAGTTGATCGCTGGCTGTGTGAGTGCCAGGGCGTTCCTGGCCTGGACTGTTGCCGTGGCGGCCGGATTGGTATTGGTCGTGATCAGATTGGGGTACGTATAGACCGAATAGGTCTGGCTCGCGTCGAAGTCGTCCCAGCGCAGACCGGCGACCAGCTTCCACTGCTCGGTGAAGCTCACCGTATCGTTGAAGTAGAACGCCACCGTGTCGGCGCCGATGTTCGTGACGTTTCCCGGCACCTGGTAGACGTTGGCGCCCGACGGGAATGGCTGGGTGTTGGTCGAGCCCAGGCTGATCACGCCCGCCAGGTTGGCACCGAGCGAGGCGCCGTTGTTCAGGTTGAAATTGTAGTTGTTGAAGAAGAGCTGGTCGTACTCGTCGCGGCCGAATTCACCGCCCAGGATGAGCTCGTGATGGATTGGCCCGGTGGCGAATTTCAGCAGCAGGTCGGTCTGGTTGAAGAGCGAGGAGTCGCGCTCGGTGCGTTGCTTCTGCTGGGTCGCGATCAGGAGCTGGTCCAGCGGTGTCGCCGGAGGTGCGAGCAGCGTCGCCGGCTGGACCTGCTGGTAGTTGCCGTTGCCGTCCAGGACCTCGAAAGTGGTGTTCACCGGCGAGGTATTCTGATGGACGTCATAGACGCCGTACTGGGTGCTGCTCCTGAGGACGATGTTTGGCGCGAACGTATGCGAGAACGTGACGTTGAAAATGTTGACGTCGGTCCGTACCACCGAGTTGGTGTACTGGTAGGTCAGGCCGAAGGGCGCCGGCAACGGCTCGAGGATCGGCTGATCCTTGAATTGGAACAGCGGCAGTCCGTAGTCGACATGGTCGTTGTTGTGTTGCGTCACCCACGAGAGGTTGATCTGGGTGGGTGTCCCGATACCGAACGCCAGCGACGGAGCCACTCCGTAGCTGCGGGTGTTCACGGTCGGTCGCGTTCCGTCGATATCCTGGTCCATCGCGACGATGCGAAATGCCGAAGTCTCGTCCAGGGGCGCATCGACATCGATCATGCCGCGCTTGTACTGGTCCGTGCCGCCCGAGACGCTCACTTCGGCGATGGGCTGGAGTTGGGGCTTCTTGGTGACCTGGTTGATGATGCCGCCCGTGCTGCCGTGTCCGAACAGCAGCGACGCGGCGCCCTCGAGCACCTCGACGCTCTCGAGCGCGAACGTATCCCGGAAGTACTGGCCGCGGTCGCGGATGCCATCCAGGTAGATATCGGTGCGCGCCGGGAAGCCTCGCAGGTTGATGTTGTTTCCCGTGGCTGTATCGGCCGACGGTGTGATGACGATGCCAGGGATATTATCGAGCGCGCGATACAGCGAAATGTCCGCCTGGGTCGTCATGAGGCCCTGGGAGAGGACCGTGACCTGTTGCGGGATGTCGAGATTCGCGGTGGGAAACTTCGCGCCGACGGTCGACTCATCGACGAGGAAGTCGCGCTCGCGCGTCGATTCGATCGTGACGCTCTTCAGACCCGTGGACGAGTCGTCGACGGCTTCATTGTCGTCATCCGCGGCAAGGGCGGTCAGTGACGTGGTGCAAAGGACCCCTGACAGCAGGGTAAGAGGCAGAATCTTCATGAAGTGCGGGCCCACCGGATTTTGTTAGGGAGGCGTAAGAAAAGTGGGCGCGCAACTTAGTCCTCATCTGTTACTCGCAGATGACCGATTGGCGTCACTCGAGGGAGGCGAGGCGATCGAGGCCCCGGGGAACAAAGGTCTGAAGGGCAATCCGTTTAACCACGCTGTAATGCAGCCGGACTAAATTCTTACGAGCCTCTTACTTTTGAATAAGACTGAAAAAGGCCCCCCGGCCACCATGACCGATGTACCCATTCCTCCCGCTGGTGGTGTAGCCGCGTCGGTGGTCGAACGGCGTCCGCGCTTGTCGACGGCCGTCTGGGCCCTGGGCTTGACCAGCCTGTTCATGGACATCTCGTCAGAGATGATCCACTCGCTGCTGCCGGTGGTCCTGGTCGTGGGCCTCGGCACGTCGGCCGCCTACTTGGGCGTGATCGAAGGCGTGGCCGAGGCCACCGCGAGCATCGTCAAGGTCTTCTCCGGGGCGCTGTCGGATTACTTCGGCCGACGCAAGCCCCTGGCGCTCTGGGGCTATGGGATGGCGGCCTTGACCAAGCCGCTCTTTGCGCTCGCCTCTACGGCCGGAATGGTGTTCTTTGCGCGCTTCGTCGACCGGGTCGGAAAGGGCATTCGGGGCGCGCCGCGCGATGCGTTGGTTGCGGATGTCACTCCGCCGGACCAACGTGGAGCGGCGTTTGGTCTTCGGCAGACGCTCGATACGATTGGTGCATTTGCTGGACCGGTGTTAGCCATACTGCTGGCTGCCGCCTTCGCAGGCCACCTCCGCACGGTGCTGTGGATTGCTGTCGTGCCCGCGTTCATCTCGGTGATCGTTCTGTGGGTCGGCGTTCGCGAGCCGAAGCGGCAGCTGACTGTCGATGCCAAGAAGCGGCGCGTCGAGTTGCGTGTCAGCGCAATGCCGCGCAGCTTCTGGATTGTCTGCGCGGTAGCGAGTGTATTCACCCTGTCGCGGTTTTCCGAGGCATTCCTGGTGTTGGTCGGGATACCCGCCGGCTTGACGCCGGGCTTGACGCCGCTCGTTCTGGTCGCCATGAACCTGGCCTATCTGCTGTCGGCCTATCCGGTCGGCAAGTTGTCCGATCGCATGCCGAAACAGACTCTCCTGGTGGTGGGCTGTTGCATCCTCGCCGTAGCCAACGGTGTGCTGGCTATCGCATCGAACCCGGTGCTGTTGATCGTCGGGGCGTTGCTGTGGGGGCTGCACATGGGCTTTACCGAAGGCGTTTTCGCAGCGATGGTGGCCAACAGCGCTCCCAAGGATTTGCGCGGGAGCGCCTTTGGCATCTTCAACATGTTGCGCGGGCTGGTCCTGCTGGCGGCGAGTATCGTTGCGGGTGTTCTCTGGGACCACGTCGGCCCGCAGGCGACGTTCGGATTCGGCAGCGCGCTCGCCGTCCTGACCGTCCTCGCTCTGTGGTCGTCGCGGCAATACTGGCAACAAACGCCAGCCGTAGCATAAGGGACTGCACTCCCTCATGAGCGCGTCCGTATTACGCAGCTATCGCTACGATCGGACCTATTTCAGGCGCCTTTACTCGTTGTCCAAGCCCTACTGGGTGCGCAAGGGATGCGCAGGGTCCTGGTTGGCGTTGGCGTTTCTCCTCGGTTGCGTAGTGGCCTACAGCGTCTGCGGCGCCTGGATCACGGTCCTCACCAAGGACCAGACCAACGCGCTCGTCAACCGCGATCCGGCCACGTTCTGGCGCCTGCTCGCGGTCATCGCGGCCTTGACGGGCCTGCGATACATCATCTCCACCGTTCAGACCATCAGTGACAACTGTCTCGACCTGCATTGGCACCAGTGGTTGGGCCAACATCTCCTGAGACGCTATTTCAATCGCCGGACGTACTACAAACTCGCGGTCGACCGGACTGTCGACAACGCGGACCAACGCATGCAGGAGGAGCTGTCGCCCTTCTGCACGACGATGTCGTCGCTGCCGCGCCTGTTTTTTGGCACCTTGGTGGATGCCGCCGTACAGTTGTCCCTGATGCTCTCCATCTCGCAGGAGCTCTTCTGGACGGTCGCGATATTCGTGGTCGTCAAATTCGCTCTGTCGGTATGGATTTACACTCCGGTCATCGAGCAGAACTACCGGGTGACCGATGCGGAGGGTGATTTCCGCGCCAGCATCCGGCACGTCATGACGCACGCCGAGACGGTGGCGTTCTATGGGGGAGAGAATCCCGAACGTTCGGTCATCGTCAATCATCTCAAGAGCGCGGTGAAGTTCCGGCTGCGACGCGCGCTGTATGCTGTGTGGATCAACCTCGCGGAAGGCGGGTTCAACACCCTCTGGCTGGTGTTGCCCTTCGTGTTCCTGGCCCCTGTCTATTTTCGACACGGCCTGGAGTACGGAACGCTCGCGCAGAGCATCGCGGCGACCGCTTTGTTGTTGCAGTCCCTGTCGCTGTTCCTGCAATTCATCCCGACGCTGAGCCTGACCGCACACAAGGTGGCGCGGCTGGGCGAGATCGCCGAAGCGTTCGATGCCATGGAAACGGCGGGTGCCGAAAGCTCCCGCCCGCGTGGCGTGATCGAATTCCGAACAGGTCGCGAGGTGCGGCTCCACGATATCGACCTCGTCACGCCCGGTGGTGAGCAGCTCCTGGTATCGAAGTTGTCTTTGCAGATCGCTCGGGGCGAAAATTGGGCGATCTCAGGACGCACCGGTGTTGGGAAGAGCTCGTTGTTGCGCCTGATGGCCGGGCTCTGGTCCAGGGGCGAGGGCACCCTCACGATGCCTCCCGCCGCGCAGATGCTCTTTCTACCACAGAAGCCCTACATGATGCCCGGCACCCTGCGTGAGCAGTTGTACTATCCGGCTTTGCCACTGGGCCGTTCGGATGAGCAACTACAGTGTCTGCTCGAGCAGGCCTGCCTTCCCGATCTTGCCGCGCGTTACCGGGGCTTCGATGTGCCTCAGGATTGGTCCCGTGTACTGTCGCTCGGCGAACAACAGCGCATCGCAATCGCACGTGCACTGCTGGTCAAGCCTTGTTACCTGTTCCTGGACGAGGCCACCAGCGCGGTTGATTTAGCGACCGAGCGGTCTCTGTACTCAGCTCTGGAGGATGCCGGTATCACCTGCGTCAGCGTGGGTCACCGCGACTCCATTCTCAGCTTCCATCAACACGAGCTGCGCCTGCTCGGCCTCGGTCGCTGGCAGATACGCCATGTCGCGAGCGCCGAGCCGGCCGAACGCGCTGCTGCCAAGGCCTAGTTTGGTTTTTCCGGCGGCGGGAGTATGCTCCGTAGGGCGCTTACCCCTGATAGGGAGCACGACCATGCCCGCCAATACGAAACCTTCGTCCCGTGCCCCCCAGGACGACTCAGGCATGTACTTTCGAGCCTCGCGGTACCGTGGGGAGCTCGAGGAAGAAGCGCGCACTCTACGGCGTGCGGGCAAGATCCGCGCGGCTAAAGGAGTCGAGAGTCGGGTGCAGCAGGTCGACCAGCTTCTCGGCGCTCTCGAAAGCGAGGGGCAGTTCTGCGCCGTCCTAAATGAGGCGTTAGCCTCCAAGCGCTAGGCTCCTCGGGTAATCCCCACTGACTGCGGCAACCCCTGCCGCGCTGGCTTGCGGACCGGGTAACCGCGGCCGAACCAGCCGGTCCTGCGGGGTCGTGTCGGATGTCAATGCCTCGCACATATGGTAGATTTTTGTTCCGTGCCAGGCTAGAGCTGACCGACTGAACCACATTGCCGAGAGACCTGTTTGAGTGTGCGGACCGCCGCGTCCCAGGGTGGGCCGCGCGATCCTTCAGACAGGGGACGCTTATCGACACAGAGCAAAATACAGGCGGGCTTTGCGGTCGCGCTCGCCTGTTTGGGCGCCATTGGTGTGATGTCCTATCTCAGCCTCGCGCGGCTGAACGAGGATGCAGGCTCCGTCGAGCACACCTATAACGTTCTGGGTCACCTGGACCAGTTTCTCGCGACCGCCACCGATGCTGAGACTGCCGAACGCGGGTACGTGATCACCGGCGATGCGAGTTATCTGGAGCCTTACCGGCAGTCGGTCCAGAGCGCCACCCAGGTGGAGCAACGCTTACGGGAGCTGACCGCCGACAATCCTGCTCAGCAGCGGCGCCTTCGGTCCCTCAGCATGCTCATTACCGAACGACTGGCGGCCTTACGCGCGGTCCTTGCATTGCGGGATACCCAGGGATTTGAAGCCGCCCAGCATGAGATTCTCGCGGGCAAGGGGAAGGGGTTTCACGATCAGATTCGGCGCTTGATCGACCAGATGAAGCGGGCGGAAGGCCTCTTGCTCGAGGAGCGGGAGCTGCGGACACATAACAGCACCGTGGCCACCCAAGCGGTCATCTTTGGCGGCGGTGTGTTGGCGTTCGGGTTTGTCGGGCTTGCGTTGGGAGCCATCCGACGTGACTTCGCCGGCCGCGAGCGTGCGGAAGAGGCCTTGCGAGAGGCACGAGATGAGCTCGAGCGACGGGTCGAGCAACGCACGTTGCAACTGGCGCTGAGCCACGAGCGCACGCGCGCCATCTTCGAGACGGCATTGGACGGGATCGTGACGATGGATCACGAGGGCCGCATTGCCGAATTCAACCCTGGCGCGGAACGGATCTTCGGTTATTCCCGCGAAGAGGTGTTGGGGCGGCCGTTAGCCGAGGTCTTGATTCCCGCAGCGTTGCGGGAGCGACATCGCGCTGGGCTGGCGCGGTATCTCGCTAGCGGCGAAGCCCCTGTGCTCGGCAAGCGGATCGAGATCGCGGGACTGCGGGCGGACGGCGCGGAAGTGCCCGTGGAATTGAGCATTAATCGGATGCCCGGGGACGGACCCCCGTCTTTCGCCGGCTTCGTGCGTGACATCACCGACCGCAAGAGGGCAGAGGAGGTCAACGCGCGGCTCGCCTCGATCATCCAATGCTCGGATGATGCGATTGTCAGTAAGAACCTGGAGGGCGTCGTCACAAGCTGGAACCCGGGCGCGCAGGTGTTGTTCGGCTATTCGGCGCAGGAGATCGTGGGTCAGCCGATTGCCCGGCTCATACCGCCGGATCGTGCGGGCGAGGAGCCCACGATTCTGGCCCGGCTAGCACGCGGTGAGTCGATTGATCATTTCGAGACCGTACGCGTTGCAAAGGACGGGCGGACAATCGACGTCTCGGTCACCATTTCCCCGATCCGGGACGGTCAGGGCCGCATCATCGGCGCCTCCAAAATTGCCCGGGACATCACGGACCGCAAGCGCGCGGAAAGCCGGGTGCAGGCTCAGCTGGCGCGGCTCAACCTGCTGCAACAGATCACGCGTGCGATAGGCGAGCGTCAGGATATCCAAAGCATCTTTCAGGTTGTCATCCGGACGCTGGAGGAGCATCTGCCGGTGGATTTCTGTTGCATCTGCCTGTATGACGCGGCCGAGAACCGCCTGATTGTCACGAGCGTTGGCACGCATAGCGAGGCGCTCGCGTTGGAGCTCGCGATGACGACGCAAGCGCGCATCGACATCGATGAGAACGGATTGTCCCAATGCGTGCGGGGCCGGTTGGTGTACGAGCCGGATATCCGTGAGGTGCCTTTCCCATTTCCTCAGCGCCTGGCGCGAGGCGGTTTGAGCTCCCTCGTCGCCGCTCCATTGCTGGTCGAAAGCAAAGTGTTTGGTGTGCTCATCGCCGCACGCCATCCGCCGGGTACTTTCAGCAGCGGTGAATGCGAATTCTTGAGGCAAGCAAGCGAGCACGTCGCCTTGGCCACTCACCAGGCGCAACTCTACAGCGCTCTGCAACA
>Ga0105240_10012187_pt1 | contig 11897 bp, 6 predicted proteins | sample KBSC54metaG_FD_80426 | JGI IMG/M metagenome (GOLD analysis project Ga0105240, IMG submission 80426) | Corn rhizosphere microbial communities from Kellogg Biological Station, Michigan, USA - KBS C5-4 metaG | ecosystem: Host-associated > Plants > Roots > Rhizosphere > Soil | place: Michigan, USA...
AGCACGCGCGCAGGCCGCAAGCACATCGCCATCGTCGCGTACCCGCGCATCAGCAATCTCGATGAATTCCAGCCGCTGCGCAACATGCCCGGCGTGCGCCTCGCCTGGGCCCGCAACGCGGACGATCTCGCGCACGCGGACTTGGTCATTCTGCCCGGCTCGAAGAACACCAGCGCCGATCTCGCCTGGCTGCGCGCGCGGGGGCTGGCCCGCGCCATCGCGCAACATGCGCAATCCGGTGGCGCCGTGCTCGGCATCTGCGGCGGGCTGCAGATGCTGGGCGAAGCCTTGATCGACCACGAGAACATCGATGGCAATGCACCGGGCCTGGGCCTGCTTCCCCTGGTCACGGTGTTCGAGCGCGACAAGACGGTGCGGCACGCACGAACCCGGTTCTCCGCGCTGGAGGGCCCATGGCGGGCGCTTTCAGGCGTGGCGGTGTCCGGCTATGAAATCCACCACGGCCGCACGTCGCAGCACGCCGGCATGGCAGCCGGGCGCGCGGTGATGCCCGATGCGCTGGCTTGGCAGAACGATCAAGGCAATGTGTTGGGCGTGTATGTGCACGGCCTGTTCGAAGAACCCGCGGTGCTGCGCGCCTTGTTCGGTGCGGGCGCGCCCACGCTCGACGAGGTCTTCGAAGGCCTGGCCGATTTCGTGGAGCAGCACTTCCAGGCCGGCGCGCTGCGCCAGCTCGTCGCGCCCGGTCTTGCCGATTCCTAGCGCGACGGGCTGGCGCCGATCAGCTTGCGCCGCATCGGCTTCAGGGCGAAGAACGCCAGCGTGGCTGTCAGCAGGTCCATCGCGATGCAAACCTGGAACACCGGGATCCAGCTGCCGGTGCCTTCGTGCAGCAAGGCCGCGAGCGGGCCGCCGAGCACCGAGCCCAGGCCTTGGGCGATGTAGAGAAAGCCGTAATTCATGGTGGCGTGGCGCGTGCCGAAGGTGTCCGTCAGCGTGGAGGGGAACAGCGAAAAGATTTCGCCCCAACCGAAGAACACCACGCCCGAGATCAGCACGAACAGCACCGCGTTGTCGCGCGTGAGCAGCCAGATGGTCATCGCGATGCCTTCGAGCCCGAACGCGAGCGCCATCGTGTTTTCACGCCCGATGTGGTCGGACACCCAGCCGAAGAACGGACGCGTCAGGCCGTTGGTGAAGCGATCGATCGTCAAGGCCAGCGGCAGCGCGGCCATGCCCATCACCATCGCGCTGGTGACCCCGAAATCCCTCGCGAAGCTGCCCATTTGCGAAATGACCATCAGGCCCGAGGTGGACATCATGGTCATCATGACGAACATCAGCCAGAACACCGGTGTCTTGAGCATCTGCCTGGACTCGACGTCGGCCACGGAGGATTTGATGGACTCGTGCTGCGCCATCCAAGACTGCGGCGGCATCCTCAGGCCTTGCGCGGCGATCAAGCCGACGACGCCGAACACGATCCCGAAAACCAGCAGCGTCTGTTGCCAGCCATTGGCGGCGAGGCTGGAGGCCACCGGGAAGGTGGTGAGGATCGCGCCCATGCCGTAGCCGGCGGCGACGATGCCGGTGGCAAAGCCGCGGCGGTCCGGGAACCAGCGCACCATCAGCCCGACGACGCCGATGTAGATGATGCCGGTGCCGATGCCGCCCAGCAATCCATAGGTCAGGTAGATGCCCCACACGGAGGAGGTCTGCGACGCCAGCACCCACGACAGCCCGGTCAACACCGACCCGATGGAGATCAGGATGCGCGGACCGAATCGATCGACCACGAAGCCTTGAAACGGCGAAAGGAAAGTCTGCAGGACGATGAGGATGGAGAACGTGACCTGCAGGGCCGACAGCGTGGTGCCGAATTGGGCTTGCATGGGCTTGGTGAACAATGTCCACACATACTGCGGGCTCGAGATGGCCATCATGCAGATCAGCCCATAGAGAAGCTGGAGCCATCGGTTGTGGCGGATGCCGCCCAAGGGTTGGTCCGCAGGCAAAGAAAGGCTCGGAGTTTCCACGATCGAATCCTCTTTCGGGTTGGGGCGCGCATTGTTGCGCGCCCCGGCGGCAAACGCAAGCTTTATGCCCAAGAATGGAGTCGGGGTTCGACCCATGACAAGCCCCGCCGATCAGTCTATGCTTGCGCCGAACTCGAACCCGGAGAGCGCCATGTACAAGCGGATTCTGTTGGCCTATGACGGCTCCGATGCAGGGCAGAAAGCTCTGCTGGATTGCCGCGACGTCGCGCAATGGAGCCAGTCCGAGCTCTGCCTGATCGCCGTGATGCCCTCCGCCATGAGCTTCGTCGGGCTCGAGGGCGGCGTCTACGACATGGAACTCGAGGAGCGCGAAAAGAAAAAGCACCAGGCCGTGCTCGATGACGGCCTCAAGCGCCTGGCCGACGCCGGCTACGCGGCCCGCGGCGAAGTGCTGGTGGGCGAGGCGGTGGACGAGATCACCAAGTACGCGCGCAAGATCAACGCCGACCTGATCGTGGTGGGGCACAAGCACCTCGACAGCTGGACGGCGCGCTGGTGGCGCGGCTCGATTTCCGGGGCCATGATCGAGCATGCTCCGTGCAGCGTGCTGGTCGTCATCACGCACTGACATGCCTGCGTCTCCCGTGACGCGCCGGGCGCCGGATCGCTTGGCCGCGCTCGCGCAATACAAGCGGCGCGCCGGCATCTACGACGCCGAACTGGCCCTGTTCGAACCCATCCGCGCCGACGCCATCGCCGCGCTGAACCTGCGTCACGGGCAGACCGTGCTGGACGTGGGATGCGGCACGGGATTGAGCTTCGAGCTGTTGCACCAGCGGGTCGGTGCCAGCGGCCGCATCGTCGCAATCGAGCAGTGCCCGGAAATGATGGCGCAGGCGAGGGCGCGCGCGACAGAGAGCCGCTGGCACAACGTCCACCTGATCTGCGAGCCCGCTGCCGCGGCGCACGTGCGCGGCCAGGCCGATGCGGCGCTGTTCCATTTCACGCACGACATCCTGCGCGAGGACGCGGCGCTTGACAACGTGCTCGCGCACGTGAAGCCCGGCGCGCGCGTGGTGGCCACCGGATTGCAATGGGCGCCGCCCTGGGCCGTGCCGACGAACGCCTTCGTCATGGCGGCGGCGCTGCATTCGGTCACTTCCTTCGAAGGGCTGGGCCATCCGTGGAGCAAGCTCGCCCGGCGGCTGCGCCACGTCGACATCCAGCACGCGCTGATGGGCGGGATCTATATTGCAAGCGGCTGGCTGGCCGACCGATAACCCATGGGGATTTCATTCATGCGCCTGACACGCACCGGCTTTTCATTGGCTCTCGCCGCGCTCATCGCGGGATGCGCTGCTCCATCCGCGGATCGATTCGCGCAGCGTGCCGGACCGATCAAGAACGTGGTCGTCATCTATGCGGAGAACCACAGCTTCGACAACATGTACGGGCTCTTCCCCGGCGCGAACGGCATCGCCAACGCGACGCCGGAGCAATACACGCAAATCGGGCACGACGGCAAACCGCTGCCGGAGCTGGTGACCTGGGGTCCGGACGGCAAGCCGGCGCCGGGCTTCCCGCGCATGCCCAACAAGCCCTTCCGCATCGACGCGCCGCCGGTGAACCGGCCGCCGACGCAGATCGTGCCCAGCCCGATCCATGCTTTCTATCACAACCAGGAACAGATCAACGGCGGCAAGAACAACATGTTCGCCGCGATGTCCACCGTGGGCGGCTGGACGATGGGCTACTACGACGGCAGCCAGTTCCGCTTGTGGAAGTGGGCGCAGGAATACACGCTGGCCGACAACTTCTTCATGGGCGCGTTCGGCGGCTCCTACCTGAATCACCAATATCTCATCTGCGCTTGCGCGCCCAGGCATCCCGATGCGCCGACGTCGATGCATGTTCGCCTGGACGCCAACGGCAAGCTGGAAAAGCGCCCCGACTCGCCGCCGGCGAGCGAAGGCGCCGTCAAGGTGTACAGCGCGGGCGGGGGACAGGTGACGCCGGATGGCCGGTCGGTGAATACGACCCAGCCGCCGTACCAGCCCAGCGGCATCCCACCCGCACCGAACGGGCCGCTCACGTTGGCCGATCCCAAGGGCACTCCCGGCTCGGGCCAGCCGCTGCCGCCACAGACCGCCGCGACGATAGGCGACCGGCTGTCGGCGCGCGGAATCTCCTGGGCCTGGTACGGCGGCGGCTACCGGCAGGCACTGGCCGACGGCGAGCAAGCCCCGGGCGTGAAGCGCAAGATCATCTACACGCGAGGCGCAAACTCGCCCAACTTCCAGCCGCACCATCAGCCGTTCAACTACTTCGCGCGCTTCGCGCCCGGCACGCCCGACCGCGCGCAACACCTGCTCGATGGCGAAGACTTCATCGCCGCGATCGCCGCGGGCAAGTTGCCCGCAGTGAGTTTCTACAAGCCCGCCGGCGTCGACACGCAGCATCCTTCCTACACCGACATCATGACCGGCGACATGTTCCTGGACGGCCTGCTCGATCAACTGCGCGCCAGCCCGCAATGGAAAGACATGCTGGTGATCGTCACCTATGACGAGAACGGCGGCTATTGGGATCACGTGCCGCCGCCCACCGGTCCCGGCTGGGGCGACCGCTTCGGTCCGGGCACGCGCATTCCCACCTTGCTGATCGGACCGCACGTCAAGAAGCACTTCATCGATTCGACGACATACGACACCACATCGATCCTGAAGTTCATCACCAAGCGTTTCGCGCTCGAGCCTCTGCCTGGCGTGCGCGAGCGCATGGGCGATTTCAGCGCCGCGCTGGAATGACGGCCACCGGCGGGTAACGCGGTGGTAAAGCCTCAGTAAAGTTCCCGTCCTCTTGCAGGAGTTCGCCTACGCGGCTTGCCGTTTCCCGCCGATGGCTCATGCGCGGGATTAGGATCACGCTCCCACCGACCGGGATGCGCGCCTCGGCTGGCCGAGCGCGCGCCGAGTTTTCATAGCAAGGACAGACATGGATCCGCTGCCGCCCGATTTGACACCTCCTGAGCCTGATGCGGAGCCGCCGCGGCGCCACATCGGGCGGCGCGCCATGTTGATCGGCAGCATGATCGCCATCCTGGTGGTTGCGGGCATCGGCTGGCTGGCCTGGGACCTCACGCATCGCGCGCCGGCCGCGGGCGCTGCCGGGACGCCGGGCGCCGGTCGCGCCGCGGGCGCTGGCGGACCCGGCGGCGGTGCGGGTGGACGCAGTCCTGCCACCACCGTGGGGGTCGCGGTCGCCGAGCGGGCCGACATTCCAGTCACCATCGAGGCGCTTGGCACCGTGGTTCCGCTGGCCACCGTCCACGTGCGGCCGCAGGTCTCGGGCGTGCTGCAGCAGCTGACATTCAAGGAAGGCCAGATGGTGCGCAAGGGCGAGCTTCTGGCACTCATCGATCCGCGCCAATTCGAGATGGCGGTACAGCAGGCCTTGGGCCAGCGCATGCGCGACGAGGCGCAGCTGGCGGCCGCTCGTGTGACGCTCCAGCGCTTTCGCACTCTGTTGCAGCAGGACTCCATCGCGCGGCAAGACGTGGACACGCAGGCCGCGCTGGTGCAGCAGCTCGAAGCGGCGGTGGTGTCGGACAAGGCCAACGAAGGCACCGCGCGCCTGAACCTGGGCTACACCCGGATCGTTGCGCCGGTGGGGGGCAGGGTCGGCCTGCGCACCGTCGACGTCGGCAACGTGGTGAGCAGCAGCGACGCGAACGGCGTCGCGCTGATCACGCAGCTGTCGCCCATCGATGTGGAGTTCGCGATTCCGCAGGACCAGGCGCCAAGCCTGCAACAGAATGCGGGCGCCTTCATGGAGGCCAAGGCGCTGGACCGCACCCGCACTGAGGTGCTTGACACGGGCGTGTTCGCGTCGCTGGACAACCAGGTCGACACGCAGACCGGGACCGTGCGTGCCAAGGCCCGCTTCAACAACGCCCGCCTGGCGCTGTTTCCGAGCCAGTTCGTCAACGTGCAGCTCAATGTGCGGACCATCCATGACGCGGTGGTGGTTCCGGTGTCCGCGGTGCGCCAGGGCAACAACGGCGAGTATGTGTTCGTGCTCAAGCAGGATCGCACCGTCAGCCAGCGTCCGATCAAGCGGGGCCAGGCCACGGTGGACAAGATCCAGATCGCCAGCGGCCTGCAGCTGGGCGAGCGCGTGATCACCGAAGGCGCGGACCGCTTGCGTGACGGCTCGAGGGTGGTGCTGCCCGGCGACTCGCCGGGCGCAGGCGGCGGACGGCGCCGCGGACCGGAAGGCGCGGCTTCCGCCGCAGCCGGCAACGCATCGGGTGCGTCTGCTCTTGCGGGCGCTCGTGATGCATCGGCCAGTTCACCCAGGCAGGCGGGCAGCGGCGGCGAGCGGCGCCGCCGTCGCGATGCGCCGGTGCCCGCGGCCGCTGCAGCGGCGGCCCCGCAATGATGGCAATGCCTGGCGTGGAGATCGCCCCGTGAGTCCATCGCGTCCCTTTATCCTGCGGCCGGTCGCGACCTCGCTGCTGATGGTGGCGATCGTGCTGGCCGGCATCGTCGCCTTCAGGTTCCTGCCCCTGTCGGCGCTGCCGCAGGTGGACTACCCCACGATCCAGGTCCAGACGCTGTATCCCGGCGGCAGTCCGGAAGTGATGGCGCAAACCGTCACGGCGCCGATGGAGCGCCAGTTCGGCCAGATGCCGGGCCTGGCACGAATGAGTTCGACCAGCGCCGCCGGCGTATCGATCGTCACGCTGCAATTCAACCTGGGCCTCCCGCTGGACGTCGCCGAGCAGCAGGTGCAGGCGGCCATCAACGCGGGAGCCTCGCTGCTGCCCGCGGACCTGCCGGCGCCGCCGGTGTATGCGAAGGTCAATCCAGCCGACGCGCCGGTGCTGACCCTGGCCATCACCTCCGACACGCTGCCGCTCACCGACGTGCAGAACATCGTCAACACGCGGCTGGCATTGAAGATCAGCCAGGTGACGGGTGTCGGCCTGGTGACGTTGTCCGGCGGGCAGCGACCGGCGGTGCGAGTGCAGGCAGACATGCGGGCGCTGGCCTCGCAAGGGCTCGGGCTGGACAGCATCCGCACAGCCATCACGGCCGCCAATGCCAACGGCGCCAAGGGCAGCATCGACGGCGCCACGCGTTCGTACACCATCAATTCCAACGACCAGCTCATGGCCATCGCCGATTACGCCAAGGTGGTCGTCGCGTTTCGCAACGGCGCGCCGGTGCGGCTATCGGACGTCGCGCAAGTCGTGCAGAGCGCCGAGAACGTCAAGCTCGGCGCCTGGGCGATGATCGGCGGCCAACTGAAGCCGGCGATCATCCTGGACGTCCAGCGCCAGCCCGGCGCCAACGTGATCGCCACGGTCGACGCCATCAAGGCCCGCCTGCCGGAACTCTCGGCGGGGCTGCCGGCCGCGATGCACATGGACGTGCTGAGCGACCGCACGACCGGCATCCGCGCGTCGGTGGAGCACGTGCAGATCGAGCTGGTGCTGGCCGTCGTGCTGGTGGTGCTGGTGATCTTCGCTTTCCTGCACAGCCCGCGCGCCACGCTGATCGCCAGCCTGGCCGTCCCGATTTCGCTGATCGGCACCTGCGGGGCGATGTACCTGCTCGGCTACAGCCTGAACAACCTGAGCCTGATGTCGATGACCATCGCGACCGGCTTCGTCGTCGACGACGCCATCGTGATGATCGAGAACATCTCGCGGCACATCGAGGACGGCGAGCCGCCGATGGATGCGGCGATGCGCGGCGCCACCGAGATCGGGTTCACCATCATTTCGCTGACCGTGTCCCTGATCGCGGTGCTGATCCCGCTGCTGTTCATGGGCGACGTCGTCGGCCGGCTGTTCCGGGAATTCGCGGTGACGCTGGCCATCACCATCCTGATCTCGGCGGCGGTCTCGCTGACGCTGGTGCCGATGATGTCGGCGCGCTGGCTGAGCGCGCATCCGGGCGGCGAGACCGGCTTGGGCGGCAAGATCCAGCGCGGCTTCGATCGCGTGATCGCGCGCTACGACACCGCGCTGCAATGGGTGCTCGAGCGCCAGCGCGCCACGCTGCTGGTGGCGCTGGCCACCCTGGTGCTCACGGCGCTGCTCTACATCTGGATTCCCAAGGGCTTGTTCCCGACGCAGGACACGGGCCAGCTGCAGGCGCGCGTCGAGGCGGCGCAGTCGGTGTCGTATTCGCTGATGGCGCGGCAGCAGGAGGAGGTTGCGCGCCTGATCATGCAGGATCCCGACGTCGAGACGCTCAGCAGCTTCGTCGGCGTGGATGCCAGCAACAACACGATGCTGCACACGGGGCGCATGCTGATCAACCTGAAGAAGAGCCACGATGACCAGCAGGACATCATGGACCGGCTGCGCCGGCGAGCGCAGGGCGTTGCGGGCATCACGCTGTACCTGCAGCCGACCCAAGACCTCACCATCGACGCCGAGACCGGTCCGACGCAGTACCGTCTCTCGATCGAGGCGGCCGACAGCGCCGCGGTGGCGCAGGCGTCGGAGCGGCTGGTCGACAAGCTCAAGACGCTCAAGCAGGTGCGCAATCCGGTGACGGACGCCGACGCGTCCAGCGCCGCGGTGTACGTCGACATCGACCGCGATTCCGCCGCGCGCCTGAACATCTCGGCGGCCAGCATCGACGATGCGCTGTACAGCGCCTTCGGCCAGCGCATCGTGTCGACCATCTTCACGGAGACCAACCAATACCGCGTCATCCTGGAGGCGCGGTCCGACGCGGAACTGTCGCCGGCGTCGCTCGGCATGGTGCAGCTGCGTACCGGATCGGGCGACGCCACGCCGCTCTCGTCAATCGCACGGATCGTCGAGCGCCGAGCGCCGCTGCAGATCACGCACGTCTCGCAGTATCCGGCCACCACGGTCGGTTTCGATACCGCGCCCGGCGTGTCGCTGGGTTCGGCGGTGGATGCGATCCGCGCGGCCGCCGACGAGATCAAGCTGCCGCCGGGAGTCACCATGACTTTCCTGGGCGCGTCCGGCGCCTACGAAGCGTCGCTCACGAACCAGCTGTGGCTGATCCTGGCGGCGGTGGTCTGCGTGTACATCGTCCTGGGCGTGCTGTACGAGAGCTACATCCATCCGCTCACGATCCTGTCGACGCTGCCTTCGGCCGGTGTCGGCGCGCTGCTCGCCCTGATGATCACCGGCCAGAGCCTGGGCGTGGTGGGCATCATCGGCATCATCCTGTTGATCGGCATCGTCAAGAAGAATGCCATCATGATGATCGACTTCGCCATCGATGCGGAGCGCCACGAAGGCAAGTCGGCGCGCGATGCGATCCACCAGGCCGCGCTGCTGCGCTTTCGTCCGATCCTCATGACCACGTTGGCCGCGCTGTTCGCGGCCGTACCGCTGATGCTGGGCTGGGGCGAGGGCGCCGAGCTGCGCCGCCCGCTCGGCCTGGCGATCTTCGGCGGGCTGATCGTCAGCCAGTTGCTGACGCTGTTCACCACGCCGGTGATCTATCTGGGCTTCGACCACCTGGCGCGGCGATGGCGGCGCAAGCCTCGCGATGCCCAGGCGGATGGCGATGCCGTGGCCGAGGTGCCCGGATGAATCTGTCCGAGCCATTCGTGCGCCGGCCGGTGGCCACCGTGCTGCTGACCATCGGCATCGCGCTGGTCGGCATCGCGGCATTCTTCATGTTGCCGGTGGCGCCCTTGCCGCAGGTGGATTTCCCGGTGATCTCGGTCAGCGCCAACCTGCCCGGCGCCAGTCCGGACACCATGGCGACCAGCGTGGCGACGCCGCTGGAGCGGCGCCTGGGCGTGATCGCCGGCGTCAACGAGATTACTTCCAGCAGCGGCAATGGATCGACGCGCATCAGCCTGCAGTTCGACCTCAATCGCAAGATCGATTCCGCGGCGCGCGAGGTGCAGGCCGCGATCAATGCGTCGCGGGTCGACCTGCCGGCGTCGCTGCGCAGCAACCCGACCTATCGCAAGGTCAACCCCTCGGCCGCGCCGGTGGTGATCCTGGCGCTCACCTCGCCCAAGCGCTCGCCGGGCCAGATCTACGACGCCGTGTCCAACATCGTGCAGCAGAAGCTGTCGCAGGTCTCCGGCGTCGGCGACGTCGAGCTCGGCGGCGGCTCGCTGCCCGCGGTGCGCGTCGACCTGCTGCCGTTCGCGCTGAATCGCTACGGCGTCGCCATGGAGGACGTGCGCGCGGCCTTGCAGGCCAACAGCGCCAACCGGCCCAAGGGCGCGATCGAGGTCGGCGGCGAGCGCCTGCAGATCTACACCGGCAGCGGCACGATGGACAAGGCGCGGCCCACCGCCGCCGACTACCGCGACCTCGTGGTCGCGTGGCGCAACGGCGCCGGCATCCGCTTGCGCGACGTCGCCGACGTGAGCGACAGCGTCGAGAACATCAACACACTCGGCCTGTTCAACGGGCAGCCCGCGGTGATCGTGCTGGTGACCCTGCAGCCGGGCGCCAACGCGATCGAAACCGTCGACAGCGTGCGCGCGCTGCTGCCGGAACTTGAGGCCCAGCTGCCGCAGGACATCAGGCTGCAGGTGGCGACCGACCGCACCCATTCGATCCGGGCGTCGCTGCACGAGGTCGAGCTCACGCTGATGATCGCCGTGGCGCTGGTGGTGCTGGTGGTCAGCGCCTTTCTGCGCAGCACGCGCGCCACGGTCATCCCCGCCGTCGCGACCGCCGTGTCGCTGTTGGGGACCTTCGGCATCATGTACCTGCTGGGGTTTTCGCTGAACAACCTGAGCCTGATGGCCCTGACGGTCGCCACCGGCTTCGTGGTCGACGACGCGATCGTCGTGCTCGAAAACACCAGCCGCCACATCGAAGGCGGCATGGACCGGTTCAAGGCGGCGCTGCTCGGCGCGCGCGAAGTGGGCTTCACCGTGCTATCGATCAGCTTGTCGCTGGTGGCCGTGTTCATTCCGCTGCTGTTCATGGGCGGGCAGGTCGGCCGGCTGTTCCGCGAGTTCGCGGTCACCTTGTCGGCCGCGGTCATGATTTCGCTGGTCATTTCACTGACCACCACGCCGATGCTGTGCGCGTGGCTGCTGCGTCCCGACTCCCACCAGCACAAACCGGGCCGGTTGGCACGCTGGTCGGAGCGGGCCTTCGATGGCGTGCGCCGCAGCTACGAATACAGCCTCGACTGGGCGCTGGGCGCGCAATGGCTGGTGCTGTTGATGCTGGTGCTGGTGATCGGGCTGAACGCATACCTGTTCGTCGTCGTGCCCAAGGGCTTCTTTCCGCAGCAGGACACGGGCCAGATCCAGGGCGGCATGCGCGCCGACCAGAGCATCTCGTTCCAGGCCATGCAGGAAAAACTGCGCCAGCTCGTCAACATCATCCGCAGCGACCCGGCGGTCGATACCGTGGTGGGCTTCGCCGGCGGAAGCCGGGCCGGTGGAGGTTTCGTATTCGTGAACCTCAAGCCGGCCACGGAGCGCACCGAACGCGGCCAGGCCGTGATCGCGCGGCTGCGCCCGCAGCTGGCGCAGGTGACGGGCATCAGCCTGTTCCTCAATCCCGTGCAAGACGTGCGCATGGGCGGCCGGCAGAGCAACAGCACCTATCAATACACGCTCAAGAGCGACAACATCGCCGACCTGCGCTTGTGGGCCACCAAGCTGGCCGAGGCGATGAAAGAGCAGCCGAACCTCACCGACGTGGACACCGACCAGCAGGAAAACGGCGTCGAGACTTTCGTGGACGTCGACAAGGGCACGGCGGCTCGGCTGGGAATCACCTCGCGCGACGTCGACAACGCGTTGTACGACGGCTTCGGCCAGCGTCAGGTCGCCACCATTTACAGCGAGCTCAATCAATACCACGTCATCCTGGGCGTCGCGCCGCAGTACGTGCGCAGCCCCGAGGCGCTCAACGACATCTACGTCCCTGCGCGCATTGCGCCGGCTACCTCC
>Ga0105240_10012188_pt1 | contig 11896 bp, 11 predicted proteins | sample KBSC54metaG_FD_80426 | JGI IMG/M metagenome (GOLD analysis project Ga0105240, IMG submission 80426) | Corn rhizosphere microbial communities from Kellogg Biological Station, Michigan, USA - KBS C5-4 metaG | ecosystem: Host-associated > Plants > Roots > Rhizosphere > Soil | place: Michigan, USA...
ACGACTATGACAATGTGATCGGTTTCGTCGTCAGCCAGGCAGGCTACAGGCTGGCGCAGGTGCTGGATGAAGTCATCGCCAGCCTCGGCAGCGACATACGGCCCCGCGAGTTCCCGATCCTGAACCGGCTTCATCAGCACGGGGCATTGAACCAGGTCCAGCTTGCCGAGCTCACTTACAAGGACAGGCCGGCGATCACGCGGATGCTCGACCGGCTCATTGCGCGCAAGCTGGTCAGCAAGGTTCCCGATCCGATCGACCGACGTGCGTTCGTTGTCTCGCTGACGCCGCGCGGCACGGCGCTCCGCAATAACATCGTCCCGTTGATGGTGGATCGCCTGCAAAGCGCCTGCGGCGGCATTCCGCTGAAGCATCTCGCCATCACCGTTGCGACGCTCAAGCAGATCTCCTCGCAAATATGAGATGAAACGGGTTCCCAGCAATCCATTTCGCGCCAATTTAGTTGCAAATTACAACTAACAATTCTATGACCGGTTCCTTGCTTTCCCGACGGCCTGGAGCCTTCGCTTGAACCCTGGATTTCACCCTGCCCTGCGGACGCGGCTGTGCTCGCTGCTCGGCATCGATGCGCCCATCGTCCAGCCCGGAATGGGCTGGGTGGCCGACGGCGGGCTGGCGGCGGCGGTGTCAGAGGCCGGGGGCCTGGGGGTCATCGGCGCGGCGACGATGACCCTGGCCGAGTTGAGGCAGGCGATCGGGATCGTGAAATCGCGGACGGCCCGGCCGTTCGGCGTGAATATCCGCTCCGACGCGCCGGACGTGGAGGATCGCGTCAAGCTGATGATCGCCGAACGGGTGGCGGTCGCCGGTTTCGCTCTGGCGCCGGGCGAGCGCCTGCTGAAGACGCTCAAGGATGCCGGGCTGGTGTGCATCCCCTCGGTCGGGGCGCGCCGCCATGCGGAGAAGGTCGCCGGCTGGGGCGCCGATGCGGTGATCGTGCAGGGTGGCGAGGCCGGCGGCCATACCGGCGCGGTCGCGACGACCGTGCTGCTGCCGCAGATCGTCGATGCGGTGGATATCCCGGTCATCGCCGCCGGCGGGTTCTTCGATGGGCGCGGCCTGGTCGCCGCCCTGAGCTATGGCGCGGTCGGCGTGGCGATGGGCACCCGCATGCTGATGACCGCCGAATCCCCGGTGCCGCCGCCGGTCAAGGCGGTCTATCTGGCCAAGGGCGTGGGCGATACGGTGGTGACCGACCAGATCGACGGGCACCCGCACCGTGTCCTGCGCACGCCCTTCATCGACCGGCTGGTCGCCGCTTCCGGCTGGCGCGATCTCAGCCGCGCGGCCGGGAGCGCGCTGGAATTGCGCCGCAAGACCGGGGTGTCCACCGGCGCTCTGCTGCGGCAGGCGCTGGCCGTCCGCCGGCAGCACGGCTATAGCTGGCGGCAGGTCGTCATGGCGGCCAACACGCCCATCCTGCTGCGTAAGACGATGGTCGACGGCGAGGTCGATTTCGGCATCATCTCAGGCGGACAGGTCACCGGGATGATCGGTGACATTCCGACCGTGGCCGAGCTTATCCGGCGCGTGATGGGCGAGGCGAGCGCGGTTCTTGAGGGTTTTTGCCGCGGGGACGCCCAATGACCAGCCGAACGGAAGATTTCACATCGCAGGTGGTACTCGTTACCGGCGGCACGCGCGGCATCGGGCGCGCCATAGCCGGGGCCTTCCTCGAGGCGGGCGCCACCGTGATCGTGTGCGGACGCACCGCGCCGGACAGCGCGCTGACAGCCGGAGACAACAAGGCGTCCTTCCTGCCGGCCGACATCCGCGATCCGGCCGAGGTCGAGAGCCTGATCGCATCGGTTGAACGCCGGCACGGGCGGCTCGACATCCTCGTCAACAATGCCGGGGGCTCACCCGCCGTCGACCCCGCGACCGCGTCGCCGCGCTTCTCCGACGCGATCATCCGCCTCAATCTCGTCGCGCCGCTGATCGTGTCGCAGGCCGCCTACCGGCTGATGGGCAGGCAGGAAGGCGGTGGTGTGATCCTCAATATCTCGAGCATCTCCGCGATGCGCCCCTCGCCGACCACGGCCGCCTATGCCGCCGCCAAGGCCGGGCTTCTCAACCTCACAAGCTCGCTCGCCGTCGCCTGGGCGCCCAAGGTCAGGGTCAATGCGATCGTCGCCGGGACAATCCGGACGGAGCAGATCGATCTCCATTACGACGAGGAGGGCATCCGCCGGATGCAGTCGGTCATTCCGGCCGGTCGCCTGGGCGAACCCGACGAGGTGGCCGCGGCCTGCCTGTTCCTGGCATCGCCGCGCGCCGCCTATGTCAGCGGCGCGACCCTGGCCGTCCATGGCGGCGGCGAACGCCCGTCCTATCTGGACGCGGCCACGGACACCGCGCCGGGCGCGCAAATGCCGAAATCCGGAGGCCGCCATGACTGATCCCCGATTCCCGACCGTCATCGCCGACGGCGTGGCCGAAGTCTCGCTGACGGTCGGCAAGGTCAACGCCCTGTCGATCGAGGCCGCCCTGGCGCTGGCGAACCATATCGAACAGCTGGGACGGTCGCCCGATCTGGCGGTCGTCGTCCTGCGCAATGAAGGGGACAGCTTCTGCGCCGGCGCGGATATCAAGGAAATCTCAGCCGATCCGTCGCGCATCGGCGAATCGAACCGGGCCTGGCTGAGGCTCGCCCGCGCCTGCCACGAATGCGAGCTGCCGGTGATCGCGGCGGTGGACGGGCATTGCATCGGCGGCGGCATCGTGCTGGCCGCATCCTGCGACATCATCCTGCTGTCCGACCGCAGCAGCTTCTCCCTGCCGCAGATCAGGACCGGGGGCTGGGGCGCCGGCACCTATCTGATGCGGCTCATGGGTCCGCTCAGGATCCGCGCGGCGATGTTCACGGCGCGCACCCTCACAGCCGCCGAGATCGCCGCGGGCGGGCAGATCGAAGCGGTGCTGCCGCGCGAGGAACTGCGCGCCGCCGCCCTCGGCCTGGCGCGGGAGATCGGGCAGTATTCGCTGGAGGCCATCCGCGCCGGCAAAGCCGCGCTGAACGGGATCGAGCTTCTCGACCTGGAGGAGAGCTACCGCTTCGAGCACGCCTTCACGACCGAGCTGTTCACCTCCCCGCAGGCCATCGCGCGCCGCCAGCAGCAGCAGACGAAAACCTAGCCCGCGCGTCCGAACTGGACGTGCCGCCCGATTTCGCCCGGCTGCGGCAAGGCCCCCTGAAGCGCCGTCATGGCCTCGAAATTCCGCAGAAGCTCCGCCGTGAACTCCGTCGTCCGGCGCTGGGCGACATCGATATGCAGCTCGAGCTGCTCCATTGTCGCCGCCCGGTAGCCGCGCGTGACGTTGAAAAGCTGGTGGAAGAAATGGATGCGCCTGCGGTCGAAGTTCGTGACCAGCGACTTCACCAGCAGCTGGTCGCCCAGCAGGTTCTCGCGTTCGAACCGCGTGTGGCTTTCGACGACGGCCTGGCCCCGCCCGCTTTTCCCGGGCAATCCCGGCCCCAGCCCCAGATGCGACGCGAAGTCGATGCCGGCCTCGTAGAACAGGGAGTAGTAATATTGCGCGTTCATATGCCCGTTCACATCGATCCACGCCTCGGGCACGCAAACCGAATATCCGCAATGGGGTGTCATCCTGGTCCTTGCCGTGCTCTTCTCGGATCGTACTGTCGGAATTGTAATGACAGGCAACGGTGAAAGGGGAGGCAAATTTTGAAAGACCAGGCGACGATCGCCCATGAGGTGGAGACCAGCTACGAGGCCTATTCGAACGCCTTCAATCACCGGGAGATGGAGACGGTCCTGCGCTATGTTTCCGCTCCGTACGTTCTGACGATCGGCGGAAACGCGCCATGGGTCACGCAGACGCCGGAGCAGGTGAGCGCCCTGTTCGACAAGAACCTCCAGACGATGCTCGGCCGGGGGTGGGCGCGCTCGGACTCGCAGGTCAGGAAGGTCTGGGCGCTGAGCGAGGATCACGCCTTGCTGCTGAGCGACATCACCCGGTTCAAGACGGACGGCAGCGTGTTGGAGACAGGACGCTATCTCTATTCCCTCCGCCGCGCCGGGCCATCCTGGCAGATCACCGGCGTGACCGACATCGCCGCGCCGTTCGCCGGCCCAGGCGACCTGCCGCGCCAATAGATCGCGGGTCGCCGGCGCCAAGCGATGCAATCGATTGCGCGAAGCCCTGGGATATGGCAGAGAACCGGCAATGACACAGAAACGGCTTGGCATCTGCCTGGTTGGCACCGGATTCATGGGCCGGGCCCACAGCTCGGCCTATCGCCGGATATCCGAGTTCCCCCGATCGGGTTTCGAAATCGGCCTGCAATCGGTTGTCGGGCAGGACGAGATCCGCCTGAAGGAGATGCGGGGCCGCTATGGCTGGGCGAACAGCAGCCGGGACTGGATGGCTGAAATCCGGAGCCCCGATGTGGACGTCGTCGACATCGCGACGCCGACCGATCTTCATGCCGGCATCGCGCTGGCCGCGGCCGCCGCCGGCAAGCACGTATTGTGCGAGAAACCCCTGGCGATGTCGGCCGCGGAAGGCGAAGAGATGCTTGCCGCCGTATCCGCGGCGGGCATCCGGCACGCAGTCGCCTTCAACTACCGCTTCGTGCCGGCGATCGCGCTGGCGCGCCGACTGATCCTCGAGGGCCGGCTGGGCGCCATCCGCCATGTCCGCGCCCATTACCTGCAGGACTGGCTGGCGGACGCAGACGCGCCGATGACCTGGCGGCTGACCCGCGCGGCGGCCGGGTCGGGCGCGCATGGCGACCTCAACGCCCACCTGATCGACCTTGCCCACCATCTCGTCGGTCCGATCGATGAGGTCGTCGCGGACAGCAGGACCTTCTCATCCGTCCGGCGCTGGCCGTCGACGGGCAAGGCGGCGGAGGTGACGGTCGATGACGCCACAAGTTTCCTGGCGCGCTTCCGTTGCGGTGCCATGGGCGTTTTCGAGGCCAGCCGGGCCGCGACCGGCTCGAAGAACCGCAACCAGATCGAGATCGAGGGGTCGGACGGCGCGCTGCGCTTCGATCTGGAACGGCTGAACGAGCTGCAATTCCATTCGGCCGCCGACGCCCCGGACCTGCGGGGATTCCGGACCATCCTGGTCACGGAACCCCAGCATCCGTTCCTCGCCCATTGGTGGCCGCCGGGCCATTTGCTGGGCTGGGAGCATGCCCATGTTCACCTGATCGCGGCCTTCCTCAACGACATCGTGACGGGAGACTGCACGGCGCCGACCTTCGAGGATGGGCTCGCCTGCCAGCGTGTGCTCGAAGCCTGTGAGCGGTCAGTCAATGAGCGGCGCTGGATCGCCACCGGTTTCGCAGATCCCGACAGGAACGAGGGTTGCCAGTGAGAACGCTGAAAGGTCCCGGGCTTTTTCTGGCGCAGTTCGCCGGCGACCAACCGCCCTTCGATACTCTGGACGCAATCGCCGCCTGGGCGGCGGGGCTGGGTTATGCCGCCCTGCAGATACCGACCAACGACCCACGGCTTTTCGATCTGGAAAAAGCCGCGGCCAGCCAGGCCTATTGCGACGACCTGACGGCCACGCTCGCGGATCACGGGCTGGTCGTGAGCGAGCTGTCCTGCCACCTCCAGGGCCAACTCGTCGCGGTCCATCCAGCCTACGATCGGGCATTCGACGCCTTCGCGCCCGGGCGCGTCCGCGATCGGCCGGAGGCGCGGCAGGCGTGGGCGGCCGACCAGGTCAGGCTCGCTGGCCAGGCCAGCCGTCGCCTTGGGCTGACCGCAATGGCGACCTTCTCGGGCGCGCTGCTCTGGCCTTTCCTCTATCCCTGGCCGCAGCGCCCCAAGGGGCTCGTCGCGCTGGGCTTTGCCGAGCTGGCGCGCCGCTGGCTGCCGTTGCTCGATGCCTGCGACGCGGAGGGCGTGGATCTGTGCTTCGAGCTGCACCCCGGCGAGGACCTGCATGACGGGGCGACGTTCGAGCGTTTCCTCGACGCGGTCGGCGGCCACAGGCGCGCGAACATCCTTTACGACCCCAGCCACATGCTGCTGCAGCAGATGGACTATCTGGGCTTCATCGACCGCTATCACGACCGGATCCGCATGTTCCATGTGAAGGACGCGGAGTTCAATCCGACGGCCAAACAGGGCGTCTATGGCGGCTACCAGCCTTGGGCGCAACGCGCCGGCCGCTTCCGCTCGCTGGGCGACGGGCAGATCGATTTCAAAGCCATCTTCTCAAAGCTGGCCCAGTACGATTATGCCGGCTGGGCCGTGCTGGAGTGGGAATGCGCGCTGAAGGACGGGGCGGTCGGGGCCGCGGAAGGTGCGCGCTTCATCCGCGAGCATATCATCCCCGTGACCGGCCGGGCCTTCGACGACTTTGCCCAGAACAGCGCCGATGAAACGGCGCTGCGGCGCGATCTGGGCCTTGGTTAGCGCGGTCAGTTGACCTTGGGCTCGGCGGAGGCAGGCAGCGCGAAACCATAGAGGTCGGTGCCGGCGCTGACGACCAGATATTGCCGCCCATCGAGCTGATAGGTGATCGGCGCGCCGCCGATCGTAGCGCCCAGATGGGCATGCCAGAGCGACTTTCCCGAGGCCGCGTCCAGCGCGACGACATCGTCCTCCGTAGAGCCGGTGAACAATATCTTCCCATCGGTGCTGAGTATCCCCGATCGCTCAGCGCCGAGGGCGAAGTCGTGGACCCAGCGCGGCTTGCCCGTCCGGTAATCGAGCGCGGTGACCGCCTGGCGCGATTCCAGCGGATCGTCCTTGCCACCGAAGCCCGCAGGCTTCTCGCTGGTGTCGGTCAGGTAATAGAGGCTGTAGCCGCGGGTCGTCTTGACGAAGAGAAGGCCGGTATTGGGGTCGAAGCTGGGCGGCGGCCAGTTGGTGGCCCCGCCGGAGCTGGGCACCGCCAGCGTCCCGTCGGGCCTGGGCTCCTTGTCGGGATCGGGGATCGGCTGGCCCTGCTTGTTCAGCCCCTTCGCCCAGTTGACGTCGGAATAGGGCGCGGTCAGCAGATGCTCGCCTGTCGCCCGGTCGAGCAGGAAGAAATAGCCGTTGCGGTTTGCCTGCATCAGCAGATGGCGCTGCTTGCCGCCGAATTCGCCGTCGTAGAGGACGGGCGTCTGGACCGCGTCCCAGTCGTGCGTGTCATGGGGCGAGACCTGATAATACCAGGCCAGTTTCCCCGTATCCGCATTCAGCGCGACGATCGAGTCGGTCCACAAATCGTCGCCCTTGCGGCTCTGGCCGGCATGGACGGGGTTGGGATTGCCGGTGCCCCAATAGATCAGATTGAGCGCAGGGTCATAGGTTCCCGGGAGCCACGGCATGCCGCCGCCGTGGTCCATGGCGTCTTTATTCGGCCAGGTCTCGGAGCCCGGCTGCCCCGGCTCGGGCGTCGTTCGCCAGCGCCATTGGACCTTGCCCGTCTCGGGATCCAGCGCCTGAAGATAGCCGGGCAGGTCGAGCGAATCGCCGCCGGCGGCGACGATCAGATGCCCGCCCGCCACGATCGGCGCCAGCGAGGAGAAATAGCCGAGCTTGGTATCGGCGATCTCCACCCGCCAGCGCTCCTGCCCCGTATTGGCGTCGATCGCCACCAGGTGATTGTCCGGCGTCTCGAAATAGATCGTCTTGCCCAGTATGCCGACGCCCCGATTGCCGATCGTGGCTCCTGACTTGGTGACATAGTGCCAGACCTGCCGCCCGGTCCGCGCATCGACCGCCCAGACATGGTTGGGCATGCTGAAATAGAGCACCCCATCCTTTTCGATGGGCGTCGAGCCGTTGACGGGCTTGAGCGGAATGCCGGGTATCGGGGGAACGTCCCCATGGAAAACCCAGGACAGCGCCAGCGAACCGACCGTGTGCCGGTCGATCTGGCTGAGCGGGCTGTGACGCTGCCCGGTATGGTCCCCGTGATAGGTCGGCCAGTCGGTGCCGAGGCGCGCCTTGCCGGCGGCTTCGTCGGAGCGCGCGGCGCCACCCGACAGGATCGCGGCCGACAGGATGCAAAGAGTGCCGAACAGTCTCATTTCAAACCTGCCAGATAGGCCAACAAATCGTGGACTTCACGGTCGGTGATCTTGCCTTGCAGGCGGCTGTGCGCCTCAAGCGGATCCTGGACGTCGATCTTGGCCGCGGCGTCGCGCGGGAAGGAGCGGTAGGCCCCGCTCTCATCGTGCAGGGAGATGTCGAATTCGCCGACATGGACCGCGATGCCCGAGACCGTCTCGCCCGACTTGAGGGTCGCGGTAACATGGACCGGCGGGTTGTCGATGTGCCGCAGATTGATGCCCATCAGGCTGAGGATGTTCGGCCCGGGATAGATCATCAGGGCCTGGAGCACGTCGGGCTTGTACTTGACGCCGACGCCGGCGAGGTCGCCGGTCACCGAGTGGCACTGCGCGCATCCGCCGGCGCCTTTGAAATAGGCCTCGCCCCGCTTCGCGTCGCCGGTCACGATATCGAGGATCTTATAACCGAACCGGTTCGCCGCAGCCTGCACATTGTCATGCAGGAAGTTCGCTATGTCCTTCGCCTGGTCGGCCAGGTTCGGGAAGGCCGGCATGCCTTTCTCGGCCCGCCCCTTGGTCACGACCTGACCGATCAGCTCACCCTGCTCGTCGCGGTTGACCAGCTCGGAGCGGATCAGGTCGGGCGCCCGCTCGCTCCCGCGCCCATCCGATCCGTGGCAGAAGGCGCAGTTTGCGACGAAGGCCTGATGGCCACGCTCGGCGGCAGCCTTGTCGATCGTCCAATGCGGCGTCAGCTGGGCCGCGGCCGGCGCAACCCAGGCTGCCCAGAGAGCCAGAGCCACCATCATCGAGAGCACAGAGTATCGCGTCATCAACCTTCCCCAAGGTCCTATCCGGCGGTCATTCCCTACTACGGCGCACCGCCTTATGCAATCGATTACACGAGCCATTTACTGCGCCGGCCTGGCGACTTCGTGCCCATCGGCGCATATCGTCCCTTCCAGCCCCGCCGCCCAGGCCATCGCGCCTTCCAGCAGATGCAGATAGCCGGGTTCGGCAAAGGCACTTTCCTGATGACCCATCGCCGAATAGAAAGCGCGCCCGTTGCCGACGCAGTGCAGCCAGACGATCGGATGGTCACCCATACGCAGATCCGTCGCACCCACGATGGGGATGTTCATCGCGGGCCGATAGGTGCTCTCGTCCAGCGACGCCAGCACATGATAGCCCTTTGCGCGCGGGCTGGCGTCGAACGAGTACCATTCGTCATTCCGGGCCCAGTTGTCGCCGAGCCCCTGGGTCGCGGGGTTCGTATGGTCCTCGATATGGACGGTCGCCTCGGGGAATTGCGGGTTCAGCGTGTGGCCGATGAAGTGCGCGCCGATCAGCGTGTCCGTGTACCAGGCCCACGCGTGGTGGGAATTGTCGCCCGCCGCATGGATGCCGACGAAGCCGCCGCCCGATTCCAGATAGGATTTGAAGGCGTCCCGCTGCGCCTCGGTGAGCACGTCGCCGCTGGCATTGTTCCAGATCACCGCCTTGAATCGCTTGAGCTGGTCGGGATTGAAAACCGCCGCGTTCTCCGTCGCGAAAACCGACCAGCCGCGATGCTCCGCGATCTTCGACAGCGCTGCGGCCGCCGCCGGTATCGCCGCGTCATGCCGGAACCCGTTGGTTTTCGAGAAGATCAGGATCGCCGTGTCCTTGAGCCCGTCGGGCAGCGCCGGCGCCTCGGTCTCGTAGCGGTGGAGGCCGACCGTGGCGCGATAGATCGACGGGCCGATGAGCATGGCGGCGACCACGATCAGCAGGCCGGCCGCGGCGGCAATCCCGAGCAGGGTACGTTTGACGATCTTTTTCATCGGCTGCCTCATTCCAACGTCACCGGCCGGTAGCCGCCGCGCAGGCGGAACCTGACGATCAGCCCGATATAGGCCAGCAGCGTCACCACCGGCAGGACGGCGACATCGCGCAGCGCCGCTTTCTTCGAGGCGGCAGCCACGCCCTTCAGCACCTCACGGTCGGCGGCCGGCGCGGCGGCGAGCTTCCGTGGATCGAGCGCCTCGTATGACCCGAACAGGCCGGTCTTGGGTGCGGACAGATAGGTTGCGGCGAAGGCGGACCCGTGCGCCGCATCGTAGTCGGCGAGCGCGCGGGTGGTCGCATGGTCCTGGGCCGTGCCCAGCATGACCGATCCCAATATGCCGGCCGCCAGCATGCCCGCACCCGCCATGAAGTTGATGGTGATCGCACCACCCTCGGGGAATTGCTCTGACGCGACCCCAAGGCTCGTGCCCCAGAAGAAGCTTTTTCCGACGCCATAGAGTGTCGCCGCCGCCATGAGGGCCGGACCGGTCGCGCCGGCCAGCAGAAACAGCCCCATTGCGGCCAGGGCCGAGGCCATGGCGAGCACGCCGAGGGGCTTGAGGCGATGAATCACGCTGCCGGCGAAGATGCGCACAACGAACATCAGCATGGCGGTATAGACCAGCACCCAGCCGGCCTGCAGCCCGAGGTGGGTCATCTCAGGCTCCATCAGCGAGGAGATCCAGCTGTCGGTCGACAGCTCGGTGATCGCCTGCGGGATCATGATGAGGACGAGGATCAGGTAGAGCGGCCGACCGGCGGACCTGGAAACCGCGGCATAGCCGGCGGTCAGCAGGCCGATGGCGAGCGCGACCGTCAGCGCGTTGAGCCCGGCGATCCTGCCGACCTCCAGCATCGCCAGCGCGATGACGACGCCGGCGCTGAGAAAGCCGCCTTCCGCCAGCATTGCCTTGTAGGAAACCCCGGCGCTGACCCGCTCGCTGACCGGGAAGCGCCCGCGGATCAGCAGCACGGCGTAGGTGGCGAGCGGCAATGCCATCAGCGCGACCTTGACCCGCCAACCGACCCCGGCGCCGAGCGCGATCGCCATCAGCCCGCTCAGCACCAACCCGCCCGGCCAGCCGGCATGCAGCCGGTTGAGCCAGGTCGCCTTGTCGCGGCGATAGAGCGTCGCGATCAGCGGGTTGGCCGCCGCCTCGACCGCCCCGTTTCCGAGCGCCATCACCAGTGTGCCGACATAGAGCGACCAGTATCCCGTGGCCGTCAGCACCAGGGCCAAGCCGCTCACATGGCAGGCGGCGGCAAACCAGAAGGTGGCCTTGAAGCCGATCCGGTCGACCAGGAGGCTCAAGAGGACGATGGTGATCGAGAAAGGCCACAGGCCGACGCCCAGCAGCTCGCCTTTCTGTGTCTCGGACAAGCCGAACGCGATCCCCCAGTCGTCGATCACCAGCGCCCGCAAGGCAAAGCAGAACGAAGTGGCGACGATCGCCGAGAACGCGATGGCGAAGCTCAGCGAGCCGGAGCCCTTTTCCGATTCCTCCAAGACCGCTCCCATCCCCCGTGCAGGCCGACGGTCGAGCCGCTGCCGTAATCGATTGCATCGACGCTAACAGCTGCGCTCCGCAGGGGCAAGGGTGGGAGCGCCACCGTCCTGTCCGGCGACGCCTCCTGAAAATTCAGGAAGCGTGCCAATTCTGACGATCGATCAATATCGCCTTTATGTACGCTCAAACCCTTTATACCATCTCTACGGTACGCTTCCCTCAGGCAGTGGCCGTAGAAGTTCGGATTCGTCGCGCGTCCCGCCGGGTCCGCTGCCATTGAGGTCGGTATTGTAGGTAGCAGCCGTTCTCATCATTCCGCTGCGACCAAATCTTCCTCTGGTTCGGGCGGGAAGATCGCCGGCAGGCCTGGGTCGTAGACGCGCGTCAGAAGACGGATGAAGGCCTGGTCCGTCAGCGGGTTTGACGGCAGTTGGAATGTCTCGCCGCGCTTGCGCAGATCGGCGATGAAGATGTCGAAAATCTGCTCATGGCCGATATCGTCGGTGTGGTCGAGCGTGACCTTCAACTCCTGGTAATCCATGAAGATGTC
>Ga0105240_10012192_pt1 | contig 11892 bp, 11 predicted proteins | sample KBSC54metaG_FD_80426 | JGI IMG/M metagenome (GOLD analysis project Ga0105240, IMG submission 80426) | Corn rhizosphere microbial communities from Kellogg Biological Station, Michigan, USA - KBS C5-4 metaG | ecosystem: Host-associated > Plants > Roots > Rhizosphere > Soil | place: Michigan, USA...
CATTTTTTTTATATTTTTATGCTCCCCTGCCATTCGGTTTAAACCATGATCAAACGTTTACTTTTCCTGCTGCTGTTAATACCCACAATGCGTTCTTTGGCGCAGGATGCCGACTTTTTTAAGCCCGACAGCGTCCGCAGGCAACTAAAGGCAGTCAAGATCTCCACCACAATTAATATCGATGGCAAGCTTGACGAGCCGGAATGGGCCCTTGCGCCCCCCTCGCCGCAATTTATCCAGGTTGAACCAAACCAGGGTAAGCCGACCGCGTTTGAGACCCGGGTGAAAGTGCTTTACAATCAAAAGTATTTGTATTTCGGCATCATATTAAACGATCCGCTGGGTAAAAAGGCCATACGGGCTACCGATTTTATCCGCGATTTTGATTTCATGAAGCATGATTTGATCAACCTGTCGTTCGATGCTTTTAATGATAAGCGAAATGCCATGGTGTTTGCCACCAATGCCTACGGTGTGCAGCGTGACTTGCTGGCTTTTGACGATTTATATTTTGATATCGACTGGAACGGCCTTTGGGAAGTGCGCACTACCCGGTCGGATTCGGGTTGGGTAGCCGAAATTGCCATCCCCTGGAAAACGTTACGCTACCCCAAACGAACAGATACCACACAAAGCTGGGGGCTGAATATTTACCGGAACCGCAGGCTTACCAACGAGATCAGTGCATTTTCGCCGTTTCCGCGGGTGTTCAGCGCCACACATATGAACTACGCCGGCGAGCTTACAAACTTACAGCCTCCACCACCCACTACAAACATACGCGTGCAGCCCTATGTGCTAACCTCGTACGACCATTACAGCAATTTCGGTGCGGATGTGAAAGCACAAAGCACGCATTTTAAGGCCGGCGGCGATTTAAAATGGGCCATCAACTCCAACGCCATCCTCGATTTGACAGCCCACACCGATTTTGCCCAGGCCGATGCCGATTTGCAGGTAAACAATATCACCCGTTTCTCAGTTTTCTTTCCCGAGAAACGACAGTTCTTTTTAGAGAATGCCTCGCTGTTTGGTGTTGGCGTAAGCCAGTTTGCCGATGGATCGGGCGGGGCGATGCGGTACCAGCCTTTTTTCAGCCGCAATATAGGTTTGGATGATAGCGGCAATCCGATCCCGATTGTGGGCGGCGGGCGTTATGTTTATCGCTCATCGAACCTCAACTATGGCGCAATTGTTATGCGGCAGGGAGGAGATAATGACTTGCCCGGCACTAATTTTTTTGTGGGGCGCGTGTCTGAAAACTTTGGCAGTCAAAACAGGATAGGCGCGTTAGTGAGTGTTAAAAATCAGCCCGGCGCTTCAAATGTGGAAAGTACCGTTGATGGTTTTTTCCGGCTTGGCGAATCGCAATCAATCAACGCTATTTTAACTCAATCAACCACAACCAACACGGGTAAAAAAGGGTTCGGAGGGGTGATGCAATACATCAACTCGACCAACCAGTATAAAATATGGTGGACGGAGTCGCTCATTACTAAAGACTTTGACCCGCAGCTTGGCTTTGTATCCCGCAAGGATATCATTGGCACCACGCCGGGCGTCAATTATTATTACCGGGGTGGGTTGTTGCCATTTAAAAGCTTTATCCGCGCATTTGAGCCGGGGATATTGCCGGAGCTTTATTATACGGCCTCAACCGGCAAGTTTGCCGAAATGAGCCTGGCATTTTATCCCATTTGGTTTAACCTGCAAAGTGGCGCATACCTGGGCTATGGTTTTACGCCCACCCGGCAGCATTTAACGGAGGTATTTTCCCCGCTCGATGTTAATATTGCGCCTGGTGATTATAATTACACCGTACACAACATCCTGCTGAGCACCGACCCTTCAAAAATCATAAACCTAATGCTCGACTGGAAGACCGGGTCTTACTTTAACGGGCATTTAACCTCGGCTGATTGGAAATTGCAATTTGCACCCATTCCGTACATTTCGCTGCTGGGCGAGTTTAACCAAAACCATTTTAGCGGCGTAGGCGAGCAAAAAGTAAACAAAAATGTAAACCTGTACATATTGCAAGGCCGCTTTGCGCTTAACCCGCGCGTGCAGCTTACGGGCATCTACCAAAAAAACTCCTTTGATAACGCCGACAACTATAATATCCGCCTGTCGTGGGAGTTTTCGCCGTTGTCGTATGTTTACCTTATTTACAACCGGGGCGTGGCAGGCGTGGCTAATAATTTAACAGTGCACCCGCAAACGGAAGATCATTTGATTGCGAAGGTTAGTTATTTGCAGCAGTTTTAGGGGGGGGGGATTTGGCACATCCCTCCGTGTGGTAGCTGGCAATTGAACAGGGTAAGCGATGATCCGGTGGATGGATAATTATTTAACCGATTGGCTTTACCCGGCACCATGGTAATTCTTTTGCACATGGCTCATAAAATAGCGCCGTCTCCCCCCTCAAACAATTCCCACTCTCTACTGTTATTACTACAGCTCAATTATAAAAACTAAGCGCATTCCGTTTGCCAATAATCTCCACGTTATCAGCCGGCCCGAATTACCCCAGGTTAAAATAATTTGATTGAGCCAAAAACAAATTAACAAGTACAAGCTTTAACAGCAAAAAATATAAGCATCTATGGAAGAAGAGGTTATGATACCTGCCTGGAAAAAATGGTTTGAAGCCATTGGCGACCAGGTGGCGTTTTTCTTTAAATTTTTCAAAAACATTTTTGTGGGTGGTTTTGAATGGTCGGAGTTTGTGCGCCAGTGTTTTGAAATTGGCTATCGCTCGCTGATGCTGGTGGGTATCACCTCGTTTATTATGGGCGTAGTGCTCATATTGCAGCTGCGGCCTACCCTGGTGGCTTTCGGCGCCGCAAGCATGCTGCCAAAAACATTGTCAGTTTCATTTATCCGCGAAATCGGGCCGGTTATCATCGCCATAATCTGTGCGGGTAAAATAGCATCGAGTATAGGTGCCGAGCTGGGCAGCATGAAGGTGACCGAACAGCTGGATGCCATGGAAGTGTCGGGTGCAAACCCAACACAGTACCTGGTGGTTACGCGCATTATTGCCACAACCATAATGGTGCCTATACTGTCGGTATTTGGCGATGCCATTGGGCTGTTCGGTGGCTTTTTGGCGCTCAACATTCGCGACAGCATCAGCTTCCAGCTATATTTTACCAAGGTAATCGCAGCGCTTGATTTTACCGACTTTATCCCGGCATTGGTAAAAACGATATTTTTTGGCTTCGCCATTGGCTTTGTGGGTTGCTATAAGGGATTCACATCAAACAAAGGCACCGAGAGCGTGGGTATAGCGGCAAATTCGGCAGTGGTAACGGCTTCACTTTGGATTTTTGTTATCGATGCCATCGCCGTACAGGTAACCAGTTTATTATTTTATAAATAACATGGAAGCGGACAAAACAAAAACGGGCCAAAAACATACCGCTGCCGATAAACGGGAAACTGTTATCTGCGTTTCGGGATTAAAAAAATCATTCGGCACAAAAAAAGTGCTCAAAGATATAAACCTCGACCTCAGGAAGGGCGAGAACATTGTTATCCTCGGTCGTTCGGGTACCGGTAAATCAGTAACTATACAGTGTATAGTTGGGATGCTGAAACCAACTGAAGGTTCGGTTAAGGTATTTGGCCGGGAGGTGTCGGAACTGTCAGACGAAGAGTTGAAAGAAATGCGCATGAAGATTGGCTTCCTGTTTCAAAGCGGCGCACTGTACGACTCGATGACCGTGCGCGAAAACCTGGAGTTTCCGCTTACCCGCGTTTTGAAATTGACCGATCAGGCCGAAATAGATAAAAAGGTAGAAGACGCGCTTGACAGCGTGGGCCTGCTGGATGCGATTGATAAATTGCCGTCGGACCTGTCGGGCGGCATGCGCAAACGGGCCGGACTGGCGCGCACCATTATTGTGAACCCCGAGATTATGTTATACGACGAGCCAACTACAGGCCTCGACCCCATAACCTCGCGGGAGATCAGCGACCTTATTTTAAACATTCAAAAAAAACTAAAAACGTCATCCATCATTATTACGCACGACATGGAATGCGCCCGCATAGCATCAGACCGGGTGGTAATTATGGATGACGGCAAGTACATTGCAGAGGGCACGTTTGACGAACTGCATAAATCAAAAAACGAAATTGTAAAATCATATTTTCTGGATATATCATGAAAGCAACAGCATCACAAAAAATAAAAATTGGCATATTTACCTTTGTAGGTTTACTGGTGCTGGTACTAATAGTCTTTTTTATAGGCAACAAAAAAAACCTGTTCAGTTCAACCTTTGGGGTTTACGGCACCTTTAAAAATGTAAACGGCTTGCAGGTGGGTAACAATGTACGCTTTGCCGGTATAAACGTGGGCGTAGTGCAAAATATAACTATTGTAACCGACAGTTCGGTACGGGTTGACCTTACCCTGAATGACGAGGTAAAGAAATTTATAAAAACCGACTCGAAAATCAGCATAGGCAGCGATGGCCTGATGGGCGATAAACTGGTGGTTATTGCCCCAGGCGGCATTACAAGCACCACCCCGGTATCCCCGGGCGGGCAACTGGCATCAATACCCCCGCTTGATGTTGACAAGATAATAAACAAGCTGACAAAGGTGGCCGATAACGCAGAAACCCTTACCTCGGGGTTATCTGAAATAGTTGCCAAAGTAAACAGTGGAAAAGGCAGCATCGGGCGTTTGCTGAACAGCGATAAATTATCGAAAGACCTGGAAGGTACCGTCAGGCAGGCCAAAACCACTATGGCCAATGTGCATGCCACAACTACGACGCTTAATACTGACCTTAAGGCCGCTCAAAGTAATTTTCTGTTAAAGGGATTCTTTAATAAAAAGAAGAAAAAAGCCCAGCAGGATTCTATCAAAAAAGCGAAGGCCGCCGAAGATGCCAAGAAACCGCAAACGGATCAGCAGTAGGGCTATTGAGGTTGCAGTTTAATTTCCGGTCGTAATTCCAGCGATCAGTAATTTATATACTGTTCTGTAAACGTTCCATCAGCATAAAAATCAATAAGGCCATAACCTGGTGAGGTTTGGCGTTTGTTGCCTTCCCACCAGGCGCCGCTAACCGCCCCGTTGCATATGTAGGTCACTTTGTTATAAACCACCTTGTCGCGCAGGTGTATGTGGCCGCTTAGGCACAGCTTCACGTTGGGATGCAAATAAAACAAGTCGACGATTTTACCGGTGTCGGTATGCATATCGCCGCCTAATATTTCCCATTTATTACTCCCATCAGTAATATCATCCACCATCAATGTTGCTGACAAAATAGGAATATGCGATAACACACAAACGGGCATGGTGGCAGGTGTATTTTGCAATTCAGTTTGCAGCCAGGCAAATTGCTCGTCGCCAAGTTTGCCTATGTACCAGGTGTTATCCATATCCAGGTGCACGCTATCCAGCATAATAAATTTCCAGCCGTTTTTTATGAAACTGTAGTACGGAATAGCCAGCTTCAATTGTATAAGCAATCATGAACTCGCATTCACCAACAAAATTTTTGTAAATAATAGATTCATACTTCTCCGAAAGGCTGGTATTTTCGTTTAATACCGGAGTTTGTGCTTTCGTAACAAAAACACGCAGCATGATAAATGCAACGAAAGTAATATTCTTCAACACTTATTTAAATTTACCACGTTCCCGGCACGTAAGTGTCGTCAATAAATCACCACACTAAAATTTGTATTTGCGTTTTGGGTTACGTCTATCGAAGGGGCATCAACAATATCCAACGCATTGATAACACCATCGCCATTGGTATCTCTAAACCTTGCCCCGCCAATTACACCCGGAGGCGATTGCGCCGGACTGTAGTCAATCTCAGTTTGAGAACCAAAAATGCCGACAGGAATATAGCCGTTATAGTAATTGGCGGCGCTGCCGTTTTTTACAATAATATAGTTTTTTGCCTGGTACGCTACCGTAAAGGTTGTTTTGCCTGATGCATCGGTAACCTGCGAATATTTGGGCGAGCCGCTTGTTGCTGCTGCCGCACTTTCATAAAGGTTAACGGTTGCTCCATTTGATTCAGCACCCGACGGACCTTTGGATACCGCAACTGAAATTGTTGTGCTGTTGGCTGTGTTGTTGGTTTTTTTACAGGAAAATGCAATAGCCGCAATTGCCAAAAGCATTAACAGGGGTAATTTCTTCATTTATTGTAAATAGAGGGGTAAAAGCTCAATCACTATAATAACGTGAAAAAACCTTTCTATTTCACACGTTTATAAATATCTCTCAAATTCCTGCCCATTTCTTTGTAGTCGAGGCCATAGCCAACCACAAATTCATTCTCAATTTCAAAACCTACATACTTTAGCTCTTCAATTGGCTTTAGCAGTGCCGATGGCTTTAGTAGCAGCGAACAAAGTTTTATTGAAGCAGGCTGTTTTGCGCGCAATTTATCCAGTAAATAGCTGGCCGTGTTACCGGTGTCAACAATATCTTCGATAACTACCACATCACGGCCTTTAATATCAACGCTAAAGTCGATATCGTCGCGTATTTTCAGTGTGCTTTTGGTGCCACCATAGTACGATGCCAGCTTGGTGAAAGTGATTTCGCAAGGGATATCGATTTGCTTAATAATATCGGCAATAAACAAAAAGCTGCCATTTAAAACCCCTACGAACACTGGGATGGTGTGTTGGTAGTCGGCATTTAGCTGCTTGCCAATTGTTTTTATGCGCTCTTCAATAGCGGCCGATTTAATAAGGGGTTCAAACTTAATGTCGGCTATTTGTAGTTCCATAGGGCCAAGATAAATAATTGCGCCGATACTGAACTTAAAAATATAATTTCAGCCTCAATCGCAGTTTACTTAATATAATAATCAAATTTTATTGTTTGTCCGCCAGCTGCCGCGGCGCTTTTCGGTAGTCCGTTATCTAAATATTGGTAGGTATAAGCATTGGGCATCGAGCTTGTTTTAATCACGTTATTGGCACTTCCCAATGTAGCATCGTTTACCATAAACAAAGCGAACAGGTTATTAACTCCCACATCGGCAAGCGGCGACTTTTTATCATCGTACTGGATATCAACCGACCTTACAATTCCACCCTGACTTCCGGTAATGTTGGTTACATTTCCCTTGTTGTCGCGTTGGTAGTCAATCACATAATCATTTTCGCCAAGGTAGCGTACTACCTGGTTGTTGCTAAGCACAAAAGCATATTTCAAATAGGGTGTAATGCCGTCGGCGGCGTATTGCTGCACCACAACCGAGTCGGCATTGTATCTGAATTTTTCAATAAATGTTAAAGTACCATTGTTTACAATCGATACGGTGGCCAGTGTATTGTTAGCGTTATACGCGTAATTACATGTTTCGATAGAGTTGGTAGAATGGCTTGACACGATGCGGTTTTGGTTGTCATAGGTAAAATTATCGCTCCAGGTAACACCGGCCAAAGTGTAGGTTGCCGATTTTAACAGGTACACGCCGTTAACGTTCTTATTGCCATCAATTACAACGCTGTCTTTTTTACAACCGGCAAACAGCAGTACTGCAAGCAGCATGGCGAGTAACAAAGTCTTCATGGTTTTGGAATTGGCAGTATAAATTTACGACTATTTTTCAATAAACAAATGATTGTGAATGATTTGCGAAATCACTTTAAAAAAGCAAAACGCAGCTTTCCATAGCGCCAGGTTTAAAACCTATCGCTATGATAGAATTTCCTACCAGGCCTTTTTAGCGTTTTCCTTTCTTTTTTCGGACTTCCGGACTTTTCCAACTTTCGGACTTTTCCCGACTAAAACCCTATCTTTGCGCCTCAAACAAATGACGGATTACCAGCTCCACACGTTACCTAACGGCATCAGGATACTTTATAAGCATGCAGCGTCGACCATAACGCATTGCTGTTTTATTGTTAATGCCGGTTCGCGCGATGAAACTGAACACCAAACCGGGCTGGCCCATTTTATAGAGCACCTGCTTTTTAAAGAAACTGAGCGCCGCAACACCAACCAGATATTAAACAGGCTTGAGTTGGTGGGTGCCGATTTAAACGCCTACACCACTAAAGAATATACCTGTATACACGCCTCGTTGCTCAACCAACACCTGGAGCGCACCATCGATCTTTTTGAAGATATCTTGTTCCACTCCACTTTCCCGGAAGACGAGCAGGAAAAGGAACGCGGCGTTATTCTCGACGAAATTTCATCGTACCTCGATCAGCCGGAGGAAGCCATACAGGATGATTTTGAGGAGCTTTTGTTTAAGGGTCACCCACTTGGCAATAACATTTTAGGCACGCCCGAAACTGTTGCCAGGTTAAACAGCGCAGATATCAACGAATTTATAGCGGCCAACTATAACACCTCGGAAATGGTTTTTGCGGTGTTTGGCGATTATGATTTAAAAAAGGTAATCCGCCTGTCTGAAAAATATTTTGGCGCCATACCGGGCAGTTCCGCGAAAAAGAACCGTATAGCCCCCGCCTTAGTAGCACCATCAAAAACAATCATCACCAAGCCCATATCGCAAACGCATTGTATTATTGGCAGCAGGGCCTACCCGGCATCGCATCAGCATAAAAACGGCTTATTGCTTTTAAATAATTTACTGGGTGGCATGGGCATGAGCAGTCGTCTGAACCTGGAGATAAGGGAGAAACATGGCATTGCCTATACCGTTGAATCGAATTATACAACTTTAAGCGATACCGGCATTTTCTCAATTTACTTTGGCACCGATAGTGAAAAGGCTGAAAAAGCGACGAAACTCATCCACAAAGAATTAAAAAAGCTGCGCGATAATAAGCTCGGCACCCTGCAGTTGCACCAGGCTAAGGAAAAGTTTATAGGCCAGATAGCCTTAGCTGAAGAAAACCGCATGAGCCTGATTATCTCCATGGCCAAAAGCCTGCTCGATTTTAATTGCATCGATACCCTGCAGCAGCTGTTTGATAAAATTAATGCTGTTACTGCCGAAGATTTGTTAGCTATAAGTAATGAAATCTTTGATAGCAACAAGATGATTACCTTACTATTTGAGCCTAAGGAATAATCCCGTATTTTTGCACTCATGAAGTTTCCAATAATAGCATACGGCGACCCTGTTTTACGACGCAAAGCAACAGCAATTGAACCTGACGAATATCCGCATATAAAAGAACTGGTTGATAACATGTTCGAGACCATGTACGGTGCCCACGGTGTCGGACTGGCAGCCCCGCAAGTTGGGCTGAGCATGCGCTTATTTGTTATTGATGCTTCAACCTTTGGCGATGACGATCCATCGTTAAAAGATTTTAAGAAAGCCTTTATCAATGCCAATATATTAGAAGAAACCGGTGATGAGTGGGCCTTTAATGAAGGCTGCCTTAGCATCCCCGAAATACGGGAAGACGTTTACCGCAAACCCGTTGTAACGCTATCCTACTACGACGAAGACTGGAAACACCACGAAGAAACGTTTAAAGGTATGGCCGCCCGCGTTATTCAACACGAGTACGACCATATTGAAGGCAAACTGTTTACCGATAAGCTTAGTCCTTTGCGCAAGCGAATGATTGAAAAAAAGCTGAACGATATTTCGAAAGGTATTGTAGATGTTGATTATAAAATGAAATTCCCGGCAGCAAAAAAGGGAAGGTAAATGCCCCCAGCCCCTAAAGGGGAGCAGCTTCACCAGTCTTAAAAGCCAGAGCTATAGTCCCCCGTTGTGGGAACGCCTTACTTTACGCTAAACACTAATTCATTTTCCCAAATAGCCTTCCTGTCCAGCTGTGCTTTGAAATTGGCCATGGTAAATTGCTCATCAGGTGATATGATCTTTGAAAACACCCGCTTTCCGTTTAAATAAATGTTTACCTTTTGTTTATAATCAATCATTTCGCGATTCAGTTTAATACTGAATGAGGCCACATCACTGGTTTCAATATAAAAATTATTGCCAACCCGTTTTGCCTTTACAGCGCCCGATTTGTGCGGATAATCAAACGCCATTTCCTCTCGGTGAACGGTTTTGTTAAAATCCTGCTTATCCACCCATTCGGTTATTTTAAAATTGGGGTCGGTTTGCCAGTTGGCCTTTTTTGCAAGCGTATCGAGCCCTGTAATTGTTATCCAATCCGATTGGCCATATTTAATATCGTCTGTTTCAAAATAGATTTCCTTTGGATACGGGTTGCGTACCCGGCCGGCCATATCGTCAAATATTTTAGCCATGGGCACCAAAGACTCCTTCATGCCCGGGAACCAGTGCGGATAACCCTTATTCAGCTCGGTATGCCAATTTACACCCAATGAATTTGCCAGGCTGTCGATTGTTTTTATAGCCTGCGGCGGATAATAGTAATCTTTATCGGTTGCAAAACTGTAAAAATGCCGGTTCATTCCATTTTGCAAAAACGTGCCGCCAATAAAAACCTTCGGTTGTGTATTCATTGCGTAAAACCCGGCAAACAGCGTTGGCGCTTTTACCAGGTAAGTAAACACGCCAGTTGCACCATTTGAATGCCCGAGTAGCTCAATGCGGTCATCGTCAATATTTAAAAAGGCTTTTAAATACACCACAATCCTGTTAACCATATCAAAACCGCTTTCGGTAGTCATCCAGTTAATGGTTTTTGTGCCCATGGGGTATATGGCAATATAGTTTTGGGCATAGGCCGGGATATGTTCGCTGGTGGCACGGTAAGTCTGCGAAAACATGTTTGCGCTGCCATAGCCTGTACTTACCCTAACTGCGCCATGTAAGACTACAAGTGCGGGACTGGGTACCGCTGAATTATAGCCGCCCGGTATGTGAACATAAAATGGCACATCGGTAGTATCAACACGGATATAAAGCGCTATGCCGTTATCTTTTAAATATGTTGCCGGCGATTTATAAACCAACGCATTTTTAAGCGCATCAAAGGTGCCTGATCCGTTAATAGCTTTTAACTGCGGCCGTACATCCATGGCAGCCACGAAGTTTTTCGAGTTCAATACCGCAGCATCGTTAGTCCTCTTTTCTTCGGCAATGGCTTTGGCTTCATTGTCCTTTACCGATGTAATCATCGCCGACCAGCGGGCATCATCTTTTAAAAAATCGAATGCCGTTTCTTTTAATAACTTTTTGCTAAAGAATATCAAGTTGTTTAAGGCATTATTTTTAACGTAGCGGCTTAACGCTTCGAACGTTTTTTCCTTGTCTTTTGCCATGGCCCAAGCCTTTGCCGCCATGTATGCCAGCCCGTTCGATTCAGGGTCGGCCTTGTCCATGTAGGTTTCGTAATTAGCAGCAGCGCAGGCATAATCTTTTATTTTCAGGCAGGAGTCGGCAGCGGCCAGGTAATCTTTCGTTTGTGCCTTTAATAGTGCCGGTAAAAGCAGCAACAACAAAATAGCTTTTTTCATGTTCAGGCTTTTTTAGGGTATTTGGCTTGCAGGTATTTAATTATCTCCGGGAAAAAATCAGCGAAGTTTTTGTATTTGGGCGAGCTGATGTAATTGTCGTAAATAAACGGCGCCAGTTCATCTACATAAATAAAATCGCTTGCTGTTTGGCGGGCAACCTGGCGCTTATAAGCCCGTTCGGTGCGGTATTTTTTGTAAAGTGCCGCGGTAATGGAACGTACCATATTTTCATCGAAGCAATAGGACCAGTTGCTGATCTGGTTGCGTTTCATACCCTCATCGTCCTTATTATACAGGTACGATAGTTCCTCAATTTCCTTCTGGTATTTTTTGAGCAGGCTACTGATAAACACATGACTGCCCTCGTGCCAAACCAGGTTTTCAAAATCCCTGAACTCAAAAACGGGATCTGCATCTTTCGCCCCGCCTTCTTTAAAATAGCCCGTGTTATAAACCAGCCAGTCTGAAAATTGCGGGTTAAGTGTTTTGGTCATAATGGCGTGCGA
>Ga0105240_10012193_pt1 | contig 11891 bp, 11 predicted proteins | sample KBSC54metaG_FD_80426 | JGI IMG/M metagenome (GOLD analysis project Ga0105240, IMG submission 80426) | Corn rhizosphere microbial communities from Kellogg Biological Station, Michigan, USA - KBS C5-4 metaG | ecosystem: Host-associated > Plants > Roots > Rhizosphere > Soil | place: Michigan, USA...
CAACCACTATTGCACGAAGAAACAGATGTTTGTGTTCGTGCTGAGCGTGCTTTTAATGCCTATCTTGAAGGTGGTTGTCAGGTTCCAATTGCAGGTTATGCCACACTACAAAATGGACAAATCCATATTGAAGGTCGTGTCGGAAGTCCTGATGGGCAAACATTATTACGTGCTGAACTGACAGATGAAGCGAGCAATGCTCATCAACTGGGTGAAAATCTTGCTCGAAACTTACTAGACCAAGGTGCGGGCGAGCTATTAAAGGCTCTTTACTAAACCATGTTGTTTATTAATACTCGACCTGATTCTCGTGCAGCTGAATTAACAGATGCTTTGCAAAATGAAGGTTATCAGGTTGAGTCTTTACCTCTTTTAGAACTCGTTGCTAAACCCTTTTCCGAACACTTACTTCAGCTTTACCAACAATTAGTTAAAGCACAAGCTATTGTTGTGGTCAGCCCAACTGCTGTTGATGTGGGTATGCAGTACTTAATACAAAGTGGTTTAAAGCTAGATGACTTAAAACATATTCAGTGGATTGCTGTCGGGCAGGCTACTGCTAATCGCCTTCATGAATATGGCGTTGACGCACATATTCCAGATGTGGAAACTTCTGAGGGAATGTTAAACCTACCGATTCTTCATAATCTGAAGCAGGCCGGTAGTGTCGCTTTCTGGCGAGGAGAGGGCGGCCGTCAATTTATGATGGATACTTTGCAACAGCAAGGGATTCGGATTTTAAATTTTGTTTTATATCATCGGCAGTGCCCAGAAACCTCATATTCTACATTCAAACATCTGACACAGAATTCAAATTATAATTTAGAAAAATGGCTTGTCTTAATTACCAGTGAGGCCAGCTGGAAATATTGGTTAGAGCTTTGTTTAAAAAATAATGTACAACCTGATTGTGTATATTTGGTTTTAGGACCACGTCTTTTTCAAATTGTTAAAGAATATCGCGATCAACAACAGGCTCATTTTCACATTATTCAACTTGAAAATTTATCGCCTTCGGGGATGATTCATCACATTCAGGCATTATAAGGATTCGTATGAGAAAACTTGTTTCTATCATCATTTTACTGGGCATGGCTTGGTTGGCTAAGCTCAGTTACGATATGTGGCAAATTTCTCGTACTGTTCCCGAGCTTAAGCAAAGTCTGCTTCAATCAGAACAGCACTATGCCAATCTAAATGATCAATTGGTTGCTTTACAGCGACAATTACAGAATCAACCTGTAAATAATGGCAATAAACTAAGTTCAGTGGCTCATCCAGATGCTCCACCGACAGGTATTGCTCCTACAGTTTTAATTAAACAAAAGTTAGATTTAATTCAATTTGCAATTGATCAGCAGCAACTGATTTATGCAGTTGATCAATTAAATCAGTTGCAGCTATCTCTCGTGCACTATGAAATTGCTCCAGCATTGCAACATAGCTTGAACCAATCGCTTGAGCAGGATAAGCAAGCAGTTCAACAATTCACTTTGGCTCAAAATCAGCGCCATCAATTGATCGACGATTTATTACAGACGATTGATAAAAATATTCAGCAAGCTTTAGCTCAGCCTAAGCTTGAGATGGATCAATCCGAGTCTGTGTCTTGGTGGAAAAAATGGTTCCGCATAGAAAAAGTAGAAACGCCGTCTATTAATTTAATGAATCGAAGTGTGGTACTCAAAGAAGTGCAATTAAGACTATTAATTGCTGAACAGGCACTCAATCAAGGCAAAATGACAGAGTACCAAAACGAGCTGCAATCTGTTATGCAAAAACTAGATGAAATGCCTGATGCAACGAGTCAGCAGTTAAAAAAACGTATTGCTAAAGTGGCACATTTATCGATAGTGCCTGTTCCTAAATTATCTACACTTGGTCTAATTGGCTCATAAGGAGGAGATATGAAACACCTCCTGTCGGTTTATTTCGTAATTAGTTTAATACTCTTTGCCGCTTTAGCTTTATTGAGTTATGGCTATGGAGTGGGGTATGTCTACATTTACTGGCGACAATTGCAGTTGCAAACAAATGTCTGGGGATTAACCCTTGCTTTTGTGGTCATGAGTTTTATTGCTCAACTTATATGGCTTTGGGTTAAACGTTATTCCTCTCGCGAGCAGAGGAAAAGTGAAAACATCTTCCAGTTTAAAAACCTTCATCCCTATGAACAATTAGGTATTGTCTGGTTATTAGAGGCCGCCGAAGATCAACGTGTATTTATTGAACGTGTTTTTACTCAGTCAGCGCTTTTAAAAAATATTATTGATGCCAAATTTCTGGTTTTAAGTGGGGACTATCCAAAAGCATTGGCTGCTTTAGATCAATCACCACCCATGGCATTTGAACTGGCAGAGTTAGAACGAATCGAAATCTTTTTAGCCCAAAACGAAGCTGAACGTGCATTAACTCATCTTGAGTTTTTATACCAGCATCAGTTATCGCCTTGGCTTGAGGAAATAGAAACAGCCTACCAGCAACGATTAACTGCGTTATGGGGGCAATTGGCGCTGCAACACCCATGGGTGTATTTACGGTCAATGAAGTATGGTTTGCTAGATGCTGAGCACCGTGATTTATGGTTACAGCAACTTCTTCAGCAGTTTGATGAAGCTTCTGTTGATGATCTGCATGCTTTGCAACAACGTTATCTGGATTTAGAGTCTGAAATTCAAACTCGACCTTATAGCAGTAAGTTGTTATGGCTCAAACTATTGGCGCGTATGCCTGATATGAGCATGCAACACGCAGCCTTAACACTACACTTATTAAAAGAACAGTTCGATCCAGAAGTGTTTTATCTGTGGTTTCAGCAGCAACTGCTTAAACAGGTTCCAGACTATGCAGATGTCGAAGAAAAAATTATTGAGTTTGAAAATCAATATATGAATTTGCCTGTTTTAACCTTTGCAAAATGGCATGTCTATATGGCAACTGGACGTCAAGCAGAGGCTGAAACATTATTATCATTATATCCAGATAATATTTTAATGAGCTATTTACGTATTAAGTCTACGCTTAATGAAGATGAAGTATTAATCAAACAGTTAAACCTAATCTTTGAAAATGATGCGAATTTTTTAAAATTTAAAATATGAGGCAAAAATGAAAGAACTGTCTGTCTACCCGATAATATATGAACAGAAAGTCGCATGGGGAGATATGGATGCTTTCGGTCATGTCAATAATGTACAATATTATCGATATATTGAAAGCTCACGTATTTTATATATGGAAGCTATAAATATATTAACCCCACAATTATATACCGTTGTAGCCTCAAGTCAGTGTAAATATTTAAAGCCAGTTTTTTATCCAGATGTATTGAAAGTCGGTGTTCGCGTGGAAGAGCTCCGTAATAGTGCATTCCGTATGGCTTATATATTATGGAGCGAAACACAACAACAAATCGTGGCTACTGGCGAAGCTGTTATGGTCTGCGTAGATAAATTAACAGAACGAAAATGTGAAATACCTCAGGAAATAAAACAAAAAATTATTGAGCTAGAAAAATCTGTTGGGCATGACTTAATACATTTATCTTAAATAAATATTAATAAAATATATTTCATTTATAATTGATAATGTAATTAAAAGGTAATTTTTTTAGTTATTCTGATGAACACGGCTTTCAAACTATTGCTTATTGAATAGATTATAAATAATATTGGTCTTGATTTTATGTTTTTAAATTTTGTCTGTATTATTTTGAATTGTCTGTAAGACTGGAGTATTTATTAATGAAACCGGATATCAGTGAATTATCTGTTGAAGAGTTAAAACGCTTACAAGAAGAAGCGGAAGCTTTAATTGCAAGTAAAAAAGATCAAGCAATCGAAGATGCTTATAATCAAATTATCGAGATCGCTGAAAATGTAGGTTTTAGTGTTGAACAACTTCTTGAGTTTGGTGCTCAAAAACGTAAGAAAACAACACGTAAATCTGTTGAGCCACGTTACCGCAACAAAAACAATTCTGAAGAGACTTGGACTGGCCGTGGTAAACAACCACGTTGGTTAGTTGCTGAAATTGAAAAAGGCGCAAAACTTGAAGATTTCTTAATCTAATCGTATTGCCGATTTAAAAAACCAGGCAGATTTGCCTGGTTTTTTTATGCATAAAAATATCTAAAGTGTGTTTTGAAAATTATTTAAGAAATTGGGTGTTTAAATTCATCTTTAAATAGATTGTTGAGATCAAATTTGCTTTAGTTCTTTTAGCACTCGGTTTTCATGATTTTGTCATACGTTCAACTTATAGTCTTAATACCGAAGCCAAGCCCGATTGCTTGGTTTTTTTATATGAAGTGAATTGGCGATGTTGAAAAAGTATGCATAATGTCAGACTAGGGAGCTACTCTCAAAATAAGGACGATAATTTGCATGTTGGTAAGGCTGAATGAAGAAAAAGTCTAAGCAATGGAAGTGGTGGTTATTTGCACTCATTGCATTTTTAATTTTTATTATTTTACAGATCCCGGCGACGTGGCTAATTTCTAAATTTTCAAAGAATAATCAAACTCTACACAATGTAAGTGGAAATATCTGGCAAGGCCAAGCAGATTGGCGGCGTGGTACTTTGAGAGGCTCGATTCATTGGAAAACTAGACCTCTTGACCTGTTTTTATTACGGTTCGCTGCTGATGTAGATATCCATAGTGGAAATACCCAATTATCTGGGGTAATGGGCTATGGCGTGGGTAAAAAAGTAATTGTAAAAGCTATGAATGGTCAGGTTGCGCCTGAAACATTAAAACAAATTGTGAACTGGCAATGGCCTGTGAATAGTATCCAGTTAAAAGATATTAATTTTAATTATAAAAAAGAGCAGGGTTTCGCCGCAGTTGATGGTCAATTGCATTGGGGGGGCGGTGCTTTAATTTATAATATTGGTGATCGTCAAGACCGGATGAATATGCCCTCTTTAAATGGGCAACTAACGGATCAAAACGGTCAATTACAAGTTGATATACGTGATCAACGCAGTCAAAAAATGGCGAATCTCTTATTAGATGCCAACATGATGCTTGATGTACAGCTTACCCAAAGGTTATTACTCAATATCCCATCTTATGATGGAAAAGCTGGTTTAGATACATTTGTCATTAGTTCTCGTCAGCCCTTAATACAAGGGGGTAACTAATGAAAGTGTGGATGGAGAAATTACAGCACCTACAATGGCAAAAATTAGATCGGTTAAGTGTGGTTGTATTTGCCGTTTTAATTCTATGGCTGTGCTGGAAATTGGCTTCATTATTTTGGTGGGTGATTGCACCTCCTCAAATGATGCAGTTTGATCGTGTAGAGTTAGGATCACAGCAACCACAAATTCCTAACATTAGTACTTTTTCGCTTTTTAATGAACCTTCAGCCAATGCAGCTCAGGAAAATGTCAACCTAGAATTACAAGGCGTGATGCTGGGTTATCCCAACCGTTTTTCTTCGGCTGTGATTAAGCTTGATAATACTGCTGACCGGTATCGGGTGGGAGAAACAATAGGTTCTACCTCTTATCAGTTGGCAGAAGTTTATTGGGATCACGTGATATTGCGTCAAGGTAATGGAAGTACGCGTGAGCTTCAGTTTAAAGGTTTGCCAAACGGTTTATATCAACCTATGACGCCAGATGCCTCACAACCAGCTGCGACGGCTCCTCAGTCATCGGCACCTGTTAATACGACTCAAGAGGCGTTAGGACAAGCTATTCAGCAAATGCAGGGGAACCGAGAGCAGTACCTCAAAGATATGGGGGTAAGCGGGAACTCAGGCGGAGGTTTTGAAGTTACAGAACGTACACCCACTGCGCTTAGAAATAAGTTAGGTTTAAGGCCGGGTGACCGGATTGTTTCCTTAAACGGTCAAACGGTTGGGCAAGGACAAACGGATGTGCAGTTACTTGAACAGGCTCGTCGAGCTGGGCAAGTGAAATTAGAAATAAAACGTGGTGATCAAGTGATGACCATACAACAAAATTTTTAGTGATAACACGTCACCATAAGAGTTAGGAATTATCGCAAGTTATGGCTTTATTGAATCATCAACGTCCACTTTGGGCATTACTTGCAGCAGCCCCATTGATTGCGACAGTGAGCAGCAGCGTCTATGCCCAGACATGGAAGATCAATTTACGTGATGCTGACTTAACTGCATTTATTAATGAAGTTGCAGACATTACGGGGAAAAACTTTGCAGTAGATCCGCGAGTGCGTGGCAATGTCACAGTAATATCGAATAAACCCCTTAATAAAGATGAAGTTTATGACCTATTTCTTGGGGTCTTGAATGTAAATGGGGTGGTGGCAATTCCTTCAGGGAACACCATCAAACTTGTGCCAGATAGTAATGTTAAGAACTCGGGAATCCCTTACGATTCTAGAAATAGACTGCGTGGTGATCAAATCGTCACTCGAGTCATTTGGCTTGAAAACACAAATCCAAATGATTTAATTCCAGCACTTCGCCCTTTAATGCCGCAATTTGCACATATGGCTGCGATAGCAGGCACTAATGCGCTAATTGTTTCGGACCGAGCTGCAAATATCTATCAACTTGAAAATATCATTCGTAACCTCGACGGTACGGGGCAAAATGATATTGAAGCTATTAACTTGCAATCAAGTCAGGCAGAAGAAATCATTACTCAACTTGAGGCAATGAGCGCTACGGGAGCATCTAAGGATTTTAACGGGGCCCGTATCCGTATTATTGCAGACAACCGAACGAATCGTATTTTAGTAAAGGGCGATCCTGAAACGCGTAAACGTATTCGCCACATGATCGAAATGCTGGATGTGCCTTCAGCAGACCGCTTGGGCGGCTTAAAAGTTTTTCGATTAAAATATGCAAGTGCAAAAAATTTATCTGAGATTTTGCAAGGCCTCGTAACAGGACAAGCTGTTTCTTCGTCAAATAGCAATAATTCTTCTAACTCATCGAATCCGATCAATAATTTGATGGGTAATAACCAAAATTCCAGTTCAAATACCTCAGGTTCAAATGGTAGCTCAATTTCTACGCCATCTATTAACCTAAATGGCAATTCAAACAGTAGTAATCAAAACAATATCTCTAGCTTTAGCCAAAATGGTGTGAGCATTATTGCGGATAATGCCCAAAACTCGTTAGTGGTTAAGGCTGACCCACAATTAATGCGTGAAATTGAATCTGCGATTCAGCAGCTAGATGTTCGCCGTCAGCAAGTTCTTATTGAAGCTGCCATTATTGAGGTTTCGGGTAAAGATGCCGATCAATTAGGGGTGCAATGGGCACTTGGTGATATCAATAGTGGTATTGGTTTAATTAATTTTACGAACGCTGGTTCAAGTCTAGCTTCACTGGCAGCTGGTTATTTAACGGGCGGTGCTTCTGGTTTGGGAAGTGCAATTGGAGCAGGTAGTTCAATTGCATTAGGAAAGTATAAAGAGGGTGCAGATGGTTCTCGCCAACTTTATGGAGCTTTAATTCAAGCTCTAAAAGAGAATACAGCTTCTAATTTGTTGTCTACGCCCTCTATTGTGACGATGGATAATGAAGAAGCTTATATTGTTGTCGGTCAGAACGTTCCATTTGTAACAGGATCGGTCACTACAAACAGTACAGGCATTAATCCATACACAACTGTTGAGCGTAAAGACGTAGGCGTGACATTAAAGGTTATACCTCACATAGGTGAAAATGGCACAGTTCGACTTGAAATTGAACAAGAAGTTTCGAATGTTCAGGCGAGTAAAGGTCAAGCGGCCGATTTAATTACCAATAAACGTGCGATTAAAACAGCTGTATTGGCTGAGCATGGGCAGACAGTAGTTTTGGGTGGTTTAGTTTCTGACGATGTTGAATTTAACCGTCAAGGTATTCCTGGGTTAAGCAGTATTCCATATGTAGGTCGATTATTCCGCTCGGATACTCGAAGCAATGTAAAACGTAATCTTCTCGTCTTTATTCATCCAACAATTGTGGGTGATGCAAATGATGTGCGCCGTTTGTCTCAGCAGCGCTACAACCAGCTTTACAGCTTACAATTGGCGATGGATAAAAATGGCAACTTTGCCAAATTGCCTGAACAGGTTGATGATGTCTATAATCAAAAGATGACACCGCCAAGTATTGCCTCTCAGCCAAAAAATTATCAGCAGGTTCCTTCAGGTGGCAAAAGCTCGACAGTAACAACACCTGTAGCTGTACTGCCATCGGTTCAAAGACAAACATTACAGTTGCCTGAACCTGAAGTTAATCGTACTAAAAATACCGTAACAACAACGACACTGCGTCCAAGCACAGCACCGTAGTAGCATGTTATGATTGATAAAAAATGATAGGACATACGCATGACTTGGAAATTACAAGCAATTACTGGCGAGATTACTGGCCAAGAAATTAGTGTTGATCGTGATATGTTAGTCGGGCGCCATCAAGATGCTGATGTATTGTTGCAAGCCGCTGAAATTTCACGTCGCCACGCTGCATTGCTTTTAAAAGATCAATTGCTATGGGTGCAAGACCTTAATTCATCAAATGGTACATTCGTAAACGATATTCGTATTGAACAAGAAAAACAGCTGCATGATGGTGATATTGTTCAATTTGCTAGCTTTAAATTTTCTGTATTAGCGCCTGCGAAAGAAATATTGGATTTACCCGAAATCGAAGCAGAACCAGTGCAAACTGCTGCACTAACACAAGACTTAAGTGATCAAGGAATGCCAAGTCTTGCAGAGCGTGCTGTAGAAACAGAAGTTCGTCGTGATGGTATGCCACAGAATATCTCTATACCAAAGCCTGCACCTATTCCAGAGGGTGTGGATGTCAATGTAAAACAACCATCACCTGTTGCCTTTGAGGAGCCTGTTTCTCGTGTTGCTGAAGAAAAAGAGCAACAGAAGAATGCCTCAGTTGGTTTAATCACTATTATTATTTTAGTAATTTTAGCTTTATTGGCATGGTTATTCTTTAAATAATCCATTGCTGCTTTTACAATCAAGGCATGCTAAACGCATGCCTTTTAAATTTTGAGAAGAAGAAGATGTCTGTTGCACAATTAAGTAAGCGCGATTTAATTTTATTTGATCTAGATGGAACACTAGTTGATTCTGCTGCTGATTTATATAGATCAATGAATTTAAGTTTACAAGAATTAAAATGGCCTTTAATAACAGAAGCCCAGATCCGAGCATGGGTAGGTAAGGGAGTGTCTAAACTCTGTGAAAGTGTTCTGCTTCATATTTTTGGAAAATTAGATGCTGAACAGCATAAAGTCCTCTTGCAGAAGTTTGTTGACATATACGGTGCTGAACTTTGTGTGAATACTCAAATTTATCCTGGTGTAACTGAGTTTTTAAAGCATTGTAAAACTTTGAATATACATATGGCATGTGTTACCAATAAGCCTGTGCAACTTGCTCAAGGGTTACTTGATGCATTAGAACTTTCTTCTTATTTTCAAGTTGTACTTGGAGGCGATAGCTTGCCAGAGAGAAAGCCACATCCATTACCTTTGTTGCATTGCATGCAAAGTCTAAAAATATCTGCGTCACAATCATTAATGATTGGCGATTCAAGTAATGATATTGAGGCTGCGCGTCGTGCGGGAATTGATTGTATTGTGGTTAGCTATGGCTATAATCATGGAGAAAATATCTATGATTGCAAACCCCAGCAAGTGGTTGATAGTTTGGCTGAGTTAATTATCTAATGAGTGAAATGGAGATCAGCATGAATAAGCGTATGGTTTTTCGATGGCGTGTCTAAATCGAAACTAGAAAAACACACTTTTAAATCGAAACCATATTAGAGAAAAATTCATGATTACTTTAGCGCAATTCGAACAGCTTAAAGCATCAGGTTACAACACTATTCCAGTTTATCGTCAGCGTTTGGCAGATACGGAAACACCTTTATCTGTTTTTGCTCGTTTTAAGGAGCAAAAACAAGCTTATTTATTTGAATCGGTTGAGGGTGGTGAAAACTGGGCGCGTTACTCTATGATTGGTTTGGGTGAATCGACAGTTTTTTCATGTAATGCTGGCGTTTTATCTATACAGCATGCTGATGGTTCGATCACACAAGAAGATTGTCTAGATCCATTTGAATATATTCGTGAATTCCAGAAGCAATTTACAGTTCCACCAGCTGAGCTTTTACCAGACTTACCAAGTTTTACTGGCGGACTGGTTGGTTATTTAGGCTATGATGCAGTTCGCTACATAGAGCCACGTTTAAAAAATGTTCCTGCGGCTGATCCAATCACATTGCCGGATTTATGGTTAATGCTATCAAAAACGGTCATTGTCTTTGATAACCTTAAAGATACTCTGTTTTTAATTGTTCATGCCGATACAGCACAGCCAAACGCTTATGAAGATGCGCAGCAAAAGTTAGATCAATTGGAACAGTTGTTGGCTACACCAATTAGTTTGCAAGCTAAGCCGCATACACCCCCACATTTTGAATCGATTACGGGTAAAGCGAAATTCTTAGAGACCATAGAAAAGGTTAAAGAATATATTCGTGCGGGTGATGTTATGCAGGTTGTTCCTGGTCAACGTATGGTTTCTGACTTTGATGGAGAGGCTTTACAGGTTTACCGTGCTTTACGCCATTTAAATCCTTCGCCTTATTTGTTCTTAGTACAAGGTCAAACAATTACGGATCAAAAACCATTCCATATTGTAGGGTCATCACCTGAAATTCTCTCTCGTCTTGAAAATGGTATTGCGACAGTTCGCCCATTGGCTGGTACGAGACCACGTGGAAAAACTAAAGAAGAAGATATCGCTTTAGAAAAAGACCTGCTTTCTGATGAAAAAGAAATCGCAGAGCATTTAATGTTGATTGACCTTGGTCGAAATGATGTTGGGCGAGTTTCTAAAATTGGTAAGGTCAAAGTGACTGATCAAATGGTCATTGAACGCTATTCGCATGTCATGCACATCGTTTCAAATGTACAAGGTGAGGTGCGTGATGATATCGATGCACTAGACGTATTTAAGGCAACTTTTCCAGCAGGTACTTTGTCTGGCGCACCTAAAATTCGTGCAATGGAAATTATTGACGAAGTAGAGCCTGTGAAAAGAGGTGTTTTTGGTGGGGCAGTGGGATATTTAGGATGGCATGGTGAAATGGATATGTCGATTGCAATCCGTACGTGTGTAATCCGTGATAAAAAAGTGTATGTACAGGCTGGAGCGGGCTTAGTTGCTGACTCAAATCCTGAATCGGAATGGAATGAAACCCAAATAAAAGCTCGCGCAGTGATCAAAGCGGTTGAATTATCATCAAACGGATTGATTTTATGAGTTTTTAGCAGTTTTTTTAAAAAAACTGCTTGCATCGTTTGGAAGTTTTGCTAAACTGCACACCGTTCCGATACGAAACGTACGAAACACTAAGAAGCGCCGGCATAGCTCAGTTGGTAGAGCAACTGACTTGTAATCAGTAGGTCCACAGTTCGAATCCGTGTGCCGGCACCATTTAAAGTGTGAAGTTGTTAAGTGTAGGATAACACTGAAATAAGTGTGATATGGTGAGATTCCCGAGCGGTCAAAGGGGGCGGACTGTAACTCCGCTACGAAAGTTTCGAAGGTTCGAATCCTTCTCTCACCACCATTAACTTCGATTGAAGTGCTAAGTATACCATCATCGTGCGGGAGTAGCTCAGTTGGTAGAGCGGCAGCCTTCCAAGCTGCATGTCGCGAGTTCGAACCTCGTCTCCCGCTCCAATTTCCGATCTGTACCCCGGTCTGGCTGCGGCATTCCTGCAGTCGATCGGTGTGCTTTCTGCACTCCAGTGAAGTGGGACCAGGGCGCGCCTCCGATCAGGATTCGGGATGTCACTCATCCAAGCCTGACCACTCAATCGGAGGACTCGATGTCTATCTTCATCACAAAGCG
>Ga0105240_10012194_pt1 | contig 11890 bp, 9 predicted proteins | sample KBSC54metaG_FD_80426 | JGI IMG/M metagenome (GOLD analysis project Ga0105240, IMG submission 80426) | Corn rhizosphere microbial communities from Kellogg Biological Station, Michigan, USA - KBS C5-4 metaG | ecosystem: Host-associated > Plants > Roots > Rhizosphere > Soil | place: Michigan, USA...
AAGGAGCTGCTCGAGCTCGATGCCCGTGGATTCGACATCGAGCTGCATACCCATTCCCACCGGTTGCCGGACCGGGACTTCGAGTCCACGGCGAGCGAGGTCGAGCGCAATCGGGCGGCGCTGCGCACCGTTCTCGGCAAGGAGAAACGTCATTTCTGCTTCCCGAGCGGGGAATACACGGCACAGCAACCCGAGTGGCTGCGCCGGCTCGGGATCGTTTCCGCAACGACTTGCGATCCGGGCCTCAACGGTCCGGGTTCCAACGCGATGCTGCTGAAGCGCTATCTCGACAGTGACCACGTCTCCGACATCGCCTTCGAAGCCGAGATCGCGGGCGTTCGCGAGCTTGCCCGAGGCGCCAGGGCAATGTTGGTTTCCCCCCGGATCCTGCGCCGCCGCATCGTGACCGCAGAGCAGGCATGACTGCGGCCGCCAAAGATTCGCATTCTCCGTCGGCGGAAAGCGCCATGTTGCCCTCGCCCCGGCGGCACAGGGTGCTCGAGGTGCTCTTCTCGTTCCGAGTGGGCGGCTCCGAGGTCGTGGGACTCGAGCTGGCGCAGCAGCTCGCACGGGCCGGCGCGCAGGTGCTGTGCACCGCGCTGGATGGAATGGATGGCCCTTTGCGCGAGCAATGCGCCCGCTACGAAATACCCGTGGTCGACCTGGGCCTCCCCGTCCGCAACGCTCTGGGACGAAATGGCCTCAGCCTCCGGCTCGCAGATCGTCTGCGCGAGCTCGAGCTCGATGCCATTCACCTGCAGCATTTTCTGGCGCTGAACAAGCTGGGGCTGCCGGCGCGCCTCGCCGGTGTGCCGCGCATCGTCGTGACGGAGCACTCGGATGCCCAGTTGCGCGACAGCGCCGCAGGCAGGTTGCGCCTACGCCTGAATTGGCGCCTGGCGCATCGGATTACGGTCATTCATCCGGGACTCAGGGAATACCTGCGGGCGGATATCGGAATTCCTCCGGAGCGGGTCGCCGTCATCCCGAATGGCGTCGACACGCAACGCTGGCAGAGAAGCGATCGCGATGAGCGCCGGGCAGCGCTCGGCATCGGCCCGGAATTTGTTTTCGTCTTCGTCGGGCGCGTGGAGCCCGTCAAGGACGTGCCGGGACTCATACGGGCATTCCTCCAAACCTCGCCCCGGTTCGCCGGGCCCGCGAGACTCGTAGTCGTGGGCGATGGCTCGGAAATGTCGATCTGCCGCGGACTGCTCGACGGACATCCGCTGAAAGATCGGGTGGTCCTCGCCGGCCAGCAATCGGACACGCGCCCCTATCTCGCCGCCGCGGACGCTTTCGTCATGAACTCGAGATCCGAGGGCACCCCGCGCGCCCTGGTGGAAGCGATGTGCATGGGACTGCCGGCCATCTGTACGGCCGTCGGCGGGATCCCGGAGCTCCTCGATGATCGCGGCTGGCTCACTCGCAGCGGCGATGGACCGGGCCTCGAATCGGCGCTCCTCGATGCGGTGGAGCAACGGGAAAAGCGTGTACAATTTGGGCTGCGGGCAAAACATTACATTCAATCGCGATATGACTATCGCGAAATCGTCCGTCAATACCAGGACGTCCTGGGGCTCGGTGCAGTACCGGCCGCCAATGCGCATACACTCGGTTGACTCATGGCCGTAGACCTCATTTGCCCAATGCAGCGCGGGAGCCACGCGTGAGCGGTTTCGCGGATTCCTTCCGAGACCTCAGGGCGGTCAGCAAACTGCCAAAGGTCACGATCTCGCTGATGGCGGCGCGCACCGCGGACAACGATCCCTTCTACGAGAAGGTGGTGCACTCGTTCTACCGCGACGCCAGGCGGCGGCATCGGCGATTTCCGCTGATCCGAAACCTGCAGTACGGAGTGGCGCTCTTCGCGCTGCCACAGAAGCGCGAAGACTATCTCGGCCTGATCGAGGCCTCCGCCCGCCGGAACATCAAGAAGGCCCTGCGCCTGGGCTACACGGTTTCACGCATCGATTTCAACCACTACCGGTCACAGATCGAGGCCATCATCCGCTCGGCGCCTGCCCGGCAGGGTCCGATGCCGGCAGACCTCCTGACCGGTGAGCTGCCGGAGATCTCCGATCCTCCGTCCCGGACCTCCTTCCACGACTACATTCACCTGGGCGTCAAGAAAGACGACGAGCTGCGAGCCTACTGCTCGTGCTTCGTGGCCGGAGAGCTCTTCTCGCTGAACGACATATTCGGGCACGACGCCTATCAGGCGGACGGAATCGTTCCCCTGCTATTGACGGAGACCGTCGGCTATGCCATTGCCCATCATCCGCAGGCGAAGTACTGCATGTACGACAAGTATTTCGGCGCGAGCACGACGCTGCGAAGATTCAAGAAAAAGTTCGGCTTCCTGCCCCACAAGGTCGAATGGTCGCTCGATTAGTCCCCGAGCCGGAATCCCGCCCGACATGGCAACTCAACATGGCTGACTCGACCGACACTCGCCTGCGCTCGGAAGCCCGGTTTCAGGATGAGCGGATGCTCAGGGCGAACCAGGGCGAGGAGGAATTCCGCGACCGCTTCTACTTCATCAATGCCGCGGCGCTCGCGGACTATGAAGAGCTGCTGAGCGGCCTGGCCGGCCGCCGCGTCGTCGTCGTCGGCAGCAGCGACGGCGGCGTGATTCCGCTGGCGCGCGACGGAGTCCGTGTCGAGGGGATAGACATCTCTCCCGTCTCGATCGAGAAGCTTCGCTCCGCCATCGAGAAGTACGGGCTGGCCGAATACGCATCCGCACGCGTGATGGATGCCGAGGCGCTGGAGTATCCTGATGCAAGCATCGATGCCATCTCCTGCTCCGGGGTGCTGCACCATCTCGATACCGAGCGGGCGCTGCGCTCCTGGGCACGGGGCCTGAAGGATGACGGTTTCGTCGTACTCTTCGAGCCTCTGGCATTTCACCCGGTTGCAGCCCTGTTTCGCCTGCTGACTCCGAGTATGCGGACGCCCGATGAGCATCCGCTGCGCTCCCGGGACTTCGCTCTGATGCGGAAATACTTCGGCTCCGCCGATATCCGCTACTACGGCCTCACCACCGTGTGTTGCGCGGCGATCGGCATCATCCCCGGCACGGCCCGCCTGTCCAGGAAGCTCCTGCCGGTCTTCGAGGCCATCGATCGGGCTCTGCTCAAGACCCTGCCCTTCCTCAGGCACGTCTGCTGGCTGACGGTCGCCAGGCTCGCCGCGCCCGTGCGCCCCGGTCAGGCGCCCGCCGGAGCGGGCCGCACGATGGCGTAGGAGGAGTCGTCCGCGGCTTTGACGACTTCGGCCGAGATGCCGAATTCCTTCTGCCAGCGGGCGAGGAGGGGCTGCCCGCGCGGCTCGTCGGTGTCATCCAGCAGAAGGACATCGTACGTTCGGCCGGTATTCCTGAGCCAGGGCAGCACTCCGTATCGCCATCCGGACAGGTACGGCTCGGGATGGCCATAAATCGCAGGTCCGTCGCAGATCACGAGTGAGAAGTGCCGCGGCAGATCCGTCGGTGCCTCGTACCAGAAGTGATCGCCGCGGTCCTCGAGACGGGCATCGATCACCTGCACTGCGCTCGTTCGGTCGAGGAACCGGCGGACGTGCGCCGACCACTCCGGATCCTGCTCCAGGCTGTGGGTGCGAAATCCGCCCTTGGCGCCGGCGCATTCGGCGATCAGCGTGGTCGCACCCGTGCCACATTCGAGAACCGGTCCCGCCGTCAGCTTTTCCAGAACTGCGAGCAGGTAATCGACATCCGCCGAGAATCCCTCGTTGGAAAAGGCATGGCGAAATGTCGTCATTTCCTCCCGCGTCATCGCGCCACTGCGCTTCAAAGGCTTCAAGGCCTGCCGGATGCTCCAGTGCTGAAGTGCGAGCCTGACATTGGTCTTGAGTTTCATTGTTGGTCTCCCCCGGGGCGCCGCGTCCCGACTTTGCCGACGGGTCGCCGCGATTTCATGCCGAACCGCTTGTTCGCAGCGGGCTTCGCCGTTCCCGGCGAAGCGAGAGTGAGCAGTGCCATGCATACGCCGAACGTGACCCACAGCAGCTGCATGTATATCTCGGTCAGGAAGAACACACAGACCATGTTGCCGGCCAGCGCGAATTGCAGCGCTCGGGCAAAGAGCGCCTGCTCCGCCTTTTCCGGCGTGATGTCGCCGCTGGATATCAGAGCGGCGCGCGCGCGCTGCAAGCCGCGGAACGACAGAAAATACAACCGTACGAACAGGAGGAGGCCCAAAACTCCAAGCTCGACGAGCGATTGAAGGTAGCTGTTGTGTGCAACGTTGAACTTGCCGCCCAGGCTCACGTCGACCATCATGTAGCTCTGCGGACCGTAGCCGAGCGGACGCTGGGCGGCCGCCGTGAGTCCCCGGCGCCAGATCTCGCCGCGCCCGTTCCTGTCGTTCGGATCCAGATTGTAGTCATTCCCGATATTCAGCAGGGTCGCGAACCGCTGCTGAGCGCTCGGGGGCAAATGCGACCATGTGGCCAATCCCACGCCGATGACGACTATCAGAATCCCCACCTTCGCGCCCAACGTTCTGCCGGCCTGCTTGCCCCCCTTGGACACCGTGACCTTCATCGGCACGAACGTCATCAGCGCGACGATGGTCAGCAGGCCCAGAAGGCCGCCGCGAGATTGAGTCAGCAGTGTCGCGCCGATCAGCGTTGCAAGGGTGACGCCGAAAAGCAACCGCGGCACGGTAGCCTTGGCCGCGAGGAGGAAAGCCATGGCGAGTGGCGTGAGCGTGACGAGCAGGTAGGCGAGGTCGTTGGGGTCATACATCGTCCCGGAGTCGCCGGCCCGCCCTCCGGTGTAACCCGATACGGCACCTCGCGCGAGGGTCAGGGCACACAGGACGAGCACCAGAAACGTGCCGCGGAGGCGTTTCCAGCTGCTGCACATGAAATAGGCGAGCACGGAGCCTGCGGCGATGACCGGCAGTTGTATCACCGTGAAGTTAAGGCTCGCCCCCCGCCAGAACGAAAATGGAGTCAGGACCACCGCAATCACCGCCAAGCCGATCGCCGACATGGCAATGGCGCGCGCGTCAGCATTGACGGGCGGCATGGGTGGTCTTCGGCCGCCCACCAGCGCCAGCACGGTGACCAGCATGACGACTTTCGCGAGGGGCACGGCCCCCAACCCCGGGATGAGCTGGTTTATCCGGCCAACGCCGATGAACACGAAGGCCCAGAATCCGTACTCCACGATTCCGGGGGCATCGTCGGGCTTGCCCGAGCCGCTTGCCTGATTCTTCGCCGATGGGGCACGGCCGCCTGTTCCATTCTTAGCCGGCGAGCCGGGCTCCTTGCGCCCCCGCGTTGAGCGATAGTGCACTGGTCAATCACCCCCGAAAGCGCCACGTCACATCGAGGCAGCCGTCGATCGTGGACGCGGTGACTGCTAAGCGCACCGAGCCGCTCCACAGCATCGCCTGAGGCTTCGTTAGGCCGATCCGATGCTACCATACCCGGATATTTCCTGGCCTGAGCAAACGCGCCGAAGATGCCAACCGAGAGTCCCGTCGAGACTCGAGAGCACCGCGCGAGCGAGCTGCGGCTCGTATCGATAGTGGAAGCGGAGACGGCGACCGGACCGGTCAAGCCCCTGCTCACTTTTTCATCGCTCGTGCGCGGCGGCTTTCAAGGACACCGGGCAGTCCGGCATGTCCTCATGTGCACTCGTCGGGGCCGTCCGGCGAAGAATCTCGATGCAGACCCCCTACGCCTCGCCGCCGAGGCCGCGGGAATGAGCTTTCAGGCCATCGTGGAACGGGGCCGGTTCGACACTCGCGTGCTGGCCGAGCTTCACGAGGCCATCGCGGATGTCGACCCGGACATCGTGGAAACGCACAACTTCAAGAGTCACTTCCTGCTGTACCTGCTTCGCAGGAGGCGCCCTGAGCTGCGCCGCTTCAAATGGCTGGCGTTTCACCACGGCTATACGCGAACGAGTTGGTCGGTCCGGCTCTATCAGCAACTGGATCGCATCACGCTGCGCGCGGCGGACCATGTCGTCACGGTCTGTCAGCCCTTCGCACGCGAGCTGACCCGCTCCGGCGTCGAGCCGCGCAATCTGAGTGTCGTTACCAACTTCAGCGCGCCACGGCCGGCACCGTCCGCATCGAGTATCGCCGCGGCTCGAGGCGATCTCGGCATAGACGCCAACGAGTGTGTGGTCATTGCTATCGGGAGACTCTCCCGCGAGAAAGGCCACGCAGACCTCCTGGACGCGTTTCGCCAGGCGCTCTCCCCGGATATGACCCGGCCGTTGCGTCTCGTTCTCGTGGGAGATGGACCGGAACGATCGCGATTGGAGGACCTGGCGCGGCCGATCGCCGCAAAGGTCATCTTTACGGGGCACGTGCGCGACCCGTGGCCGCTGCTGAATGCAGCCGACATCTTCACCCTCCCCTCCCACAGCGAGGGTTCCCCGTTGGTCCTCTTCGAGGCGATGTCTGCCCGACGCCCCATCGTTGCGAGCGCCGTCGGCGGCATCCCGGAAGTCCTGGTGCACGGTGAGACCGGTCTCCTCGTGCCGAGCCGCAAACCGTCCGCCTTGAGGGATGCCATCCTGATGCTGGCAAACGAGCCGCAACTGCGCACCTCCCTGAGCGCCGCCGCAGCCGCGGTCGTTGCCGAGTACACGCCCGCACGCTATGCGTCGTGCCTGTTGGGGATTTACGAATCCGTGCTTCCGGGCTCGCTGCAGTCCTGCTGAGCGCCGGGGGAGAGCCCGTCAGCTCACGCTGAGAGCCGGCGCATCCGGCAACACAGCCACGGCGCCGTTCGCAAAATTGCAGCCGATCTGCGTCACCGTGCCGTCCCACGCACCGACGTGACAGATGGCCCCGCTCACGGTCCCGCCCACCCGGCCGGCGTCATAGGCCAAAGAGCTGCTCGTGACCTGGTACTTCAAGGCATCGAGGCCGGCGCTCGCGAACGGGCTCGCGGAGCTCGTCGAGGAGTGCGCCTCGAGCCCGCCGATCGCCGATGACCACGCCGACAGGGAATTACGCGAGGTCATTCCGGCCGAGGTGTTCGCTCCCGGCGCCACGGTGGAGAAGGTGTTCCAGGTTCCGTAGATGTTGTAATCGCAAAGCCTGAACGCATCCGTGTTCGTGAGCCAATATCCGTACTCGTTGGCACCCTGCCCGTTGTCGTAGTACAGATTGTTGTACGCCGAGACCTGATGCCCGGTGCCGCTGCCGTCGTAGCCTCCGCACACGAAGCCGTTCGTCTTCTGACCGACCATGACTATCGTGTTGTTGTATATATAGAGCGGCGAATCGGTGTACGAGTGAGTCGGGTTGTCGTTGTTGAAGTCGAGCGCCATGCCGTTGGCACATATGACGTTGTGATGCCACTTCGTGGCCGTGCCGCCGGCGCTGCCGCCATCCGCCATGAAGCCCATGATCGCCGCGCCGCAGTATTCGCTCGTCGAGAGCGTTCCCGTCATGTCGATATAGTTATAGGCGATCTCGGTGTTGTATTGAGACGCCTCTTTGCCGTGAAGGTTGCCGCTCTTGACGATCGTGTTATACGTATACACGTTGCCCGCGGTCGGGGTGTTGCCGAGGCCCCACTGGTACACGCACGACCAATGCTGGGTATCGGCAGAGCCGACGTTGTCGTGAAACCAGTTGTTGGTCACGAGCCCGTTGATCGAGGCATAGACGATTATGACTCCGCAGTTGACTCCGTTGGAGGCCGTGTTGCTGAGGTCGTTGCCGCCGGTGAATTCGCAGTTCTGTATGGTCCATCCGGTGATGCACGCACCGCCGCTCGGCGAATTGCCGACGTGGAACGCCCACATGGAGAAACCGGTGAACCTCAGGCCGTCGACCGTCCAATAGTTCGCGCCCGCCCTTGCGGCCATGATGGGGCTTTCGTTGCCGTTGCCGCCGCCGTAGAGACCGTTGTCGTTGGCCTGCAGCGTCGCGGTTCCGCGAGCGTAGATGCCGAGGGCATCCGCCGAGCCGATGTAGGTCTGATTCGAAGATCCCGAGCCGCCCGCGATGGTGAGTGCGGCGGCATTCTCGTTGGTGCCCATCAGGGAGCTCACCCGATATGTTCCGGGGAGGAGCCCGAGGCGCTTGCCCGCATAGGCCGACTGCTTCGTATTGATGGCCGTGATCGCCCACGGTTGCGCGAGCGTGCCCGGATTCGAATCCGAGCCGGTTGGCGAAATGTAGTAGTCGAACCCCACGCCCGCTGCGCGTGCCGTTCGCAGGAATATGCCGGGCGCCAGGGCTGCTGCGGGTATCAGCAAACCTCCCGCTTTCAGCAGTCCGCGTCGAGTCGTTGCGTAAGCCTTATCGGCCATTTTGCTGTCGTGCTTGCTCATAAAGACCTCCCGGATTGCAACGCGAACCCGGGGCGAGTCGCGTGTGCTCGTTGCGTGAGTTGCAATCTAGCGAGACATAAGAGCCGTTTCAATTGTCGCAGAATCGCGCCAGACAAAAGACCCCGCTGGCAGTTGAGTCAATGGGGTTCGTGTGACGCAAATCACGCTTTCAGCCCTTCCGGAGCATCGCGGGAGATAACGGCACGAGCGAAATCGAGCAGCTCGCGGGCGCACGATCTCGAGACGAACCACAAGGCCGTTGCGAAGAGCAGCGCTCCTGTCGGCACTGCGATCGCCAGATGGACGGCCGGTGGCAGCGAGTCGAGGAAGGCGCGACTCATGAGCTCGAGGATCAGGAGCATGATACCGGCTGCGATGCCTGCAGGCCGCACGGTGTCGATCATCCTGCGTAACTGCAGCGTCAGAGCCTCCCGCAGAAACAGGACGTTGAAGAAATAAACGACCGGGAAGCCCACCGCCCAGGCTGCCGCCACGCCACGCATTCCCCAACGACTCCCTATCGCGACACCCGCGGGAATGACCACGATGGCGATCAGGAGGGACTTGATGTTGACGTCCTGGCGCGCTACCGCCTGCGCTGCGGCCGAGGTGAACGAGTTCAGCATGCGCAGCGGCATGGAGATGCAGAGAATCTGGATGACTGGCACTGCGGCGATCCATTTCGCCCCGATGAGTAGCCTGACGGTCGGCTCGCTGACGGCCGCGAGCCCCCAAAACACCGGGAATGCATAGCCCGCACCCACTCTCAACACCTTGAGGTACCCGCGCCCGACCTGCTCGAGGTCATGCTTGACGAGCGAATAGGCGGGCAGGGTGACGGAATTGACGATCACCATCGCCCGCTCGAGCGGTATGTTCGTCAACTGCCGGGCCACGGAATATATGCCGAGCTCGCCGGCGCCGAGCACGCGCGCGACCACGAGGCTGTCGATCTGCATGTACCAGTACCAGAGGGTCCGCTCGAGTACCACGAGCCCGGAAAATCCGGCAAAATCGCGGATTTTCGTGAGCTTGAGCCTGGGAACCACGATCCATGGCGAATAGACGTTGAGCATGATCGAGCGCACGAAGCTCATGCCGACGATTCCGATGATGAGGCTCCACGCGCCCGCTCCCTTCAACGCCGAGACCAAGGTCATGGCTGCCCCGGCGAGCGAAGCACTCACCGAAGTTATGCTGATCTCCTTGAATCTCATATCCATGGAAAGCCGGGCCTGTGGGATCACGCCGAAAGCCATGGCGACGAACTGAAGCGAGATGAACCGCAACAGCGGAACGACTCTGGGCTCCTTGACCAGGGCACCGAGCACGGGTGCTGCCGCCATCAGCCCGAGCATCAGCAACACGCCGATGACCAACAGCGCCCCGAATACGTGCGTCAGCGTCTCGGGATCGCGGGTCTGCCGCTGCACGAGCGCCACACTGAATCCGAGCTCGTTCAACATGAGCAGGAAGCTCGCGAACAATCCCGCGAGCGAGGCCAGGCCGAATTCGGTCGGCGAGAGCAGCCGGATGACCACGAAGGTGCTGGCCCAGGTCAGGAGCTGCGCGATCGCCCTCGAGGCGGTGACCCACCTCAGGCCGGTCATCACGGATCGATTGAGGCTAATCGGAGATCTCCCGCCCGTAGTCCGATGGTGATGAGAACGTCATGGCAGCTCCGCCCGAGGATTGGCCGAGGATTGGCCAAGAGTCGGGCGGCGGGTATTTTGCACTATAATCCGAACGTTTCAGGGTGGTCTCCCCGCGAGCGCGCTTGAGCGTCCACACGGTTCTACTCATTTCCTACCATTTCCACCCGACGAACGAAATCGGGGGCCGCCGCACCACGGCACTGGCGCGACATCTTGCCGCGCGCGGCCTGCGGGTGATCGTAGTGAGCGCGTTCGGGCAGCAGGAGGTCCGCGCCGGCGCTGAGATCCTGCCCGGAATCATCGCGATCCCGGTCAAGCAGCCCCGCCGGCTCCTGCTCGACTCCCTGGTCTCGCTAAAGCGAGGCGCTGCGCCGGCATCCGCGGCGGCACGGCAGCCGGGCCCAAAGACGGATGCCGCCACCCGTCCCGCCGGAATCCTGTCGCAGTCGAGCGCGTTCGCCCGCCAGATTTTTTTCCGGGCGGTCTTTTTCGTGGACGCCTACAAGAAATGGGCGTGGCGCGCATCCCGGGCAGCGATCACGGCCGGACGAAAGTACGGCGCTCGGGCGGTCGTGTCGTCGGCACCGCCCAAAACCGTGCTGCTCGCGGGCGCGATGACAGCCAGGCGGCTGCGCATTCCTCACATTGCAGATTTCCGCGATCCCTGGACCGACGCGGTCAGCACGGACCCGCAGCACCGCGCGGAGTACCTGTTGCAGCTCCCGCTCGAGAGGTGGGTGGTGCAATCCGCCGCCTGCGTGACCTCAGCCGGAGCGACGGTCGCCCAATCGCTTTCTTCGCGGTATCCGGCTGCCCAAGCCAGGATACACGTGGTCCGCAATGGCTATGACGGCGAAGCCCGGCCTGCCCTCTCTACTGAGACAGAGGGCCGTCTTGCGATTCTCTTTGCCGGCGATCTGTATCTCGGTCGCGATCCTTTTCCGCTGCTGAGAGCCGTCGAGGATTTGCTGCAGCGGCCGGACGTGGACCGCAGCCTCGTCTCTCTGACGCTCATGGGTAGAGTCGAGTCCTATGGGAATCAGTCGCTCACGGATTGGCTCGTGGGGAAGGCATGCGCCCCGATCGTGAGGCTTCTGCCGCATCTTCCGCCGCAGGCCGTGGCCGAGGAAGCATCTCGGGCAACGGTCCTCGTCAATCTGGCTCAACAGCAGCCCTACTCAGTGCCTGCAAAGACTTACGAGCATTTGATCAGCGGCCGCGAGATCCTCCTCATCTGCGAGAACGACTGCGAGACGGCTCGGCTCGTGAAGGGCATCCGCGGTGTCAATCAGGTCGATTCGCGTGATCCGCGGGCACTCGAAGAGACTCTTTTCGACCTCTATCGTCGCCATGCGCTCGAAGGCAGCATGACCGTGCCCACCGCAGAGGAAGCGAGGAAGTTCTCGCGAGAGGCGCCCAACGAGCAGTTCTGGTCGCTGATCGAGGACGTTGCGGGCCTCGCCACCGACCCGCCATGCGAAGCCGATGACAGGCTGCCTTTGTGACCGTTTGGCAGGCGGTCGCTTCAGCTGATCGTCTTGCTCCCGACGTTCGACATTCCGCTCTCGAGCCCTGCATTCGTGTATGCGGCGATGCCGAAATACCACGTGCCGGTGCTGAGGCCGCTCACGACGTAGGTCAGGGTGGCCGGGCTCGGGACATTGATCGTGCTGCTCAGGGCGCCGGCGCTGGTGCCGTAATAAATGTGATAGCCCGCCAGGTCGGTCAGCGCGGATCCGTCGCTGTTGCTCGTGGGGGCCGTCCATCTGAGCGTCGCAGTGCCCTTGGCGGTGGGCGGAGGATTCGAGGCGCTCGCAGGAGTTGAGCTCGAGCCGGAACCCCCGCCGCAGCCCGAGAGAATGAGCACGGCGGCGGCACAACCGCAGAATAACTTCAGCGT
>Ga0105240_10012195_pt1 | contig 11889 bp, 23 predicted proteins | sample KBSC54metaG_FD_80426 | JGI IMG/M metagenome (GOLD analysis project Ga0105240, IMG submission 80426) | Corn rhizosphere microbial communities from Kellogg Biological Station, Michigan, USA - KBS C5-4 metaG | ecosystem: Host-associated > Plants > Roots > Rhizosphere > Soil | place: Michigan, USA...
AGCCCATCGTGGAAACTCCACAGGAAGTCCGGCGTGACCACGTGATAGAGCGCATCCATATCGCCCTTGAACAGGGCGCGCGCGAAGCGCTTGAACAACTCGTCTCGCTCAGTGGGTGAGGGGATCATGGTCGGTCCACACCCGATTCAAGGGATGGTGGCGCTCCCTAGCGGAATCGAACCGCTCTCTCCACCGTGAAAGGGTGGCGTCCTAACCGATAGACGAAGGGAGCAAAACAACGGGAAATCAATGCTTTAGAGGCTTGATGGGCCGCGTTGGTCGCCGGCCGACAGGTACCATCGAGGCGGCGACGGGCGAACGTATAGTGGCGTTTGGCCGGGCGGGCAAGCGGCCCGAAAACCCCTTTTTCGGGCCGATTTTCCCGCCCGCTTCCCGGTCCCGCGAGACTCTGAAAAGCGGGGTGTTCCGCAACGGCTTTTTAAGCCGCATGGCGTAGGCCTGTGAGCAGGGGAACGTCTGACATGGCCTTGGGTAACGACAAGAAGCGCGCAGCGCGCAAATCAGTGAGCCAGGCCGGCTGGATCACGCTCGAAGGCGGCTTCGCGGCGCGCCAATGCGTGGTGCAGGACCTTTCCGCCACCGGCGCCAAGGTCACGATCGACGATTCCAACACGCTGCCGGCCAAATTACGGCTGGCGTTTTCGCGCGATGCCCGAACCGGGCGGCCCTGCGAGGTGGTCTGGCGCCGCGGCAAATCCGTCGGCGTCAAGTTCGTCCGGTAGCGTTACACGGCGGCAGGCGATAAAAGACGGGATGCGCATATTCCTGCTCGCGATCGTTGCTGTGACGTTGCCGGCCCTGACCGCGCTGGCCGAACAGCCGGTATTTCCCAAATCCGAGAACGCCGCGAAGCCGGGCAAACTGCTGCCGGTGAAGGGCGCAACGTCGTCCAATTCGTGCGCGGCGTTTGGCGCCGGTTTCGTCAAGGTCGAAGGCACCGATACCTGCGTGAAAGTGGGTGGCGCCGTCAGCATCGGCGCGAGCGCCAATACAGGCGCGCGCTGATCGCCAACCCCTTAGGCGCAGCTCACGTCATCGGCGGCGCGATGAACCGGACGAAGCCGGGTCGGCTCGCGAACTGCGCGAACCAGCGCTCCAGGTGCGGTAGTTTGGGTTTGGTAACGCCTTCGACGCCGAGCCAGCGCCGCGCATAGGCGCCAAGCGCGATATCGGCGATCGTGAACTGATCGCCTTCGATGAAGCGCCGTGTCGCCAGTTGCGCCTCGACGACGCGCCACACCACGGCCTCGGCGTCGGCATCCTTCTGGATCGCAACCATGTCGCGCTTTTCGGGCGGGGTGCGCACCAGCGCCCAGAACACCGGCCGGTCGACCGGCTGCAGCGTCGACAGCGTCCAGTCGAGCCAGCGGTCGACACTGGCGCGCACTTTCGGCTCCTTCGGATAGATCGGCGAGTTTTCGCCATAGGCCATGCACAGATAGCGCATCACCGAATTGGATTCCCACAGCACGAAGTCACCATCGACCAGCGTCGGCACCCGGCCATTCGGATTCATCGCGAGATAGGGCGGCTCGTTGTTCTTGCCGAAGTGGAGACCGGCGTCGATCCGGTCATAGCCGAGATCGAGCTCGTGCAGGCACCACAGCACTTTTTGCACGTTGACCGAATTGGCCCGGCCCCAGATGGTGAGTTGTTGTTTGTTGTTGTCGGCCACGCGATGTCGCTCCCGTTGATCTTGGTGCAGCGTTGATAGCCGAAGATCAGCGAAAAAGCGCGCTTTCGGGCAAGACGGGTCGACAAAAAATCAGGCCCCGCTCGGGTAACAGCGGAGCCTGATCTTTCGTAAATCACCGTTGCCTCGACCGCTCAGCGGCCGAAGAACAACCACAGCAGGATGATCACCGGAATCGGCACACCCAGCAGCCACAGCAGAATACCTCGTCCCATTGTCGCCTCCTCAAAATGCAATCGAGAGGAGAACATTCGAAGGGCGATCCGGTTCCTCGGCCGAAAGCGCAATCCACGAATGCGTTGCGGGCGCTACGGCTTTGGAATGTCGGACAGCGACAATCCAATTCGAAACAGCGAATAGCCGTCGCGATCGACGGCGTCGCGCACTTCCGCATTGACGTCGTCGGCATGGCGGCTGCGCGTCAGCCGCCATTGGTCTTCGCTGCTGCCAGAAGGAAACGGCGCATCCGCCTTGATCACGAGCCGGAAGGTCGGATGGCGGACGTGCACGAAGAACTTGTACAAGGCTTACCAGTGGCCGGTATTCGGCATCGAGGCCCACGGCTCGGCCGGCGGCTTCGGCTCGCCCTTCTGCAACAGCTCGATCGAATGCAGGTCTGGCGAGCGGACGAACGCCATGTTGCCGTCTCGCGGCGGACGGTTGATGGTGACGCCGGCCTTCATCAGGCGATCGCAGGTCGCGTAGATGTCGTCGACCTCGTAGGCGAGGTGGCCGAAATAACGGTCCTCGCCGTATTTCTCTTCGTCCCAGTTGTAGGTGAGTTCGACCAGCGGTGCGCCGCGGTTCTGCGGCGCGGCCTTGAACAGGCCTTCGTCCTCGGCGGCGCACAGGAACACCAGGGTGAAGCGGCCCTTCTCGCTGTCGACCCGGCGCACTTCCTTCAGCCCCATCGCGTCCCGGTAAAATTTCATCGCGACATCGAGGTTGCGGACGCGCAGCATGGTGTGGAGATAACGCATGTTTCTTGGCTCCCTGGGAACGTTACACGGTTGTTGGCCATCTCGGCGTGACAGGGCATTCAATAGCAGCAAAATGCAGGGCTGGCAGCCCTCTGCGTGGCGGGCGAGGGCGCTGCCAAAAAGAGCAGGGCCCCGGTGTCGTCAATTTCCACCACGGCGCGTCCTGCGCAGCCTACCTCGGAAAGCGCGAAATCGGACCCGGCTTTTCGGCTGGGTGGGTTTTCTGAACGGGTTGCGGAGCGACGGCGTGCGGGGAAGATCTGCGAACTCGGATGAGGCGTAGTCTCTGCCTTCCGGGGTGATGATATGAAGGTCGTAACAGCCCATCCTGGAAAGCTCGCGCGCCTTCTTGAGGGCCGCTTCCGCGGTGCGCCTGCGGTGAGCTAACTCCCCGTGCCGGCACATGCCTTTGACAGTGAAGCTCATTTCTTTTTCTTCTTTTTCTTCTTCAGAACGTCGGCCTGAGCCCGGAAAGCCTCCGCAAGGTTTTTCATCTGATCCGCGACAATCGTGTTGGCCGTCCGGCTGGCCACCCTTTCAGCCGTTGTCGCCTGCCTGCGAATAGCCTTGGTCGTTCCCATGCCAAGACAATTTCCCGGTCATGGTGTTTGTTCCCGTCCAAGGTCCCAATTCCTGGCGGGAGCCGGGGACAGCGCTTACAAATTCCAACTACCGCGCTCGAGCATGAGCCAATGAGTATCTGCGCCGCGTCGCAAAATGCGGTTAGCCCTGACGGAAAGCGCTTCTGGATTTCTGGCGGTTCGGAATCCTGAACCGTAAATTCGGCTCCGGGAACTGAAAGATTACTTCCACAACCCGTATGACGACCATTTGTCTTCGGGGATCGGTTCGCCAACCTTGAAGCTGAAGGTAAGTACCCTGAGATGATCGGGGGTCGCTTTGCAGACGAACGAGAGTTGGTACCACTTTCCCTTTTGGCGGAACGCCCCACCATTCGCCGTCAACGTATTTCCGCTGTGCACCGGATGGGAAATCACGTCTGACTTTGCTCGATCAGCCTGCTTTATTCGGCTCATCGCCTCCAGATCGCAAACCTGCTCAAGTTTCGTTTGAGGATCGAGCTTGCCCAGGCTTGCAAGAAACCTGTCATCGATGGCGTATGCGGGGGTGGAGAGAAGCAGGAGGAAGGCAAGACGTTTCACGGTGTTTCTTCCTCAGCCGAATCGGATGACTAAAAAAGTACCGAGAATGATTGAAGTATTCAACTTGCACCCGCACCCGGTTCCAAGGGCGCGGTTGCAGGCGCTATTCCCTCAAGTCGGGTGAAAGAAATAGCGCCAAGTGATGAGAATAGCGGCCGACGCGACGATCGACAAAATCAGGGATCGCCGGGATTGGACCTTTTCCGCAGGGTCTTCTGAAGCTGTTCGCAACATGTGCGGAGCCACTTGAGAAACGAAAACCGCGCCTGGGGAAGCGGGGTTCTCTGCGGGGAAGCGCGATGGCGATCGCATCGCTTCAGAGATTAGGCGCGCTCGTTGCTGAAAGGTTCAATGAGTCGCTGCGGTCCTGGTTTTTATCCGCAAACACTTCGCGACCGCGAAGGCGCCAAATGCCAAGCTGGCAAACTACCGGAGATTGTGACCTAATCCAGCGATTGGAATCCCGCGTCGGGCAAAGGGGCATCACATGAATTTCGCAGAGGCAATTTCTTCGGGCTTTAGCAAGTATGTTCAATTCGGCGGCCGCGCCTGCCGGTCCGAATATTGGTATTGGACGCTCTTTGCCTTCATCGCGACCGTTGTCGCCAACATCATCGATGCGACGCTCGGCATCGGGATTGCCACTACCGTTGTTGGACTGGGATTGCTTTTGCCGGGCCTCGCCGTCAGCGCCCGCCGTCTTCACGATATCGATCGGACGTTCTGGTGGATTCTGCTCACCTTCACGATCATCGGTACGCTCGTGCTGATCTATTGGGCCTGCCAGCGCGGTACGGCCGGTCCCAACCGGTTCGGCGCCGATCCGCTCTGACGCAGGCGTGTTGACGGCTCCGAAGACAGGGCCGTCAGTACGAGTTTGCCAGTTCGATCTCCTGCCGAAGCGCTTCGATCCGTCTGGCGGCTTCCTCGGCCGTCAGATCCTCCGAAAACTGCTTGGGCTGGTACGCCTCGATCGAGAGCGAGCGAAGGGTAGAGGCCTGGCCGTGGCTCATCGGGCCCTGAAGGCGATCAGGATAGCGGTCGTAGGTCATCGAAATCTCCGTTATGGCAAAACTGCCACTTGCAAATATGTTCTATATTTGTTCTCTTTGGGTGACAACCGCAAGAGGTCGCGCCATGGACAACAGAGTTAATAAAATCCGCAAGAAAATCAGCGCCTTGAGACTGGAAATGCAGGCGACCGAGGGCGCCATGCGTGGGGATGTCGCCCACGATCTCGATTGCACCGGCACCGCCACCAGGTTGATGGCCCTGCGCGCCGAATTGGTCGACCTGGTGGGAGAACGGAGAACGCTCGGAGACCTGACGCCGATCGGTCTGCCTGATCTTCGAAAACCTCGCTTCGCGCGGCGCTGAACGTTGCCCGACCGAACTGATGCGCGCCGACGCGCTGCGGCGCGCAATCCTGCGCCCCGCAGCGTCGGTCATTCAATATGATCCCGCAGCGTGATCCCGAACACATAGTTGATCCGCGGCTTCCGCCAGACCTCGATCAAACGGAGGGATCAAACAGGTATCCGATCGAAGGCCTGATCGTTCTTGTCATGACGTTCTTTTTCGTTCTTCCGATGACCGACGCAAGGACGGCACGGATGAAATTGTCCGTCGTGAGCTGCCTTGGCGCGCTGCTGGCGGCATCGCTGGTCGCGCCGCACCTCATGCACTAACCGCACCTCATGCACTAACCAAGTGCACGTTGCGTGTGGGCCGTCAGGTTTTTCGGGGTGCGTCTAAGGAAGCGTCAGGGCAGGGATCAGACTCTGGAATAACGCGACGAGTCTTTCGCCGGTCTGTCCGACGGCGGCGATGATGGCCAACGCGATAAGCGCTGCGATGAGGCCGTATTCGATGGCGGTGGCGCCGCTCTCGTCGCACAGAAACTTCCGAAGCATTCATTTCTCTCCCAGGCTACGCCAGGGTTGTGGCACGCCCAAGTTGCCGTGGATAAAACCAAATGCGTAAAATTGTAGTGGTGGAAGACCGTGCGCAGTTCGGGTCTGCGATCGGCCGTGTCGGTTGTCGTGCCTCGCTTGATGCCCTAACGGTCGTTGCGCGCTTTGCCGGTCTGTGCCGTCGTGCGCGGTCGTCGAGCGCGAGTAAGGGGGTATCGGCATGCTTGTGGTTACCGGCAGTATTTTGGCGCGCGAGGACTCCTTTGACGAGGTGCTTCGCGCCTGCATCGAACACGTCGAACGCTCACGCAAGGAGCCCGGCTGCATCTCGCATGACGTGCATGTCGACTGTCAGAATCCGCTGCGGCTGTTTTTCTTCGAGCAATGGGCGGACGAAGCTGCGTTGCGAACCCATTTCGCGGTCGAGGGATCGAAGGCGTTTGTGCGGTCGCTGAAGGGCCGCATCGTCGAAACATCGGGGACGAAGATCTATCGCACCGAAGAGATTGCAAGATGACCAGTCCGGCAGCGGTGATTACCGGCTGCGCGAGTAGCTGTCGGCCCTAGAGGAAGGGATTGCAGAGCCATTCCTCGGGCCAGAGTTTGAAGCGTGATCATGGGATGACGCTAGCAGCGCGCCCGGCCAGCGTGCGTGACGCAAGTCACCTCGATGGCGCGCGCAAACGATCGGGCTGCGATCCGCTTCGCGGCGGTATCGGCGCTTTCGGCCTTGCTTACGTTCCTGGCCGCTAGACCTTGACGTCTACCACTGATGTTTCTTCGGGCCGGGGTTCCTGCAAGGCCGCTTCCTCGGCGACCGCCTCGGTTTGGTAGACCGCCTTGAGGTCGTCGTTGATGGTTTTCGGCGGCGCCTTGGCGGTCTGGTCGACGAGCAGTTGAATTCTGGCCTGTGTCACTTCAACCGGTACGGGATAAATGACCATGGAAGTACCCTCCTGACGAAAACTTGTCAGGCGGCCATTTACGCTTTGTAAAGAGGTTGGGTTAACGGCGGGCGGTTTCAACGACAGGCGGTGAACGAAAGCTTAAAGTTTCGTTCCGACGCCGGCAGCGCCCGTGGCCGCCGGAGCAAATCGTTCGGCGTCAGTGCGTCTGTTCCAGCCGCTCGGCGTAGAGACGGAATTCCTCGGCCATCTCGTTGAGCTTCTGGGAAGCCTCGGGATCCCTGACGGCTTTCGCGAGGCGTTTGGCCCGGTTGGACTGGTCGCGGTAGTGGTCGGCTTGGGTCATGGCGGCACCTTTCAGAGATATGTACCGACCGCCCCCAAAAGGTTCGAACCAGCCGCGCCGGTCTCGAAGTCGTGTTCAGGCAGGGATCAGGGCTGTGAACCTCCGGCGACCCGGCGCGTTAGACGTTCCCAACAGCAAAGGAACATCAAATGGCAGGTATCAGCGGCGTCAGGGAACATATGCAAGTGATCGGGGCCGACGGCGCGCCGGTGGGCACCGTGGACAGGGTCGAAGGCGGCCGGATCAAGCTGACCCGGAAGGACAGCGGCGAGGGCCGTCACAAGGGCCACCATCATTTCATCGACGGCAGCCTGGTCGCCGACATTGAAGGCGACAAGATTCGGCTTTCGGCCAACGGCGATGTTGCTGTCACGATGGAGCAGGAGGCGTAACGGCCTGTTAAGCTGCTTTGGGGGCCGAAAAACGCACCCCCTGTTCGTTCCAGAAGAACAAAGGGAGTCTGCTTGGCCGCGGCCGTGCGCGCCGCGGCAAACTGCTTCACACGTGATATCCGCATTTCCATCGATCTGGCCTGTTGCATTGCGCTAAACTGGGCTCAGGCCAAGGAAGCGTGCGCGATGAAGAACGGGCTCTATTCGATCCACATGCATATGCTCGACGGGGTGAAGGGGCGCGACAGCGGCGTCCTGATCCTCCGTGACGGCGTGCTGCTTGGCGGCGGGCCGCACTTCTGGTCGGCCGGCTCCTACACGGTCGGCAATGGCACCTGGAAGGGCCAGTTGAGCACCGACCAGCACACTGGTTTTGCGGATCCGTTCGTTCGTCCGCTGTTTGCCGGCGAGGCGGTGGCGAGCGGATTTTCGGGGACATTCAGCGAGGACGCGGCCGAGGCGTTCGGCACGGTTCTGGTCGGGCGCCGCAGTCTCAGCTTTCGCGCGACCTTGAAGCGCCTTGCCGATGCCTGAGAAGGCGCGGTGACTTGGCTGTGAATGCTGTGGATCGCTGCGCAGCAAGCGCGGGTGGCGGCGAAGGAATTCGCGATACCGACCCTGTGTCTGCCCTGTGGATTTGCTGCGGATAACTCAAACCGCCGGACCATTAGGTCAACGCTTCCTTTCGGCAGCCCGGATAACCCTATTCAGTTAGGTTAAAACCCAATTCGCGTTGTGCGTGTGGGCGATTGGCGTAGGGATGGGCTTGAGGAAAGCAGCCATGGTCCCTTCGTTCCACAATGCCGATCGACCGACCCACCGCCGCGTGATGGTGGTCGGCGTGCTGTTTTGTCTGACCTTCGTCGTCGTCAGCTTTTCGCTCCGGTCGCAACCGGATGGTGGGCATGTGCTGGTCAAGGCCGACCGGCTGGTACGCACCGCCGGCGAGCCGCACCGGGCGAACTAGCGCCGGGCGCACGGCCGCTCAGCGATCCGTCTTCGTCTCGGGTTTCTCTGAAGGCCTGTGATATTTCGCAATGGCGATGAAACCGGCATAGCCGATTACATTCAGCAGAATTTCCATCCAAGGCGGCATGAGCGGACCTCCCTGAGGAAGAGAATCCCCCAGGCTGTCATTCGTTCCGCAGGGCTTGCAGACAGTTCGCCATCGCCAAATCGCGCACATGAAAAACCCCGCCGGAATCCGAAGACATCCGACGGGGTCTTTCATGCTTTCACCTCTCGCAAGGTTGCCGCACTTGAGAAGAGAACGCCGGACCTGCGGCTGCGTTCCGCTGTTTCAAGATTTTTTTGCCCGTGGTTCCGCCGCCGGTTCCCCGCATCTGCGGGGCGCGCCCTGCAACTATCGCAAAGCGCCAGCGTTATCTCCCCAGGACAATGCAAGGAGGTGCAAATGAAAAGGGCACTTGCCATTCTGGCTGTAGTCGCCACGGTGGGCGCCACCACCATTACTGCGCCGGCACAGGCGCGCGGTATCGGCCCGGGCCTCGCGTTCGGTCTGGCTGCGGGCGCGATAGCCGCCGGTGTCGCCGGCGCCTACGGTCCGTATTACTATGGGCCCGGCTATGGTTATTACGGTCCCCGCTATTACGGACCGACCTACTATGGACCCGGACCCTACGCCTACTACGGCGGGCCGTATTACCGGCACCACTATTACTATCGGCACTGGTGACGTGGAAGGCCCGGAGCTTTGCTCCGGGCTTTTTTGTCGCGATACGAGCTTGCTCAGGTCCAGAACGAGGGGCGGGTGAATCCGCTCCACGCCTTGCCCAGCGTCGTCGCGTAATATTCCTCGCGCTCGCGTTCGAATTTCTGCTGAGTTTCCTTGAAGCTCGCCACCCGTGCCGCAATTTCAGCGCGCTCACGCGCAAGCCGTTCTTCCTGTTCCGTCATCGCCCATCCCGTTTCTTGATTCGTGTCCCGTCATGATTGGCGGTCCCGAATGGGGCGCGAATTGGGAAAGAGCGTTGCGGGATTGTGATCGCGCAGCTTTGCACACCGAAGCCGGTGGATAAGGCGGGCGGCATTCTTGTGGCAGGCATGCCTTCCCGGTAGCGAACAGCAAAACGGGAGGTTCCAATGGCAAAGATCGATCTGGACTCGCTGAGCATCGAAGAACTCGCAAACTTGCGCGAGCACGCCACCGACAAACTGTTCGAGAAGGTCGCCGCGCGCCGCGCCGAACTCGAAGCCGAGCTGGAGAAGCTCGTGCAGTACGGCAAGCCGGTGAAGAAGGCGGAAGGCGCGCCCGTCGCCAAGGTCAAGAAGGCGGAAGAGGCGCGCGAGCCGAAGGAGCCGGTCGCCAAAGCGGCGTGACCGGATCGCCGTTGATAACGGGCCGACATTCGGCGCTGGCGGGCCGTTGCATCCGGTCCGAACGGCCATGCTATAGTTAAGCCGTTCAATAACATCGGGTGTTCAGCGTGATCGCTCCTGATCTGCGCCACGGCGTCGAAGCGCTCGGCAACATGATTGCCGAGGCGTCGTCGATCGTTCCGTTCACGGGCGCGGGCATCTCGACCGAATGCGGCATTCCCGATTTCCGCTCGCCGGGCGGGCTGTGGACCCGTAACCGGCCGATCGGATTCGACGAATTCGTCTCGAGCCCGGACGCGCGCGACGAATCCTGGCGACGTCGCTTTGCGATGGAGCCGACCTTTGCTGCGGCGCGGCCCGGCCGCGGCCATCGCGCGCTGGCGTCGCTCTACAAGGCCGGCAAGATCCCCGCGATCATCACCCAGAATATCGACAACCTGCATCAGATGTCCGGTTTCAAGGCCGACGACGTCGTGGAACTGCACGGCAACACCACCTATGCCCGCTGCATCGGCTGCGGGCAGCCCTATGATCTTGCTTGGGTTAAGACCCGCTTCGAGGAAAACGGCGCGCCTGACTGCACGGTGTGCGAGGAGCCGGTAAAGACTGCGACCATCTCGTTCGGGCAGGCGATGCCTGAAGACCAGATGCGCCGCGCCACGGAACTCGCGCGGCACTGCGACTTGTTCATGGCGATCGGATCGTCGCTGGTGGTGTGGCCGGCCGCAGGGTTTCCGCTGATGGCCAGGAACTGCGGCGCCAAACTCGTCATCATCAATAATGAGCCGACCGAACAGGACGATGCCGCCGACCTGGTGATCCGCCACGACATCGGGGAGACGCTCGGACCGTTCGTAGGCAATTGATCTGAAATTGATTCGTGGCTGTGCAAGCCTGTTCATAGTTCCCGTCTGATTTGTTTTTTAGCTATGCGCCGCAGGCGGGAGTGTTATCTTTTGAGACAAGAGATTCGCGCGGCGTTGTCATGAGTGGTCATGGATGGGCGCGTGTTCCGGTTCCGTCGCGGCGGTGACGAACCGTATTTTTTTAATGTGTGGGGTCCGGGGTCATGGGGTCGGACGGATTTGAGTCCAAGAAGCTCGGGGGGCCGCCGTCAGGCGGGACAGGGCAGAACAGGCTTGGACCAGTTGAATACTCTGCCAGCGCGGAGCGGGATGCGGCCTTGGACGCGTTGTCCGGGCTCGGCGATGCCGCAGCCAACCTTGTCGAAATCTCCGGCGTCATCAAATGGTTCGACGCTTCCAAGGGCTACGGCTTCATCGTCCCCGACAATGGCTGGCCCGATGTGCTTCTGCACGTTACCGTGCTGAGGCGCGACGGCTATCAGACCGCCTATGAGGGTGCTCGCCTGGTGGTCGAATGCGTGCAGCGCCAGAAGGGCTATCAGGCGTTCCGGATCGTCTCGATGGATGAATCCACCGCGATCCATCCGGCGCAGATGCTGCCGCCGCGAACCCATGTCAGTGTCACCCCGACCAGCGGTCTGGAGCGGGCGCAGGTCAAGTGGTTCAACCGGCTGCGCGGGTTTGGCTTCCTCACTTGCGGCGAGGGTACGCCGGACATCTTCGTCCATATGGAAACGCTGCGCCGCTTCGGCATGACCGAGTTGCGTCCCGGCCAGTATGTGCTGGTACGGTTCGGGCCGGGGTCCAAGGGCATGATGGCGGCCGAGATCCATCCCGAGACCGGGCCGTCGGCGCTGTCGTCGCACTAAAGACGTCGTCGCACGGACCTCAACACCGCCTGACGGAATTGTGAGCCGGAAGGCGTGAGCGCTGGCCGCGGCCTCTGGTATTTGCCGCAATCGTCGGGTTAGGGTTTGCCGGTACTTTACCTTTGAGACGTCCGGCGTGAGTGTTTTCATGAATTTCGCTTCAGTAGTTGCGCTGTGCGGCAAGCCGGGCGGGTTGATGTTGTCGCTGCTCGCGGCGCTAGGTCTGGTCCTTACCTTGGGCGCAAGTCCGGCCGCGCAGGCGGCGAGTTTTGCGCCGCTCGAGATCGTCACCAAGTCGGGCGTGCAGGTGTTCTCGGTCGAGATGGCGACGACCGAGGAGGAAAAGACCACCGGGTTGATGTACCGGAAGGAGTTGGCCGACGGTAAAGGCATGCTGTTCG
>Ga0105240_10012199_pt1 | contig 11885 bp, 10 predicted proteins | sample KBSC54metaG_FD_80426 | JGI IMG/M metagenome (GOLD analysis project Ga0105240, IMG submission 80426) | Corn rhizosphere microbial communities from Kellogg Biological Station, Michigan, USA - KBS C5-4 metaG | ecosystem: Host-associated > Plants > Roots > Rhizosphere > Soil | place: Michigan, USA...
AAATGGACCACGGGTCTGCCCGGGGCGCAAAATGGGGCGGAAGCATGCCGGCGCAATGTCGGGCGGTCCATAACACTCTGATTTATGAAGGTTATAGAGCATATACAGCAGGCGAAAGACACATTAGTTTCATTTGAGATATTACCCCCTCTGAAAGGTAGGACGATCAATTCGATATACGAGCATCTGGACCCCTTAATGGCATTCAAGCCCGCCTTTATCAACGTGACCTACCATCGCAGCGAGAGCATGTTCAAAAAGAAGACGGACGGCACTTTTGAAAAGGTTGAGGTCCGTAAGCGGCCTGGCACGGTGGGTATTTGCGCAGCGATCATGAACCATTACCAGGTGGATGCGGTGCCGCACCTCATCTGCGGCGGTTTTGCCAAGCGGGAAACCGAGGACGCCCTGATCGACCTCCACTTCCTCGGCATTGATAACGTGCTGGTACTGAGGGGTGATGCAGCTAAGAATGAAAGTTCCTTCGAGCCGGAGCCGGATGGTCACCGCTATGCCATCGACCTGCTGAAACAGGTGGTATGCCTCAATCACGGCATGTATCTCGAAGAGGATATCAAGAATGGCGGCAAGACTAATTTCTGCATTGGCGTCGCAGGCTATCCGGAGAAGCACTTCGAGGCGCCGAACCTGGACACTGATATCATGTACCTGAAGGCCAAAGTAGAGGCGGGTGCGGAATATATTACTACTCAGATGTTCTTCGATAATCAGAAATATTTTGATTTTGTGCGTCTGTGCAAGGAACAGGGCGTCAATGTCCCTGTCATACCGGGTCTGAAACCCATTACCAACCGCAAACAGCTAAGCATGCTGCCAAAGGTCTTCCATGTAGACCTTCCCACGGAGCTGTCGAATGAGATCCTGAAATGCAAGACGGATGATGAAGTCGAAAAAGTAGGGGAAGAATGGTTGATCCACCAGAGCAGGGAATTGAAGAAGGCTGGTGTGCCGGTGCTGCATTACTATACACTGGGCAAGCCAAAGGTCATCGAAAACGTGGTTCGCGCAGTATTTTAAACTGCGACGGACCGGCAATGGGAGAACGTAGCTCACGAATGTCGAGGTGCGCTACTTAGGCAGACTGGCGAAGACCTTTTCATCCACGGATACGGGATATTTCTTCTTCAACCCGGCTATCCACTCATCTTCCAGATACGTCTGATAGTCATTGATGACAAATCCTCTCGCATCTCTATAATTGCGCGGGCTGCGTCCCTGGTATACACTCAGTATATAGGCGAAGCTGATGGTATTATCTCCCTTATTGACCACATCGGGTGTGAGCGTATTCGGGCTGGGAGCAGTTTTTTCCAGGGCTGGTATCTGGGATATCTCGTATCTGCCTGAGTCGGCTTGTATCGTCGTGCCAATGCTGTCGGTGTATCTTCTCCAGTCATTGGGTCCCGCGGCTATGTGTGTACGCAGAGTCTGTGCGGTGTGTTCATTGCTGCAAGTGAACAGAAGGGCGTCTGCGCTGGATTCCCACCAGTACTTATTCTGGTGCGCGTCATAATATTTATGAAGTCCGGCGCTGTCGGTGGATGCCTTATCCCAAACCTTTCGCTGCATGACCTCGAAGAGCAGGTTGCCTTCTTTGAATTCGGTGAGCTGAAAAGCAAAATCCTTATTGTATTCCTCCAGGTGACTCTTGTAATAATCCATGGCAGTCCTTCCGATGAACTGTTCGAACAGGGCCTTATTGGATGTGTTCCTGGCTCTGCCGGACCCTTTGACGACGCGAACATAGTCGAGCCAGTTCTGCACTCTGTACTCCTGTTGCGGGAAGCTGAACAGGACGGAGGATGTGCTGAGATCGCGATAGGAGCTCAGTCCCATATTCTTCATGGCGCTGTCTGTAAAGGCCCAGAGCTCGGGTTCGGAGAAGTCGGATCTTCTCATGCCTGTCTGCTGGTAGATGCGATGCAGCAGGACCTGTCTGGATACCTCGGCCCTTCCGTCGGATGCTACCTGTTGTTTTATCCGGGCTGCCGTCTCCTGGTCAAATGTTTTGGGGAAGGGTGTTCGTCCCAATCGCTTGATGATATGATATCCAAATGAGGTGGCGATGGGATGGCTGATGGCGCCATCCTTGTCCAATGCAAAGGCGGTTGCTTCAAATGCGGAGTCATAGCGGCCTACCCCGAATTCGGGCAGCTCTCCGCCACTCTGATAAGAGAGGTTGTCTCCGCTGTATGTCTTTGCCAGCTGGGCAAAGTCGCCCCCTTTTTGCAGCAGGTTGTAGATGGAGTCTGCCCTGCGGCGGCTGTCTTCTTTGGCGGCGGCGGTGGCATTGGGCGGGAAGGAGATCAGTATCTGCGCTGCCCGCATCTTTCCGAGGGCCCGGCGCTCGCCCAGATCTTTAAATATATGATACCCGCCCTTGCTATGGTATGGTTTGGATATCTGTCCTTCGGGGGTGGTGTAGGCCAGCGTTTCCAGCTCATAAGGCAGGGTGAACAGCGTGATATAACCAAGATCGCCGCCGTTGGTCTTTGCGGAGGGGTCTTCTGAGAACTGGACGGCGACCTCAGCGAATTTCTTTCCTTTTTTCAGGGCATTGTACGCTGTCAGGGCCTTTTGATAGGCTTTTGAAGTGTCTGCGGGACTGGCGTCTGCGGGGACGGCGATAAAGATGTGCGCCAGGTGAATGTCTTTCTGTCCGCGGGAGAACGCTTCATTTACCAGCTTGTCCAGGCTGGCGTCGTCCTTCATATAGGAGTCGGCTACCTGCTGGCGGAAGTTCTGGAGCTCGGAACGCTGATTGGGCAATGTATCCAGTTGCATATCCAGGGCCGCCCGCACTTTCAATTTGTAGCGGATATATAATTCCAGATAGTCCCGATAGGAGCGCTCTGTGGGCTTTTCATTCGCACTATTCTTGTTATAGGCTTTCAGGAAGTCCTCTTTGCTAACGCCTCTGCCATCGTAGGAGAAGAGGGTTTGAGCGGAGAGGGTTGATGAGAGGAGCAGAAAAGAAATTATCAGTCTTACCACAGGACCATTCATATTATTTTCCATTATGAAGTTTCAGGTTTATTACTTCATCCAGTTGCTGATAGGAAAGTTTTTTTGCAATGATGCGCTTGTCCTTATCCAGCAAATAAAGCATCGGCGTCTGATATACATCGTATAATTGACGATAGCCCGCCTGACCCGCTGTCTCAACGGAATCCTGGTGAGCCTTGGTCTCATAAACGTGTATCCAGTCCTTTAAATTGTGATCCTTAATGAATTGCAGCCAGGCTTCCTTCCCTCCATCCACCATGACGCCGTATAGTTTTACCCCTTCCTGTTTCCATTTGGCCTGGAAGATAGAGTCTACCCTGGGGACTGTTTCCTTACAATGTCCGCAGGTGGCGTCCCAGAAGCAGATGACGATAAATGGCGCATTTATCTCATACAGGGGTTGGGGCTTGTCGAGTGTATCCACCATCTCGAGATTGGCGGCGGGCTGTCCGATGAGGTTTGCCATCAGGCTGTAGGCCCTGTTGTTCAGATATGTCCTGTATTTGTCTGTGAAGAATTCGGCCTGGCCGGTGTTGATATACTTCTCAAAAAGATGGACGAATATGGCATCCTGTCCCATGTATTCGGGGTTCACATACTTCTGTACAAAATAGACGAGCAGGTATTGGAACATGGGTTTGCTGACCCTGGACTGGAGGAGCATCATGTCAGCCTCCCTCTCGATGGAGTCGGCCTGGGGGGAGACGAGGTCCTTGAAATATTTATCCAGCCGGGGTTCGAAGACGGGGGTGCGGGTAAGCCGTTCGTCCGTGAAGTCGATGCTGTCCCAATAATGGGCCTTGAAATAATGATACGGGAAGAGACTATCTAAAGGCCGGCCGTTGGTCTTGGGTGTGGGTGGAACTACGGGCTCTTTCATGACATAAAAGAGGGCGGTAAGCAGGGAGTGAGGGTATTTGGAAGAAATCTGCTGGCGGTATTGCTGGACCTCCTCGTTCAGGGTCTTTATCTTGTCCCTCAGGCGGATCGAGTCCTTCCTGTCGTGAGTGGCTGTCAGCTCTTTCTGGCTGGCGGTGATCTCCGAACCTTTTTTGTTGGTAAAGAGGGTATAGTCATGGAACACGGTGTTGTCGGGGGAGCCGGTAAAGGCTATGCTGCCGGGCAGGCTGGTGGTGTCGGCGGCAAGGGAGAAATGCTGCTGGCTGTCCAAAAGCATCTCGAAGAGAATGGTCTTCGAGGGGGATACTATAAAATAGACGCCGCCTGTGAGCTTTTCCTTACCGATGAAGTGTCCGGTACTGTTCTCGTCCAGCATGGTGGAGTCGGCCACTGCCTTGATCTTGCCATAGTAGTAGCCAAGATATATTTTGCTGTTCTTATACGGCTTTAGTGTTACCCGGATGTCGTACGCGTTCTCGTGATAACCGAGCGGAGCGAAGGTTACGGGCGAGGAGGAGCGAGGGCCCGGAGCTCCGACGATGGTCTCGGCGTTCAAAAGGCACAAACAGGTTGTCAGGGACAATAGGATTTTATTCATACGCATGTAAAAATAGCTATTAGGCGAGACATTGTATCTTTGCGCGGTGCGAAAAAAACATAAAAATGTGGTCCTGCAGCGGGTGCTGGTTGAGGACTATGCTGCGGAAGGCAAATCGCTGGCCAGAGTGGACGGAAAGGTCATCTTTATAGAAAATGCCATACCGGGGGATGTCGTGGATATCAGGCTGGGGAAGAATAAAAAGGATTGGGCCGAAGGGTTTGTCACCGGCTGGCACAAATATTCTCCCGACAGGGTGGAGCCTTTCTGCTCCCATTTTGGGGTCTGCGGGGGCTGTCGCTGGCAGATGCTACCCTATCCCAAACAATTGGAGTACAAGCAAAAACAGGTGGTGGATAATCTTCGGCGCATCGGCAAGGTCGAGCTGCCGCCCATTCTGCCTATCCTGGGCGCTGAGCAGTCTACCCGGTACAGAAATAAGATCGAATACACCTTTTCCAGCAGACGGTTCCTCTTACCCGGGGAATTGCATAATCCTGATATCAGTTCCGAGCAGAATGTGGCTGGCTTCCACGCCAGGGGGCTTTTTGACAAAGTGGTGGATATCCAGACCTGTCATTTACAGGAGGAGCCTACCAATCAGCTGCGGCTGGCCGTAAGGGATTTTGCGCTGAGCCGCCATCTTTCTTTTTATGATATCAAATCTCATCAGGGCTGGCTGCGTACCATGCAGGTGCGTATCTGTACGACGGGTGAGGTCATGGTCAATATCGTCTTTGGTCATGAGGACGAGTCTGCCCGCAGGGACCTGCAAGAGCATATCCTCCGGCAATTCCCCCAGCTGACGACGCTGCTGTATACTATCAATCCCAAATGGAATGACAGTATCACAGATCTGGAGCCTCGGGTGGTACATGGAAAGGGGTATGTCATCGAAAAGCTGGAAGATTTTCAGTTCAAGGTGGGTCCCAAATCCTTTTTTCAGACGAATACCCGTCAGGGGGAAAGGCTTTACCAGGTGACGCGGGAATTTGCAGAGCTGTCGGGCAGCCAGACGGTATATGACCTTTATTGCGGGACGGGGAGCATTGGCATTTTTGTCAGCAGACAGGCTGCCCGGGTCGTCGGTGTGGAGGTGATCCCTGAGGCCATCGAGGATGCCCGGGAAAATGCGGAGCTCAATGGTATTGGGCATGCCCGATTTTTTGCGGGGGATGTGGCGGAGATCTGTAATGACGGATTCTTTTCAGCCGAAGGCCGTCCCGATGTTATTATCACGGACCCGCCGAGGGCCGGTATGCATGAAAAGCTGACAAGGAAGATACTGGACATGGAAGCGGAGACGGTCGTCTATGTGAGCTGTAATCCCGCCACTCAGGCCAGGGATTTGCAGCTGCTGGATGAAAAATATGCTGTCACCCGTGTCCAGCCAGTGGATATGTTCCCGCATACGCATCATATTGAGAATGTCGTACAGCTAAAGAAAAGATGACCGGCCTTCTTCATGAGCTGCAACATTGCGGCAGCTTTGGGGTTATTGGGAATAAATTAACATAATCGTTCGTGATACCTCGATTTTTGGAGTGTTAAATAGTAATTTGCACAACCATGTGCCAAACGCCGAAGGGGCAGCTAAACAATAAGAATTTAAGAATATGACAGAGTTTCGTCCAAGGGGCTTTTTTCACATACCGCCGGTAATAAAAAACATCATCATTATCAACGTGCTGGTCTTTTTGGCCCAGCAGACGCTGGGGCCGCAAATAGAACAGGAGATCCTTAACAGATTCGCCCTGCATGATGTCAGCTCCTATTTTTTCGCTCCGCATCAGATGATCACTTATTTATTTCTCCATGGCAGTTGGGGGCATGTGCTGATGAATATGTTTGTCTTGTGGATGTTCGGGTCCATTCTGGAGGATTACTGGGGGCCGAAGCGATTTCTGATTTTTTATGTCGTTTGTGGGATTGGCGCTGCTGTTGCGCAGCTGACGGTACAACATATGGAGTTGGCGGATATCTGGCGGCAGATACATAGCATGCCGTTGTCGAGTGACGACAGAGAGATTTTGCAGAGTCCCGGGGCAACAATAGGAGGTTTCGCCATCAACGCCCCCACGCTCGGCGCATCCGGTGCCGTTTTTGGCTGTATGGCGGCCTTTGGCTATTTGTTCCCCAATAACGAGCTGTTGATCATCCCTATCCCCTTCCCGATAAAGGCCAAATGGCTAGTGCTGGGGTATGCTGCCATCGAGCTGTTTGCGGGTATCGAACCTTCCCAGAGTGACAATGTGGCTCACTGGGCTCACCTGGGTGGGGGGCTTGTCGGGTTGTTGCTGGTCATTTACTGGAACAGGAGCAATAGACGGAACTTTTATTAAACCTCGTTTTCCGAACATAAATCAATGTAATACTGTTGTAATTTGATACCACCAATTGTATGCGAGTAATGGAAGATAGCTATAGAAAAAAGATGATGCTTGGGCAGGATGGGAATGCATTGGTGCAACTGGTCGTTATCAATGCGGTGCTCTTTATTATCCTGAAATTCATCCATCTCATCTATAATCTGAATCCGGGTGGTACGCAGCTTTTTATGAGTAAGGTCTTTTCCTGGTTTGCGCTGCCGGCCAGTGGTGACATGCTGTTGTCCCGTCCCTGGACGGTGCTGACCTATATGTTCTCCGACTCGGAGCTCTTCCGATTTGTCGGGAATATGATCTGGCTTTGGGGGTTTGGCTATATCCTACAGGACCTTATGGGCAATCGTAAGCTGGTACCGTTGTATCTGTATGGAGGTGTGGTGGCTTCGGTGCTTTATATCGTGTCTTACGCCCTCTTCCCCGGGCTAAAGGCGGGGGCTGCCGCGGCGAGCCTGTCGGGGGCCAATGCCTCTGTAATGGCAATAGCCATTGCCACGACCGCCCTGGCGCCGAACTATCGGATCTTCCCGATGATCAATGGCGGGATCCCCCTGTGGATATTCACCCTTATATTCGTCATCATCGACTTTAGTACGGGCATACGCCATGGGGATTATGGTTTGTATATCGCCAATCTTTCCGGTGCGGCCACTGGCTTTGTCTTTGTATTGCTGATGCGCAGGGGTTTTGATGGGAGCATCTGGATGAACCGGTGCTTCGACTGGTGCAACGACCTTTTCAACCCCAATAAAAAACATAAGGAAAAGGAAAGGCATCGCAAAGAGGAGTTTTACTACAAGGTCTCGGGTACGCAACCCTATAAAAGGATCCCCAATATCACCCAGCAACGCATCGACGAGATCCTGGATAAGATCAATCAACAGGGCTACCGTTTTCTCACCGACGAGGAAAAAGACATCCTCAAACGGGCAGCTGACGAAGAAGATTTGTAACTTAGGTCATCCATGGCGACAATTCGACATTTCTCCCGCCGCCTGTTCGTCATATCGAATATCGTTGCGGTAACCCTGTTCCTGCTGGCCTGCGCTAATTCTTTTTTGCATCCGGGCCGATGGTGGTTTATTTCTCTGCTAGGACTGGTTTTCCCCTTGTTGCTGCTTATCGTGCTCGCCCTTTTTATCTTTGGCCTTTTCTTCCCTTCCTGCCGTCGCTGGTCCCTTTTGTCGCTGGTGGCCCTGATCCTGGGCTGGCCGAATATCCATGCGTTTTGGGCTTTTCATCCCGGCGAGCATTTTCATTTTCAGCAGGAAAAACCTCCTCATTCCCTGCGTGTGCTGACCTGGAATTGCCGCAGCTTTGATGAGTTCATCACCAGAAAAAAGGGTAGTTCCGGGCATCGTCCCAAAATGCTGGACTTTATCGGTGAACAGGACGCGGATGTCATTTGCCTCCAGGAGTTCTTCAATGACCGTAGGGGGCAGGATACCAACATCGCCTTTATCCGCGACCGGCTCCGCTACCCTTATTACTACTTTTCCAAGGATTATGGCCATCTGGATGGCATGTATGAGGCTGGGATTGTGATCTTTTCCAGGTACCCGTTTACGGACTCCCTTATCATGCGCTATCCCCTGCAGAATGGGATGCGGACGACCGAAAGCCTGATTGCGGCCGATATAAAGGTGGGTAATGACACGATAAGGGTGTTTACGACCCACTTGCAATCTGTCCTGTTCAAATCCAAGGATTTCCATGACATCCAGATCATCAAGAATGTCGATGACAGTATCCTGACGGCATCCCGATCCATCGCCAAAAAGCTTCGCTATGCCTTTCGCCAACGGGGAGACCAGGCCGAACAGGTTCGGGCACAACTGGATAAAAGCCCCTACCCGGCCCTGATATGCGGCGATTTTAACGATGTCCCCAACTCGTACACCTATTTCACCATCCGTGGCGATTGGAAGGATGCGTATATATCGAGGGGCTTTGGCATCGGCCGTACTTACGTCTATATATCCCCTACGCTGCGGATTGACTACATTCTGGCGGACCCCCGCCTGTCGGTGCTTCAGTGCCGGAAATTTTCCCTTCCTTACTCGGACCATAATCCGGTGATGGCGGACCTGCTGTTGCCCTGAACGGCCCACAGGGCCTTTGGCCATAACCGCAAGGTTACGACCGAGGAGGAGCGTGACGAAGCAGCTCCGACGAAGGCCTCCCATCATAAGCGCAACGGCGGGGAGCCATTGACAGAGCGGACATATCGGTCCGTTGCCTTAAATATATTATCTTCGGGGGTTCGGAGACCGACGGTCCAAAAGGTTGCCGGCCCGACACAATCGATATGAGCGCATCAGTACTAAAGGTTTTCAACTCCTATTCGCGAAAAAAGGAAGAGTTCATTCCCATTACGCCGGGTCATGTGGGTATGTATGTCTGTGGTCCTACGGTGAGCGGAGAAAGTCATCTGGGTCATGCCCGTCCCTTTATCACCTTTGATTTTATTTATCGCTATCTGCTCCATCTGGGGTATAAGGTGCGCTATGTTCGTAATATCACTGATGCCGGTCATTTTGAAGAAGAGGGTCGCGAAGCCGAAGATAAGATCGCCAAAAAGGCGGTCCTTGAAAAGCTGGAACCGATGGAGCTGGTGCAGAAATATACCAACCTTTTTCACTGGGCCATGCACCGCTTCAATAACCTGGACCCCAGCATCGAGCCTACTGCCACAGGGCATATTGTAGAACAGATCGTCATGATCGAAAAGATCATCGCGGAAGGATATGCCTATGTGGTGAATGGGTCTGTTTATTTCGATGTAAAGAAATATGCCGCCCACTACCCTTATGGCAAGCTCAGCGGAAGGATCCTGGATGATCTGCTGGAGACCACCCGTGACCTGGATGGGCAGGATGAGAAACGCAACCGGCAGGACTTTGCCCTTTGGAAGGCAGCTCCGGAAGAACATATCATGCGCTGGAAAAGCCCCTGGGGCGAGGGTTTCCCCGGCTGGCATATAGAGTGCTCGGCCATGAGCACCAAGTATCTGGGTGGTGAGTTCGACATCCATGGAGGTGGGATGGACCTTCAATTCCCGCACCATGAGAGTGAGATCGCGCAGAGCACCATCTGCAACAAGCATGTGCCCGCGCGCTACTGGCTTCATAACAACATGATCACCCTTAATGGGAAAAAGATGGGTAAGAGCTATGGCAACCAGATCATGCTGACTCAGATGTTCTCGGGTAACCATCCTTTGCTGACGCAAGGGTACTCGCCCATGACCATACGCTTTTTTATCCTGCAGACGCATTACCGCAGCACGCTGGACTTTAGCAATGAAGCTCTTCAGGCGGCCGAGAAAGGATTGAAGCGTTTGTGGGAAGCATACGATGTGTTGAAAAAGCTGGAACCAGGGGCGGGCCCGGGCACCGATGCGGAGCTGACGGCTAAGGTGAACAAGCTGCTCGAAGAATTTGATGAGTTCATGAGTGATGACTTCAATACGGCGAAGGTGCTGGCGAATATGTTCGAGCTGACGCCGGTGATCAACTCTATCAAGAGTGGGCACATCGCACCGGATGCGCTGTCAGCATCTGCGTTGGAGCGTCTCAAAAAATATTTCCACGTCTATCTGGAAGATATATTCGGACTGAAAGATGAGAGTGCAGCGGATGATAATAAGCTCACAGGCGTGGTGGATCTTCTCATCGACATTCGCAAGGATGCCCGGAAAAGGAGGGATTACGCTACTTCGGACAAGATCCGCAATCAGCTGCTCGGGCTGGGGATCGTGCTGAAGGATGAGAAGGACGGAGGTGTGAGTTATACTTTCAGCTAACTTACAGGAATATAATCAGGTAGCCATATGGACTATCGCACGCATCTGGGAAAGGACAAAAAGCTAAAGAAACTGATGGCGGGGCATGAGGATTTTCGTGTCAGCCGGCGGAAGGACATCGTATACTATCTGGTGGTCTCGATCATGAGCCAGCAGCTTTCTTCCAAGGCGGCAGCTACCATTCACCGGCGATTTCTGGACCTTTATAAGGGGCGGGTTCCCCTCCCGGAGGAGATCATCGCGACTCCCGTGGAGGTATTGCGTGGCGTGGGGCTCTCCCATGCAAAAGCCTCGTATTTGCACAATGTAGCGCGTTTTGCCCTCGAGCAGGGTTTCGATCATCGCAAACTGAGCAAAATGAATGATGATGAGGCCATCGGTTATATCACCCAGATAAAGGGGGTGGGCAGATGGACGGCGGAAATGCTGCTCATGTTTGCGCTGGGAAGAAAAGATGTGTTCTCTCCCGACGACATTGGCATACAAAATGCGATGATACATCTTTACAAGCTGGACAATACCGACAAAAAAGCCTTTCGCACAGAACTACTACGGATATCACAAGCCTGGAGCCCTTATCGGACCTATGCCTGTCTGCATTTATGGCATTGGAAGGATAACCGCCCCACCCCCAAAAAATCTGCCGGTAAGAAGTAAAAACCACCCGGCAACCAGCAGCATCTTATAAGCGTATCGCTAAGAGGCCCCGGAAGGAGCTTGCCGTCATATAATTCTTAACCTTTAAAATGTATAATGTGAAAAATCTGAAACTTTTTGTACTGGCCGCGCTGGCAACAGGTTTTTTTATGACCATAAGCTGTAAAAAAGGCGATAGGGGCCCTGCCGGACCCGCCGGTCCCGATAGTGTAATGTATTCGAACTGGATAACCCTTAGCTTTTCCACCGTATATGACCAGACAACGGGCGACAGCGCCTATGGTTCAACCGTCACGGCGCCGCAGATCACCCTCTCCGTGTTGAATACCGGTACGGTTGTCGGATATCTGCTGCTGAAAGATCCGCTCAGCCAGGATTCCAGCATTGTCAACGCTATCAATTATGTGACGGAGTATTTCGCTCCCGGCTACATCGATATATTTGCCGGGGCTGATCTCAGCGGCATTCCATACAGATATGTCATCGTTCCCGGCAAGATAACCATTACGGACAG
>Ga0105240_10012200_pt1 | contig 11885 bp, 7 predicted proteins | sample KBSC54metaG_FD_80426 | JGI IMG/M metagenome (GOLD analysis project Ga0105240, IMG submission 80426) | Corn rhizosphere microbial communities from Kellogg Biological Station, Michigan, USA - KBS C5-4 metaG | ecosystem: Host-associated > Plants > Roots > Rhizosphere > Soil | place: Michigan, USA...
GCAACGTAAACTTCGCCCATTCCGCCTCTCCCCAACAGTCGTTCCACACGGTACCGTCCCACAAGGGTGCCGATGCGTTCGATCGGGGCATCTGAAGGATCGCACGTCTCATTTTCGTGCAATAGATGTAAGACCTGGCAGACTACGGCGGGATCTTGCGATTCGGAATCGATGAAGGAGTTTCGCTCACCAGGAGGAAGGTCGAGGGTAGCATTGAAAATCCGCTGAGCCGTCTTCCATTGTCGCGAGTCTAGGCTTGCCACACCAATTGTGGTGATTCTAACATGGCTGGCCCGTTAAGCTCGCTAGTGGAAGTTCTCTACGAGCATCAAATCCTGACCCCAACTATCTAGTTGTGAGTAGAGAAGAAAAGAGCCGTCCGGCGACAGCCCAAGGCGGACAGTCACCGGACGCTGGAGGGGGCACACGAGCCGCGAACGTCCGGTCTTTAGATCCAAGAATTGCAGCGTGAATCTTCCATCCGCGGCCGCTTCTGGAACGTAGTAAATCCCATCCTTCGCAATGTCGAAGGCGCGCTCGACGATTGTGGTGAGAATTTCAGTGTCGTCGCCTGACTTCAGATCGAGACGCCGCAGCGACCATCCCGCCGGGAGGCGCTTTTGGTAATACAGAGAAGCTCCGTCCGGCGATTCGGCCGGAATCCACCCTCCGCCGTGAGTCATCTGCTCGGGTGAGCCACCGGTAGTGGGTTGTCGCCACACTTCCACCAGTCCGCTGCGCGGCGAACAGAAATAAATCCATCGACCGTCCTGCGACCAAGTCGGGAAGTAGCTCTCGGTGCTCTCAGTAGTGAAGCGTTCTGCATGTCCGCCGCCCGCGGGAATCACATACACGTTCGGCCTGCCTTCCACGCGGGAGTCGAATGCGATTCGACGGCCGTCGGGCGACCAGGCCGGGGAACTTGTCACCGGTCCGCCGAAGTTGGTCAGTTGACGCGGCTGCGACCCGTCGATATTGGCAACCCAGATCTCAGAGGAACCGGTTCGCATCGATTCGAGAACCATGCGCGATCCGTCCGGCGAGACCCGTGCTTCGGTGTTGGCTTCCTCGGGCGTGCCCAGGCGTTGCCTCGGCCCGTTCCCGGCTCGGAGCGGCACACGCCATAGGTTTCGCTCCCGGATTTCGGAGGAGTACATCAGCCGTCGCGTCGCCGTGGAAGGCGGGCTAATTCGGATCCGCGAGCTGGGCCTGGCAAAGGTTTCGCGTTTTGGGAGAGGAGGCGTCTCGGCTCCAGTAGGCACTCGCACGCGCCACATCGCCATTTCCGAAGTGGGATTCGCTGCAAACAGGAGGTTCTTCCCATCCGGCGTCCACTGTGGCGGACTCACTCGCAGATTGGGAAAAGCGGGCACCTCTTTCGGCGATCCGTCTGCAAGGTAAGCCGAATTCAGAGGAAGGACGAAGAGTGAGTGGAAGCCTTCGCTGACCGAGCGCATGAACGCAACGGCCCTTCCATTCGGAGCGATTGCCGGGCCGATGTCGTGTCCACCTGGGGGAGGAACGGTCAAGCGAATCCTGGTTCCGTCCACGGCCGAGACAAGAAATAACCCAACCCGCTGATCGTCAATGTAGTCAGGCGTCAGAAGAAACTTGCCGTCTGGAGTCCATGCAAGCGAAGCTACTGTCTCGAACATGTCCAGGTGAACGTCGGCGATTTTTCGCTCGGAGCCTCCTTCGGGCGGCACGACCAGGAGGGCGGCAGTTTTCTCATTCGGAGCCTTTCTGAGGAAAGCGATCGATTTTCCGTTGGGAGACCACGCCGGACTGAAATCGTCAAGCGGGTCGGCGGTAAGCCGCTGGAGCGAGGTGGATGCTACGGCACGCACGTAAATATCGAGATCTTTCCTGGTCGGCCCATTCCACACGAAGGCGACCGATTGGCCATCGGGAGAAAAACTGGCCATGTCCTCGTCCCCCGGATACTGGGTGAACTCGACCGCCTTTAATTGCGAGTCTGTGAAGCGATCGCGCATCGACCAGGCCGCTACCGCGGTGACGGCGGCCAGGGCAGCCAAGCCTACCCATTTTTTGTATTTGCGCTGTGGCCGTACAGGCTCGGGAGCGCTGGACAATCGCGCCGCAACAACGTGCGCATTGGGACGAAGGGTAGGATCGCGATTCAACATCGCGAGGATCAGATCACCGGCCCAGGAAGGCGTATCACCACTCACCGTGGAGGGTGACGCGACGTCTCGAGTCTGAATGGCGAGAGCAGTCTCCCAGGCATACCCTGCATCGAACGGGTGGACGCCCGCCGCCAGTTCGTAGAGTACAACGCCTAAAGAAAAGACGTCACTGGCGCCGCTGAGCGGTTCCCCGCGAAGCTGCTCCGGCGACATATAGCGCAGAGTCCCGGTGAGTGCGCCGCTGGCCGAGCCCTGCAGCGGGAGAACGTCAACGCCGAATCGTCGCGCCAAACCGAAGTCGAGCACTTTGACAAAGCCGTCCGGGCGAACCATCAGGTTTTCGGGCTTAAGGTCACGGTGCACGATTCCCTGTTGGTGCGCCGCCGCTAGGGCCGCCGCGACCTGGCTTCCGATCTGGACCACCAGCGCGAACGGAACTGCGGAGCCGCGCAACTCGTTCAGCGCCTTTCCATTCACCCGTTCCATCGCGATCGCCATGCCCGGACCGGCGTCGATCATTTCGTGAATCGTGACCAGGTTGGGATGGTTGAGCGCCGATGCCGCTTTGGCTTCACGGACGAAACGTTTCCGCGCCGCAGAGTCGGCGAGAAATCGGGGAAGCAGAAACTTCAGCGCTACAGGACGGTTCAGCGTTGTGTCCCGGGCGGCATACACCTCGCCCATGCCGCCACGGCCCAGCAATTCGCCGACCTGGTATCGACCGGCATTCGTTCCGGTTCGGCAGGCGTGTACGTCGGGATCCGGCGCTTTGATCTCCTCCGCATTGTGGTGAGCATCCATCTCCTCAAATATCCGCTCGAGGATTTCCGGATCCGCGCATTGCGACTCCACGAAAGCGCGCTGCTCGTCGACGGGTAACTCCAGGGCGGCATAAAAGATCCGCAATGCCGCTTGCCACTGTCCCGTGGTCATCCCCGTCTACTACCGACCCACTCTTCGCGAAGCCAGCGCTGCGCCCAACTCCAGGAAGTGGCTACGGTGGTCCGGGAACAGCCGAGCCGTTGCGCCGTCTCCTCGTGCGTCATCCCCTCGAACACCTTCATTTCGACGATGGCCCGAAGTTTGGGGTCGATTTTGGCGAGCCGCGAGAGGGCGTCTTCTACATCCTGAGCCCCCTGCTCGCCGTCAACCGCGGGAAGGATGTCTTCGTGAGCAACGATACAGTTAGCTCCGCGGCTGAGGGGACGCGCATGGCGCATCAGCATTCGCCTCATGATGTGGCCCGCCAACCGGAGGAAGGCAGCGCTCTCTTCCTGGGCATCCGCTCCGGTTGTCCCGAAGCTTTTCACTTTGACTAGTTCCAGATAAAGTTCGTGGACCAGTGCAGTCGGCTGCCAAGTGTGCCCGGGTCGCTCGCCTGCCATCCGCGTCGCCGCCAGACGGCGTAGTTCCGGATAAAACAGGTCAGCCAAAGCCGCCCCAGCTTCCCGGTCTCCCCCACGGAAGGCGCTCATTAGCCGCGCGATGGACTCTGAAGGAAAGGAAGGCACCCAGATCGGCACTCCGCCACAAGGATTCTAACATAGGCGGTTTCCGCTTAGGCTCACCGCACAAACGGGTTACCAGCACTGAAATCAGAGCCCGCAAAAATTTTCGAAAAAAGTTTGTACGAAATTGCCGCCCGCCCGGCCTAGTGGGATGAACGGAGACCCGCATGACGGCGACGATCAACCAACCGGAACACTTCACCACGCACAACTGGACTTATGTTCAACGAATCTGGGGTCTTTACCGGGCGCTCGCCATAACAATCTGGGCGGTTGGAATGGGGATCGTTTCATCGCCGGCACAGGTTCCGGCCGTATCCTTTGCCGGCGTGCACACCAGCATCCGGAACTCAGCAGGGGGTAACGTGACTCCCGACGTCATCGCGGTGGATGGAGCCGGTAACGTCTACATCACGCGGTTGGCGGACAACATCCCCGTTATACGCCTTACTCCCGGTGTCGGCGCGACGGTGCTGCTTTCCGGCTTCTGGTCGGTGGACAGCCTGGCGGTAGATCAGTCGGGTAACACATGGGTGTGCGCCGCAAGATATGAGGGCACTGCCTGGGTGAACCATCTGCTAAAGATCGATCCCAGTGGCAACATTACTGACATCAATATTGCGGACTTTGCAGCCGCTGTGACAGCGGACTATTCGGGAAACGTCTATTTCCGTAGTGTGGCCGGCACTAATTTTTTTACGTATATAATCCCGCCGGGAACATCGATCCCGAGGTTGTTCAGCGTATACGGTTCGCGTCTGGCGATGGCAGTCGATCAAACCGGCAGTCTTTTCTACGTGGAAGGGATTTCCGTGATGAAGGCCGCCCCACCCTGCAACGACCCGAGCTGCACCTCGGAGCTGCCACCTCCTGTAGAAGTGGCTTCGTTCCCAGGTGAGTATCCGACCAACCTCGCGCTGGACCGGTTCGGCAATCTCTTCATCGAGACGAGCACCTGGGGCATCTATGAGCTTCCAGCGGGCTGCACCAGCAACTCCTGCCGAAACAACAACCCGATCGGAAATGCGCAGAGTCCTCCTGGTATGGCGGTTAATGCTAACGGCGATTTTTTCAGTGGGGCGGCAAGCCCCGACGTGGCGGTGCTGCAGTTTCGCGCCGCCGACTTCTATAACATAGCGGTGAAATCGAGCGCCACCCTCACATTGAACTTCACCATCAATTCCGCGGTTGCGCTGGGTGCAACCCCGGCTGTCCTGACCCAAGGCATTTCAGGCTTGGATTTTGCCCTTAGCGGCAGTACCTGCATTGGCGTTCAAACGGCCGGCGGCACTTGCACCGTTACCGTTTCGTTTTCACCCCGGGCGCCCGGACTCCGCATGGGCTCCGTTCAGCTCAAAGACTCCGCCGGCAACACGCTGGTAACGGTGCCGCTGCGCGGAGTGGGAATCGCCCCAGCCGTTGCCTTTGCCACCGGCCCGCAAACGATGCTGGCGCTGAGTGTGGCCAGTGACGTCGCGGTGGACGCCGGGGGGAACGTCTTTATCGCGGACACCAGCACAAAATCGGTTTTGAAGATTCCGGCAGCATGCAGCGGCACTGGCTGCCAGACGACCGTGGCGACGGGCCTGGTGGACCCGTCGAAGCTTGCGGTGTATGGCGCCGGAGCGATGTTCGTTGCAGATACCGGGGCCAACCGAGTGGTGAAGATTCCCGCCGACTGCACGACTACAGCTTGCCAGACGACTGTGGGCAGCGGCCTATCCCAGCCCGATGGTGTAGCACTGGATGGATCGGGCAACGTCTACATCTCGGATTTTGGCCATCAACGCGTGGTCGCTGCTCGCGACAATTGCAGCGGTTCGTTTTGCCAGACCACCCTGATCAGTGGAATTGACAGTCCCGAGGGCCTGGCTTTGAGCACGCAGGGCGAGCTCTTTGTGACGCAATCGAGCAAGAACCAGGTTGTGTTCTATCCGGCCGGCTGCACCACGACGGCCTGTCCGACGACGATCGGCACGGGACTGCTGTTCCCGACCGGCGTGGCAGTGAATGCGGGAGGCACTGTCTTAATGACGAATGACTTCGGCAACCAGGTGATCGAATTACCTTCGAACTGCAGATTCGGCGGATGCCAGACGACGGTGAGCAGTGGATCGGGCCCGTTCGGCGTTAGCTCGGATTCGGTAGGGAATATCTTCGTTGCCTACGCAGCCAGCCATGAGGTAGATAAAGTCTCGAGGACAGCGGCAGCAACGTTGGTTCTGCCTACGACGTTTGTGAGCCACAAGAGCAGCTCGCAAACGGTCACGCTGGAGAATATCGGCAATACACGGCTCGACTTTAGCGGTATTTCGACAAGCGTCAATTTTGCCGTCGATCCGGCCAGCACCACGTGCCAAACATCTCTGCTGCCGGGAATCTCGTGCAGCATCGGCGTATCCTGCGCGCCGACGGTGGGCGGCAGTTTGACCGGTGCGTTGACGATCAGTGACAACGCCCTCAATCAAAACGCCACTCAGCTGGTGCCACTCGCCTGTTCGGCGACCGGTTCGCAACAGCAGGTCTCGTTCACGGGCGCGCCAGCCGCTGCGCCTTATCAATCCACGTTCACGGTATCGGCGTCGACGGTTTCCACCGTCATGCCAATCATCACCAGCAGCGGGGGCTGTTCGGTGTCGAACGTGTCCGGCACGCCGGCGGCTACCAGCGCGACCATCACCATGATCAGCGGCACCGTCGCTTGCTCTCTCTCGGCGAGTTGGGCAGAGGACAGCAATTACGCGGCAGCGACGCTCGCGCAAACAACGATCGCCCAGTTGGCGGCCCCGACCGTAACCTTCACCGGGGCGCCATCGACGGCGAAAGCATTTACCACATTCACGGTAAATGCAACGAGCAACGCCGGTACCACGCCAGTCATCGCGACGAACACGCCGAAGTGTGCCGTGGCAAATCAGCCTGGTCAGGTGTCGGGGACTACAATCGCGATGTTGACCGGCACGGGAAGCTGCATCGTCACCGCGACGTGGGCCGCTGTTGGCAATTACACAGGCGCTTCACTATCGCAATCGATATTAGCCGAAAAGGCGGACCCGCAACTGCTCTTCTACGGGGCGCCGGCCACTGCCAGTTATATGGACACCTTCACCCTGACCGCGGTTACTAACGCCACGACACAAGCGGTCATCACGACTACCGGCTCCTGTTCCAATACCGGCACAACCGTCACCATCACTAGCAGCACGGGCGTCTGCTCGATGAAGGCAGACTGGGCGGCCGACAACAATTTCGCATCGGCAAGCGCGAACCAAACAACGAACATCGGCAAGGCTTCCCAAACCATCACATTCACTATGGCAGCGCCACCCGTGGCCGCCTTCAACAGCAGCTTCACAGTGGCCGGAACCGCGAGTTCGGGTTTGCCCATCGTGTTGTCGGTTGCGCCCGCAAGTCTAGGGGTTTGCTCGTTGAGCGGGCCCGCGGTAGTGATGCTCAGCGGCAGCGGTACGTGTACAATCAACGCCGACCAGCCTGGAAATGCCAACTACAACCCAGCCGGGCAGGTGCAAACCTCGGCTGCCGCTTCCAGGATCGACCAGGTGGCGCTGGTGCTGAACGCAGGTTCGCCGCTCACGTATCTAGCGTCAGAGAGCCTCAGTGCCACGGGCGGCTCCCTTCCGGGGTCGGCAATATTTGGCGTCACGTCAGGGAGTTGCTCAGTCTCTGGCAGTCAGCTCACCGCGAACAGCGGGACCGGATCGTGTGTGGTCAAGGCGACGAAGGTTGGCAACGCCAACTACAACGATGCGACAGTCTCTGTGACCGTAGTTTTGGCTAAGTCCCCTCAGACGATTACATTCAATCAACCGGCAAGTCCGGCGGCGTTTGGCACGACCTTTTCCGCTCAGGCCAGCTCCGATTCGGGAATTAGTGTGTCAGTTACGGCGGCTGGGGGATGTTCGATCAGCAGCGGGACAGTAAAGATGACCAGCGGTTCGACGGCATGCGTTCTAACCGCAAGTCAAGCCGGAGACTCAAACTATTCAGCTGCTCAGAATGTGGTTCGGACGGTTAGCGCGTCACTAGCCACATTAACCATCACCGCCGATCCCAGGAGCAAGTTGTATCTGGCTGCCTTGCCCGTCTTCTCGGTGCAATACAGCGGTTTCAAGGGCACGGATGCGCCCTCTGTTCTGACGGGCTCTCTATCTTGCGCGACGACGGCCACAGTGGCGAGTACGATTGGGAACTACCCGATCACCTGCTCCGGTCTTACTACGCCGAACTACACAATCAACTGGGTACCCGGCCAACTGACAGTCTTGCCGTTGCCCGTGGTTTCGACTGTGACTCTCAGCGCAGCGTCGGCCCAATACAGCGATAAGATTACGATTGGGGTGTCTATTCCCAACGCCGGAGGTCTACTACCTGCGGCAGGAATGAACTTCAAGATTGGATCGATCGACTTCGCCACGGTTCCAGTCTCGGCAAACGGTGTCAACTACACAGGATCGGTCCTATCGCAACAACTGACGCAAGCGCCGGGATCATACACGATCACAGCCTCGTTTGTGAATCCGGATCCGAATTATGTGCTCTCTTTTACTCCGAACTCGCTCGGGTTGACCCTCACTGCCGAAGACGCGCGCACTACTTACACCGGCTCCGCCTACTTCACTACGTCGAGTCCGACTACTTACACAGCGACGATCCCGATCAGCTTTACTATTTACGACATCACCACGGCCGGACCTTACACGGCTGGTACGGCCACCACACCGGCGACGGGGGATCGCGAGTATGACGATTGGGCGGGGAATATTCGGAACGCCACCGTAAAGGTAGTGGACGCACTGACCAATACAACGCTCTGCGCCACTGCGACGCTGGGCCCGGTCACTCCGGGCGATAATACCACCGCGACCGCAACCTGCTCGTTCACGGCCAGTCTGCCAACGAGCGGAGCAAGTGCCGGATTTCAGACGTATGCGCCGCAAGTCGTCGTGGGCGGATACTACGTGGATGCCGAGGCGGTCACGGAGCAATCGCTGATCACCGTCGCGCTTCCATTAACCTCCGACTTCGTATCCGCCAGTGGCAGCGTCGAAGGAACAGCCTCGTCCGGATTGCTTCCAGCGGCTCTTGGATCGAAGATGCACTTCGGATTGAATGTAAAGTACAACAAGAGCGGGACGAATCTGCAAGGCAGCGCCTTCGTAATTGTTCGCAGCACAATGGCGGCTCCCGGCGACACTTGCCCGGCAGATGTGGATGGCTACCACGTCTACCGGTTTAAGAGCAATTCGATCACAACCGTGACCACACAACCGTCGGGAACAGCGGCTACTTCGAGCGTCTTAGGGAACGCAAGTATTATCGATATCACCTCAAATGGGACATCTACCTGCGCGTACTCGATAGACGGGGGCGCCACACTCCAGATCACGATGACCGATCGGGGCAGCACCGGCGATTCGATCGGCATAACGGTCTGGCAGGCAGCCAATAAGGGAGGGGGCCTTTGGTTCTCGACGAATTGGGTGAATGGGAAGACGGCGGAACTTCCGACAACTAATGGCAACGTTTCCGTGCACTGATGGGTTCGCGACCACCGGAGCAGCGGAGTCCCAGCCGAGGACCGGAGAGCTGGAAGTGCCCGCTGGATTTGAGCTGAACAGCGTGCGGAAAACATAAGATTGCCGCACTGGGTTGCACGGAAAACTAGTGATTTTCGCTCGCCAACGGAGCCGGTGTTCCGACAGAAGTGATTCCAGAAGTGCGACGATTTTGGGGGAGACTCAAGCCGTCTGGCTTGGGAACCATGTGGAGGTTCACCAAAAACAACGGCATTACTGTACGAGTTCCGGTATTATGTGGTTGAACAGCAGAGTTGGGGATGCTGCCCCCGTTTTTGGCGTAGAGCCTTAGAGCCCTAACTTAGAATCAGTGGTGCGCCCGGTAAGATTCGAACTTACGGCCTTTTGCTTCGGAGGCTAATGTTTTTTGGGTCTGCCCTGTATTTTCAGTGCATATGCTTCCGGGTGGAGCCCTGATATCGGTCTATTCGCCGTCATTTGGGTAGGCATCTGGGTAGGCGACGGACAGTTTGCGACTCACGTCTTTACGCGCCGGAACGATCGGTGGCCAGCAGTGTTCATGACCAAGGACGGGTTTGACCCCTGACGCCAGCCTTTTCAGGGCTGCTTATCGACAGGGCTAAGAGGTTCAGAATCAATATAAGTTGAGGCATTTTAGTAACTTAGATCGATCGCCATTTAGGATCAAGTAGCACCATTTCGGATGTTTTCGGTTCTCAGATGTTCCCGTATTGTTCCCATCGGCGCGAGGCGGCCGTGTGGGGCGTCTGGAATGCCCTTCTAATCCTCCAGAGGGTGGCCTTTCGCATTCCGCGCGGTACCATCGAGCCACATGGAACCTGAGCCGATCTTAAGTCAGGATCGCACACTCAACTCGCTAGCTGGGTTGATCTGTAAGTTTTTGTTATAGCTATGGTGGCGAAGGTGGGGGTCGGACGTTTGACCATCGAGCATCATGTTCAAGTTACTGATTATACGTTGCCTAGGATGCCGAGTTTACCACGAATCCCACCGACCATTGCACGCTATTGCACGCTGGCGACTGATTCCGGTAACCGACACCATTACGCGGTCGGATCCTCTTCGTAGGGTTCGATGTGACCATTTCGCGCGCCAAAGAGAAATCATCACGTCATCGAAAACACATACCGTTCAGCGTTACCGACCTGCGGGGAGCTATACCGCTTCACGCGCCTCGACGGCACTCCGCTCCAGATCACTAAATCAACGCCTGGGGTTGTCTTCGGATGGATCTTGCGTCCTCCCTGGCACTTGATACGATCTTCCATATTGCGCATTTGAATTCCACACAACGCCGAATTCGAAACGGCCCGTCGAGGTCTTCCGAGCCATCTACGCCGCCATAATGAGGACGTTGCAACGCTCCCGCGTTGCTCATGCCCATTTTGGGCCCACTCGATTTGTAAGCGGCTGGTAAACCGCTCTTCCGCTGAGGTGGCAAGATCCTTCATATTTGAGAGGTGTCGGAAACCAAGCGGGAATATTGGGGCAAGCGGATAGCCGAGCAGGAGGCGAGCGGGCAGGCAGTCCGGCCGTTCTGCCGGGAGCGCGGTATCGGAGAGCATTCGTTCTATCAGTGGCGGAAGAGACTGCGGCAGAGCGAGACGGTCCGCTTCGCGCTGCTGGAAAGCAGGCCAAGCGGCGACATGACGGCGGCAATCGAACTGGTGCTGACCAGCGGCGAGCGGCTGCGCATCGGCAACCAGGTGAACGCGACGGCGCTACGCCTGGTGCTGGACGCAGTGCGCGGATGATCCACCTGCCGGCCAGCGTTCGCGTGTATCTGTGCCTGAGTCCGTGCGACACGCGGCGAAGCTTCGACGGGTTGCACGCGCTGGTACGCGATCACCTGCAGTTGGACGCCTTCGCCGGGCATCTTTACCTCTTCGCGAACAAAAGAAAAGACCGTCTCAAGATTTTGTATTGGGGTGTGTCACGAATGTGAGTGAAAACTTGCAGAGCTGTACCGAAGATGGGAGAAGGCCTCCCGGAGTCGACTTTCAGGAGTTGGCTTCAAACCACCCGGAGCTGCTGCGTTCAAAAGGCGTGGTGGTGAACGTCCGAGGAAAAGGCGTCCGAAGAGGATGTCAGGTGAGCGTTGAGAAGATGAGCGAAAGCGAACCGTCCGATGACGCATCGTCAAGAATTCAAGGCACTGTCAAAACTGGAGCCGCCCAGTAGCTCCAGGATGAGCCGGGAAGAAACCTGTTTACTGACCCGGCGGCAGTCGGTGTTTAGGCGGCATGAGCTCAGCGTAGGCTTTGGTGCGGAACGTGAGAACCTCGCCCTGGATGGAAAGGGAAATGACAAGTGGCAGACACCATGAGGAAGAATACCGATGCCAGAGCGAGGGGCGGAGCTGCCCATAGTAGCGAGGAGTCTCTTGTAACGAGAGAGGAGCCAAGGGGCGGCGTTGTCCGGTCGAGCGAGGTTGCCAACCCGGAAGCGGGGATGAGGAACCGAACCTCGACGAGACCTTATGTAATTGCGAAACGCGCAGTGTGGGAGGCATATCAGCAAGTAAAGGCCAACCGGGGCGCTGCCGGCATCGACGAGGAAACTATCGCGATGTTTGAGCAGAACCTGTCGAAGAATTTGTACAAACTGTGGAATCGGATGTCGTCGGGTTCGTATTTCCCGCCGCCGGTGAA
>Ga0105240_10012205_pt1 | contig 11880 bp, 14 predicted proteins | sample KBSC54metaG_FD_80426 | JGI IMG/M metagenome (GOLD analysis project Ga0105240, IMG submission 80426) | Corn rhizosphere microbial communities from Kellogg Biological Station, Michigan, USA - KBS C5-4 metaG | ecosystem: Host-associated > Plants > Roots > Rhizosphere > Soil | place: Michigan, USA...
TCGATCTCCTTCGCCACCGTCACGCCGTCCTTGGTCGTGCGCGGGGCGCCGAAGCTCTTCTCGATGACGACGTTGCGGCCCTTGGGGCCGAGCGTCACCTGCACTGCGTCGGCGAGGATGTCGACGCCGCGGAGAAGCTTCTCACGCGCGTCGGCGCCGAATTTTACGTCTTTGGCTGCCATGTTCTTAAATCTCCTGAATTCAATTGAGTAAGCGGAGGTTTTTTGCCCTACCGCTTCGCTGCTTGAGGGCGGTTACTTCTTCGAAGCCTTGCGGCCTTCGATGACGCCCATGATGTCGGACTCCTTCATGATCAGGAGCTCCTCACCGTCGATCTTCACTTCGGTGCCGGACCACTTGCCGAACAGCACGAACTCGCCGGCCTTGAGGGTCGTCGGGATGAGCTTGCCGTTGTTATCGGGGGCGCCGGGGCCGACCGAGATGACTTCGCCTTCCTGCGGCTTTTCCTGAACGGTATCGGGGATGATGATGCCGCCGGGGGTCTTCTGATCCTCTTTCACGCGGCGGACGACCACGCGGTCGCCGAGGGGACGGAATTTCATGCGAAACTTCTCCTAGAAAAGTCTATGTTTTCCAACGGGTTGGACTTATGCGGCAGCACTCCCCTAAGGCGAGTGCCAAGCGCTGGGCCGGACATAGTGCCGGACCCGCGAAGCGTCAAGGGGTGAGCTGAGGAACTCTCGCGGTGGGCCAGCGAATTTGGCACAAAGGCGCCGGAGAAACGCGCATGATATTCCGCTTCGCCGCAGTGGTCCTTGTCCTTCTTACGGTCGCGCCGGCCGCAGCCGAGCCCGTCCACTACACGCCGGTGATGGATATCAGCCAGCAATGGGCCGGATACTGGAACGCGAAGAACATGAAAGCGGTGATGGCGCTCTATGCACCGGAGCCGGTGTTTCATCCGACAGTCGGCCCGACCTGGGACGGTGCGGCTTCGATCCGCAAGAACTTCGCCGGTCTGCTGAAAGACTTCGATCCCGACATCACGCTGCACAGTCTGCGCAGCCAGACCTCCGGCACGCTCGCCTATGACAGCGGCACCTATGACGAGACCATCGCGCGGGTAAAGGGCGGCGCGCCGATCAAGGCGCGGGGCAGCTATCTGTTTCTTTTCCAGAAACAGAAACGCGGCGGCTGGAAGATCCTCGAACAGACCTGGACGGAGCGCGATCCCGTGAAGTTCTGATATGCTATAGCCGTGCGCGCAGAGGGGGAGCGATATGCTGGTCAGCACGCCAAAGAAAGAAGTCCGCAGCTGGACGACGGACAGCCGCCGCTGGGCGAACTACGCGCCGCGCGAAGGCGATATTGTCATCGCGACCGCGCCGAAATGCGGCACGACCTGGACACAGCAGATCGCGAGCCTGCTGGTGTTCAAATCGCCGGAGCCGCGCGAGATTCAAAACACTTCGCCGTGGATCGACTTCCGTTTGCCGCCGGTCGATACCGTGATGTCTTTCATCGAGGCGCAATCGCATCGCCGATTTCTGAAATCGCATCTGCCGTTCGACGCGATGCCGATCTACGATGAGGTGCAGTACATCCATGTCGCCCGCGACGGCCGCGATGCGTTCATGTCGTGGCACAACCACACCAGCAACTACTCGCCGACAGTGCGGCAGATGCAGTCTGCGGCCGGTGAAGCCGATGAGACCGTCGCGCGCCCGTTGCCGGCGCCGCATGCTACGCCGCATGACCACTTTCAAGTCTGGATCGATGAGTCACCGGACACGCGCCTGCGCGACGACTCGCCAGCGTCGAATTTCTTCGCGCTCGAGCGTAGCTGGTGGGTGGAGCGCAAGCGCCCGAACGTTCTGCTGGTCCACTACAACGACATGAAGGCCGATCTCGGCGGCGAGATGCGGCGCATCGCGGATTTCCTCGATATCGAAATCTCCGAAGATGTGTGGCCGGGTCTCATCGCGGCCGCGAGCTTCGAATTCATGCGTGAGAACGGCGCCACGCTCCTGCCGCGCGCGGCGATGAGCTGGGACAAGGGCCACGAACGCTTCATCAACAAGGGCACCAACGAGCGCTGGCGCACGGCGCTGACGCCGGAGGACGCCGCGCTCTACGCCAAGCGCGCAGCGCGCGAGCTGTCGCCGTCGCTCTCCAGATGGCTTGAGCAGGGGCGGCTTAAGGCCGGCGACCCGAAAGACACCGCCGACTAGTGCTGCGGACTCTGCAGGATCGGGAGCAGATGTTGCCGTAGCTCGCTGTCGCTTAAATTCGCGAACTCCTTCGGTACCTCGCGCCACACGGACTTCTTCAGATTCTCGCTGGCGACCGAGCGGAACTCGCCAATGGAACGTGCCGGCGCGACGATAACAAGCGCGTTGAACTTGTGCTGATCGTAGGCCGCGTCGATCGCGCGTGCGATGGCCTGCACGAAATCGTGCTTTTCGATCTTGCGCGGATCGCTCGATGATTCATACGAATGGTGCTGGCCGTCGCTGCCTACGCTGCGTCCAGGTTTGTCGGTCCCGATGTCCCGGCTGTGGTGATGCAGGCCGGACGCGACCTCCTCCAGCACGACATCGAGGCGGCCATGCGCGGGTTTGTATTCGAAAAACCGGGCATGCGCGGAATCGAAGACGGCAACGAGCGTATGATCTGCAGACATGGAATGTCTCCTTTGAACGATAACCCGCTGCGGGGCCCCGCGTTCCCGTGGTAGGAATCTACTATGGCATTCACCAGCACGCTCATGGCACGGCTCGGGATTTCCGTCCCAATTATCCAGGCGCCGATGCTTGGCGCAAGCGACGCGGCACTGGTGCGGGCCGCGAGCGGCGCGGGTGCGCTCGGCACGCTGGCGGCGGGCGCGCTGCCACCGAACACGATCGCGAGCGAGATCGCGAAACTCAAGCAGGATGGAAAGCCGTTCGGCGCGAACCTCCTCGTCGTGCCGAAGGTCGATCCCGATCCACAGACCGTCGAGCGCGCGGTCGGACGGCTCGCACCGTGGCGACGGCAATATGGTCTGCCGGAAGACTTCCGGCCCAATCGCTGGAGCGAGGATTTCCGCTCGCAACTCGCTGCGCTGATCGAAGCCGCCCCACCCGCCGTGTCGTTCACGTTCGATCTGATTGCGCGCGAAGACATCGCCGCATTCCGACAACGCGGTGTGTTCGTCATGGGCACCGCAACCGATGTGCGCGAAGCGCGCGTCTGGGCCGAGGCCGGCGCCGACGCGATCATCGCACAGGGTTATGAGGCCGGCGGACATCACGGCGCATTTCTCTCCGATGGCAATGAATCGGCCATCGGCACCTTTGCGCTCGTGCCTGCGATCAAGGAGGCGGTCGGTCTGCCGGTCGTTGCGGCGGGCGGCATCATGGACGGCGCTGGCATCGCTGCCGCGCTGATGCTCGGCGCCGATGCGGTTCAGATGGGAACCGCGTTCCTGCTCACGCCGGAAGCGACAATCTCCACGCCGTGGCGGCAGGCGTTGAAAAGCGTAAACGACGACGCGACCCGGCTGACCCGTGTCTATTCGGGGCGCTATGCGCGCGGCATTGAGAACCGCTTTCTGCGGGAGTTGCGTGCGGAAGAAAAAGACATCCCCGCCTATCCGATCCAGAACGCGCTGACGCAGGAATTGCGCGCCGCCGCGGCCAAGGCCGGATCGGCCGATGTGCTCTCTTTGTGGGCGGGACAGGGTATCGGCGCGATCCGCGAGATGCCGGCTGCCGATCTTGTCGCAACGCTTTGGGAAGAAACCCGCGCTGCGATGCGCTCGATGGCGCGGCGTTTCGAATCTTAAGCTTGTGTGAGACCCGATGCGCGGTTAGAGCCTCAAGCTCCCGCTATTCGAAGGTTTTTCCATGTCCATTCCCGAAGGCTTCGCGCCGTTCAAGCTCGCCATGGGCTTTGTTTCCGTCAACGGCCCCCTTTACGGACGCTGGGACGGTACACATCTGTTGTTGGGCTTCCGTGTCGAGGAGCGTCATTGCAATCCCGGCATGGTCGCGCATGGCGGGATGATGGCGACGTTCGGCGACATGCTCCTGCCGATCGCGTCGCGGTTTCAGGCGAAGATGGATATGGGGTTCCTGCCGACGATCAATCTGTCCTGCGATTTCCTCGCGCCCGCGAAACTCGGCGCCTGGGTCGAAGGCCGCGCGGAGGTCGTTCGCACGACGCGCAATCTTCTGTTCGCGCAGGGCCTCGCGACGGCGGATAGGGAACCTTGCCTGCGCGCCAACGGAATCTTCAAAATCACCGCGCCGCGCACAGGTGCCAATGTCCCCGATTTTTCGATAAAGTCGCTGTTCGATTTCAAGGACTGACCTGATGTCTGATTTTCCTGCGCTTCCCGAAGAGCCGCGGAAGGTGGAGGGCGAAGTCCTGCCGCCGGGCGAGATGCCGCCAAAGGATACGCGCTGGAAATTCCTCCGCGACGTCGCGGTGTTCGAACTCAAGCTGACAATAAACAACTTCCACAATTTCTTCCAGGTGCCGTTGACGATGGCGGTCGCGCTGATCGATCTCATCTTCAAGCATGGTGAGGAAGGTTCGCGCTTCTACTGGCTGGTGGAGCAGGGGCGAACGATCGACGACCACATCGACATCTACAGCATCATCGAGCATCGCGAGCGCGGGCTGAACAAGGACTACACCGTAGATGCGGTTCTGAAGAAGGTCGAAGGCGTCATCGTGCGCGAATACGACAAAGGTGGAACGGCTGCGAGCGTGAAGAATGCCATCGATCGCGTGTTCGATGAAATGCAGTCGCGCACTGCGCCGGCTTCGAAGAAGGCTGCCGAAGCAGCCGACAAGGCGGCGGAAGCTATGCGTGAAGCGGCCGAACGGTTTCGCGGCAAGAAGGACGACGTTCCACCCTCCGCTTGAGGGAGGGCGGTTATGTGTTCAGGAATCCTTCGAGCACGTTCACCGTATTCACGCCAAGTTTCTCAACGTTATAGCCACCCTCGAACACGAACAGCGTCGGCAGCTTGAACTGCGCGATCGCTTCGCCGAGGTGGAGATAGTCATCGGTGCGCAGGCGAAAGCGCGCGATCGGATCGTCAATAAAAGTGTCGAGACCGAGCGAGACCAGAAGCACATCGGGGCCAAACGTTTCGATCTTGCGGCGCGCGGCGTCGAACGCGGCCGAATAATGCGGCCAGTCCGTCCCCGCGGGCAACGGCAGGTTCACATTCTTCTCCTCGCCAGGTCCCGCGCCATGCTCATCGGCAAAGCCCAGAAAATGCGGGAACGCGTAATTCGGATCGGCGTGGATCGAGCAGAAGAACACGTCTGAACGATTGTAGAAGATCGCCTGTGTGCCGTTGCCATGATGATAATCGACATCGAGGATCGCGGGCCGCATCCCGGCATCGACAAACGACTGCGCCGCGATGGCGATGTTGTTGAGATAGCAGAACCCGCCGAACACATCCGCGGCGGCGTGATGGCCTGGCGGGCGCGCGAGCGCGAACGCACTCCTGTCGCCATCGCGGATCGCCTGCGCTGCAGAAAGTGCAACGTTCGCGCCCATGCGCGCCGCTTCCCAGGTGCCGTTCAGGATCGGCGTTCCGGCGTCGAACACGAATGTACCGAGACGCGACTCGATATCGGGTGCGCGCCGCGCCTGCATACCCGGCGCGGGCCAGCGCGACGGGAGCGCGGCGTGCGCGTTCGCGCCATAAGCCTTCTGCCATTCCGCGAATGCCTCGCCGAGAAACCCGACCATCTCCGGATCGTGGACGCGCAACACCGGCTCCATGCCGAACTCGCTGGGGTTAAGGATGGGGCCGAGTTTGCGCTCCTCAAGGCGTACACGCACCGCTTCGACACGCGCGGGCATCTCGACGGCGGGTGTCAGTCTACCCGCCTCGAATTCTTCGGTGGGCACGTGACCGAGATGTGCTGGCGAATAGAACGTCTTCATTCAGCCAGCCTGCAACAGGATCGCGCCTGCCGCAATCACGATGGCGGCGGCCCAGCGCCGTGCTGTCATGTGTTCGCCGAGGAAGCTCATGGCCAGCGCGGTTCCGAACAGCACGCTGGTCTCGCGCAGCGCCGCAATCTGCGCCGTTGCGCCGAAGCGATAGGCCAGCATGGCGGAGCCGTAGGTCGTGATGGAGAGAAAGCCCAGCAGAATGCCGAGCTTCCATTGCCGCCGCGCCTCGATCACCACGGCACGTCCGCGGATGCCCGGCGCGGTGACAAGAACGCAGAATCCATGCGCCACGAAGAACCACAAGACGTAGGTGAATGCCTCTGGCACCGAGCGCACACCGGTCGCATCGATCAGTGTGTAACAGCCGATGGTGAAGCCGGTGCCGAGCGCGTAGAGCAATCCTTGTTTCGCGCCTTCGCTCGCACGATGAGAGATTCCGATGGCGATGACACCGCCGCACACAAGCAGGATGCCGATCATTTGGATGAGCGGCGGCTGCTCGTGTAAAATCAGGATCGCGCCGAGTGCGGTGAACAGCGGCCCCGTTCCGCGCGCGACAGGATAGACGGCGGAGAACGCCGCGCTCTCGTAGGATTTCACGAGCAGCAATTCGTAGACCGCATGCACCAGCGCCGTTCCGCACAGGAACCAGATCGCGCGGCCCTGCGGCAGCGGCACGAAGAACAAGGCAGGTGTGACGATGATCGCGGAGAACACGCCGATCAGAAGGCGCATCGCATATTTGTTCTCCGCCCGCTTCGTCAGGATGTTGACGACGGCATGCACGACGGCGGAGAGCAGGATCAGGGAAAGCGCGATGGTCATGTGTTCGACGCTAGCAGGCTCCTTCTCCCCGGCGAAGCTTGCCCGATCGGCAAGTTTGCGCGCACACTGTCACGTGCTTGGTGGAGAACAGGATTTGCTCAATGAAGACCTGATCGGTGTCCCGGGCGGACGCTGGAAACTGCAGACACCTGCGCTGGTTGTCGATCTCGATATTCTCGAGCGCAACATCGCGCATATGGCGGACCACGCGAAACGCCACAACATCGCGCTCCGCCCCCACGCCAAGACCCACAAATCGGCAGAGATCGCCAAGCGCCAGATGGCAGCGGGCGCGCTTGGCGTCTGCTGCGCGAAGCTTGGTGAAGCTGAGGCGCTGGCAGAAGGCGGCGTGGAGTCCGTCCTCATTACATCTCCCGTCGTCACCGAAGGCGGCATCGCACGTCTCATGGCGCTGAACGCACGCATGAAAGAGTTGATGGTGAACTGCGACAACGTCGAGATCGCGGCGCGCCTCAATGCAGCGGCGGGCGCAAGCGGAAAGACGCTGAAGGTTTTCGTCGATATCGATCCCGGTATGGGCCGCACGGGCATCCGGCCCGATAAGGCCGTGCCGCTGGTGGAGTATGTCGCGGGCGCGCCGCACCTCGAATATGCCGGCCTGCAATGTTACGCGGGCCAGGTGCAACATATGGAATCGCCGAATGAGCGTCGCGATTCGTCACTATCCGCGCTTAAGGAATTGGCGGGTCTGCGCGATGTCCTGAAAGATAAAGGGCTCGCGCCGAAAATCCTGTCCGGTGGCGGCACCGGCACGTTCGATATCGATCCCGACGCGCGCACGCTGACCGAGTTGCAGGTCGGCTCCTATGTCTTCATGGATCGTCAGTACAATGACGTTTGGACAAAACCGGGCGATCGTCCGCCGTTCGAGACATCGCTGTTCGTACAAACCTCGGTGATCAGCGCCAATCGCACCGGTCTTGTCACCACGGATGCCGGTCTCAAATCTTTCGCCACCGACGATGGGGTTCCGGTGATCGCGCATGGTGCGCCGCCGGGTGCCGTCTACTTCTTCTTTGGCGACGAACAGGGCGGCGTGATCTATTCCGAGGAAGAGCGGAAACTCCGCTGGGGCGATCCCATCGCCTGCGTGGTTCCACACTGCGATCCGACCGTGAACCTATATGACCGCTATCACGTCGTGCGTGGCGATACGCTGGAGGCCATCTGGCCGGTGGACGGGCGAGGGAAATCCGCCTGATTCTTGCCGCATTCGGGCAGGGAACCTGACAACTCCGTTCATGCACGGTTCAGCCGAAGAACGCGATTATGCGTTTCGTAGGTGAGGGCACGAAATTCAAACGGAGATGAGCATGAGAAAAATCACAAAACTTGCACTCGGTGCGCTGATGCTGGCCGGTACGGCGGCAACGGTCGGCACCACGCCGGCGAGTGCCGGTGTTTCGGTGGGTATCGGCATTGGCGGCGGCGGTTACGGCCCGGGCTGGCATTGCGGCCGCTGGCACTACAATCCGTATCGCTGCGGCTATGGCGCCTATTACGATCCGAGCTACTACGACGATGCCTACTATGAAGGCCCCGTCTTCATTGACGGCGTCTGGTTCAACGGTCCGCTGCGTTGGCGGTATTGGGGCGGCGGTCGTCAGTTTTGGTGGCACGGTGGCTGGCACCACGGTTCGGGCTGGCACAACGGCGGCTTCCATAACCGCGGCTGGAGCAACCATCCCACGCTCGGCCATTTCGGTGGCTCGCACTTCGGCGGTGGCCACTCCAACCATCCGACGCTAGGCCATTTTGGCGGTGGCTCGCATTTTGGTGGCGGCAACCATCCGACACTGGGCCATTTCGGTGGCGGTTCGCACTTCGGTGGCGGATCGCACGGCGGTGGTGGCGGACACCATCACTAAATCTCTCTCGCATGCCTTGAGTTAGGCATGCACATCCGGCGCGGCTGTCCCCCGGTCGCGCCGGAGCCTTTTTTGAGGAGAGAAACGATGAGCAGTCTTGCGAAAGCGGTGCTCGGCGTTTTGATGCTCACGGGTGCATCGTTCGCCATGGCGATACCGGCCCATGCACATGCCGGTATCTCTTTTGGATTTGGTGGACCGGGATACGCGTTCGCCGATCCTTGTGACTACTACGATACTTACGACGCACCGCCACCTTGGGGGCTGCCGCCGGATTATTGCGAATACCCTGTGTTCTTCGAGCCGGTGTTCTTCGACGGCACGTGGTATCGCGGTCCGATCTACTATCGCTGGACTCACGGACAACGATTGTTCTGGTTGAACGGAGGCTGGCGTGCCGATCAATGGCGTGGCGCACGCCCCAGCATTGACTGGCAGTATCGCGGCGGATGGAATCACGGATTCCGTCCGGGAATGAATCATGTCCGTCCGGGGCCGCATCCCCTGGTGGAACGTCCAACCGGTGGCCCGCATTTCCATGCGGGGTTAGGACATCGTTAGGCGAGCAGATGAATATGAGGCATAGTTGTCGATGCCGGCGTTTTTGCCGTGCGAAAACGATGTCGATTGTTTGGGGCTATTGGGAACGTCAGCCGGCATGACCTGCCGGTATAACAGGAGGTACGATGAAAACTTTTATGAAGACTACGATTGCCACTGCGGCCATTGCCGGAGCGGCATTGTTTGCATCGGCGCCCGCGCAAGCCGGCGTCAGTTTCGGAATCAGCATCGGCATACCGAACGCGATCGGCTTCAACTACGACAGCGGCGGTTATTGCGACGACTGGGGATGTCCCGATGAGTACTGGGACATGCCGGTCTATTACGGCCCGGTCTATTATCGCGGCCACTGGTTCCAGGGCCCGATCTATTATCGCAACTGGCGCGGCGAGCGCTGGTACTGGATTCGCGGTGACTGGCGCCGCGACGAGTGGCGCGGTCCGCGTCCTCGGTGGTGGAAGGGCAATTATCGTTACGGTCCGGCGCTCGGATACAATTTCTATTTGCGCAACGGATTCCGTCATGACCGCGACCGCTTCTGGCGCGGCAATGATTGGCGTCCAGGGCATGACTGGGACCGCAATCGCTGGAAAGACAAAAACGGCCCCTGGATGCATCCCGGCAATGACCGCGATCGCGACGATCGCCGTGATCGTGACGACCGCGGCGGCATGAATGGCCCGGGCAAACCGGGTGGCGGTGGAATGACCGGACCGGGTGGCGGAATGACAGGCCCCGGTGGCGGCATGAATGGTCCCGGCCCAGGCAAGCCAGGTGGCGGTGGAATGACCGGACCGGGTGGCGGAATGACTGGCCCCGGCGGCGGCATGAATGGCCCTGGCCCGGGCAAACCGGGTGGCGGTGGATTGACCGGACCGGGTGGCGGAATGACAGGCCCCGGTGGCGGCATGAATGGTCCCGGCCCAGGCAAGCCAGGTGGCGGCGCAATGACGGGCCCCGGTGGCGGAGCGATGACTGGCCCCGCTCCCGCCGCGCCGTCGGGCGACAAGCACAAGCATAAGAAGCCCAAGCCCGACGATCAGCCGGCCGGCAACTAACAGCCGGTCCGTATCTTGAACAATCGGCTCCGGCGAGAGATCGCCGGGGCCGTTTTCTTTCGCAAGGAATGGCGGGGAGCCTGAAATATTCGGCCTGTTTGCGCACGTTTTCGCGCAATCCGCTGGGTTGGCTTGACGCTCAGGTTTCCCCTGTTAGCTTCCGCGCGATTTTCGAGCAGGCCCATCAATGAGCCGCGAACGGCCCAACGATCTCGGCGCATTCTGGTTGCCCTTCACGCCCAACCGCGATTTCAAGTCGCGTCCGCGCATGCTCGCGCGCGCCGAGGGCATGTACTTCTACGATGAGGACGGCCGCGCGCTGCTGGATGCCTGTTCGGGTCTGTGGTGTTCGAACCTTGGTCACGGCCGCAAGGAGATCGCAGAGGCGATCTCGAAGGCCGCGCATCAGCTCGACTTTGCGCCGACATTCCAGTTCTCGCATCCGCCCGCGTTCGAACTCGCCAATCGCATCGCCGCGCTCGCGCCGGAAGGCATGGATCACGTTTTCTTCGTCAATTCCGGATCGGATGCCGCCGATGCCGCGCTGAAACTCGCGCGCGCCTATTGGCAGAAGAAAGGCCAAGGCGGACGCTTCCGCCTGATCGGCCGCGACAAGGGTTATCACGGCGTGAATTTCGGCGGCATCTCCGTCGGCGGCCTTGCCAACAACCGCAAGCCCTATGGCCCGCTTCTTCCGGGTACGGACGATCATCTGCCGCTGCCGTACGACCGCGCAACGATGGCGTTCACGCGCGGCTATCCTGAGAAGGGCGCCGATTATGCCGACGCGCTCGATGGTCTCGTCGCACTGCATGGCGCCGAGACGATTGCCGCTGTTATCGTGGAGCCGATGTCAGGCTCCGCCGGCGTGTTCGCGCCACCGAAGGACTACCTCAAGCGCCTGCGCGCTGCCTGCGATCGCCACAACATCCTCCTGGTCTTCGATGAAGTCATCACCGGCTTCGGCCGCGCCGGCGCGGCGTTTGCCGCCGAGCGCTATGGCGTGACGCCGGACATCATTACGTTCGCCAAGGGTGTGACCAACGGCGCGGTGCCGATGGGCGGCATGATCGTGGCCAACGCGGTGCACGAGGCGTTCATGCAGGGACCCGCACACACCATCGAGCTGTTCCACGGCAACACCTATTCCGGCCATCCGCTTGCCTGCGCGGCAGGCATCGCGGCTCTCGATCTCTACCGCGACGAAAATCTGTTCGCGCGCGCGAAAGAACTCGAGACCGTGTTCGAAGACGCGGTCCACAGTCTGAAAGGCGCGCCGCGCGTCGTCGACATCCGCAATTGCGGACTCGCTGCCGGTATCGACATCGAACCCGATCCGAATGCGCCGGGCCTGCGCGGCTACGACACGATGCGCCGCGCGTTCTTCGACGAGAACATGGTGATCCGCGTTTCCGGCGACACGATCGCACTCGCGCCGGCATTGATCGCCAGCGAATCCGACATCGCCCGCATGGTCGAGGGCGTTCGCGCGGTGCTCAGGCAGTTGTCATAAGTATCGCCAGATTGTCTCGCCCGCCGCATCAGGCAATGTTCGGTTGTTAGGCTTACGTGGTCCAGCAATAGGAGAACCCAAAACATCGGCGTTTTGAAACAAGCA
>Ga0105240_10012207_pt1 | contig 11877 bp, 6 predicted proteins | sample KBSC54metaG_FD_80426 | JGI IMG/M metagenome (GOLD analysis project Ga0105240, IMG submission 80426) | Corn rhizosphere microbial communities from Kellogg Biological Station, Michigan, USA - KBS C5-4 metaG | ecosystem: Host-associated > Plants > Roots > Rhizosphere > Soil | place: Michigan, USA...
CATGGGCAACGTCGGTGGTGCGGCAACCGGCGCAAACTAGACGTGCATACGGCAAGCAACAACGCACGGCGGGCCGGCGCATTCTTTTCCAAATACGGAATCTACTTTGCGTTCGTTTTGCTGACGGGAATCATGGCCGCGGTTTCACCGCCGTTTCGCACGGTTTCCAACACTGAAAACATTCTCCAGCAAATCTCCGTCAACGGCATCATGGCCGTCGGAATGACCTTGGTCATTATCACCGCCGGGATTGATCTCTCGGTGGGCTCGGTCCTGGCGTTATCGGCGGTTGTCGCCACGTCGTTTGCGCATCCGGGTGCTCATCGGCTGATGGTGCCGGTATTCATGGGAGTGCTGGTTGGCCTCGCCTGCGGAACGGTCAACGGGATCTTGATCGCCAAAAAACGATTGGCGCCATTCATCGTGACTTTGGGAATGATGACGGCGGCCCGCGGTTTGGCGTTGGTCTATAATAGCGGCCGTCCGGTCATCAACTTGAGCGATTCCTACAACGAAATCGGCGGCGGTGGCATCGGGAACATTCCCTTTTCCGCGCTCATTTTTCTCGGCGTCATACTGCTGGGAATTTTCATCCTACACTACACGCGGTTCGGCCGGTATGTTTATGCCGTTGGCGGCAATGAGCTCGCCGCCAAGGTATCCGGCGTCAATACGGACCGCATCCTGATTGGGGTCTATGCCTTCACGGGCGCGCTGGCGGGCGTTGCGGGAATCGTTTTGTCTTCGCGAGTGATGTCCGGCTCCCCGGCGACCGGCGCAGGTTATGAGCTGGATGCCATCGCCGCCGTGGTGATTGGCGGCACGAGTTTGAGCGGCGGCATCGGCTCCATGGCCGGAACAATTGTTGATGTGTTGATCATTGGTGTTATGAATAATGGCCTGGACCTGCTCGACGTGTCGTCTTACTGGCAGCAAATTGTCAAAGGCGTGATCATCGTGCTGGCCGTCCTGCTGGATAAGAAATCCGAAAACTGAATTTGCGCCCATGCTAAAAGGTATTCCAACGATTTTGCCGCCCGAGCTTTTGAAAATCCTGATGGAAATGGGGCACGGCGACGAATTGGTCATTGCCGACGGAAATTTTCCCGCCGCCAGCCACGCGCAACGGCTGGTGCGATGCGATGGTCAGCGCGTGCCGCCGCTATTGGACGCTGTCCTGCAACTTTTGCCGCTGGATACGTTCGTCAAACAGCCGGTGGCGCTGATGTCGGTCGTTCCGGGTGACAATTATCAACCGGACATCTGGCCGGCTTACCAGGAAATCATCCAAAAATATGAACCGCGTTTCGATGGATTCGAATTTATCGAGCGTCACGCGTTTTATGACCGTGCCCGGAAAGCCTTCGCGATTGTCGCCACCGGCGAACTCGCGCGTTACGCAAATCTCATTCTAAAGAAAGGATTGTTACCATGAAGCGAACTTTCGGATCATTTGACGCCTTCCCACTGATTTTAATAACGGGCCTGTTGGCGATGATTGTCATCGGCTGCAACCAAAAGCCAGGTCCGGAAGCCAGGCACAAAATCACCATCGGCATCACTTATCAGAATCTCCAAAATGAATTCATCATCAACATTCAGGACGCGGTGCGCGCGGAGGCCGCGAAGCTGAATGTGGACCTGGTCGAGTCGGATGGACAGGGGAAGGCGGAGAACCAGATAGCGCAGACCGAGAATTTCATTGCCCGCAATGTGGACGCCATCATTTTGAACCCTTACGACAAAGAAGGCTCCGCCCACGCCGTTGACCTCGCGATCCAGGCGCACAAGCCGATCGTGGTGGTCAACGCCATCGTTTCAAATCTTCAAAAGGCGAATGCTTATGTCGGCTCGGAAGATGCCGAGGCAGGTCGCATTGCCGCGCAACGAATTATGGATGTCCTGCACGGGAAGGGAAGCATCGCCGTCATTCACGGCCCGAACGGGCATTCCGCCGAAGTGCAGCGTTCCGACGGTATCCGTCAGGTGCTCGCCAAGTACCCCGATGCAAAAATTGTGGTGGAGCAGACCGCGAACTGGGACCGGGCGCAGGCGTTGAATTTGATGGAGAACTGGCTGGCTTCCGGGCGGAAAATCGACGCGGTGATTGCGCAGAACGACGAGATGGCGTTGGGCGCTTATAAAGCGATCGAAGCGGCCGGAAAACAAAAGGACATCGCCGTGATTGGAATTGATGCGATTCCGGACGCATTAAAAGCCGTCGCCGACGGCAAGCTCGTCGGCACCGTTTTCCAGGATGCCAAGGGGCAGGGGACCTTGGCTGTGGATTTGGCGGTGCAGTCGGCCGAAGGCAAGCCGGTCAAACACGACAACTATATCCCCTTCCAACTCGTGACGAAGGACAACCTGGAGAACTTTCTGAAACCGCATTGAACGAGCACGGGTGGTGAGGAAAAAATAGCAATGAAGACTAGCGCAAAAAAGATTCACGAAACATTTGACCAGGGAAAAGGTGTTCTGCGGCTGATCCCGGTATTTGTGCCGCGGCGATTTAGCAAAGCCGGCCGGCGGCTGCGGCTTCACCCGGATGACTATTACGCGCTCGGGACAAAACGCGGTTCCATTAAGGAACGTTGGTTTTCCTCGGTAATTCCGGCCATGAATGGCGAACTCGCGCCATTGGACGAGGGCATGAGCTATGTTTTGCCGTTCAGCAACAAGCTGTCGGAAAAGTTTCTGCTCAAGGACGCCGTGACGGAATTGAAAGCAGGAATCGTAGGAAAGGAATTGATGGCCCGACACGGCGGCTGGCCGATGTATTCGAAGTTCTTCGATTATCAGGCGCCGTTGTTTCATCATTTGCACTTGAGCTTCGAAGCCGCCGCGCGGGTGGGGCGGCTGGGGAAACCGGAGGCTTATTATTTTCCGCCGGAAATGAACAATCACCCCGGTGAATTTCCGGTGACCTATTTCGGCTTCGATCCCGATGTGACGAAGGACATGGTGCGCGAACGTTTGTTGCTGTTTGAAAAGGGTGACAACCGGATCACGGAATTATCCCGCGCGTATCGTATCGAACTGGGCACCGGCTGGTACACGCCGCCCGGGGTGGTCCACGCGCCCGGCTCTTACCTGACCTACGAGCCGCAATGGAACAGCGACGTGAACTCGGTGTACGAGAACATCACGTCGAATGAAGTTTACCCGTACGAATTTCTCGTTGAGAACTGCCCGCAGGATAAGAAGCACGATATGGATTACGTGATGAGTTTGATGGATTGGGAAAAGAACACCGACCCCCATTACAAGAAGCATTACTTCCGCCCACCCATTGTTTGCCGCCACTCCGACGGACAGCATGCCGAGAAGTGGGTTGTCTACGGGAATGATTATGTTGCCGCCAAGGAATTGACGATCAAACCCGGCCAGACGGTGAAGGTGAAAGACCGGGCGGCGTACGGGTGCATCCTTATTCAAGGGCACGGCAAGTTTGGAGTGTATGACGCCGAAGCATCGGTGATGTTGCGCTTTGGCCAGGCCAGCAACGACGAATATTTCGTGAGCGAATCTGCCGCGCGGGAGGGTGTGACAATTTCCAACCGCAGCCAGTTCCAGCCGATGGTCATCCTAAAACATTTCGGACCGAATCATCCCGACACGCCGCAGAAAGTATAAGCAATCCCAACCAACCCGTTCTGGAAAAATGAAATGCCCCCCGCCAATACGGTTTTTGTGTTATGAAAAAGCAAAACTTTGAAACGAAAACTGAAAGAATCCGTTCCGCCTTCCTGGATTTAAAAAAGAAGCAGCCGGAAAAATTGAAAACAAGACTGAACCTGTCCTGGAGCAATTGGGGGTTTGGCATCGAAACGTTGAGCGATTCGGCGGCGCGATTGGAGAAAAACGGAATTCAATTTATCGAATTGCACGGCAACCATTACGGCCCGGATTTGGGCTACCGCGTGGCCGATACTAAAACGATCCTGGCCGATCACGGAATCCAAACCGGCGGGGTTTGCGGAATGTTTTCGGCCGACAATGATCTTTCCAGCAACCGCGCCGTCCATCGCCAGGCGGCTGTGGATTACCTGAAACGCGAGCTGGAGTTCACGGCGCAAATGGGCGGCAGTTACATCCTCGTGGTCCCGGGGGCGGTCGGCCGCCCCACTCGCTACGACCATACCGAGTTTGAGCGCAGCGTCGAAACTTTGCGATCGGTTGCGGATTTGTTCGTGAAGAACCGGATCGAGGCCGCAATCGAGCCGATACGCTCCGCTGAAGTCAGTTTTATCCATACCATCGCCGACGCAAAAAAATATATTGCGGCGGTGAATCATCCCGGCATCGGCCATATCAACGGAGACGTTTATCACATGCAATCCGAAGAGGTGCACATTGGCGAAGCATTGCTCGACGCCGGCCCCCAATTGGCCAATCTTCACCTGGCGGACAGCAACCGCTGCGCGTTGGGCAATGGCGCGCTGGATTTGGACGCGATCATCATGGCTTTATATCTGATTGGATTTAATGCCAGGGGGCGCTACGTGACGCCGGAACCGCTCGGTCCCGGCGGCGATCCTTATCCCGCGATGCATGGCAAGCCCGATAAAAAATTACTCGATGAAATGGTGCGCCAGACGGCGACTTATTTCCGCGAGCGGGAAGAGGAAATCCTGGCAGCTTAGTTTCGCCGCGTCTTGGCGGGGGGATGCATATTGGGCGCAGGCGCGCGTTCGAGATCGTCTGAACGCCTTCTGAGGTCCTCTTTTATCGCGGCCTGGCGATCAAGAACAGCCAGCAGCGCGTAATAATTATCATTGAGGAAGCCTTCGTAGCCGTGAGATTCCCCGGTCCAGGTTCTCCAATCCTTGCTTTTTTTGTTGGCGCCGAATCCCTGAAAATCTCCCCGGGCAAAGGAATCCAGCAGCGGGAACAGGATTCGGTCTCCCTCTTGAAGACGGCCCAAATCGTAGAGCGCGGCCACCGTGTAGTAGGCGAAACAAGCTGTCGCGCCGCCGTTTTCGTAAACTTGAAAACCGGGATAATGACCCACGTAATCTTTTGGATCGACCGGAATGAGGTTTCCGGGCAATCCCAAATCAAACCGCGTGTAGCCGACCTCCTTCATTTTGGCCAGCAGCCGGTCCATTATTTCGTTGGCCCGATCGGTCGGCACCAGTCCGTAGTGAATGGCAATGCCGTTGAGCCACAAAAAATAATAGTCATGGAGCTGGCCGTCGGCGCTGCGCCAGCCGGCCAGCACGCCCGTGGCCGGATCGTAAAAAGTTGTAAGATAGACCGCCTTCAATTTGTCCGCGGCAGCCTGGTAGCGAATTGCGTCGTCACGGTGATTTGTTTGGCGCGCCAATGTTGCCATGCCGAGTAACGCACGATAGGCCAGGGCATTCGCGTAGGCATCCTCGTAGCCGAAGCCAATGGTGTCCCACCAATTGGCGGGGCGATATTTTGTCTTTTCGGGCCAGGAACCGGAATTGCCGCTCAAGATGTATTTGATCAGGCCGTCGCCGTTGCGATCCGTGGCCAGCATTTGGTCAGCCCAGGATTTTAGCTGGTCATAGTTGGCGGCCAGCCAGGCTTTGTCCCTGCTGCCCGATACGTAATCAGCCGCGGCGATCAAAAATGAGGGAAGAGTATCCGCCGAAGATTCAGGCCGATCCTCATGGCCGATAACCGAGGGGCTGTAGCCGGGCATTCCGCAGGCATTGAAGCCGCCGATAACCCGGTCCAGCGTTTGGCGGACCAAATCCAAAGCGGTGAGCCCTTTGGCCAGCGGCGGCGTGTGTATGGCGATGTCCGCGTACTCGTAATAGCAAAAACCGCAGGAGTCGCTGCCGGCGTTATTTGCCAAAACGCGCCGCTGCGGGTTGATCTGAAATATGTTCAACCAGTCGCGGCGGAAACCGTCAAACCGCGCATCCGCGTCCAGGGTTGGAATTTCCGGATGAATGCAAACCACCTCCAAACGGTAGGTCAGCACCGGATGCTCCCGTGTCGCGCAGGGAAAGATGATTTTACTGTTTCTTCGAGTCGTTGCGTAACCCAGCGAATCTGCGTATTTAAGATCGGTGGAAATCTGAAACGTTCCCTGATCCGCAAAGTGCATGAGGGCGGGAAGCCGGATGGATCCGTTCGTCTCGAGCAACCCGAGCAAGGTCACGTGACTGACGCTGGAATCAGCATCCAACACCAGCGCTTCTGGCGGATCATCCGCCGACCAATGCGATTTGAGCAAAATTTCCTTTGCCTTGATTTCAATTGCCCAGCGCGGCGCTTGCGATCGAGCGGCTGTTGGACCGCGGTATTCCACGCGCGAACCTTCGCGGATCGCTTTCACCGGCGGCAACGGTTGGGGAGGCTTCATGGTCACCCCCGGAAAATGTCCCTTGCCCAAACTGTCCACCGACAATCCTTCGAAGCCTGGATAGTCCAGGGAAATGGTTGCGTCGATGTACTCGGTGGTGATATGCGCGTCATGGCTCGCGGCAAAAGTTGGGGCGGCGAGCAATAAAATTGCCAACACGGCTGGTATTTTCTTGGAGACAAGTTTCATTTGTTCCGGGTGATGTTTCGGACGTTCCGTCCCATATACGGCAACTCCAACTTGATCTTTTGCTCCTTGAGCGGGGACCAGGGTTCCAGGTAGTAGCCGTCCTTGTCGAAGCCGATGCCGTAATGGCCGGTGAACAACGCCTCCAATCCATCCCAATCTTCAGGCAGATACCCTTCGCCCCGGCCGCGCGACCCATCCCACGCATAGAATGCGCTGCCGATGGGGTTGCGTTGCTTCTGTTTCGGCAATTCGATGCCCGCGTTAAACGTCCCCTTTTCGAAAGACCCTATCAGCGGCCAGAGAAGGCGTTCGGCGTCGTCATACTGGCCGGTTTGGTAGAGCGCCTGGATCATATAATATTCCAGCGCCGGCGTGGCGCCGCCGTTCATGTAGACTTGCCACGTATCCGTGCCATCCGCCCGTTTGGGAGCGCCGCTGGTGCGGGGAGCGTAGTCATCCGGGCTCATCGGAATCAGATTGGTGGGCAGGCCCAGGGGGTAGGAATGACAACCAATCTTTTCCATTTTTGCCAGCAGTACTTGCAGAATGGCTTTTGCCTTTTCGGGGGGCACAAGGCCCTGGCAAATGGCGAAGCCATTAACCCAGGGAAACATGTAATCGTGCAGCTTCCCGTCTTCGGCTCGCCAGCCCGCCAACACGCCCGTTTCGGGATTATAAAACAGTCTGAAATAGACAGCTTCGATGCGGTCGGCATCGTCCCGATAACGTTTGGCCAGCGCCGGGCGGCCTGCGAGTGTTTCCAAATCCTCCAGGCACCGAAAGGCCCGGTAGTCGGCCGCATTGGAATAGGCATCGGCCCCTTGGAATTTGTAGGTATCAAACCACATGCTGCCGCGGCCGCGATGATAAATGAGCCCGTCCGGACCGAATTGCGAGTCCAAGTGATTGGCCAGACATTCCAGCGATTCAAGCCACCGATGTAATTGCTCCGTACCGCCAATTGTGCGGACGACATACCACGCCGATATGACGAGATAGGCGGTCGTTTCGCGCGATGACCACCAATCGGGAGCACACACATTTCGATTGGGCATCTGGTAGCCCGGAGCGCCCTGGAAATAACGGTCCACGGACGCCCCGACCAAAGCCATCGGCGAAATTCCATCCTCGAGTTGGGGAGCAAACAGTGCTTGCTGCGCGTAGAAAAGGAGCGCCAATCCGCAGGGCACACTCATCACGCTATTGCCGATGATTCCGGTATCAGGCCGCCATTGCACCATGTTCAGCGAATATTTGGGAAAGCGCTGAAGCCGCGAATCGCCGTTGACCAACTGTGGCAATGGCTCCAACTGCTGCAGCTCGAAATGGAACGTCGCGTGCCACGGTTTCGGTCCAATTTCGTTAAGACCATCTTCGGCGACCGGTTTCTCCGGCGTGATATCCACCCAATAGGTCGTGGCGGGGAACAGTGCGGACGGGTTGCGATAGAAAGCAGCCGAATCACCCGTGCGGGTGATGTAAGCAGTGCCGAAATCCGGCGCCGCGAGGTAGGCGGGGGTGCTCACATAATTCATTATTGTCGATGGCCGGCAGACGAAGGTCGTCGGGGTTTGATTGGCGGCAAAATGGAAACGAAACAATCCGCCGCGCATCAGCGTGGGCTGCGCCGCCGTGGCTGCCAGGCCCAGATCAAAACCGCGTTCGTCGGCCCGGATGGACACCTGTTCGCAAGCGCCGCTGGCCACTTCCACCGGGGCATAGTGGAACACATTTCCGGTGCGAACGAGTGTGCTCGCCGCCAGCGGCGTGGGTTTCTCAAAGACGGGCACCAGCACCGGGCAGGCTCCATTTTCCTGCAGGAAATTGACTCCCAATTCGCCCTGACCGAGAGAATCCCAGGAAAGATTCAAGATGCGCGGATGTGATTTATCCAATACCAGGCGATACCAGGGGGTGTGGATGTCGAATGTGGCGCCCGTATCCGTTACCTCAGGCGCAAACTTAGTGGGTTGGAGATCGGAATTGAGATCAGCAGCGGCGCACCTGGAAGTGGCAACCATGGATGGCTGGGGGGCGTTGGTTGCGTCATCACCGTAAACCTCGACCTGCGCCAGTTCGGCGACCCACGATTGCGGCGTGACGGGCGCGCTGTTTCCTTTGATCAGCAGTCGGAAATTGCTCGTCACCGTCGGCTTGAAATGGACGGTGTAAGAAAGCGATTGGGGGTCAAATCGGGCGTTTTGAACATTGAAAAGTCGATTGAATTTAGCGCTCGTGTCGGTCAGATATTGGCCTGAAAATTCAACCGGACACGAATCCAGGCTTGCCGCATGGAGAACGACTTTGTCGATTCGTCGCGGTTCGGGAAAATGAATCCACACCCACTGGGGCAAATGCTCATACTCGCTGCTGACCCAGCAGTTGGAAGCCGGTTCACGGGGAACAAACGGCCGGTTTAATGGACAGATGCTTCCTTCGCGAACCATGGCGCCATTGCGGAAGCTGTGGGAACTGACGGTGATCTGCACGCCCGGCTCGCTCCAAGACGCGACGTTCCGGTAGCCAGCGGCGCCTCTTGCCGAAACGGCCAGGGTAAGCAAGACCGATCCAATTACCCAGTTTCTCATCACATTGGAAAAATCGTAAAGTACGTGACTGCTCCGATCGAAAGCATCGCGGAATCCCTGCTCATCACTGCGTTTCGTTAAACCTGAAATCGCCGGCGCCGACCAGACATTTGATCGACGAATATTCTTCCGTGACGGCGAGCACGCCCGGATCCTTGATTTGCGAGTTTGCCGGCCACAGCTGTTTGCTGGATTCCGTGAGGGTGAAATTTCCGGCCGGAAGTTTGGGAATATGGATGGAGGCGCGAGTGTTTGCCGGAACATGGACCGAGAGTGAAAACCGGCCATCGGCGCTTTTTTCCCAACGCGTGGTAATAAGTCCCTTAACGGTGGGGACGGCGCCTTCCGCGAAAGTCAGACCGCCCATTTCCGGCCTCACATCAAAAGTGGCAAATCCGCCGCTGGTCGGTTGAATCCCGAGAATATATTTCAAAAAGATGTATGCCGGATACGAAGTCCAGGCATGGTTCGCTTCACCGCCATTAAAACTTTCCCAATTGGCCTTGTTGTTCTCAAGCATCGGACGGTACCGGGCCAGGTCGTGCACCACAAAATCTCCCCCGCCGGCATTTAACATACCGCTGTAGAAGGCATCGCCGCCATAGCCGCCGAGATTGGGTTTCCCCGCCTTTTCAATGGCGCCAAGGACCTTGGATTTTTCCGTTTCCGGCGCAATATCGAATCGCAACGCCCACGCTGAAGCGAGCGGAAAGAATCCCTGCTGGTCGGTTCGAGCCAGGTAAAATTCGCCGCTGAAAAGATTGGCATTGATCCCGGTTTTGACTTCCTCGGCCTGTCGCAGGTAATCCTCGCTTCGGTTGGTCCGGCCCAGGACTGAAAAGACACGGGACGCGATGCGCAGGTTTTCGTAATATTGGCAGGCCGTCGCAACGTTGTAACCTCCATTGGGCAGGTTGCCGCCGGCATACTCGGAGATTCGCCATCCCGGAGGGTCAATCAGTTTGGTGGCCGGGTTTTGAAACGCTTTGATCCAATCCAAGAAATGCGTGAGTCGCGGCGCCATCTCGCGCAAAAGCGTCTCATCGCCGGAAAAGAGATATTGCTGCCACAGCAACATCGGCCAGTACATGGACCACTCCGGAATGCGGCGGGATCGCTGCGCCGGACTGCAGGCGGGAAAATCTCCGTCGGCAAGCTGGGCGGCCCCATAATCCCGCACTACCTTGTCAATCATCATCGTGTCGCGATCGTTGTAGAGCACCACGTTGCCGATGTTCCAACTGTCCGCCGTCCAGGACGATTGCTCGCGGTCGGCGTCCACGCTGAGGATGGCCTGCTGGACGTTTTGCCGCGCCGAACGCTCGCACATTTCGTAAATCGAATTAAGCAGATCGCTCGAACAATGAAACCGGCCGGCCACATCAGCGTCGCAATAAGCCCAAACTCCGCGCGCGTCGGAGGCTTTTAATTCGCCAGCATAGCCGGTGATTTTCATCACTTGGAAGGATGCGTGGCGCCCGAAGTCCGCATCCCAGGTTTCCGTGCCACCATGACAGGTATATTCATCCCAACCCGAGGGATATCGTCCGCGGGTCATCTGAAAGTATTCGACACGCACTTTGTCTCCCGAACGATTGCCGTGCATCGTAAGTTCAGGCCAGCCGTCAATGCATCGCCCGAAGTTCACCAGCCAGGCGCCGTTCGTTGAGGTGATGCTGACGGGTTCGAGCGCGGCCTGCGGACGTTCCAGGGGCGCCATTTGCGGGAACAGATGATATGCAGACCGATTCACTACCTTTGCCGAGGCCCAGTTCGAATCGTCGAAGCCTTCAGACTTCCAGCCGGCGGGTTCCTGGCGCGAATCAAATTGAATGGCGGCGCGACTACCCCCGCTTTCGCTGATATTGGTTTCAATAAACGCAGGCGCGAGACCGGCCTCTTCCGGTATGGTCCAGCAATACGGCTGACTCCCGGGAGCCGCATGCGTGCGCATCGAGGGAAAATAGGTCGCGTTGGTTTCGATAAAGGCAGTCTGGGCCAGAACCTTCCACGATTCATCGGTTCCAATCGTCCTGGGTGAACCGCTGGGATAGTCGAGCCGCGCTTCCAGCGAGAAGGCCGGTCTGGCATTGACGCCGGCATTGTTCCAGGTGCCCGCCCAGTGCCCGATGGCGGCGAACACGTTCGTGCCGGGTTTGATCTGCTTCGTTATATCGTAGGCATTATATTGTCCGTAATGATAGGGGTCGCAACGGGCCGGACCTCTGCCCAAAAGCTGTCCGTTGCAATAGAGGAGATAATCGTTATGCGCGGTGACATAGACTTTGGCCAGGGTTGGTCTTTTTTCAACCAGGAATGCTTTTCGAAAGTAAGCGAAGTTATTTACGTTTGTGGTGCCGTCCCAAATATAACTCGCGGCCCATTCGTTGGTGGCCAGGCCGGTGTCGAAACAGGTCGGTTTGCTATAAATGCCCGGTTTGCCGGTTTGATCCCAGACCCGCACTTTCCACCAAAACCGCATGGCGGGAGGCAACGGTTTGCCGGCGTATTGGACGGAAGCGGACTGGTCCGAAGCTACCTTGCCACTGTCCCACCAATCGGCTGTTCCCTCAGCGAGACGTTGAAGGCTGGAGGCGACCAGAATCTGATAACCGGTTTGTCTTTCTCCGCGAGCGACGTCCTCGGACATCCACGTAAACCGTGTCGTATCCTGGTCGATTGCCAATGGCTCGCTCACACCGTTAACCAGCAAGCCCGTCGGGCCGGATGGTTTGCCGAAAGCTCGGAGAGTGGTTA
>Ga0105240_10012208_pt1 | contig 11877 bp, 12 predicted proteins | sample KBSC54metaG_FD_80426 | JGI IMG/M metagenome (GOLD analysis project Ga0105240, IMG submission 80426) | Corn rhizosphere microbial communities from Kellogg Biological Station, Michigan, USA - KBS C5-4 metaG | ecosystem: Host-associated > Plants > Roots > Rhizosphere > Soil | place: Michigan, USA...
ACGAGGTCCTCATAAGAGGCCGCCGACTTGTTGGCGCTTGGCGAGGTGAGTGCACGAGCTGAAGCCGAAGCCGCAGACTGTGACGGTTGCACGGTCGGCGGTGGGCTAACCAACGGCGCGGCAGCCAGATTCTCAACGCTTGTGCCTTGTAAGCTTGCAGCGTCGAAATCCACGGCGGCCGTGACTTCCACACCCTCCGGAATGCGTCGCGAAGACAGGATGACGGCATCCTCTCCTAGCTTATCGCGTATCAAGCGCAACGCCTGACGCATGTCGGGTGCGATATGTCGGACGATCTTCATGATTTAAGCCTTATCACTCAACCTATCCACCGATTGCCTATTCATCTATGCCTAGCGGCCTACGGCTGAAACCAGCCGGACCTTGCGGTTGTCCGGAATCTCGTTCCAGGCCAGCACACTTAAGTTCGGCACGCTCGAGCGCGTAAATCTCGCCAGAGTGTGACGTAGTGCCGGGGGCACCAGCAGTACCGCCGGTTCGCCGGCGGTTTCTTGACGCTTCGATGCCTCTGCCAGACGTTGTTGCAATCTTTCTGCCAACCCGGGCTCTAAACCCGGATTTGCCGCATTTCCTGCGAGCGAACCTTGCAGCAAGCGCTCCAGCTCGGGCTCCAAGGTGATGACGGGGAGTTCGGCATTGACGCCCGCGATGTCCTGCACGATCTGCCGGCCAAGGGCCACGCGCACATGACTTTGTAGCACCGCAGCGTCCTGCGACTTGGGTGCGTGTTCGGCGAGGGTTTCAATGATCGTGCGCATATTGCGAATGGGTACCCGTTCCGCCAGCAATCCCTGCAAGACGCGAACAAGGACCGACAGCGGAAGCACGCGGGGCACGAGGTCCTCGACAAGCTTTGGTGCAGTCTTCGCTAGCGTGTTGAGAAGGTGTTGCACCTCCTCGTGACCGAGAATCTCGTGGGCATGCGACTGCACGATGAAGCTCAGGTGTGTCGCGATGACCGTGCTCGGATCAACGACCGTGTAGCCGAGTGTTTGCGCATGATCGCGCGCCGCAGGCTCGATCCAGACCGCATCCATACCGAATGCCGGATCTTTCGTAGCGATCCCTTGTATGGGGCCGAATACGCGCCCGGGGTTGATGGCAAGCTCGCGATCGGGGTAGATGATGCTTTCGCCTACGGGCACGCCACCAAGGTTGATGCGATATACGTTCGGAGCGAGATCGAGGTTGTCGCGAATGTGGACAGCCGGCACGAGGAAGCCGAGATCCTGCGAAAGCTTGCGGCGCACGCCGCGAACCCGGCCGAGCAGATCGCCACTTTGCCGCTTGTCGACGAGCGGCACGAGGCGATAGCCCACTTCCAGCCCGATCAAGTCCACGGGCTTGACATCTTCCCAGGACAACTCGCGCGACTCGCTCGGAGCCTGGGTCGGTTTCACGGGTGTAATAACTTCAGGTGGCGGTGCCGCACGGCGTTTCGCTACGGCATAAGCAGCCCCACCGCATAAGGAGGCCATCAATAGGAAGGGAATGTTGGGCATGCCGGGCACGAGGCCCATGACGCCCAGCAGCCCAGCAGCCACCCCGAGAGCCTTCGGGTGGCCGAAGAGTTGCTTCTTCAACTCGCCGCCCATGTCCTGCGCCCGGGACATGCGTGTCACAATCAATGCGACTGCGGTTGACAACAATAACGCCGGAATCTGCGTGACCAGGCCGTCGCCGATGGTGAGCAGGGTATAGGTCTTGCCGGCCTCGGCGATAGGCATCCCATGTCCGATGGTGCCGATGGAGAGACCGCCGATGATGTTAATCAACAAAATCATAATGCCCGCGACGGCATCGCCGCGAACGAACTTGCTGGCGCCGTCCATGGAGCCGTAGAAGTCAGCCTCCGCCCGCACATCCGCACGCCGTATGCGCGCTTCGTCTTGGGTGATGAGGCCGGCGTTGAGATCGGCGTCGATAGCCATCTGCTTGCCGGGCATAGCATCCAAGGTGAATCGGGCGCTAACTTCCGAGATACGTCCCGAGCCCTTGGTCACTACCACGAAGTTGATAATGGTCAGAATGATAAAGACCACCACTCCCACTGCGAAGTTACCGCCGATAACGAATTCGCCGAAGGACTGAATCACGCGGCTGGCTGCGCCGGGGCCGCTGTGTCCGTTGAGCAGCACAACCCGCGTGGAGGCAACGTTCAATGCGAGGCGCATCAGAGTTGCTACCAAGAGCACGGTTGGAAACACACCAAATTCGACCGGCCGCGATACGTAGAACACGGCCATCATGATGACGATCGAGAGTGCGATGTTGAACGTGAACAATACATCCAAAGCCATCGGCGGCAGCGGCAGCACAATCATTGCGAGGACCGCTAGTACGCCTATCGGCACACCGGCGCCGGTGCGGATGAGCTCGCGCATCGTCGGCATGCTTGGGGCGGAAGTCGTGGCCATGATTTATGAATTCCTAACTTCAGTGTCTGGGTGCGTCGGGATCGAGACTCGGATCGATGGCCGGGCGCTGCGGCATGATGGCGCCGTAATGGCGTGCTGCCTTCACCTGGTAGATATAGGTTAGGACCTGCGCGACCGCGACATACAGGCTGCTGGGAATTTCCGCGCCAATCTCGACGTGACGGTGTAGGGCGCGGGCAAGTGGCGGCGCCTCGAAAATCGGTACCGCGTGCTCGGTAGCGATTTCGCGGATGCGGGCGGCGATAATGTCTGCACCCTTTGCGACGACAATCGGAGCACGCATGCGCTTCTCGTCGTAACGGAGTGCGACCGCGAAGTGTGTCGGGTTAGTGACGACGACGTTCGCTTTTGGAATCTCGTGCATCATGCGCCGGCGCGCCTGCTCTTGCTGTACTCGGCGGATGCGGCCCTTCATTTCCGGAGAGCCCTCGCTCTCCTTCATTTCCTGTTTGATTTCCTCGCGGCTCATCTTCAGCTTCTGGTTGTGCTGCCAGAGCTGCCACGGCACGTCCACGGCCGCAATGAGGCCCATTGTTCCTGCAAGAATCAGGAAGGCGTTACCCGCGAGCGCTGCCGAGTGGCGCAGCGCCGCGTCGACCGGTTCAGCGCCCAATCCCATCAGCTCGCCCGATTTCTTCCACAACAGGCAAGCGGCCACCAGCGCAATGAATAGAAACTTGGCGAACGCCTTGGCCAGCTCCACGGCGCTGCGGGCGGAGAACATACGTGCAAAGCCGGAGGCCGGATTGAGCTTGTCGAAATTCGGTGCCATCGCCTCGAGGCTGAGGTTCCACCCACCGAGGGCCAAAGGCGCGGTGAGCGCGGCAACCAATGTCAGGCCGAGAATCGGCGCACAGGCGAGTAACGCATGCAGCATTTCGTTGCCGAATGTCGCAATGGCACGCGTTTCATCGACGGCGTCAGTGCGCGATAACGATAGACCCGAGCGCATGAGGTTGTAGAGTTGGCCACCGAGATGGCCGCCCAGGAAGTGCAGCCCGCCGCCGGCCAACAGCATAACCGCGGCCGCATTGAGCTCGGAGGAACGGGGAACTTGACCTCGTTTGCGGGCTTCCTCTAACCGCTTACTAGTAGGTTGTTCGGTGCGTTCTTGGCCGTTCTCGCCTGCTTCCGCCATGTCAGCCTCCTGCGGTACTCAGATTGCGTACCAGCGTGAGAGCCTCCTGCAGCAGGCGCACGAAGCTTGACTGTACGGTGGGCAGGCCGAGGAGCACGATGCCAAGACCGAAGACGAGTGTTACCGGAAGGCCGACGGCGAACAGATTCAAAGTGGGCGCGGCGCGGCTCATAACACCGAAGGCGATATTGACGATCAGCAAGGCGGTAACGCCCGGCAGCGCTACGCTCAGTGCCCCGGCAAACAACGTCGAGCCCCACTGCACGACGCTCCACAGGCCATCCGGTCCCAGTCCGCTCGTGCCGACGGGCAGGGTGCGAAAGCCCTCAACCAGTATCTCAATCAAGCGCAGATGGCCATTCAGGGCGAGAAAGGTCATCGTGACCAGCAACGTATAGAACTGCCCCAGCACGGGCGTTTGTTCGCCGTGGAGCGGGTCGAGGTTGAACGCGAACGACAGTCCCATGCTGTTGGCAAGCAGTTGCCCTCCCAACGTGACGGCATCGAAAACGATCTGCATGCAGAAGCCCAGGGCCACACCGATGAGCGCCTGCTGTGCGGTAATAAGAAATCCGGCGGCTGAGAACGGTGTGACACCGGCCGGCGCAGGTACCAGCGGTGCGATCAGCAAAGCGACGGCCGCGGCGAGGACTACGCGGATGCGCGGCGGCACGAACTGTGCGCCGAACACGGGTGCCACCATGAAACAGGAGCCCACCCGCACAAAAGGCCAAAAAACCTGGCCGATCCAGGTTTCCAGCTGTGCCGTGGTGAGGTTGATCATGCTGAGCCCATCGTGCCGCGGTTCAGTTGATCAGTGAGGGGATGCTCTCGAACAGCTCGCGCGTGTAGCTGACGAGGACTTTCAGCATCCAGGGACCTGCAAATACCAACGTGGCGGAGATCGCTATCAGTTTCGGGATGAATGACAACGTTTGCTCATTGATCGAAGTTGCGGCCTGGAAAGCGCCGATGACTAGACCGGTGACGAGTGCCACCAGCAGCAGCGGCGCAGCGATTAGTAAGGTGACCTCGAGCGCGCGGCTGCCGACGGTCATGATGGTTTCCGGATTCATGGCGGGTTAGGAGTAAAAGCTGGAGGCCAACGTCCCCATGACGAGCGACCACCCGTCGACGAGCACGAACAGCATGAGTTTGAAAGGCAGGGAAATCAGGACCGGCGAGAGCATCATCATGCCCATTGACATGAGGACGCTCGCTACGACGAGATCGATGATCACGAATGGGATGAAGATCAGAAAGCCGATCAAGAATGCCGTCTTCAGCTCACTCGTAACGAATGAGGGCACCAGGACCATCAGGGGCACGTCCTGGGGCGTGGCATAGCCCTTGCCACCGGAGATGCGCACGAAGGTCGCGATATCGCTCTCGCGCGTCTGATCGAGCATGAACTTCTTTAGAGGCACCAGCGCCTTGTCGATCGCTACAGTGGCGTCTATCGTGCCGGCCGCGTAGGGTTTATAAGCATCCTGGTTGATCCGCTCGACTACCGGAGACATGACAAACAGAGTCAGGAACAGCGCCAATCCCAACAGCACCTGATTCGGGGGTGTGTTGCCGGCGCCGAGCGCCTGGCGCAGGATGCCGAGCACGATCACGATGCGCGTGAAAGCCGTCATCATGAGAAGAATCGCCGGCAACAAGGTCACCGCTGTCATTAACAGCAAGACTTGCAGCGTCAGCGAATAGGTTTGTCCACCGCCGGCCACGGTTTGTACCGTTAAGGCCGGAAGGCCGGGCTCGGCGGCGCAGGCGAGTAGCGGCAGCAGGGCGACAGCGGCGAACGCAGTTTGTCGCAGGGGACGGCTCACTTGCCTAAGCTCCGCATGAAAATAGCGCGGAACGAGTTAGTTGGATCCCCGGAGCCTGCGGAAGGCTTGCTGAGTTCGAGCGGCTCCGCCAGCACGTGCAGGGTGTTGACCCGTCCCGGGGCGACGCCCAGTAGGATCTGCGTGGCGCCGACTTTCAGCAGCACCGCGCGCTCCTTTTGCCCGAGCGGGATATTGGCGAGGATATCGATAGCACCGCCGACGCGGTTGCCCGCGAACCGCATGCGCCGTGCTACCCATGCGACCAGGAAAATCGCGGCGAGGACGACGATCAGGGCAAAGGCGACCTCGCCCAGTCCGCCGACGCCGGCCGGATGCGCGACACCGGTTGTTTGGGGGGCGGCAAACATGCTCACTTGAGCTTGCGGATGCGCTCGGCGGGGCTGATTACGTCCGTGAGCCGGATGCCGAACTTCTCGTTCACGACGACGACTTCGCCGTGCGCCACCAGGGTCCCATTGACGAATACATCGAGCGGCTCGCCCGCAGCGCGGTCGAGCTCGACGACGGAGCCCTGGTTGAGTTGCAGCAGGTTGCGGATCGGGATGCGGGTACGACCAACCTCCATGGAAAGCGTGACGGGCACGTCCAGGATGACGTCCAGGTTGACGTCCTGAGCGCCCTTCTGGGTCTCGTCCTGGAGGTTGTTGAACTCGGCGGCGCGCGCCTCGGCGTTGGCATTCATGATTCGTCTCAGTTTCTCTTGACGGGCAGGTGTTCGGTCGATGCAGAGCTGCTGCGGCGGACACGCTCTTCGAACTTGATGGCCTGTTGGCCGCGCGATAAGCCGAAGGAACCGCGGAACATGGGCACATCTTCGGCGAGCACCAGCACCTTGCCGGTGAAATCGCAGCTCAGAATGTCCCCGGGCTTGAGGTTCACCAACTCGGCGAGGGTGATGGAGGTGCGGCCGAGCAGTGTCGACAATTCGACTTCGGCGTCTTCGATTTCTTCCCGCAGGGTTTGCAGCCAGCGTTCATCCTTCTCGACGCGGTCGCTGGCCACGCCTGAGTCGAGCACTTCGCGCAGCGGCTCGATCATGGAATAAGGCATGGTGATGTGCAGGTCGCCGCCGCCGCCCTCGAGCTCGATGTGGAAGGAGGTGATGACAATGATTTCGGACGGCGAGACGATGTTGGCGAAATGCGGGTTGATTTCGGACTGCAAGTATTCGACTTCAATGGGCGCAACATGGGCCCAGGCTTCATGCAGGTCGGCGAACACGTTGCGCAGCATCATGTGGATGATGCGTTGCTCGGTGGCGGTGAACTCACGACCTTCGATTTTGGCGTGCCGGCCGGTGCCGCCGAAGAAGTTGTCGACGAGCGAGAACACCAACTTGGGGTCAAGCACAATAAGCGCAGTGCCGCGAAACGGGTTGATCTTCACCATGTTCAGGTTCGTCGGCACGTGCAACGTGTGGACGTACTCGCTGAACTTCTTGATCGATACCGGCGACACCGAAATCTCCGGCGAGCGGCGCAGCAGGTTGTATAGGCTTACGCGAAAGAGCCGCGCGAAGCGCTCATTGATCATCTCGAGCGTGGGCATGCGCCCGCGCACGATCCGCATCTCGCTGTTGAAATCGTATGAGCGGACTTCCCCGGGCCCTGGTGGGGCCTCGGTGCTCACCGCACCCGAGTCGACGCCATGGATGAGGGCGTCGATCTCGGCTTGGTCCAGAATCTTTTCTGAGCTCACCGCGAACGTCCCCGCTGTTATTGCATCACGAAGCTGGTGAAGTACACCGCTTCGACCTTCTCAGGCTTGCCGCCCGCGGCGGCGACGATCTTGCGGACGGCCGCGAGAGACTGGGTCCGCAGCGACTCTTTCCCTTCACGGGTTGAAATGACGGCATACTTTTGGCCGCCGAACAACAGAAGCAGGTCGTTGCGCACTACCGGATCGTTGGTTTTCAACAGTTCGATGGTGGCGGGGTCACGCGACATGAGCTGCGCCGTCACCTGAAGGAAACGTACCTGTTGGTCTCCCTCGAAGTTGACGACAAACGGAGGGTCGAGGGCGATGTACTGAGGTGGCAGAAGTGGTTCGTGCTTGACCGCCGCAGGCTTCTTGCCGTGCGGGGCGAACGCGAACCATGCGCCGACACCACCGCCCGCGAGCAGCAGGACGGCCAACACGATCACAATAATCAGCTTGCCGCCCTTGCCTTTCGGGGCGGCCGTCTCTGCTTCCGCCGCGGCGGTGAGTACGGGTACGTCGGCCATTGCCAGGGTCACTCCTGCACGGTGAGAGTCAAACGTCCCTCAGCGGTGCAACGTGCATGCCATCGGCGTTGCGACGTGTCTAAGTCACTGTTGGATAAGGATTTAGCGGCTGTTGGAAGAGTGTGAAATGCGTCGCACGGCGTCTCATGCGACGGAATCTTGGCGCTGTTATCGATGGGCTGAAAGTCGCTGGCGCGCTTTCAGCGGACGAGCTCCGTGGCTTCGTTTGGCGGCGGGCAAAAGGTGCGACTTTTGCCCGCGTGCGGGGCTTCAGGCGTAGGTGTCGACGAGGCCCAGGCGAGCATTCACGATGGCGCTGACGGAGGTTACCGGCTCTTCGGCGGCTGCGCCGCTAGCCGCACCGATTGCAGCTACGGTTTGTTTCTGCGGTTGTCCGCGGGGGGATTGTTGCGACACGCTGGTGTCGGACAGGGACATCCCTTGCGCAGCAAACATCTCACGCAACCGCGGCAGGGCTTGCTCCAAGGCCGCGCGCGTGTCGGCGTGGGCGGCGTTGAAAGCAACACTGGCCGTTGCTCCCTGTATCGAGATGCGCACGTCAACGGGTCCTAGGTGCTCCGGCGAAAGGTGCAGAGAGGCCGATTGCACGTTCTGATTGGCCAGCCATGTGATTTTTTCGCCGAGTTCGTCCGTGAAGGCCGGTGTGCCCACCGGCGCACCGATCTTGGCGGGCGTGTCGGCGCTGGCTTGTTGAAAGTGTGAACCAACGCTCAAATGCGCTTGAGCCGCGCTGGCGATCGATGCGCTGCCGTCGGCGCCGGAGGCACCGCTGGTAGCCGAATCGGCTTTGGAGGCGCTGCCGGCCTCCGTAGAGTCTTTGAGCTCGTTCGCGACACTCTGCGTGAGGCTGGCGAGGACGTTTTGGGCCGAACGGCCACTCGCGAGCGAAACAGCGTCAACCGTGCCGTCTTGCGCGGTGGCTGCAGACTGTGCTGGATTGGATGGCGTTTGCAGGCCGGTCATCGCGGCTGCTAGCGACTGCGATAGGAAGGCGAAGGACGCGCTGTCGGCCTCGTCGTCTTTGTCCGCTTTGGATTTACCGCCCGTCACTTCCTCCGGGGCTGCTGCCGCCGCCGCGTTAGTGCTGCTCGCGGCTTCAGCTTGTGATTGGGCAAGCGTCTGGATAAAGCTTGGGCCCGATTTCGCGACTTGCTGCGTGCCTGCATTGTTTTTGGCGTTCGCAGCCGAGCCGGCGGTTTGCGTCTGTGCGGACGAAGCGTCCTGTTTCGCCTGCGAGTTCGTGGCACCGTTCGCCTGGGAATTGGCTGTAGAGCGGCTCGAAGCAGCGCCCTTTGCTGAGGACTTGGTGTTGCTGCTCGAACTGTTGGTTGCGCCTGCCGGCGAGTTGGCTGATGTGGCGCTGGAAGCGGAGCCACCCTGAGTGGCGTCGCTGCCCGAGGTGCTCGATGAGCCTGTAGACGACTGCGCCGCGGATTTCGGCGGCGGAGGGATGACTGGAGTCGAAAGGATGGAATTAAGCGCCACGCGAGTCGGCCCTTTGCGCCCAAATGCGCTGTGAACGTTCGTCGGATTCGTGTTGCTCGCGCCGCTCGAGCTCATGGCGCTCTTCGCTTTGCCAGCGTTTTACGGTATGGCCGACCGCCTCGGCGCGCGTGGCGGCGTCCTGCCAATTCTGGCGCTCGCAGTCACGCTGCGCGCGTGTGGCAATGACTGCCTGGTTCTGTTGGAGAAGCGCCTCATCCAGCCGTCCCAAAAAGACCTGATAGTCACGGGCGGCGGCAGCGCCGATGCCGCTTTTGGCGCGCGCTGCGAAGTCGTTCACATAACCGGCGCGATAAGCCTCGAGCTCGGCGAGCTTCTTCTCGCTCTCGGTCACCCGTCGCTCGCAGGCGGCGAGCGCTTCCGCTTTGCGCCGCTCAAAATCGTCGACGACCTTTTTGACCCTCTCCAATCGTTGCACGCGCTTCATTACTGGTCCCTCTTCATGCGCTGCGCGCAAACTTTCCTGCAGGTTTGCGCAGACGCAAACCTGCTATGCATAGCGGCGCTGCGCGCCGAGAAGAGCCGCATCATCACTTAGCCCCCTTTATAGCCTCACTGTCGGCTGTTACAGCCTTAAGCGCTGTGAGGCTGGCCGCGAAATCGACACGCTCATGCATGTCTTGCTGCAGGAACCGCTGTATGCGCGGCCAGAGTGTGATGGCGTTATCGACTCGCGGGTCACTGCCGCGCTGATAGGCACCGATGGAGATCAGATCACGGTGCTGCTGGTACGTCGACAGCGTCTGGCGAAACTGGCGCGCGACCTGAATATGGTCAGGCGTGGCAATCTCCTGCATGACGCGGCTGATCGAGGCTTCGACGTCGATGGCCGGATATTGGCCGCTTTCGGCGATACGGCGTGAGAGCACAATGTGCCCGTCAAGAATGGCCCGCGCCGAATCCGCGATCGGATCTTGATGATCGTCGCCTTCAGTCAGAACCGTGTAGAACGCGGTAATGGAGCCGCCGCCTTTGACTCCATTCCCCGCACGCTCGACCAGAGCCGGGAGCTTCGCAAAGACCGATGGCGGATAGCCCTTGGTGGCCGGCGCTTCGCCGATGGCGAGTCCGATCTCACGCTGCGCCTGCGCGAAGCGTGTCAGCGAATCCATCAGCAGTAACACGCTCGCCCCCTGGTCGCGGAAGTACTCGGCGATGGCTGTGCAAAGCCATGCGCCATGTAGGCGCATGAGTGGCGGATGATCGGCGGGAGTCGCCACCACGACAGCGCGTGTACGGTCCTTCGGCCCCAGGATTCGCTCTACGAATTCTTTCACCTCACGGCCACGCTCACCGATTAGACCGACGACAATGACTTCCGCACTCGTGTAGCGGGCCATCATGCCCAGAAGCACGCTTTTGCCTACGCCGCTGCCTGCGAAGAGACCGACGCGCTGTCCACGGCCTATGGTGAGCAGGGAGTTGATCGATCTAACCCCAACATCCAGAGGTTCCGAGATGGGCTGGCGAGCCAGCGGATTGATCGGCTTACCGGAGAGGCGCACGCGCGTTTCGCAATCGATCGGCCCGAGGTCATCGAGCGGTTGTCCTGCGCCGTCGATAATCCTTCCGAGCAGCTGCGGCCCTACCGGTACAGTGCCGGCTCCTTGACGCGGGATAACCCGCGCGTTGGGTCCAAGTCCATGCGCGTCGCCGGTGGGCATGAGATACAGCCGCTCTCCGGCGAAGCCTACGACCTCGGATTCGATGCGTGAGCCGTCGCCGGCAATCACGTCACATGTATCGCCGATCGAAGCTCTACACCCGACCGCTTCAAGGGTGAGCCCAACCATGCGAGTGAGGGAGCCCTCGACTGCCGGTGACGGCGTGCTTTCAACCCTGCGGATGCGACGCTCGAGCCGACGGCTCCAGTTCGGTCCGCGCTGGGTGTTGAGATCTGCAGCCGTCATGGGCGGCCTCCCGGCGCTGCTGTTGTGTCGCTGCCGGACTGGGTTGGCGTGTTTGGCTCTACCGCCATGTGATCTTGCGAGCTGGTTTGTGCCTGCGGGCTTATAGCCCGATCCTGCGTGCGCTCGTCACCTAATGCGCTGGCAATCACCGTGTTGATCCGACTCTCGATTCTGGCATCGATTTGCGAGTTCTCAGTCCGTATGACACAGCCGCCGCGCGACAATGTCGGGTCTTCGACCATGCTCCACGCGCGGCCGGTGGCTCCCGGCGCCGTAAGGCGCTCGCGCACAATCGCCGCATCTTCTGGATGCAACAGGACGCGGATTTCCCGGGCGGTGGCGGGCAACATTTCGAGTGATTCGCGAATAACCGCAATGACTTGCGCCGGATCGATGCGCAGCTCGCGACGCGCCAGCTGTTTGCCAACGGCAAGGGCGAGCTGCAGTAACATCTTCTCGACTTCCGCGTCGAGCTCCTGCAGCGGCCGGCCGATGAATTGCAACAGGGTATCCAGGCGCTTGAGGCGAGCGTCGAGCTCCGCGATGCGACCCTGCATTTCGGCCTGCGCTCGCGCCATGCCCGCCTCATAACCGCGCGCCTCGCTTTGCTCGCGCGCGATCCGGGCGATTGCCTCGGCGGCGGCTTGCGCCTTGCGCTCATCGATCGGCCTGCCAATGACATGGCCTTCCACTTGCGGGAGCGACCAGCGCTCGATCGCAGCGACGCCGGCCGAGAAGGTGCGCCTGGGATCAGACATAGGCTTCGCC
>Ga0105240_10012209_pt1 | contig 11876 bp, 10 predicted proteins | sample KBSC54metaG_FD_80426 | JGI IMG/M metagenome (GOLD analysis project Ga0105240, IMG submission 80426) | Corn rhizosphere microbial communities from Kellogg Biological Station, Michigan, USA - KBS C5-4 metaG | ecosystem: Host-associated > Plants > Roots > Rhizosphere > Soil | place: Michigan, USA...
AAGGCGGGAGAGGGCATGAGGCTAGGCGGTCACCTCGCCCGTCTTCCCCCACCGCGTCTCGATCGGCTCGCCGAGATCCTCCGGTGACACTTGCGCGTCGCGGATCAGCGGATTGGGGCGGCGTTCCTCGGGGATGAGGAAATAATGATGCCGCGCCGAGACGCGGCCGATCGATGCCCGCGAGGTCCATGCCACCAGCAGCGGCGAGGCGAGCAGGCCGGCGAAGATCGGGCTCATCCAGATCGCCGCCTGCCAGCCGAGGATCGCCGCCAGCGCCATCGCGCCTCCCAGAATGAGGTGCGGCCGGCTGGCGCGCGCGGCGTCCGACAGGGACACCCCGTCCGACACGCGATTCTGCACCGCCCAGCCGCTCTTGCGGCCGCGCAGGATGTCGATCACCGCCAGCGTCTGGGTCATCATCATCATCGGCGCGACGAGCGCGGAGAGGGGGATGTCGGCCAGCACGCTCTTGGTCAGCGCCCAGCCGCCGCCAAAGCCCTGGCGGCGCACGGGATCGGCCAGCATCCAGCCGAGCGCCATGAACTTCGGCCCGAACAGCAGCACGACGGTCAGCGCCAGCAGCCAGCCCGACGGCGCGATGATCTGGATCTCGCCCTCCGAATGCGCCGCCACGATCGCGCTGGCGCCGAGCAGCAGCAGCCACAAAGGCGACGTGAGATAGGCGGAGGCGCCCATCAGCAATTGTAGGCGGTTCACCCAATGGGCGCCGGCAGTATCCAGCACGCGCAGGTGCTGGAGATTGCCCTGGCACCAGCGCCGGTCGCGCTGGGCGTGCTCGACGAAGGTCGGCGGATATTCCTCGTAGGTGCCGTCCTGCATCGCCACCATGTGGCAGGCCCAGCCGCGCCGGCGCAGCAAGGCGGCCTCGAACATGTCGTGGCTCATGATGTGGCCGCCGAAGGGCTCGGGGCCGGACAGCTTGGGCAGGCCGCAAGCCTCGGCGAAGGCGGCGGTGCGGATGATCGCGTTATGGCCCCAGAAGCTCGCTTCCGCGCCCGACCACCAGAGCAGGCCAGCCGAGAAGACCGGGCCGTAGAGGCGGGCGGCAAATTGCTGCCAGCGGGCGAACAGCGTCTCGCCGCCGATCACCATCGGGATGGTCTGGAGCAGGCCGACCTGGGGGTGGCGGTCCATCGCGGCGGCGAGCCGCATCACGGCGGCGCCGGACATCAGGCTGTCCGCGTCCAGCACCATCATGTAATCGAAGTCGCCGCCGTGGCGCCGCACCCAATCGGCGATGTTGCCGGGCTTGCGCGCCTCGTTGACCAGGCGGCGGCGATACCAGACAGGCAACGGGCTCAGGCCGCGCAGCCTGCGAAAGGCCTTGTGCTCGATCACCTCGCGCTCGGGCTTGCTGTCCGACAGGATGAAGAATTCGAACAGATGCGTGCCACCCGCCGCCGCGATCGAGCGGGACATGGCGCGCAACCGCGCGAAGACCGGTTCCACCTCCTCGTTGTGGATCGGCAGTAGGATCGCGGTGCGCCCCACCGGACGGGCGGAGGGGGCTGCTGCCGGGGTCGGCACCGAACGGCCCGAGACGAGCAGCAGGAAGCCGGCGAAGGCGTTGAGGAAACCGAAGGCGATCCAGGCGAACAGCGCGAAGAACAGCCCCATCAGGATCACGTCGATCGCCTGGATGCCGTCGCTCGACAGGCTGCGGGTGATCTCGCCCGCGCCGAAGGTGGCGATGATGAGGGTGCCGAGCACCAGCAGCAGGCGCCGCTCGGTCATGCCGTGGGGCGAGGTGCGGGGCGGGCGCGTCGGCGCGGGGGCCTCTTCCAGCACCTGCGCCGGCATCATCGCCGGCACCTCGGCGGGCATGTCGCCCGGCATGGCTAGCGAACCCCAGGGGCTGGCCGATGCCGTCCCGCGCATGTCATTGCTCAAACCCGAACCCTCTGAACTGGAAAACGACCCTGCGGCGCCGACGCCCGGCACCATGCCGCTCTGCGGCAGCACCGATCAAGCCACAACAAAGCGGCGTCGGGGCGGTTCCCTTTCGAGGCCGAACGGGATTGCGGGAGGCGACGATCAGGTGCCGACCTGCGCGAGGCAGACCTCGGTGAGCGGCGTGCCGCTGCGGCGCAGCGCGGCGCGGATATCGACCGGGCCCTTGCCGGTAGGCGTCACGTCCAGCATCAACCGCCAGCGATCCTGCTGGCCGACAACCGGATAGGCCGCGATCGCATCGGCCTTGCCGTTGGAGACGCTGACATCCGGCGTCACGCCGCTGGAGCGGCCGAGGCCGGACAGGCTCGGGCCTTCGAAATCGATCACCAGCTTGGTGGCGCCCTGCACCACGCTCTGGCCGGGGCGCCCGGCCGCGCCCTGCCACCAGTCGACCACCCGCGCCGGGCCGTCGGGCAGCGGTTCGCCGGCGATCCAGCTCAGCCGATAGGCAAGATCGTAATGCATCCCGGCCTTCACGGGCGCGGCGGGATTCCAGAAGGCGACGATATTGTCGTTGGTCTCGTCGGTGGTGACGAGCTGCACCAGCGAAACCGCGCCGGCGCCCCAATCCCCCTTCGGTTCGACCCAGAGCGAGGGGCGCTTTTCGTAGAAGACGCCGTCATCCTGATAATGATCGTGGTTGCGGTCGCGCTGGAGCAGGCCGAAGCCCTTGGGCGACTTGTCGGCGAAGCTGTCGAAGGTCGGCGCCTTGGGATTGTTGAGCGGGCGCCACAGCCGCTCGCCCGCGCCGTTGTGGATCAGCAGGCCGTCGGAATCATGCACTTCGGGCCGCCAGTCGGTGGCGCGGCCGCGCTGCGCCTGGTCGTACCAGAACATCGAGGTGAGCGGCGCGATGCCGAGATGCGCGATGTCCTTGCGGATATGGAGCGAGGCCTCGATGTCCTGGATCACGCCGGCATCGGTCTTGCGGTTGACGAAGCGGTAGGCGCCGGTGAGGCTCGGCCCTTCCATCAGCGCATCGACGAGCAGCGCGCCGTCGTCGCCGCGCCCGATCCAGAATTGGGTGAAGGCGGGAAATTCCTCCTGCCCGCCCGGATTGATCGCGATGCCGCGCGCCGAGAGGCCATATTGGTCGAGCGCGCCCGACGAGCGGAAATAGGAGGCGCCGGCAAAGGCCAGCCAGTCGCTGGTGCCGGCCGCGTTCATCGCGCGGAAGCCGGAGAAGCCCGCGTTGGCGCCCATCGCCGCCAGCGGGCCATCGGCCGGCATGTCGAACAAGGCGGGATCGTAACGGAACGGCCGCGCCATATTGCCGTCGACGAGGTGGATCTCGACCGGCTGCGGCTGGAAATGGTTGATCGGGAAGAAGCGCACCCCGCCCGATCCGCCGCCCTTCATCTGGGTGGCGGCCGCCTTGTACTGGACGCTGTTGAGCGCGTCATAGGTGACGGCGGCGACCCCGTTGGGCGCGGGCGGCGGGGCCTTGTAGGGCGTGCGCGCCATCTGCGCGGCCAGCGCCTTGAGCCTGGGCCAGGAGAAAGGCTGCGCCTCCCCCTTGCCGGCGGCGGCGAGCAGGCGGCCGGGAGGCAGGGCTGCGGCGGCGGCCAGCGCGGCGAGGAGGGTGCGTCGCGTTGACGAGAAGGGGGGTGTCGTTGTCGTCATGGAACGACAAATACGGATCATGGGGAAAAGGTTGCAACCCCATCTGCCTTCTCCCGCCTGCGCAGGAGAAGGAGGGGGCCCGCCGCCTTGGCGGTGGGGAGGATGAGGGGCCGCTTCAACGGGAGTCTATCGCGATGGAAAAAGATGCCCCTCGTCCAGCCCTCTCCCGCGAAGCCGGAAGAGGGCCAAGCTGGATCACACCTTGTCGGCGTAGATCATCCGGCCCGGCCCGAGCGCGGCCAGCGTATCCTCGAGATCGGCGGTGGAGAGCGCGAAACAGCCTTCCGAACGGCCGAGCTTGCCGTGCTGCGCGATCATGTCCGGGCTCACATACCAGGCGGCATGCACCACCACCGAGCGCGGCTCGACGTTCGAATTGCTCGGATCGAGGCCGAACAGGCGGCGCGACCGGCCATGCTGGCCAACGTAGATGTCGCCCGTGAGATAGGTGCCCTTCGAGGAGCAGGCCGAATTCACCTCGTTCGAGAAGCGGGTGAGATAGCCGATATGCTCGGGGTCCGAACCCCGGCCATGCGCGACGAGCAGGCTGCGGGAGCGGCCCGAATCGAGATCGACGATGTGGAAGCGCGGCTGCGACGACGACATGTCGAAATCGACCAGCGCCATCTTGTCGCGATAGCGAACCTGGCTGCCGTGGCGCTGGAGCGCGGCGAGCGCCCTGCGGAAGAGATCCGGCCGGATGGTCATCGGGCTGGCGGGCATCGCGGTGGCGGTCGGCTTGGCGACGCCGGGAAGCCCGGCATTGATCTGGGCGAGGGCTGGGCCTGCCACGATGCCGGCCGCTACGATCGTGCCGGTCCTCAGAATATCACGGCGCGAAAACGCCCCCCGTGCAGAGTCCACTCAAATCATCCTAGCTGTGACTGCCCTCGCTCGGATGCCCTTATATCAGAGGACATCTGCTCGCTCCGCTAAGATATAGGTATAGTTCCCTATGGTTTGGCACGTTCCGGCTCATCGACCGCACGATTCACCGTGACGGCCTCGGCTTCGGCCTTCGGAAGCGGCTTCGCGGGCGCGATCGCCGGGCGATATTTCACGCCGTCGAGCGCGGCGATCATCCGCCCGTCGCGATCATAGGGATCGCCCAGCGTGACGACCTTGCCGTCGGCATCGGGCGCGGCGGTGAAATAGACGATATAGACCGGCACCGCCGCCTGCATCGGCAGCGACTTCATCGTGTAGGTCTGCAGCGCGGCCTCGATCGGCGCCGGATCGTGCAGCTCGGCGGCGAGGGACGGGATGTTCTGCACGCGGATGCAGCCATGGCTCAGCGCGCGCATCGGCTGGGCGAAGGCGCTCTTGGCCGGCGTGTCGTGCAGGTAGATCGCCCAGGGGTTGGGCATGTCGATCTTCATGCGGCCGAGCGCGTTCATCGGGCCGGGGCGCTGGCGGATGAACATCTTGCCGCCGATCTTCTGCCAGACATAGCCGCGGGCGGGCGAATATTTCTTGCCCTCGCGCAGCACGGTGGGGGGCAGCGTCCACCACGGATTGACGATGATGTGGCCGACATTGGCCGACAGCATCGGCGTCGGCGTCTTGGGCGCGCCGACGACGACGACATGATGGGCCACCACCTCGCCGGCGCGATAGAGTTGCAGCGTGTAGGTGGGGATGTTCACCCAGACATAGGCATCGCCCAGCACGCGCGGCATCCAGCGCCAGCGCTCCATCGAGGCGCGGATCGCGGTGCGCCGGGCATGTTCGGCGGCGGGCGTATCGGCATAGGCCTGGCGCAGCGCGCCGTAGCGCGGGTCGGTCGGCAGCAGGCCGTTCAGATAATCGGGCAGGCGCCCGCCATTGACGGCATTGGCGAGATCGACGTCGAGCGTGACCAGCCGCGCCGGGCTGTGCGCGATATGCCAGTCGAAGCGCGCCGGATTCTTGATGCGACCGTCGATATAGTCGTGGGCCAGCGCCGTGGCGGCCGCCGTCGCGCTGTCGGCGATCGCGGCGACCGGGCCGCCCTGCCGGAGGAAACCGGCCAGCGCGTCGCGCTGATAGTCCTTCGGGCGCAACCCTTCGTCGCCCGAGGCATCGACGGCCGCGAGCAGCTGGTGCAGCGTGTCGGCGTTCCAGTGCGGCCTGGGCGGCGGCGGCGGTGCTTCCGCCACGGCGGCGGCCGGCTTGTCGCCGCCGGCGCGCACGAGCACCGTCCCCGCCGCGGCGAGCAGCAGGGCGGAGCAGGCCAGGAAGACCCCAACCGAAGCGCGTGGCGAAACCATTCGGACCTCTGTCGGCGATGCCCCCGCCACCGGTGCGCGGCTCCGATTCTCCGTGCGCCCGCTATTCTAGGCGTCTCAGCGGTGATGTCGATGCGAGGACTTGGCAGGCGCCTTTTTGGAGGACGATTTGGCCGAGCTGTGGCTTGCGCGCGACGTTGTCTTCTTCCTCGCTGTCTCTTCGCGCCGGCTGCGCGCCGGCGCCGATGTCTTCATCCGGGCGTGGGCGCGTGCCTTCGGCGCGGCTGCCCGGGGAGCCGATACGGCCGGCCGGTCGCCATCGTCGGACGCGCCCTGCTCCATCGCCGGCTCGACGCGGAGCGCGGGATGATCGACGCCCGGCAGCACCGAGGCGACATCGACCGACTGGCCCAGCCCGCGCCTGTCGAGCACCGAGAATCCGGCCTCCAGCAACGCGGTGGAATCGCGGTTGCGCGCCACCAGGCTCGGCTCGCCCATCACCACGGCGATCAGCCGCCGGTTGCCGCGCAGCGCGGACGCCGCGACGGTGAAGCCGCTGTCCACCGTATAGCCGGTCTTGATCCCGTCGACGCCGATCACCTTGCCGAGCAGATGGTTGTGGTTGATCATCGTCGAGCGCATCCAGATGAAATCGCGTTCGCCGAAATAGCTGTAGAAGCGGGGATGATCGTGCAGCAGCGCGAGGCTGAGGATCGCCAGATCGCGCGCCGTCGTCACGTTGGCGGGATCGGTCAGGCCGCAGGCGTTGGCGAAGTGCGTGTTGCGCATTCCCAGCATCTGCGCCTTGGCGTTCATCATGCTGACGAAGTTCGCCTCGGTCCCGCCGAGCTTCTCGGCGAGCGCGACGGCGATGTCGTTGGCCGATTTCACCGCCACCACCGAGATGGCGTTGTCGACGCTGATGCTCTGCCCGACGGCAAGGCCGAGGCGCGACGGCTTCATCGAGGCGGCGTGGCGCGACACCGGCACCGGATCGCCGATGCGCAGCCGCCCGGATTCGAGCGCATCGAACACCAGGTAGAGGGTCATCATCTTGGTGAGCGAGGCCGGGTGGCGCAGCTCGTCCGGGGCGTTCGCGTAGAGCACCTCGCGCGTGTTGGCGTCCACCAGGAAGGCGGCGTAGCGCGGCGGCGCGGCCGCGGCCGGCCAGGCCAAGGTGGAGGCTGCGGCCAGCCCGAGGAAGACGAAGCGCCGGATCGATGGAATCAGTCTGGTCACCGCGCGCTTGCCCATGCGCGGCGTGGAAGATGAGTGTGCAAGCATCCTGCCCTGAACAACGAGGCAGAACGCCTCTTTCGGAATCATAGGCTTGCTCCTGACTCTCGCCAACCTTTTGCGGACTCGCCCGGGCGCTCGCGCTCAACGGACTGGCGCAGGCGGCGGTTCACCGGTCGTCGCGCGATTCGCACGATTCCCCGAGGGGGAGACGGTGCATTGCGACCCGGTCCTTAACCTCTGAACGGCGCAAATCGGCGCTTTCCGGACAGAACATGACGAGGAGTTCATGAATGTCACATACCCGTAACACGGGTTACCTAGAGGCGGTCTCAGCCGGAGGGGCAACACCGGCGCTCGGAGACATGCATCATGTTCAAGACTTTCGTCGCGGCCGCCGGCGTGGCTGGCCTGCTCGCGTCCGCGTCCTACGCGGCGGACATTTCGGGTGCGGGCGCGACCTTCCCCGCGCCGGTCTACGCCAAATGGGCCGAAACCTATAAGGCGACCACCGGCACCGGCCTGAACTATCAGGCGATCGGCTCCGGCGGCGGCATCAAGCAGATCAAGGCGAAGACCGTCGATTTCGGCGCGTCCGACAAGCCGCTGAAGCCGGAAGACCTGGATGCGTCCGGCCTCTACCAGTTCCCGACCGTCGTGGGCGGCGTCGTTCCCGTGGTCAACATCCCGGGCATCAACGCCGGCCAGATCAAGCTGACCGGCCCGATGCTGGCGGCGATCTTCTACGGCCAGGTCAAGACCTGGGACGATCCGGTCATCGCCAAGGCCAATCCGGGCGTGAAGCTCCCCTCCATGCCGATCACCGTCGTGCATCGCTCGGACGGTTCGGGCACCTCGTTCCTCTTCACCTCCTATTTGTCGATGAAGAGCCCGGCCTGGTCCTCCAAGGTTGGCGCCTCGGACTCGGTGAACTGGCCGACCGGCCTCGGCGGCAAGGGCAATGACGGCGTCTCGGCGTTCGTGAAGCAGACCCCGGGCTCGATCGGCTATGTCGAATATGCCTACGCCAAGCAGAACAAGATGGCGTACGTGCTCGTGCAGAACAAGAACGGCAAGTATCCGGCGCCGACCGCCGAGGATTTCGCCGCTGCCGCCGCCGGCGCCAAGTGGGCGCAGGCTCCGGGCAACTATCTGCTCCTGCTCGATCAGCCGGGCGCGAACGCCTGGCCGATCACCGGCGCGACCTTCATCCTGGTGTACAAGAACCAGGAGAATGCCGCTTCGGGCCAGCAGGTCCTGAAGTTCTTCGACTGGGCCTACAAGAATGGCGACGGCGCCGCCGCGCAGCTGGACTATGTGCCGCTGCCGCTGCCCGTGAAGAACCTGATCCGCAAGCAGTGGACCACCAACGTGACGGCGGGCGGCAAGCCGGTCTACACGGGCAAGTGATCCCAGGCTAAGGTTGCGAAGGCGGGGGCGCTCCAAGGAGCGCCCCCGCCGACGTGCGGTTAACACCACGGATAGGGCGCGGCATGAACGCCACCACGATGGACAGCGAGACGGCGCCTCCCCGCGAGACGGCGCCCGGACAGAGCGAACTCAGCGAAACGATCTTCCGCGGGCTGTGCTTCGGCGCCGCGACCTTGCTGATGGCGGCGCTGGCAGGCGTGGTGATCAGCCTCGCGATCGGCGGCTGGCCCGCCTTCAAGCAGTTCGGCTTCGGCTTCTTCACCTCGTCCGCGTGGAATCCGGTGACCGAGGATTACGGCGCCGCCGGCCCGATCGTCGGCACGGTCGTCACCTCGGTCCTGGCGCTGGTCATCGCGCTGCCGCTGGCGGTGGGCGTCTCGGTGTTCCTCGTCGAATTCTGCCCGCGCAACATCGCCAAGCCGATCGCGGTGGCGGTGGAGCTGCTCGCCGGCATCCCCTCGATCGTCTACGGCATGTGGGGCCTGTTCGTGCTGGCGCCCTGGTTCGCGCTCCACGTCCAGCTGCCGCTGATGACGAGCACCAGCCTGCCGGGCTGGTTCCAGGCGATGATCGCGGGCATCCCCAACGGCGCCAACATCTTCACCGCCTCGCTGATCCTCGCGATCATGATCCTGCCCTATATGTCGGCGGTGTTCCGCGAGCTGCTGCTGACCATCCCGTCGCAGGTGCGCGAGGCCGCCTACGGGCTCGGCTCGACCAATTTCGAGGTCGTGTCCAAGGTGATGATCCCCTATGTCCGCCGCGGCGCCGTCGGCGTCGTGATGCTCGGCCTCGGCCGCGCGCTGGGCGAGACGATGGCCGTCACCTTCATCATCGGCAATTCGCACGGCTTCCCGCATTCGCTGTTCGACAGCGGCTCGACCATCGCGTCGACCATCGCCAACGAATTCGCCGAGGCCACGTCGGACATGCACACCTCCGCGCTGATCGCGCTCGGCCTGGTGCTTTTCATCCTGACCTTCGCGGTGCTGGCGATCGCCCGCCTGCTGCTCGCCAGCGAAAAGCATTGAGGAGGGACTGATGGACCGCACTCTCCGCCGCAAGATCACCAACAGCATCTTCGTCGTGCTGTGCGCCGCCGCGACCCTGGTGGCGCTCGCCTTCCTCGTCATGATCCTGTGGTCGCTGGTCGCCAAGGGCTTCGGCGGGATCGACGCCAACATCTTCACCATGACGCAGCCCGCGCCCGGTTCGCCCGGCGGCCTGCTGAACGGCATCCTCGGCTCGATCCTGATGTGCGCGCTGGGCATGCTGCTGGCGATCGTCGTCGGCATCCTGGCCGGCACCTGGCTGGCCGAATATGGCGGCAAGACCGCTTACGGGCAGGTGGTGCGCTTCCTGAACGACGTGCTGCTCTCGGCCCCGTCGATCCTGGTCGGCCTGTTCGTCTACGAGATCCTGGTGAAGCCCTTCCACGGTTTCTCGGGCTATGCCGGCGGTGTCGCGCTCGGCCTGCTCGCCGTGCCGATCGTGACGCGCACCACGGAGGACATGCTCACCCTGCAGCCCAACACGCTGCGCGAGGCGGGCATGGCGCTGGGCGCCGGCCGCGGCTTCGTGATCCGCTCGATCATCTGGAAGGCGGCGGGCGCGGGCCTGTTCACCGGCGGCCTGCTCGGCTTCGCCCGCATCTCGGGCGAGACGGCGCCGCTGCTCTTCACCTCGCTCGGCAACCAGTTCGTCAATCTCAAGATGTCCCAGCCGATGGGCAGCCTGCCCACCACCATCTTCCAGTTCGCGCTTTCGGCCTATGACGATTGGCAGCGGCTGGCCTGGGTGGGCGCGCTGCTGATCGCGATCGCCGTGCTTGCCGTCAACATTGTTGGGCGCCTCGTCGCCCGGGAGACTCATCGCCCATGAACGACGTGGCCACCCCCATCATCACGCGCGATCCCGAGGCGCCGATCATGGTCCGCCCGACCGGCGACCTGGTGCTGGAAGCCCGCCAGCTCGATTTCTTCTACGGCAAGTCGCAGTCGCTCTACGGCGTCGACCTGCCGATCGAGCGCAACAAGATCACGGCCCTCATCGGCCCGTCGGGCTGCGGCAAGTCGACCCTGCTGCGCACGCTCAACAAGATCTACGATCTGTATCCGGGCCAGAACGCGACGGGCCGCATCCTGCTCGACGGCAAGGATATCCTGGCCGATCGCGCTTCGGTGTCCCGCCTGAAGGAGCGTGACGGCGACGTCGCGCTGGAGCCGGCGAACCTCGACACCTCGGCGCTGCGCGCGCGCATCGGCATGGTGTTCCAGAAACCGACGCCTTTCCCGATGTCGATCTACGACAATGTCGCCTTCGGCGTCCGCCTCTATTTCAAGAAATCCAAGGCGGAGATGGACCAGATCGTCGAGCGCTCGCTGCGCCGCGCCGCTCTGTGGGACGAGGTGAAGGACAAGCTCAACACGTCGGGCCTCGGCCTGTCGGGCGGCCAGCAGCAGCGCCTGTGCGTCGCGCGCGGTATCGCGGTGGAACCGGAAGTGCTCCTTCTCGACGAGCCGGCCTCGGCGCTCGATCCGGTGTCGACCGCCAAGCTCGAAGAGACGCTGATGGAATTGCGCGACGATTTCTCGATCGTCATCGTCACGCACAATCTGCAGCAGGCGGCGCGCATCTCGGATTATACGGGCTTCATGTTCCTCGGTCGCATGATCGAGTTCCGCCCGACCGCCGAGCTGTTCGAGCGCCCGCAGAGCACCCGCACCCGCGATTACGTGACCGGCCGCTTCGGCTGATCGCCTGATCCCGTAGAATGGGTTTCCGGCGCCCCGCTCTCCCGGGAAACGGGCGGGCGGGGCGTTCCGTTTCGGGCGCTTCGGTGTCTGCTTCTCGCGATTTACTCGCGAAGGAGGCGGTGGGCTGTCCCGGAGCGTTCGAACGCTCCGTGCCTTGATCCGGTCGTTCGTCCCGAGCGGGAGGGGGCGCCGAAATCATCGATCGTCGGGCGCGGCAAGGCTCTCCGGCCGGCTTTGCGGTCCGCACTTCGGACCCTTCGAGCGCGCTCGGATCAGGCGTGGCCCAGCGCGAACGGAGCGCAGGCGCAATGTCGCGATCATGGCGGCTACCGGACGCAAAATACGAGCCGCAAACACAACGACTCCGTATTCCCATCGTCTTGCCGGCGGAGGTCGGGATCCATTCGCGCGGCGTCTGCCGCATCACGGCGACATGACCGCTGCGCCGAGCCTCGATCGCTGCGTGCAATGGCTCCTGACCTCCGTCAGGATGACGGCGGCCCAGGCCTGGGGTGGTGAAGCAAACCGAAACCGTTGCCCTCGGACGCGCCGCCGGTTCACACCCCCAGCACTTGCTCCACCGCCTCGACATAACTGGGGCCGACCTGCACCGACGTGCCGTCGGCCAGGATCAGCGACATCGCGCGCC
>Ga0105240_10012214_pt1 | contig 11873 bp, 9 predicted proteins | sample KBSC54metaG_FD_80426 | JGI IMG/M metagenome (GOLD analysis project Ga0105240, IMG submission 80426) | Corn rhizosphere microbial communities from Kellogg Biological Station, Michigan, USA - KBS C5-4 metaG | ecosystem: Host-associated > Plants > Roots > Rhizosphere > Soil | place: Michigan, USA...
CGCACGACGAAGCCATCGGCGCGTTCGTCGGCATCGATGCCGAGCGCGCGAAAGCCGGCGACGAGCGTCGCGATCCGATCGCTTTCTTTGACGCGAAGCTCCGCGGCGCCGCGCACGCTCACCTCGCCTCCATGGGCCGCGAGCGCGGCAATCGCCGGCAGCTCGTCGATCAGGCCCGGCACTTCCTCTGGAGATATCTCGACAGCTCCGCGCCGATCGCCTTCGATGACAATCGTGCCGCGCGGCTCGCCGGCGTCGATGGCGGTCGTCTGAATTGTCGCGCGGGCGCCGAACCGCTGCAGCACGCCGAGCAGCGCCGTTCTCGTTGGATTCAGCCCCACGTCGACAAGCTCCACACGTGAGCCCGGGAGGGCAGCGGCACCCACCATCCAGAATGCCGCGGACGAGAAATCGCCGGGGATGCCGAGCGGCTGCGCCAGCAGCCGCTGGCCGCCGTCGAGGGAAACGGTGAGCGCGTCCACGAGCACGCGGGCCCCGAACGCCGTCAGGGCGCGCTCGGTGTGATCGCGTGTCTGCGCCGGCTCGGCGACGCTCGTCCGCCCGTCGGCCAGAAGTCCGGCCAAGAGCACGGCACTCTTGACCTGCGCGCTCGGCACCTCGGCGCGATGGGCAATCGCGTGCAGCGGAGCGCCGTCGATGACGAGGGGAGCGCGTCCGTCCTGCCCCTGGATCCGGGCGCCCATCCGCGCGAGAGGCGCGATGACTCGCGTCATCGGGCGGCGGGACAGCGATTCGTCCCCAATCAGGCGGCTCGAAAAGCGCTGGCCCGCCAGAATTCCCGCCAGCAGACGCATCGTCGTCCCCGAGTTTCGGCAGTCGAGCGCCGAGTCCGGTGAACTGAGACCCGCCGAGCCTCGTCCCAATACAGTGACTGCACCATGGGTGTCTTCGAGTACCTCCACGCCGAGCTGCCGCAGGCAGGCGAGCGTCGACCGGCAGTCGGCGCCCGGCGCGTAGTTCGTCAGCTGCGAGCGCCCGTCGGCCAATGCCCCGAGGAGCGCATACCGCTGAGAAATAGATTTATCGCCCGGCACGCGAACGGTGCCGGCCAGACGGCGCGCCGGCGTGATGGTGGCTGCGGAAAACGGCATTCCGACGATGATCTTACGCCACGCGGCTTGACATCGCCCAACAGATGAGAAAAGGTACGCGACACCTTTGACGGCTCACGGTCATCAGGTCATTCGGCTCGAGTTCACCAGCGCCTTCGAGATGCTGGATTTCGTCCAGGTGGTCAGCGACCACATCGCGCGCGACGTCGGCCTCGACGAAGATGCGATGCACTGGGTTGGCGTCGCGGTGCGCGAATCGGTGATCAACGCCATCAAGCATGGCAACCAGAACGACACCGCGAAACACGTATTCGTCGAATTCGAGACGCACGAGACGGCGGTGCCCGAGCTGAGCATCCGCGTCCGCGACCAGGGCGCCGGGTTCGATCCTGAAGAAGTGGCCGACCCGCTCGCGCCCGAGAACCTCCTCAAATCAAGCGGCCGCGGCATTTTCCTGATTCGCAATTTCATGGACGACGTGCGGCTGCAGCGGGCGCCGGAAGGCGGGATGGAAATCCGCATGGTGAAGCGCGTCACCAATCCGGCCCGGGCCTGAGTGCCGTCCGACCCGCGTCTGCTCACCACGGCCATCGAAGCGGTCGTCAAAGCGGGCGAACTGCAGACGGCGTACTTCGGCCGCGATATCCACGTAGATAAGAAGGGAACGATCGACCTCGTGACGGAGGTCGACATCGCGGTCGAGCGCATGTTTCGCGCTCTCGTCGCCGATCGGTATCCGGATCACGCCGTGCTCGCGGAAGAACTCGGCGGCGCATCGTCGGCGCCGCGCGGTCCGTGCTGGGTATTCGATCCAATCGACGGCACGACGAATTACGCGCATGGCCTGCCGATCTTCTGCTCGTCGCTCGCATTCGAGATCGACGGCGTTGCGGAGATCGGCGCTATCTACGATCCGACGCGGAAGGAGCTCTTCACCGCGGAGCGCGGCGCCGGCGCGTTCCTGAACGGACGGTCGTTGCGCGTCTCGTCAGCGACCACCCTGGTGGATGCAATGCTCGTCACTGGATTTCCGTACGACGTGCACGAGCGCGTCGACGAGATCGTCGGCCTGTTTGGCGCGTTCGTCGCGCGTGCGCGCGCGGTCCGCCGCCTCGGATCCGCAGCGATCGACCTGTGTTACGTCGCCGCCGGGCGGATGGATGGTTTCTGGGAGAGCGACTTGAAACCGTGGGATATCGCTGCAGGCGCGTTGATTGTGGCTGAGGCTGGCGGACGCGTCACGACGCTGGCGGGTGAGCGGTTCACATCGCGAGGCGGGCAGGTGCTCGCAACCAACGGTCACCTGCACGACGCGATGCTCGAAACCATACGAAGGCAAAAGGGTGAAGGCAAAAGGCAGAAGTAATTTGGCCGTTTCGCCTGAAGTGGACGCCGTGATACCGACTTGAGACAGCCGGCGCGAAACTTGCGCTTTTCAGCGGCATTTTCGGCCGCGTTTCTGGCATTTCCCATGCTACTCCTGAGCAGCAAAGGAGCTTGTGGCTCATGCGTCGATTACTTTCGGTAGTTGCATTCGTATCTGTGTTCGGGGTTGCGCTGGCCTCCACCGCGTCCGCCCAGCAGTCGGTGAATTTTTCGATCGGCGGCTTCCTGCCGCAAGGCAATCAGCTCTCGAACGGCACGGTCACCGGTCGATCCACGAACGACGTGCTGTCGGAAAACAGCGACTTTCTCGATTTCAACTTCCGCGACTTCCGCGGTGCGACCGTTGGCGGCGAGTGGCTCGTCGGCGTCGGCGACAAGTTCGACGTCGGGCTGGGCATCGGCTACTACAGCAAGACGGCGCCGAGCGTCTACTTCGATTTCGTGAACGCAGACGGTTCCGAAATCGAGCACGACCTCAATCTCCGCATCGTGCCGTTCACGGCGACGGTGCGTTTCCTGCCGCTCGGGCATCACGATTCCTTCGAGCCGTACATCGGCGCGGGCGTCGGCGTGTTCACATGGCACTACAGCGAGAGCGGCCAGTTCCTGGCCACCGACAACTCGATCTTCCGGTCGACGTTCACCGGGAGCGGCAGCGCGGCCGGCCCGGTCATCCTCGGCGGAATCCGCGTCCCCCTGGGCAGCGTGCAGCCCGGGTTCGAGGTGCGGTGGCAGTCGGCGCACGGAAACCTGCCGAGCGACGTGTTCACCGATCAATTCGGCGGCACTCAGCGGATCGATCTCGGCGGTGTGAATTATCTGTTCACGCTGAATTTCAGATTCTGACCGTCAGGGCTGGCTCTTGCCTTTGTCGTTCCGCCGGTAGAGAGCCAGCCCGGCGCCCTCGCACACACGCGAAAACCCATCGAGCCAGTGCGGCTGCTCCCGCGCCCGCGCGGCGAGCATGTCGCCGCCCTCCGCCTTCTCCTCGATGAGAATCCAGCCGACGTACGGTTCGGGCGTGTCGAGCGCGGCGAGCCAGATGTCGCCGTTGCCTTCATGCAGGTAGTCGCTGATCCGGAATCCGCTCCCCGACGCCTCCTGCATGTAGTGGCCGAGGGAGCCCATGCTCGCCATGATCTTCTCGCCGTCGCGCCGCGCGAGCAGGCAATCGGTGACGCGCTGACGCACGGCACGATTGGGCAGGTCCCATTGCGCTTCGACCACCATCGGCGCGCTGCGGTCGAAGGGGCGCAGGTCATAGGCCGCCACCAGCACGATCGCGACTGAACCGGCGATCGCCGCGCGGCGAAAAAGCCCGGCAAGAACACCGGCGCCGATCGCTTCGATCGCGATGAGCGGCACCATGTAGCGAATCCGAAACGGGTGCCCCTTGACGAACGCCGACCAGGGCAGCGCCGCCGACGCCGCGAGCGACAGCGCGACGAGCGCGCCCGAGCGCCGCGCGCTGATCAGCCCCCCAATCGCCATCGCGCCCACGCCGATCGCCGCGATCCAGATCGTCGCGGTGCCGCTCAGCATCTTCACGCCCCAACCCACCTCTTTCAACGCGAGCAGCGGCTGGCCGAGCGACTTGTTCTCCGGCACGAAAAACCCGCTCGTTACGAACCATTCGCCGACGACAACGCGGCTGAACACGGCGAACCCGGCGATCGCAACCGCCGGGTAGAGGGCAATCGCAGCCGTGCGCCGGACGGCATCCGACGGCGCGGCGCCGCGCCGCCACAAGGTCCACGCGGCGGCGGCGAGCGCGCAGCATGTGATCGGCCAAGCCTCGTAGCGCGTCAGACACGCGAGCGCAAATGCCCAGCCGACCCAGCGAGTCGCTCGGCTGAAGCCTCGCGCTACAGAGAAGCCTTGCTGCGCCGCATCGACAGTGACATCCGTAGCGCGAGGCTTTAGCCGAGCGATCTCAGCAACGCGAGTAGCGCGAGGCTTTAGCCGAGCGATCTCGTGAAGCGTCGGCCGAGCGATATCGCGCGGACCCGCCGCCGGTGAATCGCACCAGGCGATCAGCAACGCCACGGCCGTCGTGGTCGTCGCGAGCAGCAGCGGCTCCGTCATCGGCGTCGCCTGCAGGTACAAGACGTTCGGGTTCAGCGCGAAGATCGCCAGCGCCGCGAAACTCGCCGCAACTGAACCCGTCAACGTGATCACGATCCACGAGATCGCCGCTGCAGTGACGGCGAACGACGCGACCGAGATCGCCACGGCGGATGCACCGGTTCGATAGAACAGGTCGACCTGCACGGGAAGCGCGTTGAGGAGGTGGGGCAGCGGCAGCCACACCGCGCCAATCTGCTGCCATCCGGGTGTGATGCTGTCGAAGATACGCCGCGCGACGACGAGATGTCCGCGCGCGTCGTAGTGGCTGAGCGTGAGGCCGAGACGATGATAGTGGAACGCGGCGATCGCTCCGCCGACCGCGGTGACGATGCCGACGAGAACGTGCACGGCGCTCTTCGGGGGCGCGGCAGCAGGATGCTCGTTCGGCACGCCTTATCGTACTGTGGTCGCCAGGCGGGCCGGCGACAATAGAGGCGGTCAGCGCACGTCGATGGCGCTGATGGGATGGATTTCCATCCATCCGTGATTGGTGTCGAGCACGTACGTGCCGGTCACTTGCACGTGCGCGCCAACGGGCGGCAACGCGAGTATGCGTGGCACGCCGAGACACGCGGGAACTGCCTGCGGCGTATCGGGCTGGATCGGCGCCTGGCAGATCGCCTCGATGTTGAGATTTCCACTCAGTTTGGCGAGGTTGGCGCTGTTCAGAAGACTCGCATATTGCGGATCGACCGCGAATTCCATGTCGATGTCGCCGTCGTCGCTCGCGTGCTGATTGATGATCGTCCCGGTGATCGTCATGCAGGGCGACATCACCTTCAGGCGCGTCGGATCGTACACGTTGTTCCAGAGCGAGGGATCGCACTGCGGCTGCACGACGGCCGCCGCCGTCGGGCTCGCCTGGGAGCCGCCGCACGCGGGCATGATCCCGAGCAGCATTGTCGCTACGCCCAGCTGCGGCAGAGCCGCGGCCCAGTTCCCGAATCGCGTCGTTTTCATCACTCGGACCCGTGTGGACGGGCTGCCAGTCTCGTGCCAGCGAACGCCCCTTACGATTTCCACACTAGAATCATCTGCTTCTATGCCTAGCTTCGTCGGCCGGTTGCGGGCGTTTGCGCTGGCGCTCGGCGCGCCCGGTCTCTTCCTGATCGCGTTCCTGGATTCCTCGGTGCTGTCGCTGCCGGAGATTGCCGACCTGCTCGTGGTCTACATGGTCATGCAGCACAAGGGGCGCCTGATTCTGTACGCGGTCAGCGCCACTCTCGGATCGGTCGCCGGATGCGTCTTCCTGTATTTGATCGCCAACAAAGGCGGGGCAGCGCTGATCAAGGGACGATTCGCGTCATCGACGGTGGAGAAGACGCTCGACACGTTTCGGAAGTACGGTGTCATGGCGGTGCTGATCCCGTCCATCCTGCCTCCGCCGGCGCCCTTCAAGATATTCGTGCTGCTTGCCGGTGCGGCCGGCATCAGCCTCGCGCGCTTTACGATGGCCATCGCGATCGGTCGCGGCGCGCGCTATTTCCTCATCGGACTGCTGGCTGTGCGGTACGGTGACCGCGCCGTCGCATATCTTCACGAGCACGCGGCGTCACTCTCGTGGGGCGTCGCCGGCGGCCTCGCCGCCGCGCTGGCCGCATATCTTCTCTGGTCCAAAGCACGGTCTCGAAAACGCCGATAAGATGAGAACTCATAGCCTTGGCAATTCCTGACGTCAGCATCGTCATTCCGGTCAAGAACGAAGCGCCCGGCCTTGTCGAGCTTCATCGCGAGTTCTCCGAAACGCTCGCGCGATGGGGGCGCCCGTACGAGCTCATCATCGTGGACGATGGAAGCACCGACGAGAGCTTCGAGATATTGGCTCGGCTTCAGGCGGTCGATCCGCATTTGCGCGTCATTCGGCTGAGGCGCAATTTCGGCCAGACCGCGGCGTTCGCCGCCGGCTTCGACCACGCGCGCGGACGGCTCATCGTCACCTCCGACGGGGATCTTCAGAACGATCCGCGCGACATTCCCGCCATGGTCGAGATGATCGATCGCGGCTACGACATCGCGTGCGGCTGGCGGAAGGACCGAAAGGACAAGTTCGTGTCGCGCCGGGTGCCGTCAATGATCGCGAATGGCCTCATTTCGACCGTGACGGGCGTCCACCTGCACGACTACGGCTGCTCGCTGAAGATCTTCCGCGCCGAAGTCGTCAAGGGCATGCGCCTGTACGGCGAGATGCATCGGTTTCTGCCCGCGATCGCGAGTGACCAGGGTGTAAAGATCGCCGAGGTGATCGTCAATCACCGACCTCGACAGTACGGAACATCGAAGTACGGCATCGGCCGTACGATTTCAGTGCTGCTCGACCTGCTGACGGTGAAATTTCTACTCAGCTACTCGACGCGTCCAGTTCAGATATTCGGACGGATCGGCTTTCTGATGGGCATTCCCGGCGCCGCGATCCTCGCGTGGCTCGCCTACGTCCGGCTGACGGGGCAGGAGGCGATCGGAAACCGTCCGCTGCTGCTCTTCGGAATCCTCCTCGTGTTCACGGGCGTTCAGCTCGTCACGATGGGATTGCTCGCTGATCTTCAAGCGCGCACCTATCACGAGTCGCAAGGAAAGCCGATATACGCAGTACGCGAAATTTTGCAGTCCGAAGGTGTGGGAATGCCTTGACGAAGCGATCACAAATCCGTATTCTTTAGCCCTCTCCACGCCAGCGGCAAGCCTCCCAGCCTTTGTCGCGGCTACGTTGCATTCGAACGTTACGTTTAACCGCGGTAGGAGCACATGAAGCTGAAGCTTGTTTCGATCTGGAGTGCGCTAGCTCTCCTTGCGGGCGCCACGGCGTGCAGCAAGTCGAGCCCCACAACGCCGTCGTCGTCGGACAACTCGAGCCAGAGCGCGACGGTATCGCTGGGAAAAACCGGCGTGACGTTGACGACGCCGACCGTGGTGTCGCCGGCCGACGGCCAGCAGTTCAAGTTCTCCGAGCAGCCCGTGAAGCTGACCGTCGCGAATGCGGTCACCAGCGGTTCCACGCCTCCCGCCTATCTGTTCGAGGTCGCAACCGACGGCGGTTTCGCGAACATCGTCTACAGCAAGTCCGGTGGAAGCACGGCGACCGGCAACAATCAACAGACGCAGGCGATCGACAAGCTGGGTGGAGACAAGACGTATTTCTGGCGCGCGCGCGCGGTCGTCGGCGATGCGCAGGGGCCGAATTCGAAACCGCGCAGCTTCAGCCTTGGTCCCGAAGTGATTCTGCAGACGCCGACGCTCGTCTCGCCGAATCAGAACGGCACGCTGAATGGGAGCGGGCCGCTCGTGGTGAACAACGTGGGCCACTCCGGTCCCGTGACCCAAATCAGTTATCGCTTCGACGTCTCCGACTCTTCCGGTTTCGGCAACATCGTTTTTTCGACGACGGTGCCGGAGCAGGGCGGCGGCCAGACGTCTGGACCGGTCAACGCGAACTTGACGAACAACGCGACGTACTACTGGCGCGCTCAGGCAATCGACGCCGGCAGCGGCGTCACGAGCGCGTTCTCGAGCGTGTTCTCGTTCAGATACGTTGCGTTCGACATGCACCAGGCGATTATCCTGAACTCGCCGTCCGACCTCGCGAACTGGGCGCAGACCGCGAAGATCACGAGCGTGGTCTTCACCCCGAGCGCGTTCCTCGTGGACTTCGACAAGCGGGATGGCCCCGATCGCTGGCCCGATACGCCATTTGGCGACGGCAGCCTCGAATACACGCTCGGCATGTGCCTCAACTTGAGCAGCCATTGGTATTGTTCGGCGGCCGTGCAGTTCTGGTTCGGCCGCGAACTCGAAGCCTCGGGCGTGCCGTCCAATATCGCCGTGTCGTGGTTCTACGATCCGGCGCGCTGGGGACCGATGACCGGCTACCAGCCGTCGGATGGTGAAACGGTCGGTCTGTTCGTGTGCGCCGGCAATTGCCGCAACAACACCGCGGGCGATGCGTCGTATGTGAAGGAGCGATCGAACGTCGTCCTCGTGCCGTGGTCGAACGGCGGCGGGGCGAACTACAACTTCTCGAACAGCCGCCGACGGTAAGAGCGCGAGTCCTGATCCGATGGGCGCGTCCAGATATCTGGGCGCGCCCTTTTCTTTTTCACCGCACTTCGATCCAGCAGCCGAGAAATCGCGTATCGGAGCTTCCGCGCTCGAATTCGGTTGGCCGCGCGCCCGCAGATGCGCTGACGCGGAGCGTCTCGGCGCGACGGTTCGGATCCATCGGCAGGTCGATCAAGCGCTCCTCGCCCGGATTCAGACTGAGCTCCTGGCGCCAACCCTCCCCCTCGAGCGTCACGTGATTGCTGACGGGCGGCGTGCGCACGAACAGGCGCAGCGGCGTGGAGTTCTCCCGCATCACGACAAACGTTGCCGATGATTTACCGGCGATCCATGTGCCCGGCGCTTCCATGAACGCGTCGCCCTCGATCAGGAACACGATCGCAGGACCGTACCGCGCGGCGTGTTCGGGCCTGCTCGTCGACAGCTGTTCCGACGAGCGCAGTCCACGAGCCGGCGTGACCACCAGGCGTGCAACAGCTGACCGTGCCTGGGGTTCGATGTCGACAATCGCGGCGCCGATCGGCACCGGCAGCGTGAGCGAATGGCGAACGGCTCCGCTGTCGCCGGCAAGGTTCCACGTCCACTGAGGGGCGAACGTGCGGTCGATCGTAACGGAAAGGTGACCCGAGGTCTCTGTCGTGAGCGTCGCTTCGATCTCATAAGTCGCGGCGGGGATATCGCGAAGCACGAGGAGCGGTTCGTCAGCTGGCACCGTCGACGGCTGAACGTCGGCAACGGTCAGATGGGAGGGCAGCGCAGCGAGCGGCACCCGGGCGAACGGCGACAGCGTCATCGCGATCTGGCGCGAGCCGGGTTCGTACTTCGAGAGCAGCGTCAGCGCCGCGCGATACGGCGTCAGCGGGGCCGCCCCATTCAGCCACCAGACCAGAGTCAGCGCCGCCATCGCGGCGACGGCCGCCCCCGCTCCGGCAATCGTCGCGATGGAGGTCGGTGCCAGGCACGTGCCTGGCACCGGGCTGGAGATTGAGGTCCGCACTGGGCCGGAAATCGAGGTCGGTGCCAGGCACGTGCCTGGCACCGGTGACCGACGGCGGGCGGCGGCGACCGTGACGGAAATGACCAGAGCGGCCGCGGCGGCCCAGACGAAGGCGTTTCCCATTGCGCGAAGTGCTGTGCCTTGAAACAGGCTGGGGAACCCGGTGGTTACATTCACCGCCGGCGAGAGCCACAGCAGGAGTTTGGACGCGCCGTCGCGGCTGTTGTACAGCAGCGCTCCGCGGTCGACCACGACGATCGTCGCCGTGATCGCGGCCGTTAGAAGCAGGGCGCCCAACCCAAGGATGCGACCGGCGCGTCCAGCGGACTGGAACCAGACACCCGCCGGGATGGCCAGCGGCAGCACGATGAGCGTGAGGAACCGCGCAGGCGAACTGAACCCGCCCCACCACATGTAGAACGCCGCGACCGCAAGCGCGTAGGGGACGACCAGGATGACCAGTTCCAGCGCGAGCCGCGGCGTCCGCCGACCAAGCGCGACGAAACCCGCCATCGCGCACAAGTACACCGGCGCATTCGGCACGAGCCCGAACTGCTGATCGACAAGCAGGCCAGGGACGCCGCGCACGAGATTGGCAATTTCACTCTGGGTGTAACCGCCGTATGGAGCGCGCGGGTCGGCCGTACCGTAAATCGCATAGAAAAAGCCGAACCATGCGAAGGCGCTGACGATCGGCGCGGTGAGAAGCGCCGCCGCGCGGCGCACCAGCCGATCGCCGTTGCTTCTCGCGAGGATGAGCGCTGCGAGCGCCCCCGCTTCAAGTGAAAAACGCGTATGCAGCCACGGCAGCGCAGCGAGCGCCATGCCCGTGACGAACAGTCGCCGGTCGGACGCGGCCCTGCCTGCGATCAGGGTCGCGACCGCGACCATCACGATGGCCGCGCCAGGGCCATCCGGGTATGCGACGAACGCCTGAAAGAAAAACGGTGCCGACAGTGCGACCGTCGCCCAGCCGAACCAACTGGCTCCGGCATCGCCAGTTGTCTTCCATACCGCCTCCCAAGCGAGGCCTGTCGCCGCGCCGCTGATCAGCGCGAGGAACACGATCACTCCCGGGTACCCGAAGAGCGCGAACGCCGGAATCACCGCAAGGGACAGACCCGGTGCATGAATCGAGTAGATTTCGCCGTCAGTGCCGCGCTTGAGGTAGTCGGGGCGGAGATCGCCGCCGTAATACGCGTGGTAATCGCCTCGACGATGGTTGTTTTCGATTTTGAGATCGTGATCCAGCAGAAGACTCTGAGTGATCACGAGGTAGTGCGGCTCGTCGCCGGCAGGCAAATGAGGCGAAACGGTCCAGGCGGCGGAGAGGTACATGGCCGCCGCTGCAACGGCCGCGACAACCGGCGCGTGTTTTGGATCGGTGACGACGCCGCGACACCAGCCGGGCGCACCGGCGCGCACGGACGGCGCCGCGATCGCGACAGCGATGGCTATCCACAGCCACACGCCGACGCCACCGGTCCAGACCAGAAATGCGGGCGCAGCTGCCGGCAGCCACGGAACCGCCGCGAGCGCCCCGAGAAACAGCGGCGTGAGCCGCCAACCGGAGCGGACCCGTGACGTGACGGCGACCGCGACGAGCACCGCGAGCGCCAGCCACAGCCCCGACGGGAGCAGGGCGACACGCACGACCGCGCGGTCCGCGCTCGATCCGGCGATCGCCCCGGCCGAGAACCATGCGCCGAGTGCGCCTGTCAGCGTGGCCGCAAGCGTCAGAAAGGAAAGCCGCTTGGCGGCCATGCGGCGCGCATGGTACCATACGCGTCCCCGCGACCGATTACCCGGTGCACCCAGCCCTGGGTTTGCTCTAAACAGATTCTTCTGTTCGTCCGATACACAGAGTTGCGCAATGGTGCGTCACGTCACCGCTGCGCGGAACCGGTGTTTCTCCAGGGTGCTTGCATGTTGAAGAAAATGTTTGCCGTTGCCGGTGGATGCGCCGCCGCGATTGCGCTGACCGGCTGTGGGGCGACCAAGAGCTCGAATCCGCTCGCTCCGACCGTCGCTGGCCCGATTCCCGGCGTGAACATCACCGCGCCGGTGCCGCTGGATCCGACGTCGGGCACCAAGATCGCGATGGACAAACAGCCCGTCTCGCTGACGATGCAGAATGCCGCGACGACAGGGGTGAGGCCGCTGAACTATACGGTTGAGGTCGCGACCGACGCCGACTTCACCAACAAGGTCTTCTCTCGCGACGGCATCACGCCTAG
>Ga0105240_10012218_pt1 | contig 11871 bp, 12 predicted proteins | sample KBSC54metaG_FD_80426 | JGI IMG/M metagenome (GOLD analysis project Ga0105240, IMG submission 80426) | Corn rhizosphere microbial communities from Kellogg Biological Station, Michigan, USA - KBS C5-4 metaG | ecosystem: Host-associated > Plants > Roots > Rhizosphere > Soil | place: Michigan, USA...
AGGGATAAGAAAAACCAGCCTGCTCATAAATGGCATGCACCAGGTGGGAGCAATCCCGCTTTCGCCCCATCTGGATGCGCTCGTCGAGCGCCACTTGTACCACCTCCCGGCCATCGTCTTTGCTTAGGGTCCGGACGTGGTGATCTCGTTCCGCGCTTTCTGAGGACGAGTCGTTTTGGGCCATGGCGGAGGTCACCATCCCCGCCCAAACACAAGCGGATAGCGCCAATCCAACGATCGCCTTTTTTCGCCTCAGGAGCATGTTCGTTATTCTGATGCCGTTTTCGCTACCCGTGCAGATTACACAGGTCTTACGACGAGCCGGTCGAAGGATTGGTTTTGGATGGCAACCCGAACTGCTCGGTACGATAGCAGACACTCAGTCCGCTTTACAGGGACACATGCGAAAATGCTCCTGTAGACATGGCTGATCGCGACGATGACCCGAAACAAGGCGAAGGCAAGGATCTCGGCAATTTTGACGGAATTCTGCACACCGGGCTGGCTTCTCATTTCCGTGCCGGCGGCTCGCGTTATTCGAAAACTAAGTACGATCCGCTGAATGCCTTTCTCCCAAGCCATCTCGCGGCCTGGATTCCTCACGTCATCCGCTATTGGTTTCACAAGAAGCATGCGTTTCGCGATTACAAGACACCGGGTAAAGGCACCGGAATTTTTCCTATCGCCGATCGTGCCACGTTGAGTTTGGTGGGAGACTGGGCGACGGGGACCGACGAAGCGCAAAATGTCGCGAATTGCGTTCAGGAATTCAACCCTGACTACAGCGTTCATCTGGGAGACATTTATTTCGTCGGCGATGAATGCGAGATCAAAGAAAATTTTCTAGGCGAGAAAACCAGCCCCTATCCTCCCGTGAAATGGCCGATGGGTAAACTTGGGGGGTTTGCTCTCACCGGCAATCATGAAATGTACGCGCGCGGCAACGGTTACTACGAATCAATTTTGCCGAAGATGGGATTGAAAAAAGCCGGCGCGGAATGGGGCGACGGACAGTGGGCTAGTTTTTTCTGTCTCGAAAATAAGTATTGGCGAATCTTTGCGCTCGATACCGGATACAACGCCACCGGTTTCGACTGGGGCAAGATGCCGGTCTTCGAGAAAAGCAAATGGATTCGCAAGTCAGTCCACTTCAAGCCGCGCTGTGAATTTCCAGATGCGCAGCTGCAATGGCTTACGGACGCTGTGAACCCTGATGGCGATAGACGTGGCCTGCTGGTCCTGACGCATCACGGCTGCTATTCCGCCTTCAGCGATTGGTATCAGGTTCCGGCCAAACAATTAGCGCGAGTGATTCATCGCCCGGTGATTTGGTTCTGGGGACACGAGCACAAGCTGGCGGTTTACGACCGCTATAGCGTCAGCGATGGAATTGAAGCGCATGGCCGCTGCATTGGACACGGCGGCATGCCGGTCGAGCGCGGCCATGCTCCTGACATTGACTGTCCATGGCTCGCCTGGGATAACCGCCGCTACCGCAATGGCGAGAAGATTGACGTGGGATTCAACGGTCACGCCAATTTGTCATTGAATGGGCCCGAGCTCCACGTCGAATATGTGGATGTTAATTGCACTACGTTATTAACGGAGGATTGGCACGTGGACTTACAGTCCGGCGAACTTCACGGGCCGAACCTAAATAAAGTTCTGCAGGACCCATCGATCCACGTGCGCCCTAGCTCTTTATAGCGCGCTGCGCGAATTACTTCTGCTTGGCCTTCTTCTCCGCCGCTTTTTTCTTGGCCTCGGCCGTCCATGGCGGAACAATGCCGTTTACTCGGGCATACGCCACCAGCTGCCCTAAATGTTCGTGCGCGTCAGCGACCAGGATATAAACGACATCTCCGGCATTCGCTTGTGGACCGAGCTTTGGCAATAGCTTCGCAAAATCGGCGTTGCTCATAGCATTGATGGTTTTCTGCGTGAACTCCCACGACTTATTGAGTTCTTCGACGATGCGGGTTTTATCGGTAGTTGATTTCTCAAACGTCTTTCCATTGAAGTCGGCGGGAGGAGCAGCGCCTCCGAGGGCAAGGATTTGATAGCGCTCGCCCGAAACATGCAGAAATACCTCTGCAAACGAACGCGAATCCTCAGCTGGACGCCATGTCAATTTGTCCGCAGGCACCGCATTTGCCAGATCGACAAATTTCTTCTGCACCCGCTCCAGGTCCACCAGGGCCTGCGCCTTCATGTCATAGCTGGGAGCGCTGTGGTCGGCGGCGTCGGAAGTTTGAGCCGCAGCGCTGAAGATGTTCGCGCTCAGAAATGCAAGCATGAAAGCTGATCGCACAATCAATTTAGTCACAGTAGTCTCCTCGGAGGAACGTCCGCATTACACACTACGAAAGCGAAACTGTCATCACTTTCTGTCGCGTTCAGGGCTGAACGCACGGTATTTGGTTTCGGAGTGCGGGAGGGGAATGGTGCAAGGTGCAGGCTAATCGCTGAAATAGAGCTACGATGAATCACAACGCGGGCAATGTTGCGGTCTTTTGAATGGGCTCACCTTCTCTGATCTCATAGATCGCGTCGCCCTGGACATCGCTGAATTCCTGTCGTAAACCGCTGGGCCAAAAGACTTCTACTTTCTTCATCGTCGCCTCACTTCCGAGGCCGAAGTGAAGCCGGGTGTCGCTGGTCGAATTGTAACTGCCGCCGGCGTGGACCTCGTCGATCTGCGCCATTTTAGAAGTGGTCACGCGCACTCGGGCCCCAATTGCGCCGCGATTGCTTTTCGTTCCGATCAGATGAAGAAGCACGCGATGGTTTGAATTCCTGGTCTCGTTCAGGAACACAGACGGAGGGGCGTTAACATTGAAGACCACTGTATCTAGTTGCCCATCGTTGTTGATGTCCCCAATCGCGGTTCCTCTTCGAGAATAGAGCCGTCCGTTATTGAGACCCGATTCGCCAGCTACCTCTTCAAAGGTCAGATTTCCCCGGTTGCGAAACAGTTGAATAGGTTGGGCAAACTTATATTCGTTCGGCAGTGTATCCAGCAAGGACGAGAAATTTCCGTTGGCTATCAGTATGTCCGGCCACCCGTCATTATCAAAATCAGCAAACCCGACCCCCCATTTCACCGGAGCGGTGGTCGGGACCGCTATGCCGGCTTTGCGGGCGACATCGATGAAATAGTCACCCTGATTCAAATAGAGACTGGCAGGCTGGTTGTCCGCCCGGGTCACAAATAAGTCGAGCTTGCCATCGCGGTCAACATCCCCGAAATCGGCGGCCATATTTCCATAACCCCGTCCGTCTGGTCCCACCGCGGTTCCGGTCGCCATACCCACTTCTTCAAACGTGCCGTTTTGTCGATTGTGGTACATGTAGGTCGGCCCATAATCATTCGTCACATATAGATCGGGCCACCCGTCGCCGTCATAATCGCCCCACGCCACGCCCATCCCATGAAGTTTGTCGGGATCATCGACGTCTGCTTTTTTAGAGACCTCTTCGAAGGTTTCGTCGCCTCGATTCCGGTACAAAAGGTCGGTCTCTCCTTCCATCTTGTCAGGCAACTCGAATAACACGCCGCGGTAGCCGCGAAAATCTCGCGCCGGATCAGGCAGATGATTGACATCCGTCTTCACATAGCGCGCGACAAATAAATCCAGATGTCCATCGCGGTCATAATCTGCCCATGCCGCACCGGTGCTGAAGCCTCCGCCTTGTACTCTGGCCTTTGCAGTCACGTCTTGGAATTTACAGTTTCCGAGATTGTGATAGAGCACATTGTGGTCATATCCGGTCACGTATAAGTCCGGAAGGCCGTCGTTATCGTAGTCGCCGACTGCAATCGCCATCCCCCAGCCGCGCGTGGTTAAACCAGATGCTTTGGTTACATCGCTGAAATGGATCGCAGATGGATTGCCGTCCTGATGGTAGAGCGCGATCATCAAGTCTCCACCTGCGCGATACTGCTCAATGGTTGAGTCATTGACGACTGCTATATCCAGCTTGCCGTCGTTGTCACAATCAAACAGCGCAATTCCGCCGCCGCCCGCCGTTTCCAGGACATAGCGCCGGTCAGTCCGAGAGTTTGGCACGGTTGTGATCCCCGCCGCAGAGGCAATGTCGCGGAATTGCATGTGTGGATTCGAGGAAGAGTCGGTTTTGCTTGTTTGTTCGCCTGACTGCGCTGCGGAGTGTGGGTTTTGTGCAGGCAGATTAACGATAAATAGAGAGCAACCTAAGATTGCGAAAACGGTCAGACGGATGACGGGCTCACGGTTCACGGGGAATGCACAGGATTTTAGCAGCCCTCGCCTAGACTGAACCGGAACCGGACGACTCTATTGTTGCAAGAATCATGATGCGCTACATTCCGTTTGCAAGGGGCTATGAGAGGAGCTAACAAATGAATAACGAACTTGCAACCCGAGTGGAGACACTGGAGTCACAATTAAGACGTTGGAAGATCATCACGATCGTGGTGCTCGTTGCGATGACTGTATTAGTGGTCTCTGCGGCAGCGCCTCCCCAAGATAATGGATTTGTTCAACAGTTTGCTGCACCTAAGTTTGCCGCTCAAACATTCTTACTGGTCGGCAAAGACGGTAAAACGTACGCGCGGCTGTGCACCAAAGGAAATCAGGCAGTTTTGGAATTCTATGATTCAAAGGGTGCTCTGATATGGTCCGCGCCTCCCAGTCTTGGTGGCTTCAAACCAGTTCAGGCGCAGTGACGGCAAGGGCATCTCTTGAGAAGAGAGCTTATCCGTTAATTCGCACCCGAAACAAGGGCAGGCGAATCAGCCTCGATCCCATGGTGAGCGCGACACCAGCGAGAAAGGCACCTTGAGGTGCCTTTCATTATTCAGGTTTTTGTTCCGGCTTCGAGATCGCGACGGTCTCCCCGGCGTCGCCGACTTTGAATCGGGCAAAGCGCCGAACAGAAATATTTTCGCCCAGCTTGCCGATCGCGGTATTAATCAACTGCGAGATCGACACCGCCTGGTCGCGGATGTAGGGCTGCTCGTAGAGGCAGACCTCCTCGTAGAACTTGGCCATTTTGCCTTCCACGATTTTCTCGACCACCTGCGGAGGCTTGCCCATAGCGGCGGTCTGGGCGCGATAAATATCTTTTTCGCGCTCATAGTCTGCGGTAGTGACGTCCTCTTTGCGGATGAACTTGGGATCGCTGGCAGCGATGTGCATGGCGATCTCGCTGATCAGGCGCTTGAAGTCGTCGGTGCGAGCGACAAAATCGCTCTCGCAATTCACTTCGACCAGCACGCCGATCTTGCCTCCGGCATGGATGTATTGCGCGACCGAGCCTTCGCTGGTGATGCGGGTGGCCTTTTTTTGCGCGACTGCAGCGCCGCGTTTGCGAAGGATCACCACAGCTTTTTCGGCGTCGCCGTTGGCCTCAGTGAGGGCCTTTTTGCAATCCATCATTGGAGCGCCGGTTTGGTCGCGGAGCTCTTTGACCTTGGCTGCGGAAATGTTGGTCTGCTTGTTGTCGTTTGGTTCGGGACTGCCAGTGGTTGCCATAATCGAAGATGATTCCTTTTTCATTTTACAAAAATTAACCCGCGCCACGCGCGGGCCTGATCGGTCTGGGGCTAAAGCCCTGTGGATTTGAATCTCAGAACGGCACGAGTGACTCGTACCTTCCCGGTCTCGCTGATGGCCGAAGGCTGAGAGCTGACGGCTGTTTAATACGTCTGATGCTCGACTTCAGGAGTCTCAGCCGGGGCTTCAGCGGCGGCGGCTTTCTTGCGAGTGCCGGGGCCAAGAACTTCTTCCATGCTGATCTCTTCCGTGCCTTCGTCGCCGAAATCGGCTGACATGGATGCGCCGGTGCCAATGTCTGCAGCGCCCTCCGCCGGCTCTTCGGTCGCGGCAGCTTCAGCCTGATGAGCTTCTACGCCAGCGGCGAGATCCGCGGTCTGCTTGTCGTTCAGCAACTGCGAGCCTTCGACAACCGAATCCGCAATCTTCGAAGCGAACAGACGGATCGCACGCAGCGCGTCATCGTTGCCGGGGATCACATAATCCACTTCGGTCGGATCGCAATTGGTATCGACCACTGCCACCACCGGAATGCCCAGCTTGCGGGCTTCACGCACCGCGATCTGCTCTTTGTTCGAGTCGATGACGAAGATCGCGTCGGGCAGCTTGTTCAAATTCTTAATGCCGGCAAGGTTGGCTTGCAGGTGCTTGCGCTCACGCTCGAGCTTAATAACTTCTTTTTTCGGCAGCAGCTCATAACGGCCGTCAGTGGCCATCTCGTCGAGCTCTTTCAGCCGCTTCACCGACTTCTGCACAGTCACCCAATTGGTGAGCAATCCGCCCAGCCAGCGCTGGTTCACATAGAAGCTTCCCGCGCGGCCGGCCTCTTCGGCGATGGCATCCTGCGCCTGGCGCTTGGTGCCGACGAAGAGGATGGTCTTGCCCTCGGCACTTAGGTCGGCGACAAACTTCGAAGCCTCTTTGAACATCTTCAGAGTCTTCTGTAAATCGATAATGTAAATTCCATTGCGCTCGCCGAAGATGAACTCCTTCATCCTGGGGTTCCAGCGCTTCGTCTGATGCCCGAAGTGAACACCCGCTTCGAGCAGCTCCTTCATGGTGATGTTAGCCAAAAAACCTCCTTTTTAAGTCTGCATCCTTCGTCCAAAGTGCGAACTCAGGATTGCTTTCCCGTCCCCGCACCGGAGCACGGGAAGAATTGAACAGCTTCGAGCTACGAGTAATGAGCTGCGAGCAGGTCTGGCAAGCTCAAAGCTCGCCGCTCGGAACTCATCGCTTTGAAAATTGGAAGCGCTTGCGGGCGCCTTTCTGCCCGTACTTCTTACGCTCTTTGCCGCGCGAATCGCGGCTGACCAATCCTTCGGACTTCAACTTCTTGCGCAACTCGGCATTGAATAGCATCAATGCGCGGGCGACGCCGAGCTTCACGGCATCAGCCTGGCCGTTTACGCCGCCGCCGGAGACATTTGCGATCACGTTAAAGTTCGCGGACGATTCGGTTGACAGCAAAGATTGCTTAGCCGCCGAACGCTGCGAATCGGTCACAAAATATTCATCAAAGGGACGTCCGTTAACTTTGAATTCGCCACTGCCTGGACGCAGAAACACGCGGGCCACGGCGGTCTTGCGCCGTCCCGTTCCGTAGTATTGAACTAATTCAGCCATTAGCTTTTAGCTGTTAGCTCTTGGCTTTTTCGTGCCAAGGCCAACTCTGTACCTTTCCTCGAAATCGATTTTGCTTTAGCTAAGAGCCAAGAGCTAATAGCTAAGAAGCTGCTTTACGCCAGCGCCTTTTCTTCCGGCTTCTGTGCCTGGTGCGGGTGCTTGTCGCCTTTATAAACTTTCAGCTTGGTGAACATGTGCGTGCCCAGTTTGTTCTTGGGAAGCATGCGCCGCACGGCGTCTTCAATAATCGCTTCCGGCTTGCGCACCGAACGCTTGCGAAATTCTTCGCTGCGAAGGCCGCCCGGATAACCCGTGTAACGATGGTAGACCTTTTGATCGGCCTTCATACCTGTCATCTTTACCTTCTCGGCGTTAATCACGACGACGTGATCTCCGGTATCGAGAAAAGGCGTGTACTGCGGGTTCTCTTTGCCCATTAAAATGCGCGCCACTTGCGACGCCACCCGCCCGAGCGCGAGGCCCGAGGCGTCGACGACATACCACTTGCGCGCAATTTCCCCCGCTTTGGGGAAATACGTTGACATTCTGATCTCCCAGATAAAAAAATGAAAACTGAAAGAAAAACGCTGAGTACCCACTCTCTGCAAGCGCCGAAGGCGCAGGGCTATCAGGCGGGCAACCGCAGAACTACCAAAGCTTTAAAGATAGACTAGAAAACGCTGGATTGTCAACGCGGAAGGGAAGGTGACCGGGCGAAACAAAGCTAAGCTCCGGGCCAATCTTTGTAGTTTGATATCATCTCTCGCATCTCTCCATGCGGATCAAGCGTGCGTTTCCTGTACTGCTCGGCTTTCTGATCTTTGTCGCATCCGTAGCTCTCATCGTGCAACTGCGAAAGCACGCGCCACCGGAGCCTGCGCGCCTTTTACCCGGAGCCGATGCATTTCTTTACATCGATCTCAAGTGGATGCGGCGCGCCGATATTGCCACGCACATACCCGAGGTGCCGCACGATCCTGAATATGAGGCGTTCATCCGAGCAACCGGGTTCCAGTTTGAACGCGACCTGCAGGAAGCGGCGCTAGCCATCCATTACGCCAGCCCGCTGACCGGAGGCGAAACCCGTTACTCGGAGGTGTTTATCGGCAAGATAGACGGGGATCGATTACGCGACTATATGAAAATTTTGACGCGCTCGGTCGATTCATATAAATCAGTCGATATTTACAACATTCCATTGCAGGAACGAACGCTGAGAGTGGCAATTCTGGGCGCGGACACGGTCGCAGCCTCGAACCATCCCGATGCAGGAGTAATTCGGGGAATTATTGACCGCTCGCGAAAGCTGGCGTCGCCGTTTGGCGGTCCGGCGCTGCTGCGGCAGTTTTATAAGCGCGTTCCGATTGCGAGTCTTGCGTGGGGAATTTTTCGCCTGAATCCGCAGGGCGCGCAATCTTCCACTGACTTAGCTTTGTCCATTACCAGTCCGGCGACGGTGGTGGCATCGGTGCGGTATTTGCGCGCAGTCCATTTTCGCGCCGAGGCTTTTACCCGCGACGAACAAGAGGCGCAACAACTAACCACACAGGTGAACACCTTCCTCTCGATTTTTCACTCGGCTGAAATTTCGGTGGCGGGGCAAACCCCCGATCCCGACGTGAAGAAAGCTTTGGATAGCCTGAAGGTCGAGCAGAAAAGCGATCGCACAATTCTTACTGCGATCCTGCCAACTGAATTATTGAGAAAAATTGTTGCCGAAGCGCCGAAGCAGGTCGGTCCCGCCGCCGCCCAGCCCGAGAGAGGCAAACCCTAGCGGTTTATTGCCTATTGGAGATCAGAGCCGTCTGGATTTTCGTTGTAGAAGAAGGCGAAACGCAGGGTCAAATTGGGTCCGCTAAATTCGCTTGGCAGAGGCGGAAATGGATCCGAAGCCGTGATCCCCCCGTAAGCTGCACGATCAAGGGCGACATCTCCAGAGCCGTTGACGAAGCTCATACCGGTTACGCGACCATCCTTAAGTATGGTGAAGATGATCGAAACCTCGCCCTTTTTATAAGCCGCGGCTTCAGGAATTAGGCTGATCCAATTCTTCTTAACCTCGCGCAATATGATGGCCATGTAGGGGCCAAAATCAACGCCCATGGTATCGCTGAGGATCTCCGGCCCCATGCGATCCGCCCTCTGGCGCTGGCCCAGTCCCAGATCGCCTTCGTCGCCAGCATATTTACCACGAGTCGCCGCCGCAGCGTTCGCAGCCTGCTCGATGGCACGGCTAGCTGACATCGGCCCAGTCTTGAATATCGCCTTTGGGCTGACCGGAGGTGGTTGCAATTTCGCCATCTGGTTCGCCGGCGGAGGTGGTTGCTGTTGCGTAGGCTGTTCCTGAGGCGGAGCGCTTTGTGCCATGGCTTGCGGCTGAGGCTGTTGTTGTACCGGCGGCGCTGTCGGACCAGGACGCCCGGCGCGAGTCGTATCAAGAATCTTCTTCAGCTGCTTGCGGTCGAGTTGCGGCTGCTTGCTGGAGGCAATGCGATTTTTGTCTGAAATTTTGTCCGTGTTCGGACGCTTCACCTTTAAGTTGTCCGGCGCAGCATCGACGAATGTCAGGTGGCGATCGTTATTGACCGGCTTCACGATCATCATGGAGCGCTTAAACCAATACTTGGCAAAATCCGGCGGGTGAAGAATCAGCAGCAGAAGCACGGCATGCGCGAACAGCGACATCCAGAAGGCTTCACGTTTTCGCGAACGCGAGAGATCGTCCTGCGCCTGGATCAGCAGCGTCGGGAAGTCGTGCATCTGGCTGTAAGCCGATTCCCACTGCTCGGCGCCGTAAAGTTCCAGTTGCGCAGGATCGGGCCCGGTTGTCGGCGGGGCTGGAGGCGGGTCCTGCAAAGACGGAATTTGGGTCAAAGGCATTAACTAAATAATCTGATGCGGGTTGCTGTCTATTTTCTCATCTTTTCCGTCGGTTGTAGAAATTCTGACGGTACAGGTACTTACGACGGGAGCACCTTCTAAGGTTAGCTGGCGGCGCGACCTAGAGGTGTCAAAAAATGTAAAGGGCCGTGACTCAAGTTATGCGGTGCTATCCGGCAAGATTGAGACGTCCGCGGTGAGACTCAATCTGTTCAAGGACTTCTAGGGCAACGGCGAGCGCGCGGCGACCGTCTTCGAGGGGAACAACGGGAGTTTCGCGGGTGCGCACGGAGTGAAGAAAGGCCTGAATTTCTGCGTGCAGGGGCTCCTCGGGCGTGATTTGCGGTTTGGAAATTTTAATTTCAGGATTCGCCGAAGGAACGCCTTCCTCGCTGCCGACGGTGAATACCAGCACATCCTGACGGCCGTAATCGATGGAAATGTATTGCCGTGGCTGAAAAAATCTTAGTTTGCGGACTCGCTCGGTCGAGACTCGGCTGGCGGTGAAGTTTGCGATGCAGCCGGATTCGAACTCAATGCGCGCGTTGGCGATATCGACCTTGTTAGACAGAATCGGCAGGCCCGCGGCGCGGATCTCGCGAATTGGAGAATTAACGAAGGAGAGAACGGCGTCGAGATCGTGAATCATCAGGTCGAGCACAACGTCCACATCGAGCGAGCGGGGAGTGAAAACGCTAAGCCGGTGGATTTCGAAAAACATAGGACGCGTGACCAGCGGGACTGTAGCGCGCACTGCAGGATTGAAGCGCTCGAGGTGACCCACTTGCGCAATGCGACGGGTATTTTCGGCGGCGGCAATTAGTTCGTCGGCTTCGGCGAGGGATGAAGCCAGTGGCTTTTCGATTAAAACATCGATGCCCGCTTGCATAAGCTGGCGCGCCGCGGAGAGATGGTGAATTGTGGGTACTGCGACAGAAGCGGCCTTAACGTCGATCCCGGTGCTGACCAGTTGCTCGATCGAACCGAAGGCACGGCAGCCGAATTCTTTCGCAACCGCATCAGCGCGAGCGGGATTCTCGTCGACCACTCCGACCAGTTCCACCGTGCGCTGTTCGCGGGCAAGTTGATGATAGACGCGGGCATGGTTGCGTCCGAATGCGCCTACGCCGATGACAGCAACGGGGATGGGAGCTGGATTAGGCAGTGGGACTCCGAACCGATTTCAGATTGAAGATTTTAGATTTCAGATTGAAGAACAAAGAATGCCGAGCCTTTGCTTTTAAATCTGCAATCTAAAATCTGAAATCGGCAATCCTTCTGCATTCTGACTTCTTACTTCTGCATTTTGTCCTGCGGTTTCTTCAGCAGCGCAATCTGGCCCCCATGGTATGCCGCATGTTGCACTGCGCCGGTTAGCATGAAACGTAGATCATAGTCTTTACCGGGAACGCGATCACTCAATCGCGATTCTTTCATGGCGGAAACGAGTTGGATCAGTGCACTATGGGTGGCCCGCAGATTCTTAATTGCTTTATTCCAGTCGGCATCTGTGGGCTGCTGAATGGCAGGGAAGTTTTCTTCCTCCGGGGGCATGATTGCCTCGCCGTGGATCCGTCGAGCAATTACTCGCTCCCAGGTGATCAGGTGCAACACTAATTCCCAGATGCTATGAGCCTCGGCAATGGGATGCGCGGCTGCTGTTTCGGCGTCGATCCCATCGAGAATTTCCATCAATGCTGGACCGTGCCACGCTTCGCCGTCGAGGGCGCGATTCAATTGATCAACCAGGGTCTCGATCTCGGGCATATGTTTAATCTAGCATTCAAAACTACGCACACCACCAACTTGTCATCCCGAATGCGTCCGC
>Ga0105240_10012219_pt1 | contig 11870 bp, 11 predicted proteins | sample KBSC54metaG_FD_80426 | JGI IMG/M metagenome (GOLD analysis project Ga0105240, IMG submission 80426) | Corn rhizosphere microbial communities from Kellogg Biological Station, Michigan, USA - KBS C5-4 metaG | ecosystem: Host-associated > Plants > Roots > Rhizosphere > Soil | place: Michigan, USA...
AGCGGTGGGACAGATTGCCCCATTGGCCGACATGGGCGGTGACGGCGGCCATCAGGTTGTCCACGACGGTCATGGTCGGAAAGCAGCTTGCGACCTGAAAGGCCCGCCCGATGCCACGATGCATGCGTTCGGCCTTGGAGAGGCGAATGACGTTATCTCCGTCAAGCAACACCTCACCGGAATCGGCAGGGAAGGCGCCACTGATCAGGTTGAAGAAAGTGCTTTTGCCGGCACCGTTCGGGCCGATCACCGCAGAAAGCGATCCGGATGGGAAGGCCAGCGACACGTCATCAATGGCGCGCAGACCGCCGAAGGTCTTGGCAAGATTCTTGATCTCGAGTTTCATTTCGCGCGTCCTGGAAAGGCGACCTTGAGAAAATCGAGCACGCCGCGTCGCAGCCCTAGCGCGAAAGCGAGGATCACAAGCCCCAAAACCAGCCCATAATATTCGGTGAAGCGGTTCACCACATCGTTCAGCGCCAGCAGGATCCCCGCGCCGAGAACGGGGCCGAGGAAGCTGTTGATACCGCCCAGCATGACGGCAAAGATCGCCTGGCCGGAATTGGGCCAATCGGCAAGTTCGGGATACGCACCCGAGACGAACAGCGCGGCCAACACGCCGCCGAGCCCTGCGAAACCGCCGGCGATGGTGAACGCCGAGAGCCTGGCGCGCCACAGCACGACGCCAAGGAAGCTCGCGCGGTTCTCGTTGTCGCGGATCATGCGCAGTGTCTGGCCGAATGGACTCATCGTGATATGGCGCAGCGCCAGCAGGCCAAGCACCGCGACGACGGCACAGAACTGGTAGAGATGAAGCTGGGAGGCAAGCTCGAATCCAAAAAACTCACGGCGCGGCAGGCCGCCGCGCAAGCCCTGGTCGCCGCCGGTCAGGCTTTGCCACGAGATGATCACGCTGAACAACAGCATCTGAAATGCAAGCGTAATGAAGGCAAAATAGTCCGTCGACAACCGCACGCAGATGGCGCCAACGCAGAGCGCGGCAAGGGTCGTGGCCAGCACCGCAAGCACGGCGGCAACGGGCAGAGGCAGCGCCGTCAGCTGCATCGTCAGCGCGAAGGCATACGCGCCGAACCCGTAGAACATGCCATGGCCGAAGGAGACCATGCCCGTGTTGCCGACGAGCAGGTTGAGCGAGGTCGCAAACAGCGCCATCGCACTCAGGCGAATGATGAAGTCCTCGAAGGCGGGACTGCGATGGACGAGCGGGATCGCCAGCACGATAATCAGGGCGATCGCGGCAAACAGCGCGTCGCGCCATGCGGAGCGTGCCTTCATGTCGGTCGCCCGAACAGGCCCTGCGGACGCAGCAGCAGGATGATGATCATCACGATGTAGATCAGCCCGTCCGTGAACTGCGGGAAGCCGATCGTGCCGAAGCCGCGGACCATGCCGATCACAAGCGCGGCGACCAGCGCGCCCCCGATCGAGCCCATGCCGCCGATCACGGTGACGATGAAGCTTTCGATCAGGATCGAAAAGCCCATGCCGGGCGACAGCGAGCGCACGGGTGCCGCGAGTGCGCCGGCAAGCCCTGCAAGACCACCGCCAACGGCAAAGACGATCGCAAACAACGCTGTCGTGTTGACGCCGAGCGCCGACACCATTTGCGGGTTGATCGCGGCGGCGCGCACCGTCTTGCCGAGCCGCGTCATCGAAAGGCCGAGCCCGAGCACGATCGCGATCATGGCGGCGATACCGATCAGCACGGCGTAAAACGGCGGCACCACGCCGCCCGCGATAAAGAGCGGCGGCACCTGGAAGGCCGGCGGCATGCCCATGGCATGGAATTCCGGCCCCCAGACCAGCTTCACGACATCGTCGAAGATCAGCACCACGGCGTAGCAGACGAGGAGCTGCATCAGCACGTTGGAGCCGTAGACGCGGCTGATCAACACGCGTTCGAACAGCACGCCGAACAACGCCATGGCGAGCGTCCCCGACAGCACCGCCAGCGCGTAGCTGTCGGTGATGCCGAGCGCGGTATAGGCGACATAGCCGCCCAGCATATAGAAGGTGCCGTGCGCGAAGTTGACGATCTTCAGCACGCCGAAGATCAGCGTCACGCCCGCGGCGACCAGGAACAGCAGCATGCCGACGATCAGCCCGCTGGTGGTCTGGGTGACCACGCAGGCGGGCGTCATGAGGCAGGCGCCAAGAGCATCAAGATCCATCTGAAAAGGCTCAGATGTATTTCTGCTGCTTCTTCCAATCCGTCTCCAGCTCGATGATCTTGCCCCAATCGGCGGGCTTCACATCGATGATGAACGGCTCCTTCGGCGTGGTCTGGCCCCAGCCGATCGCGTAGCCGATCGTCGTGTGGTCATCGCGCATGGTGATGGTGCCGTCGGCGCCGAACGGGGTGTTGATCTTCATGCCCGAAAGCGCCGCGGACAGCGCCTTGGCGTCGAGCGAGTTGGTCTTCTTGATGGCTTCCTCGTAGAAATGCATCGCGAGCGAGTTCTGCCACGACCAGTTGGTGGGCCGCTCCTTCCACCGCTTGAGGTAGGCCTGACCCCATTCCTTGTTGCCGGGCGTATCAGGGAAGGTTTCCAGATAGCGTGTCGCCGACTGGATGCCGGCCGGTAGGTTCTTGATGGCCGCCAGCACGGGATAGTCGACATTGGGCGTCGCCACCGTCATCTGCGAGAACAGCGCATAGACGTTGCCCTGGTTCACGAACGCCGAGAGGTCTCCGGCGTAGAGCAGCGTGAACAGCGCCTGCGGCTTGGCCTGGATCAGCTTGGTGATGACTTCCGTGAAGTCGGGTTGGCCGAGCTTGGGCCAGCCCTCGGTGATGACCTCGATATCCGGCTTGAACTTCTTGAAGAACTGCAGGTACTGCGCGGTGGTGTCGCGGCCGTAAGCGTAGTCCGGCGAGCAGGTCGCCCATTTGTTGAGCTTCTTGGCGTTCGCATAGTCCGACAGATACATGCTGCCGGCTACCGCGTCATGCACGCCCTGTCGCGCGACGCGGAAGGCGTTGGGGGCGCGGATCTTCGGGTCGGCGGTCAGCGAGGAGGTCTCGCTGTTGGTGTGGAGGCAGACGACGTTGCCGAGATCGCGCACGACTTCCTGAACCGCGAAGGCGCCGGAGGAGGCTTCCGCGTCGATCAGAAGCTCGCAGCCCTCGCTGTTCACCAGTTCGCGCGCTATGCGCGCAGCTTCCTGGGGCTGCCCCTTGGAATCGCGGTACACGAACTCGATCTGCCGGCCGAGAAAGCCGCCGGCCGCGTTGATGCGGTCCTGCTCGATCATCAGCGCGTTGCGCGAAGACGTACCAAGGAGCGCAATGGGCCCCGACAGGATGCTTTGCATGCCGATACGCAGGTTTTTGGTGTCGGCCCTGGCCACCCAGGGTGCAGCCAGCATGCTGGCCGCACCGCCAGCCAGGACCGTGCGACGCGTAATTGCTCCGCTCATTGGATTATATCTCCCTATGTGCCGTGCCGGGTTTTTGAGAAGGCCGGCGTTTTTATTTATGATCCAACTCTAGATCGGCGACCGCGCCCGGATCAAGTTGACATTTGGGCGATGAGGGCGGCCAGGGGTGAGGGCGAATTTGGCATCTGCGGCGGAATTGCGCTAATGCGGGCCTTGATCGAGGAGATCGCAGGATGAGCGTAACCGAACTATTCAACCAGGCGGCGGGCCAGAAGCGTGTCGACAGGATCACCATCCGCAGGCCTGACGATTTTCATGTTCATTTGCGCGACGGTGCGATGCTGCAGGCGGTGCTGCCGTTCACCGCGGCGCAGTTCGCCCGCGGCATCATCATGCCGAACCTGATACCGCCGGTCACGACGGTCGCGGCAGCGATCGCCTATCGTGAGCGCATCCTCGCCGCGCGCCCGGCGGGCTCGGATTTCATCCCGCTGATGACCTGCTATCTCACCGACGCGACCTCGCCGGATGAGATCGAAAAGGGATTTGCCGACGGCGTCTGGGCCGCCGCCAAGCTCTATCCCGCCGGCGCCACCACCAACGCGCATCACGGCGTGACCGACATTCCAAAGCTTGCGCCCGTGCTCGCGCGTATGGAGAAGATCGGCATGCCGGTTCTGATCCATGGTGAATCGACTGATCCCGCTGTCGACATCTTCGATCGCGAAGCCGTCTTCATGGAGCAAAGCATGCTGCCCCTTTTGAAGCGGCACGCGGGACTGAAGATCGTGATCGAGCACGTCACGACCGCGGAAACTGTCGACATCGTCCGCGCCCACGCGTCGCATACGGCCGGCACGATCACGCCGCATCATCTCGTCATCAACCGCACCTCGATCTTCCAGGGTGGCCTGCGCCCGCATCTCTATTGTCTGCCGGTCGCCAAGCGCGAGCACCATCGCCTGGCGCTGCGCAAGGCGGTAACCTCGGGCGACGCCTGCTTCTTCGCGGGCACCGACACCGCGCCACATCGCCGCACTGCCAAGGAGACGGAATGCTGCTCGGCCGGCGTGTTTGGCGGCGCCACCGCCTTGCAGACCTATGTGCAGGTGTTTGACGAGGAGGGCGCGCTCGATCGCTTTGAGGCCTTTGCGTCCGAGAATGGCGCGCGCTTCTATGGCCTCAAGCTCAATTCCGGCACCATCACGCTCGAGCGGCGCGAGTCCCCCGTGATGGCCGCGGTAGCGGTGGAAGACACCGACGTCGTCGTGTTCCAGGGCGGCCAAACGCTGCCCTGGTCGATCGGTGAAATTTCGCCGTGATGGCGAGCGGCGCTACCGAGCCGTGCCTGCGGCGAGCAAGCCTTCGGCGCGCGAGGCTCGCGATTGCGGCGTCCTCTGCGACAGGATGACCCGGCCGCGGAAAATGCGCGCTGATCGCGACTCGAAGTATTTTCGCACGTCACCGGTGTAGAAGCCGATCGCCGGCTCCTCGTTGAACTCCAGCGCGATCGTTCCGCCGGGATTGAGATAGTTGTCCATGAGATCGCCGAGGAAGAAGTCCCACTCGTCGACACCCCAGAGCCCTTCCGTCTTGTGGCCGTTGAAGCAGATCTGGTGCGCGGTGATGACGTCGAACCGTTTGCCGAGTTGCGGCAGGTTCTTGTGTGCCTCGATCCGGAATCCGGTTCTGGTAATCCCGAACAGCGCGATCATGTCGCGATAGAATTCATAGTCCGGCAGATCCATGCCGTGAACGCTATGACCGAGATATTTGCAGCAATAGAGGAAATATCCGGCGCCGCAGCCGAGATCGAGCACGGAGGCGTGGGAGGACTTGTCGAGCCCGAGCTCGACCACCCGCATCATCTTCGAGCGCAACCAGTGCTGCTTGTCGAAATATTTGAAGCTGTCGTAGCCTTCGCAGGCGTGCTTGGTAATCACCTCGTGGAATTTCTCCTGGTCGAGCGCTGCGTCAGCCTTCGCGGCCAGCATACGCGCCCTCAAGAAGTTCGGGATGTCCGAGATCGAATACTGCAATCGGCCGGTACTTGCGAATAGCATTGTCATCACTCCATCGAGTCTGATTTATAAGTCAATTGATGTTCAATCCTTCCACGGATCGAACCGCTTGCTTTCGCCGGGATTGAGGCCGCCGAGGTGACGCAGGACATTGTCGTAACCCCGGTCGGTCGTCTTGTAGGTCAGCGTGTCGTCGACGTCCTTGCCATCGCTGGTGAGGCGCAAATGCAGCGAGATGGCGCCGTCCTCCTGCATGACTGCCGTTCCGGTATACGGCATCGACGCCCGCGCATCTGAAGTCGAGGGCAGTGTGTCGCCCGCGAAGGCGGCGGTGCCTGTCACCATCAGGGCCACCATGAGCACGCTGCTTTCGAAAGGCCGCATCTCGGTTATCCTCCTCAACGGGCCTGACCTTGGGTGGAGAGCGCAGGGTGCCGCGCGTTCCCGAGGGCGCTCGCGATGGCCGCCCACAAGGGTTTCGGCTTGTACTGGTCGTCATAGGGCAATGGCCGCGGAAGGCGCGTCGACAGCGGGTTCTTGCTCTTCGCCATGCTGCGATAAAAGGAGTGATTGTCCGCAAGTTCCCAAGCCACGAGCGCCTTCACGGCGGGATGACGGAGCGTTGGCTCAAGAAATTGTTGTGCCGTCCGTGCCACGGCGGCGTCGCGCGCGGCGATATCGTCGGGGAACGCGTCATCGCAGACGTCGAATTCGGTGATGTAGATGTCGACGCCGAGATCGGCGAGCTTGTGCAGGAATTCGTTGAAGCGGCCGGGGTCGTGCGGATACTGCGGCTGCAGATGGCCCTGCAGGCCGACGGCGTCGAGCTTGACGCCGCTCTGCTTGAGGTCGGCGACGAGTTTCAGCAGACCTGCGCGTACCGCGAGCCCCAGCGCATCGTCGCGCTCGGTCTGCGCTTCGTTCAGCACGAGTTTGGTATGCGGATCGACCTGTGCTGCGCGCTGGAAGGCGCGGCGGATGTAATCGGGCCCGAACGCGTCGTACCAGGGACCGATGCGAAAGCCGCCGGGCGCCTTGTGGCCCGGCCAGAACGGCTCATTGACGACGTCCCACGATTGCAGCTTGCCGATATATCGCGCGACGACTTCCTCGATGTAGGAATCGAAATAGGCCTGCCGCTCGGCCTTGGTCATGTTCTTGACCCAGTCCGGATTCCATTCGTTCCAGACGAGACAATGTCCGCGCATGGCAATGCGGTGCTGGTTGCAGAAGGCGAGCAAGCGGTCGGCGCTCTCGAAATGTTTCGGGCCCGGCTGCGGCGCGATGGCGCCGATCTTCAGCGCGACGTCGGTGGTAATCAGCCTGGTTTGCGTGACATAGAGATCGCGATAGAGCGGATCGCTGTCGATCGCCGCGGCCGCGGCCGAGCCGAACAGGAAACCGTTCCTTGCACCGATCTCGCCAAGGCTTGCAGATGGCGGCATCGTTGCCGCAGCGCTGCGTCCGCCGCTTACGGCAAGACCGGCGGCGGCCATTTGCAAGAGATTGCGGCGCGAGAGCGTGGTCATCTCACGAGAGCCCCTTGATCTTTTCACACGGTGTCGAGGAAGTGGACTTGATGCGGACGATGGTGCCGATCGACCCGGTATCGCGCCGCTCCTTCTCGGTCAGGAAGTGAAGGGTCGCGCGAGGGTAGGTGTCGCAGAAATGCGAGAGCGTGGCTGCGGTCGCCGCCACGTTGTTCTGCTTCGGGATGACGGCGATGGCGCCATCGCGAAGGATAAAGGCTTCCTTGACGTTGCTCATGGCCGCTGTCGCCAGACACTTCTTGAAGAGATCCTCATAGGCCTGTGGCGGCATCGTCAGCTCGCCTCCGAGGTCGGAAAGCAGATAGTCGCGGCTCTTGCCGCAGCCGTCGGCATGCGCGCCGCTTGCGAGGACGAGGAGCATCGCAATCAAGAGGAGCTGCTTCATGGCGGCGACGCCGGTTGCATCTGGAAGACGGGAACATCTCCGTGCCGCGCCATCGCGGCAACGACACGATCCGGCATGTTGGCTGCGGCGGATGTGGCCGGCTGCGGCAGGCCATAGGTTTCAGCCGCGCAGCGCCGCCACGATAACGCGCGGGCGTGCGCTATTGCACCCGCCGCAAGCGTGGATCGGAGCTCGACTCGCTCCGCCAGCGTGGCGATGGCGCGCGCGATGTCGGCGACCGCTGGCGGCACGAGGAGGCCGCTCCTGCCCTGGATAACAGCATCGGGGACGCCGCCGATGGTCGTTGCCACGCTGGGAAGGCCGGCCGCACCGGCTTCGAGATAAACCAGCCCAAAACCTTCGACGCGGCCGGAAGGATCATGCACGCCGGTCAGGCAGAACAAATCGGCTGCGCCATAGATGTCGCGGATCGCCTCGTCTGCCATCTGGCCGAGAAAGCGCACATCGCAGCCGCCTGACGCGGCAAGCTGCTTCAATTCTTCGACATAGTCGGCTTCGCCATCAGGGCCGATCACGAGCCAGGTGATGCGCTCACGCAGCGCTTCCGGAAGCATGGACAGGGCGGCAAGCACCGTCGGATGTCCCTTGCGCCGGGTGATCCGCGCCACGGTCACGATCACGATCCGGTCGGGCGCGATGGCGTAGGCCGCGCGCGTCGCGGCCCGATCCTGCCTCTCGCCAAACCAGAAATCGGATACCCCGAGCGGGATCGCATGAATGCGCTCACCCTCGACCGAAAATCGTTCGCGAAACAGGTCCGCGGTGTAGTGACTGTTCGCGGCGACCTCCGATCGCGGCCCGAACACGCCCGTGCATCTAATGGCGAGCCGCTTGAGCGCTGTTTGCGTCTCGTTGATCTCGGTGCCGTGCACGCTCATCAACGTGCGCGCCGTCGTCAGACGTCGCGACAGCGCCAGCGGAATGAAGAACGGCCAATCGGCGGCGTGCACCACATCGTGTCGGCCAGAGCCGATGAGGCGGCGCGCGAGCCGGATTTTCGCGGGAAGATCACGCATGGAGTGGAGGCCGCCGGCAAAGCGCCGGATTTCGAACGGCAGGAGATGATCCTCATCGGCATTGTCCTCCCCATAATCGGGCGCAGCCACGGTGACGTCGGCGCCGAGATCGGACGCGGCGACCGCGATTTCGCGCGCATAGGTGCCGATGCCGCCCCTGACGGGCGCGAACTCGCTGGTGAGCATGAGAATGCGCAATGGCCGCCTCTCAATATGCCGAGCGGGGGATCGCCATGCCCCGCGCGGTCTGGATTTCGCGGTGATAGCTGAACACCCGCGCGAGCTGACGGCCGGGCGTGAATTCAGCGATGGCGCCGGCAATCAGGGCAGGATCCATTTGGCGTGAAACGATCGCGTCACGCACCTCGACAAAGCGTTGCGCGAGCGTCTTCGCCCATTCTTCGGGCGGTCCCTCACGCCCGACCAGAAATCCGTTGATGCCGTCCCGGATTGCGGATTCGAGCTGCGGCAGGTGCATCGCCACCACGGGCCGGCCAACCGCCAGCGTTTCCAGCACGACGCGCGGCATGCCCTCGAATTCGGAAGTGAGGATGCCGGCATGTGCGTTCGCCAGCGTCGCCGCCATCCCGGCGGCATCCTTGAAGCCGTGGCGAATGGTGATGTCCGCGATCCCGGCGAACTCGGGAAAGCGATGCGGATCGCTGGTCCCGATATAATGGAACTCGACGCCGTCCTGCATGCGTTGCCGCAAGCGCTCGATGGTGCGGAACATCAGTGGCGGGTTCTTGAACTCGTCGAGCCGGCCGGCGAACACGATCCGGAACGGCGCGGCGCTGGAAGGCAGGGGCTGCGGCCGGAAGATGTCGGTGTTGACCCAGGTCCACAGCGTATCGATCTTGTCCTTGCGGCGCGGATAGGTGCGGCGCAGCCGCTCGGTGATGTGCGGATTGACGCAAAGGAATTTCTCGCTCGCCGTCATCGCAAAGCGTTCGCCTGCGCTGTGGACGAAAGCATAGCGCTTCAAGAGCGAATCCATCTGAAGCTTCGGCACGCCTTCGCCGTGCAGCATCTGCACGAACGGCAACCGTAGCACCGCGGGCAGCCATGAATATTCGACACGGCGCAAATCAATCGAGCATTGCCGCGAGCGAACGAGCCTGGCGATGGTGCCGAAATGGCGCAGCAGCGCGACGAAGAATTGTCCGGTCAGCGAGGTTCGGACGCTGCGTGCGGCTTCGCGCGCCTGCAAATCGGAATAGTGCAGGATCGGAAGGAAGTCGAAAGTCCGCCCCCGGAACGTAAGCCTGTGAACTTCGCCGAGCTTGAGATCACCGGTGGAGTCGACGCCGATGAACAAGAGATCGGTGTCCGACGGATGGAAGGTGATGAAGTCGCGGATATAGGTCTCGAGCCCGCCGATCTTCTGCCCCCGTGGATCGAAGGGATGGATCAGGCAGATCTGATAGCGGGGCTGAACGTAGTGGGCGTTGCGGGCGCGCAACGCCAGCGTCAAGGTCGAGGTCATGCCGCTTTCCTTATGCGTGCGTTGACGATCTGGGGCAGGTTGCGAACCACCAGCCGCGGAACTTCGGCGAGGCAGCGCGCATAGCGCGGTCCGAGCCGGCGCGGCTCGCGCAGCATCCGCCAGGCCCATTCGAGCCCGATCCTTTGGGTGATCGGCGGCGCCCGCGTCTTGGTGCCGGCGATGAAGTCGAGCGCTGCGCCGATACACAGCAGGCCGGTGCCATCGAGCTCATCGATACATCGTGCGGCGAACAACTCCTGGCGCGGCGCGCCGAGCGCAACGAAGCAAAGTTTCGCGCCGGAAGCACGAATGCTCTCTATCGCGCGATCGGCCTCCGGCGAATAGGGATCGAAGTTGGCGCCGGGCGAGTGATAGCCCGCGACCTGCAATCCCTTGAACCGCTCGGACAGCCGCTTCGCGGTGGCCGAGAGCGTTTCGTCGTTCGAGCCGAGCATGTAGATCGGCAGGCCCGTTCGCTGCGCCTGCTGGCAAATCGGCTCTACCAAATCAGCTCCGGTGGTTCGACTGATCTGAGTCCCGAGTAACCGGCCGAGCATGACGATGGGAAAGCCGTCGGCGGTCACGAAGCGTGCCTTGCGATAAGCGGCGCGAAAATCGGACCGGCGCTGGAGCTGAACGACATGATCGAGGTTGAGCGTGCAGACACTGAAGCTGTCGCCTTGTCGCGCGGCTGCAACGATCGACGACACGGCTTCGGGAAGCGATGAGACATTGATAGTGACGCCGTCGACCGTGAGAGTGCGGTCGCGCAGCGACTGTGTTTCCGACATGAGGATCCCCTGGTGGCGTGGAGTACGAGAAACGCATGTACAAAACACAAACAGCGTGCCCGCCAATTCGGCAGCGGGAACTGAGACGTTGATCGAATATGTTTTCGACAACGTTGGGAAATCATCGCACCAATGCGACGCAACGATGGCGACCTCGCGTCGCAATATGATGCGACGATCACGAATTCATTCACTGAGTCCAAAACAACCATGCGCGCTATGACTCTCTGATGGTAGTTTTGGTTCCGACGATCGCGGCGCGCTTTGCCGCGAGCTTCAATTGCCGCGTTCGAAACATCTGCATCAGTGTTGTCGCGTAGAGGGCGCCGAGACAGGTGATGTAGACTGCGGCGCCCGCCGCGATCTGCGCGGACAGCTCAACCAACGAGGACGGTTCGTTCAGCCCGCTCAGGACAAGGGCCATCGCCGTCGTCGCAAACGCGATGCGTGCGATGTGATTGAGCGGAAGCGTCAGGCCGAGCCTCAAGGAACCGATCGTAAAGCTCGCGACAGCGGCGCAGAATGCAGCGATGACGGTCGCGCCGGCAGCGCCAACCAGCCCCCAATGCGCGACCAGAAAGGGCGTGAGCACCACCGTCACGCCGGCATCGATGGAGGTGACGATAATCATTGGGCGCGTGCGATTGTGGAGCAGGAAGACCTGATCGACAAAGTGCGCGCGAACGCCGCGGATGCCGCCCGCCAGTGTGGAGAGCGGAAGGACTGCGAGCGTGACCGCCTGGAAGGGGGCCGCGATGAACAAATGGACGAAGCCGGAGCGCAGCATGAAAATGCCGGCGATGCTCGGTGCCAGGATCGCAAGCAGGAGTGCGCCATTGTCGGAGAGTTGGCGCATCGCAACCTTGCTGCCGCCCTGCTCCATGCTCTTGACCGCCAGCGGGAAGGCGGCCGCGGTGACCAGCATTGCGGCGACCGTCGCGGCCCGTTGCCCGAGGCCATAGCCGACGGCGAACAGGCCGGCTGCTGCGACGCCCATCATGTCGTTGACGATGAAGCGCGAGGCGTTGAGGCCGATCCAGCCGAACGCGCCGCCGATGATCAGCGGGATGCCGTAGGTCAACGCCTGATTGATGATCGTGCGATCCGGTGGCCAGATGCGGCGGCTGTAGCCGATGGTGGGAAGAACGACGACCGCGGCCGCAAGTTGCGCCAGTGCATAGCCGGCGAGCGGCCATTC